>Ga0074199_1000335_pt1 | contig 83858 bp, 67 predicted proteins | sample EPASupsiteSAE347_FD_64528 | JGI IMG/M metagenome (GOLD analysis project Ga0074199, IMG submission 64528) | Bioremediated contaminated groundwater from EPA Superfund site, New Mexico - Sample SAE3-47 | ecosystem: Environmental > Aquatic > Deep subsurface > Groundwater > Contaminated ... | reverse complement strand
ATTTTAAGGGTAATGTGCCCAGTATTACGGGAGCGGTGATCCTTGGTAATTATCAGACAACCGTCTATTACTTACCGGGTACGACTGGTTGGGGCTCGACTTTTCGCAATCGTCCGACCATGCCATGGATTCCTTTGGTCACCGCTAACGGACAAATGGAAGATCAGCAGATTAACAGGGGCGATCCGTTAGAGATTGCCGTTCAGACGACGAATGTGGGAGCTTATTCAGGAGTGGTTGTCGATTGGTGGGTTATAGGCCTTGCGGATACAAGTTGGTATTATCTGAATAGTTCAAATCATTGGACTCCTTTTGATGGGAATTTTGCGAATTGTCATCCGGTTCACCAAGGCGGTCTGTTCAATTTACCGGTTACGAAAGTGTTGAACACGGCAGAATTGCCAATCGGTTCTTACACATTCTGGTTTGCCGTGAGTTATCCGATGAGCGGGATTTTGGACCTTAATGGGCAAGTATCACTTTATTCAGTGAATGTGACGGTTCAATGAAAGGTTGCTTAGACTGAAGGCTGTCAGGCATTTTAGATTAGGTAGACACATGAGAAGATTACGCAATAATGACGTTTTACCGCTGGCTTTGTTTATGTTTTTCTGGGCAGCGTTGCTTGTTCAAATGATCGTGGCGCAATCGGACTTAAATACGGAAAATTCGACCTCAAGCAATGCGGTACTGGATATCAAACTTGCCAGAAGTAATGCAATGTCTGTGTTGTATGCTTCATGGGATTCGAACACATGGGTAAAAATTCGGCAACAATTCGAAAAAGCGCCGGCTCTCATGAATGAACGAGCCGGTTTTAGCGGCTGGCTGCATCGTGCTTGCCAGGAAAACAATCACACAGCTGCGCAATGGATGCTGTCTCATGGCGCGGATGTTAATATGCCGGATATTGCCGGACGCACGCCGCTTTTCTTTGTCCAAGATCTCAAGATGGCCCAACTGCTTTTGTCCCATGGCGCGGACGTGGATTCTGAGAATGTTGCCGGCTCTACAGCATTGTATGCAGTTCTGGCATATCCCCTATATTTCCACCCTGAGAAAGGGGATGCCCAACGCGTGGAAAGTGAACGGATTGCCTTGTTGTTGGTGGAGCACGGTGCGGATATGAATGTGGAAGATAAAGACGGCAATACTATTTTCCACGCTCTTGCCCAAGGGAAACATTATCAATGGCTGGGTAAATATTTGCGGAAGGGAATCGGTACAAAGGCAAAAAACAAATCCGGGGTCGGAATTTGGGTTGCGCCGCTTTCAAGAGGAGAAGACTCTACCCTGGATTGGTTGGAACAGAACGGGGTAACATATGAGCCCAATGACAGGGCATTGGTGCGGTATGTGGTGGCATGCGGAAATACGCGCATGATGAAAAAACTTCAAAAAAAGGATTTTGATATAAATAAAGCAGATTCGAAGACGGGGCTAACATTATTGGAAAATGAGATTGTCAAATGCAACAATACGAATGCATTTAATATGCTTCTGGAATGCGGCGCGCAAATTGATAATGCAAGCAAAGTCTATCGCGGTACACCCCTGTTATATTCGGCCGTCGAAAATATTGAAATCATGCGGTATTTGTTGTCTTGGGGGGCTGATGTTGATGGGAAGAATTACAAAGGAGTTATGCCATTGTTTCCTGCTGTCTTACGCAGTTCGCCAGAGGCAGTGGGACTTCTTTTAGAACATGGAACGGAGATGAACCATGAGTTGGTCACAGACTATGATACGTTATGCTGGGTGGGCTGGCAGGATGAAACGAACGATCGATTTGTGCGTCTTCACAATGTGACGCCCTTAATTCTGGCGGTCTGTAATGGTCGCAAGAAGGTAGTGGAAATATTGTTAGACCATGGCGTGGATGTTAATTTACGCACGCAAGAAGGCTACACCGCCTTGACTGTCGCCGAGAAATTGCACAAAAGAGACATTGCCGATCTGCTGCGCCGGAAAGGCGGCGTGGAATGAACATCCGGGGTCAAACCTAACTTTAATACTTAATGTTTTCTTCAGTCTGTTTTAAATTTCCCGTCTCTGCTTTTGCCATGCGGTCCCTCTCCGGGAACGTGGCCAACGCGAATATTACGCTTGCTGATTCCGATTCTGATAACGATGGACTTCCTGATTGGCGAGAGTTGCAGCTTGGCACAAATCCTAATAATCCGGATTCGGATGGCGATGGACTTTCTGATGGATATGAGGTGGCAAATGGCTTGAATCCTCTCAATTCCGACACGGATGGGGACGGATATTCAGACTATCAGGAAGTTCAATGGGGAAGTAATGCAAACTCAGCGTCTTCGTTCCCGAACTACGCAATTTCAGGCAGTGTGAGCTATGATGGCCCGCAGATTGGGACGATTCACGTGATACTGTCAACCAACTCGGATGGCAGCGGTCTTGTGCAGAGTCAGACAATGAGCGAGCCGGGCACCTATACGTTTAACAACGTGCCAGCCTGGAGGACGTATAATGTCAGCGCCTGGCGCGATTCAAATGGAAATAGTTCCAGGGATTCCTGGGAAGCCCAGGGCAGCTCATCCGCGAATCAGGTGTATTTGTCAGGAAACGTGGGGAGCGTAAATGTTACACTTTCGGACCCTGATACGGATAGCGACAGCCTGCCGGACTGGTGGGAAATTGTTTGGTTCGGCAATCTGAACCAAGTTTCCACTGGTGACCCGGATGAGGACGGGAAAAGTAATCAGCAGGAATATCATTTTGATACAGATCCTACTGTTGTCACAATTACCATTGGGAACGCCGCTTTAGTGGATGCGCCGAATAATCCGAGGATCGCGGACACTTCTATGTTTTTCCCGAATTCGGGTTACTCCAATGACATAAGTAATTATTCCAGCTATTATGACGGAGATACAGGCCAAAATAGCGTCACTGATACGTGTTATGCATCCTCATTCGCTTACTTCCGACCAAACTACAACCAGACGGTCGCGTCGTATCAAGCTAACTATAATAACTGGCTAGGAACGGTAACAACAGGCGCCGGATCCAAAAGCGCTTTTCTCGAAGTAGATGTTTTATATGATGATTTTAATTGGGATGATGGTCATTCAGATCTTAATGATCCATATCTTGAGGAGCATGCAGCCGATAGAGGTCTTACCCTCGAATTTTTGGATACAATGAAAGACTTTCATATATATCCCGTTTTTATACTTCTTAATGGTCCCGATACATTCTACACAAACACAAGCCTGACCATAACAAACATAGACATGACAACAACAAACATAAATATGCCCGCTAGAGTAGCGGCACATGCCAGAATGTTTATCAATTCATTATATGAGAATGGAGTATATGCGGCGTATGTTTTGGGTTGTGAAACGCCGGGGCAGGATTTTCACATAGGTGAGGCGGAAAACCTCATCAGTCTTATTAAAACTCAGATTATGAACGATTATTCGGATGCTACGCTTCGGGATATTCCCCTTGGAGTGCATGCGCAATTAGACCAGGGTTGCCCTGGAAATGCGGATTTCCTGGCCTATGAGTTTGGTTGGAATCCATGGGAGGGATGGAAACATGGCGCTGGTGAACAATCAACGAACAATGTTGTTTTGATGAATTTTTACAATGATGCTAAGCAGATAATGGACAATTATGGGGTGGCAGGGACATCTCTGGAAGGAAGTCCAGGTGGTGTTTTCTTGCTTGAATATAATGTGCGTGTTACTGATGAGGCCGCAACAAATCAAACTTGGGTTTTGGACGTGGCGGATGCGTTTCGTTTCTACCAGAGCAACGGAAAGTGTTGCAGAGGTGTCAGCCGGTCATATCCCAGATAATAATCTAATCTTGCCAATACATTGAAAAATCAATATAATAAAAATATGAATGGACTAATACTGCTGCTTTTACGAACGAAAATCGGCATAACATTTTGCTTGTCTGTACTTTTCCTCCTGGCAACCACGGTTGCGGTAAAAGCTGGCGATTATACCTACACGACAAATTCCGATGATACACTCACCATTACCAAATATACCGGTTCCGCTGGCGATGTTGTCATTCCGTCCGTCATAGAGGGTAGAGCTGTCGTTATTATAGGGGATAGTGCGTTCTATGAATGTACCAGCCTGACAAGCGTCACTATTCCAAACACTGTGACCAACATTAGGAGCAGAGCGTTCTATTCTTGTGACAGCTTGGTGAGCGTGAAGATCGGCAGCGGAGTGACCGACATCGGGATATATGCGTTCAGTTCATGCGATAGCCTGACTAACGTCACGATTCCTGATAGTGTCATTTGCATCGAGCATGATGCGTTTAGTTTGTGTGAAAACTTGGCCAAGGTCATGATCGGTGCCGGTGTTGCCGACATAAGATTTTATGCATTTGGATGGTGCCCCAGCCTCGCTGCGATCACGGTGGATACAGGAAATTCTGCATATAGTAGTGTAAACGGGGTCTTATTCAACAAGAGTCAAACTACGCTTGTCCAATATCCTAACAGAGCCGGAAGCAGCTATACGATCCCCAATAGTGTGACCAGTGTCGGTGACAATGCATTCCTAGCCTGTTCCGGTTTGGCTAGCGTCACTATTCCAAATAGCGTGAACAGCATTGAGGGCGGAGCGTTTGCTTACTGCGATCACCTGATAAGCGTTACTATTCCAAACAGCGTGGCCAGCATCAGGGGCTGGGCGTTCTATGAATGCCCCAGCCTGCTTAGAGCCATAATCGGCAATAGTGTGACAAACATTGGGGACAAAGCGTTCGCATACTGTTACAATCTGATGCAGATTTATTTTACGGGTAACGCGCCTAGTATTATTGGGAGTGAGGTTTTTGTTATATGCGATAATTGGCGGGAAGGATATAAGACCGGCAGTATTACCGTGTATTACATGGCTGGCACCACAGGCTGGGGCACGACTTTTGGTGATCGTCCCACCATGCAATGGTGGGATGGGCCTCAGATCAGCGCCAACGGTGTAAGGGAAGATATTTCTATTAACAGAGCCGATACGCTTAAAATTTCCGTGGCAATGAATGCAGATGACCATGTGGGTGTTCCTCTTGATTGGTGGGCTATTGCCCGTGCCAACTCGTCCTTTTATTACCTGAACAGTTTAGGGCAGTGGACGCAGTTTGATGGTAATTTTTCCAATTGCCATCCGGTACTTCAGGGCGGTTTGTTCAATCTGCCAGCTACAGAAATTTTGAACGCTCGCGGTCTGCAGCCGGGCTCATACACATTCTGGTTTGCGATTGATTATCCGATGGATGGGATTTTTAATTTGGGCGGATATATTCTGATGGATTCAGTGAACGTCACTGTACAATGAGGTAGCCCGCTAAATACGCTAAAGGTCGCTAAAAAAGATAAGATGAAATCAAAAAATGAAAGCGTCTTTTCCGTAATTTTTCTTCCGCGTTTGGCGCGGAAAATAAATTGCGGAAAACATATTCCATCAAACTTTCGCGTATTTTCGCGGGAAAAATCTGATGTTTGCATGTTTCGCGGGCAAACATCCGGGTTGGCGGTGATTCTTCTCATGTTTTCTTCGACGGCATTGTTCGCTCAGACAACCCAGGCCCAATCGAACTTAAATGCGGGCAATCCTGCCTTAACCAACACAATCTCGCGGGATAAAGAAGCGGTTAAACGCGAGACAGCGGCAGTGTTTTTTGCCAAATGGGATTCGGACAAATTGGGACAAATCAAAAAATTACTAAAAGAGTCGCCGGAGTTGATCAATGCTCGGGTCGCCGGTAGCGGCTGGTTGCATCGCGCGTGTCAGGAAGGCAATCTTGAAGCAGCGGAATGGCTGCTATCTCATGGAATGGACGTGGATGTCCAGTCTGATGGCGGCGGCTTCACTCCGCTTTTTTATGCCCGTGACGTCAAGATGGCCAAACTGCTTCTGGATCATGGGGCAGACGTGAATATTGAAAGCGCATCGGGTCAGACGGCATTATATGTGATATTGGCATCTGGCGGCGATCCGGCGGAAAACGAAAAAATTGTCTTATTGTTGGTGGAAAATGGGGCAGATATGGATGTGGTAGATAATAACGGCAACACCATCTTCCATGCCCTTGCCCAAGGAAAACATTATAAATGGCTGGGCCAGTATTTGCGGCAGGGAATCGGTGCCAATGCCAGGAATAAATTCGGGATTGGGATCTGGTCTGCTCCGCTGGCCAGGGGGGAAAATTCTGTTCTGGATTGGCTGGAACAGAATGGGGTAACATACGATCCCAAGGACAAAATGCTGATTGGCCACGTTGTGTCATGGGGCAACAGGCATATGATGAAGAAACTTCAGGGTAAAGGATTAGATATTGAGGCGGAAGATCCACTTCCCCGCCTCACGTTGTTGGAAAAGGAAATCGTCAAATGCGACAATACGAATGCCTTCAGTATGCTCCGGGAATGCGGCGCGCAAATAAGCGATGCCAACAAAAAACACGGTGGCACGCCCCTGTTGCATTCGGCCGTCGGTAATGCCGAGCTCACGCAATATTTATTGGATAATGGCGCGGATGTGGGCGTTAAAGACTACAAAGGGTTGACGCCGCTGTTCACCGCCGTGATGTTGGGTTCACCGGCGTCTTTGAGACTTCTCCTGGACCACGGCGCGGACATTAATCAAGTGCTTGTCACCGAATCCAAGACATTGTGCTGGGTTGGATGGAGGGATGAGAATCATCAGTTCGTGCGTCTACATCATGTGACCCCCTTGTTACTGGCAATCTGCGGCTGGCGCAAGAATATGGTGGATGTGTTGCTGACTCATGGCGCAGACGTGAACTTTCACACGCCTGAAGGCTACACCGCCTTGGCCGTTGCCGAGAAATTGCATAAAAAAGACATTGCCGATTTATTGCGCCAAAAGGGCGGCCTGGAATAATGGTTCGGATTCGTATGAAGGCAGCCCCACAGATTTTTTGATAGGTTTTCATTCTCGTCCCACTTGATAGATTAAGGCGGCGCGGCGGCCACACGAAGCGCGTGGCAGGGGCGCCGTCGCCCTGCCAATGATGCCATGCGGTTTGCCGCAGGGTTCTTCACGTGAAAGTGCTGGAAATACCCATTCATTATCTCCACGGGTTGCAATGAACATACTTCTCGCAAAACCCATTATTGAAAAAGAAAAAAGGGTTAATGCCGTTCCGCCGTTAGGGCTTGGCTATCTTGCCTCCGCGCTTCGCAAGGATAACGATGTTTCCGTTGTGGATTGCGAACTGTTGGGTTATGACGCGGAGGCTTTTGCGCGTCATATCAGGCGCGAACAGCCCGGATTAATCGGGATGACGGTGTTTTCCCATAACAAAAAATGCGTGCAGGAAAGCATCTCGGTCATACGGAACGCTGTTCCGGAGGCAATTATCGTTCTGGGAGGCCCACACATAAATGCAAGGGGCGCAAACGTATTGAAGGGATTTTCCGGAGTCGATTATGCCGTCAGGGGAGAGGCGGAAGAATCCATTGTGCTTCTGGCCGATATAATCAAAAACAGAAAATACGATCAGCTCGGTAAAGTTCCAGGTCTTGTCTACATGGATAGGGAAGGCCGCATAAATGAAACGCCAAACGTTTTTTTGGACGACATTTCCCGGTTTGATCCGATCCCGTATGATTTATTGAATATCAGGGATTATTTCGGGCGGGTTCCGCATGGATTTTTCTGCCGGCACAAGGAACTTGTTTCCATAATTACATCACGCGGATGCCCTTATCCATGCACATTTTGCTCCGGTGCGGTAAATAACGGAAAGAAGGTCCGTTACCGCAGGCTTGAAAACGTGATGGCGGAAATAGAGCTTCTGGCAGGCAAATATGGCGTCAGGGAGATACATATTATTGACGACAATTTTACATTTTCAAAGGAATACGCTCTGAAATTTTGTGAGGAAGTAATTAGCAGAAAGTTTAGTCTTGATTTTGCGCTGCCGAACGGAATACGCCTTGATAAAATAGATGATGAACTTCTGGCAACGATGCGTAGGGCTGGGTTTTATGCCATCAGCTTCGGAATCGAATCAGGCTCGGACGAAACATTGAGAAAGATAAAGAAACTCGAGACGACCGATTTTGTCATGAAACAGGTAACTCTTGCCAAAAAGCATGGGTTTCTGATTACGGGGTTGTTTATCATCGGGTTTCCATGGGAAACCAAGGACGACGTGGAAACGACGCTGAGGTTTGCCAAATCATTGCCGTTGGATCACGCCTCGTTCGGCAATTTTGTGCCTCTGCCCGCAACAGAAATAACGGAGGACTTGATTAAAGCGGGCGAATTGCCGGAAGACTATGAGGTGCCGTTTATTTGGGGGGACATAACATATTCGCCGCCCGGCATAAGGGCGGACGAACTGAAAAAACTCCAGCGCAGGTGTGTCTTTGAATTCTATTTTCCCGGACGCATTCACATGCTTCTTGCCAACATCAAATTGTCGAATATTATGCATTTGTTCAGAAGGGCTTTGCTTTTGTTTGTGGGCAAATAATTTGCCGGGCACGGTTGCGCGCAAAATTCTGTTTCTCGACAAGTCAATGAAAGGTAATAAAACGATATTACTCACGGGCGGCGCCGGTTTTCTGGGCAGCCATCTGCTGAAAGCGCTTATCGCCGGTCAATATGAAATAATCCTGCTGCTCCGAAATTCCTCCGATACTTCAAGAATCGATAATATTGCGGGAGACATAAAGCGCTATTATCTCGAGACAACCGACTTGAAGCAGATGATCATGGCCGAAAAGGTTGATATAATTTTGCATTGCGCAACCAATTACGGCCGGAAAGACGTAAGCCCTATTTCAATCCTTGAGGCCAACCTGATTCTTCCCCTGGAGCTCCTTCAGTTTGGAAGCGAGAACAAGGTCGCATGTTTTATCAATACCGATACCATTCTGGATAAAAGAGTCAATCAATATTCATTGTCCAAGAGTCAGTTTAAGGAGTGGTTGAAACTTTATGCGCCCGCGATTAAATGCATCAACATTGCCTTGGAGCATTTTTACGGTCCTTGCGACGACGAGACGAAATTTGTCACTTATATCATCCGCAGCATCTTGAGGAACGTCGACAAAATCGATTTGACCAAAGGCGGGCAAAAGAGGGATTTTATTTATATTGACGACGTGGTCGAGGCTTTTATGAGGATCATTGATTATCACTCGTCCGAGTCGAGCCGGCAGGGGTTCGTTCATTATGAAATCGGCGCCGGCCATTCGATTGAAATCAGGAAGTTCGTGGAGTTGGTAAAACATATTGCCGAAAACACCTGCACGCATTTGAATTTCGGCGCATTGCCGTACCGGTTGAATGAAGCCATGGATTCGCGGGTTGACGTAAGCGAACTGAAAAAGCTGGGCTGGGAGGCAAGGATATCTTTGGAAGAAGGCATAAAAAGAACGATATCCGTTGAAAGATCGGGCGGAAAAATATGAAAGTATTAATAACCGGCGGCTGCGGTTTTCTGGGAAGCAATCTGGCGGCGCACGCGCTTTCGCGTCATGATGAGTTGTTCATATATGACAATCTGTCGCGCCGGGGGGCGGAAGCCAACCTGGACTGGCTTAAAAACAAGGGGACGTTTCAGTTGGCGCGCGAAGATATCAGGGACAATGAGACGTTGAAGGCCGTTATCAGGCGCTTTCAACCTGAGGGCATATTCCATCTGGCCGGCCAGGTTGCCATGACGACTTCATTGGCCGATCCCAGGCTGGATTTCGAGGTCAATGCTTACGGCAGTTTCAATTTGCTTGAGGCGGTCAGGAGTTACTGTCCGGGGTCGGTCATTGTTTATTCTTCGACCAACAAGGTTTACGGCGACCTGGAGGGCTTTTCATACCAGGAAAACGAAACCAGATATCTTTGCCGCGAAAAACCGCAGGGTTTTGACGAGTCGACGCCCCTGTGTTTTGAATCGCCTTACGGCTGTTCGAAAGGCGCCGCCGATCAATACATGCTGGATTACGCGAGAATGTTCGACCTGCATACCATTGTTTTCCGGCATTCCTCCATGTACGGCGGCCGTCAATACGCCACCTATGACCAGGGCTGGATCGGCTGGTTTTGCGAGAAGGCCCTTGAGGCCAAACGCGGCAAAGCCGGCGAGCCGTTTACCATTTCAGGTTCGGGCAAACAGGTACGCGACGTGCTGCACGCCGAGGATATGATCAGGCTTTATTATTCAGCCTTTAAACATGCGGCGCAGGCCAAGGGCGAGGCATTCAACATAGGAGGGGGAAAAGATAACAGCCTTTCGCTGCTCGAATTATTCGCCTTGCTCGAAGAACTGACCGGCGTGAAACTCGCATACACAAAATTGCCGTCGCGCGCCTGCGACCAGAAAATTTTCATTGCGGACATCGGCAAGGCGCAAAAATATTTCGGCTGGTCGCCGCGGGTCGACAAGCGGGCCGGCATCAAGAAAATGCTTTCCTGGATTGAGAATGAAAAATGACATTCAAGTGAGCGTCGTTTTGCCGGCCTATCTTGAGGAGGAAAACCTGAGGCTCCTTCTGCCGCGGCTTCATGCAACCATGTCAAAACTGGGGATGGGGTACGAGGTCATTGTGGTGGATACGATCAGGCCAATGGACAATACCGCTGAGGTTTGCGGCTCCTGCGGTTCGAAGTATATCAATCGGGAAACGGATAATTCCTTCGGCTCCGCGGTGCGCACAGGCATCCGGGCGTCAAGCGGAGCGCACATTCTATTCATGGATGCCGATGGGTCGCATCCGCCTGAATTCATTCCGAATTTGCTTACCCAGATGGAAGATTACGATGTGGTGATTGCCTCGCGCTACGTCGAGGGAGGTTATACGGAAAACAGCAGGATGCTGGTGTTGATGAGCAAAATACTGAACGTCATTTATGCGCGGGTATTGAACATCAAATGCCGTGACGTGTCGAATAGTTTCAAGCTTTACCGGGCGGAATTGTTGAAGGACTTGAAACTTTACAGCTCCAATTTCGATATTGTCGAGGAAATCATCTATAAAATCTGTAAAAAAAACAAATCGGTAAGAATCAGGGAAATTCCTTTTTCCTTCAAAAAGCGCATGTTCGGCGACACCAAAAGGAATCTGGTATTATTTATAATAACTTATCTGATCACCCTGCTGAAATTGCGCTTCGGCCGATAAATATACGTATAGGAATTTCAAACATACCACGGATTACACGGATAAAAGCAAATTTAAATATCCGTGACATCCGTGTAATCAGTGGTGAGTTGCTGAAAGCCTAATTAAATATGTCGCAGAGAAAAACAGCCGTTATAACAATTTTCCTGGTATGTTTGGTTCTTTTTTTCAGGAAATATGACGCTTTCGTCAATCCGCAGTTCTGGGCTGAGGATGGGATACTCTTCGATAACTGGCTGCAATTCGGGGCAAAAAGCTTTTTTTTGCAGTATGCCGGCTACATTAATCTGTTCCCGCGGTTGGTTGCCTTTCTGGCATCCTTTTTTCCATTTTCATTCACGCCCGCCATATACAATTACATTTGCCTGCTTGTAGTTCTGGCCATTTGCGGCTGGCTGTTCAGTTCGCGTCTGCGCTTGCCTTACAAGCCGCTTTTTGCCCTTGCCATAGTTCTGGTGCCGCATGGCGGCGAATCATTCCTGAATCTGCCCAGTATCTACTGGTTCATGTCGCTTGCGCTGGTATTCCTTGCCATCCAGGAACACCCGGTGGGCATTTGGCAAATTCTGCTCGATTTATTCGTCCTGATCCTGGTTGGGCTCTCCGGCCCTTGCATTGTATATGGTCTGCCATTGTTTGCTTTAAGATGTATTGCGGCCCATCTCAGCCGCCTCCCCTTGCGCAGGAAAATTTATGACTACCTCCTCTTGGCCGGGGCGCTGGTGTTGCTTGGGGCGCAGTTTTATTCGCTGGCCAATTCCCCAAATCCCACGTTGCGCGGCGCCGAGTTGTGCAAGAATTTTGATGCCTGGGTTAGAGTCCTGGGCAACCGCTACGCCGGCGGACTTTTTTTTGGGGTGCGGCTGGCCGCGCTCATGAGCCCCTGGCTGCTGGCCGGTCTGACTATCCTGCTGCCGTTCCTGTTGTTGATTCTGCTCGATGAGACTCCGAGTGTCGCGTTGCGGAATATCATGAACAACAGGAAAAGCCGTTTGTATACCGGCACGATGTTCTTGTTGTTTGCAATCGGAATCGCGGGGTGCGTTCTATACAAGCATCGTTCTATGGAAGTTCCCATCCTTTCCATACAAGCGCTTGCCCGGATCGGAGACGCCGAGCGTTATTTCTTTATTGGTTATATCATGGTGCTTTGGACTCTTATTCTCTGCCTTGAATCCCGGCCTTTCAAGAGGGGGGTGACCGCCTTTTTGCTGGTCTTGTCCCTTTTGGCCTCAACGGCCAATTTTCAATGGCCTCCTTTCACTGATTATCATTGGCGTGATACTGTTTTGCGCTATGGCGCTACCATACCGAGGCATCCCGTTGACGAGATGACTTCCATTACGCATATTCCGATCAATCCGCCCGGCTGCTATGTCGAGTCGAAGCTGGCAGTGAACGTCGTGCAAGATAAGACTTATTCATTTCGGGCCGTCAATTCCGGAGGAACGGAAGTTTATAATCAAGCCGAGCATAAATTTGATTTTCCACTGCGGAAAAATGATATTATAAGGATTCAAATTCTGCCGGCCCGGCCGCTTGAATCAGACGACCGGGCATTCATAATTCTTTATGATCCCGCGCAAAAATCAGGCGAGATGATATATCATGATCAGGTAATCATTCCGCAGGGGAAGAGAATTCTTGAAAGAGACGTGAAGGAGTCCCTTGAAGCTCCCGTTCTGGTTTGGAGGAACTGGAAAGCGTCGGGTTCAGTATTACCCGAGACGAAGATCAGAATTTGCGTGATCAGACCTGCCGCTACGGGGTTCAAATCCGTATATGACCGAATAAGCAGACATGTTTTCTAATAAGCTGGATTTCGCTTGATGTCTGTCTTCCAATGAACGTCCGCCAACAGATCATTAAAGATTCCTCCCGATACCTGATTGCCACAATTGCGGGGCAGGGGATTGGCTTAATCCGTGCCATCCTTCTGCCAATATTGTTCACTCCCCCACAATTGGGAATCTGGAATCTGATGAATGTCGTTCTTGGCTATGGGGCCAACGCCCACGTCGGATTATTGGACGGCATGAACAAGGCCATCCCGTTTTTTCGTGGACGAAATGAGCCGGAGCAGATCGAACGGATTAAAGACAGCGTTTTCTGGATGAATTTGCTGCTGGGTGGCTTCGCTGGAGTTATCCTGTGGTCCGTTTCCTGGCTGGCGCCGGCGGCTTATGGAATCGGCCTGCGGATCACGGCGGGCGTCCTCTGCCTGCAATTGATTTTTTATTATTTTTTCAGCCTGTTGCGCGCGGACAACCGGTTCGGCCTGCTCAGCGGAGGAATATTTCGTTTATCGATGGTATCAACGGCGCTGATCCTGGCCGGCGCTTTGGTATTTCAGGATCGTTTGCGCGGCGCGTTAATCGGTTTTTTGACGTCGTATGCGTTCATCATCGTCTATTGGCTGGCCAAGTCTCGTTACCGATTTGTATTCCAATGTCGGTTCGATGCGATTCGAAAGGCGCTAAAGCTGGGGATTCCGTTAATTGTTCTCGGGATTCTGAATACTGTTTTCATGAGTATTGACCGTTGGATGATTGCCGCCTGGCTGGATGAAACGCGATTGGGGTATTACGCGTTGGGGTTTATGGCGAGCAATATGTTGGTGCTCGTTCCGGCATCTGTCGCGAGTGTGCTTTATCCGCGAATGTTGGAGCGCTTTGCCGTAAACCGGGATCCGCGGTCTGCGCAAAGTCTGCTTACCGGCCCCATGCGGGCGCTCGCGGCCCTGATGCTGATCCTGATCGGAGCCGCCGTTGTCGTTTTGCCGTTGCTCATAATATTATTTTTACCGAAATATCTTCCGTCGGTGCCGGCGCTCATGGTATTGATTCCGGGTGTTTTCTTCCTTTCCCTGGCGCCGCTCGCGGCAAATTACCTGATTGCCATCGACCGCCAGAGGCTGATCATAATCGCGCAAGTCGTCATGACGCTGCTTTGTCTGGGCGTAGATCATGTGGTTCTGACAACTGGGTATGGTATTGTCGGGGTGGCGGTTGTGACGGCGGTTGGCTATTCCATGCTGGGATTGTCTTACATCTTAACGGCGCTTATTCAGGCGAAAGGACAAAAAAGGAAAGCGCTTCTTTTTTTGACTCGCATATTCTTTCCGTTTGTGGTTATGATTCTGGTCATTACGGCCATGCCTTGGGTGGCTCCGGAAGGAGCAGGCTGGCTGGACAATGTCGTTGCCGCGGCCGTCCGCCTGGTTTTGCTGATGCTGTCGCTGGCGCTGGCGCTCTGGCTGGCTAACCGGGATGGCGAACTATTGGCGGTTGTCCGCTCGGAATGGAAGCGCAGATTCGGGGCCTGAAACAAGGGTAAAAATTTTAATCAAGGCTGTTTAGGATCGATACTTGAGAAGAGGGGGTAAATAATAATGATCGAGATCATCAAGCATCAGGAAGAAATCATTGCAATAATCATCCGGAAGGATTATTGCAAGGACGGGATAGAGTTTATCACTCCGAAGAATTTTTCGCTTCAGCTTGGCCACATGACCCGTCCGCAAGGATACAAAATCATACCGCACACCCATAATCCTGTCCGACGCGAGACGATCGGAACCCAGGAAACGCTTTTCATTAAAAACGGCCGGATCCGGATCGATTTCTACTCGTTTGAGCAGGTTTACCTGGAAAGCCGCGAACTCGTTGCGGGAGATCTGATTCTGCTGGCCGGCGCCGGCCATGGCATCACGGTTCTGGAAACTGCGACGATTGTGGAAGTCAAAAACGGCCCCTTTATTGAAGGCGCGGACAAGGGGCGGTTTGAAGGGAAGAAAGGATAATTTAATGATTCCGGTAAATCAACCGTTGTTGAATGGGCGCGAGAAAGAATTGCTGGCGGAATGCATTGATACCGGCTGGATATCTTCCGACGGACCTTTCATTGCCGAATTCGAGCGCCGCTTTGCCGAATATATCGGCGTCAAGCATGGCGTGGCGGTCTGCAACGGAACCGCGGCCCTGGAGACGGCCTTGTTCGCGGCCGGCATCGGCAAGGACGACGAAGTCATCTTGCCGTCTTTTACGATTATTTCCTGCCTGCTCGCCGTTTTGCGGCTGGGCGCGCGGCCGGTGCTGGTGGATGCCGAGCCTGAAACCTGGAATATGGATGTAAACCAGATCGAAGCGCGAATCACCGGCCGGACAAAGGCAATTATGCCGGTGCATATTTACGGCCACCCGGTCGATATGGACCCCGTAATGAGTTTGGCAAAAAAATATAATCTGCTTGTTCTTGAAGACGCGGCCGAAGTGCACGGCGCCGAGTATAAAGGCAGAAAATGCGGTTCGATCGGTCACGTAAGCGCTTTTTCGTTTTATGCGAACAAAATAATAACAACCGGCGAGGGCGGAATGGTTTTGACCTCTGACCCGGTAATGGCCGAAAGGGCACAATCCTACCGTAATCTCTGTTTCCGGCCGGAAAAAAGATTTTTACACACCGAGCTCGGACAAAACTACCGCATGACCAATCTTCAAGCCGCCGTGGGGGTGGCCCAGATGGAACGGATAGATGAGTTCGTGGCGATCAAAAGGAGGCTGGGACTTTATTACCGTGAGAAACTTGGTCATATCAAGGGCGTCAAATGTCAGATTGAAAAGCCGTGGGCCAAAACGGTTTATTGGATGTATTGTGTTGAGTTGGATGCCGCACTCGGAATTACGGCTGAGGATATGATGCGCTCCCTGGCTCAGAAAGGAATCGGCACCCGGCCCTTCTTCCTTGGCCTGCATGAGCAACCCATCCTCCATGATTTGGGCTTGTTCCAAAACGAGCATTATCCGGTGACTGAAAGAATTGCGCGGCAGGGCTTGTATCTTCCTTCCGGTCTCACGCTCAAGGAAAGCCAGATTGATGAGGTCGTTGAAGCGGTGCGGACAACTCTTGCCGAACATGCCAGCCGATGAATGTCACTCAATCTTGGTGGGATAAATTCTGGACTGAAAAATCTGCCGCGACTTCTGCGAACGGCCCGCAAGCCGGCGCTTGGGCGGATCTGGTCTGGCAGGTCGGCCTTGAAGAATTGGAGACACTGTTCCGGCAACGGGCAGCCGGAAAAAAAATGCTTGAGTGCGGGTGCGGCAGCGCAAGAGTTTCCCGCTATATGGCAGAGCGCGGTTATGCCTGCATGTTGCTCGATTATTCGCCGCAGGCGCTTGCCATGGCCAAGGCGGCGTTTGCCGCTGCTTCATTGAAGGGGGAGTTTATCCTGGGCGATATGAATCGTCTACCGCTGGCCGACAACCTGTTTGACGTGGTTTACAGCGGCGGCGTGCTTGAATTTTTTGATGACGTTTCCGTTCCGCTCAGGGAAATTGTGCGCGTGCTGAAACCAGGCGGTCTTTTTGTGGCCGGCATTGTGCCGAATAAATTCAGTTGCCAGACCCTGGCCGACTTGGAACGGACTTGTGCGCATTCGTTGAAAAGTTTTTTTACATTCCGCTGGCAGGATATATTTCTCCGGCTGAATCATTTGCCGTCGGGAGTGAGCAGGGCATCCCTGAAGGATTATGCGGCGGCTTTTGAATCGTCCGGATTAAGCGGGGTGACCGGCTATGGCACCACTCCTTTTCCGGCGTTGTCCTTGGGACGTTTTGGGGAGCGCCTCTATGTTCGTGTTTTAAAACGTCTGCTGCCGCAATGGAGACGTTTTAACCGCTCGCATTCATCTTGGTCTGAAAAATGGGGAATGGCGTACGTGGTTTACGGAGTTAAGTCCAACAATTCAGTTTTTGAAAAACCTGCTGCTCATGAATAATTTTGAAGGGTGAGTTATGATAATTGGCATTGACGCGCGCTGTCTGGAATGGGAACGGGGCGGAGTGGCAAGAATTCTCGCCAATATGTTGCGACTTTGGCCGACCATGAACGCATCCCACATGTTTCATCTGTATTTTGAAAATGCAGTTCCGCCTGATAATTATTTGCGTTCTCATTTTTACCGGCACATCGTTATGCGCGGTCCGCAATTCTTCAAGAGGCATCGCACGCTTTGCGAACAATTCCTGCTCCCTGGCGTGATCAAGAGGGACAAGCCTGATCTCTTTTTTGCTCCCTATTACACGGCGCCCCTGTATTGTCCATGCAAAAAAACAGTCGTTGCGGCCTGGGATATTTCCTACACGACGCATGGTTCTCATTATCCTTTCCGGCAAGCCGTGCAAATGTCCTTTTTTTCGCGCCTGTCCTGCCGGCGCGCGGCAGGGGTGGTCACCTGCTCGCCCTATGATGGGCGCCAGATTACGCGGTATTATGGGGTGCCGGAGAAGCGGATATGCGTTCTGCAGCTTGCGCCAGACGCAAAGTTCAGGAAATCGCCGGATCCGCAAGCCCTCGGGAAATTGCGCATGAAATACAACCTGCCGAAACGCTACATTCTGTCTATGGGCGTGATTCTCAACCGCCGCAATGTGCCGGTTATCATAGAGGCTTTCAAAGAAGTCTGTCGGGAATTTCCCGATACGGCGCTGGTCGTGGCCGGAAGGAACTCCACCTCGCCAAAAATTGATATCGCAGAGCGCATGAAATTCTTGACGGAAAGGGGGCAGGGCGTTTATATTTCCTGGGTTCCGGAAGAAGAGTTGGCTCTTTTTTATGCCGGCGCGTGGCATTATATTTGTACTTCGACGGTCGATGGCGAAGCCATGATGTTGAAGGAAGCGATGGAATGCGGTACGCCGGTTGTTACGTCGCCATTATTGGAAGAAACGGTTGGCGGCAGGGCGATCGTATTGAATGATCCGACCAGCGTTCCAGAAACCGCCTCGGTTTTGCGCCGCGTGTTATCAATGGGCGAAGAGGAGCGAAGGAATAACGCACAGGAAGCATTGCGCTGGGTCTCTTCGCTTTCGTGGGAAAAAGTTGCCCGAGATTGCATGGCATTTTTTGAAAAAGTATAAAAAGGAATAGAAAAAGATGGAAACAATAACCAGAAAAACATGCCGCCTTTGCGGATCAAAAGACCTACATGAGATGTTGTCGCTGGGCGAACAGTATATCAATGATTTTGTGCCGAAGGAAAGAGTCGGCAAGGGATTGAAAGCGCCGCTCGATCTGGTGATGTGCGACAAATGCTCCCTGCTCCAACTCAGGCATACCGCCCCCCAGGAGCTCCTGTATTCACGGTATTACTGGTATCGTTCCGGCGTTACCGACACCATGCGCCGCGCTTTGCGCGATATTACCTCGGAGATCGAAACTTTGGTGCCGCTTAAACCGGGCGACGTGGTTCTGGATATAGGCGCCAATGACGGCACCATGCTGGCAACCTATACGGTGCCGAGCATACGCAAGGTGGGCTGCGAGCCGGCCGATAACCTCGTTGATGCGCTCAGAAAGAATACCGAATATGTGATGCACGATTTTTGGGGCTATGAACGGTATATGGAGCTGGCCGCCAATTGGGGGTTCGGCAAGGCGCGGGTCATTACGGCCATCGGAATGTTTTATGACCTGGAAGAGCCGAATAAGTTCATCGGCGACGCATGCAAGGCCTTGGCGGATGACGGTATCTTCGTCGCCCAGCTTATGTGCCTGACGCCCATGCTTCAAAAGAACGATCTTGGTAACATCTGCCATGAACATCTTGAATATTATTCCCTGCAGTCGCTCAAATATCTTTTTGAAACAAACGGCCTGGAAATGTTCAAGATAGAGGAAAACGACGTAAACGGAGGCAGTTACCGCATATTTGCCAGGCATTTCAAGGGGACCGGCATGCCCTTTGACGAGAAAATCACCCGGAAGGACATTCTCGCTTTCGGCCAGCGTGTTCAGCAGAATCGCGACCGTTGCGTGGCGTTTATTAAACAGGAAGTCGCCAAAGGTAAAAAAGTTTATGTCTACGGCGCCTCGACGAAGGGCAACGTCATTTTGCAGTATTACGGTCTTGACAATAAGTTGATTGCCGCCGCCGCGGAGCGCAGTCCGGAAAAATGGGGTAAATATACCATCGGCAGTTGGATCCCGATCGTGTCCGAAGATGAGGCAAGAAAGGCCCGGCCGGATTATTTTCTTGTCCTGCCCTGGGCCTTCTTTAATGAGTTTTATGAGCGCGAAAAGGAATGGCGCGCGAGAGGCGGAAAATTCATAGTGCCCCTGCCTGAATTCAGGATCGTGCCATGATCCCGCTTAAACAGTATAAACGGATTCTTGAGCTCATGCCCATCCTTTGCGTGGATGTGGCGATCCGCAATGCCCGTGGGGAATATCTGCTGGTTAAGCGCGCAAATAATCCCCTTAAAGGGCGGTGGTGGGTGATTGGCGGACGGGTTCACAAGAACGAAAAACTTGAACGGGCGGTCATCCGCAAGGTCAGGCAGGAAATCGGGTTGGCCGTCCGCAGGATGCGGCCCATCGGGTATTATGAAGACACCTTCAAGGATAACGCAATCAGGCTTGCCACCCCCTTGCATGCCGTGAGCGTGGTCTTTTCCGTTGAGGTCGGCAATAACGCAAAAATCCGGTTGGATGGACAAAGCCTCGCCTGGAAGTTTGCGAAGAAGCTGCCGGCTGATTTCAGGATTAAAAGATTTCCGTTCGGATGATCACAAAATATTGGAGATAGTCAAAAATCATGAAAAAAGCATTGGTCTTCGGCGTAACCGGTCAGGACGGCAGTTATCTGGCGGAAGTGCTGTTGGAAAAGGGGTATGAGGTTCACGGCATGGTCAGACGCTCGGCCACCGGGAACACCCGCAATATTGAGCATCTTATTCGCGATCCGCAGATTTTCCAGAAACGCTTTTTTCTCCAGCGAGGCGATCTTGCCGATCCGACCTCGCTCTATCGGATCATCAACGCGGTCAAGCCGCAGGAAATCTACAACGAAGCCGATCAGGATCACGTGGGCTGGAGTTATGACATGGTAGGCTTTTCGGCCGATATCACCGGCGCGGCGGTCGGCCGCATCCTGGAAATAATCAAGCAGATTGATCCGAAAATCCGTTATTTTCAGCCCTGCACTTCAAATATGTTTGGACTGGCCGATGCCGGCCGCCAGGCCGAGACCACGCCCTTTAATCCCCAGAGTCCCTATGCCTGCGCCAAGACGCTGGCTTTTTACCTGACGCGTTACTACCGCCAGGCGTTCGGAATTTTTGCCTCGACGGCAATTCTTTATAATCACGAATCGCCCAGGCGAACCGAGGAATACGTGACCCGCAAGATTACGCGGTCCGTGGCGCGTATCGCCTGCGGCCGGCAGAATAAACTCACCCTGGGCGATTTGAGCGCAAAAATCGACTGGGGCTATGCGCGGGAATACATGGAAGCCGCCTGGCAAATGCTTCAGCTTGAAAAACCGGATGATTTTATCATTGCCACCGGCGAGGCCCACAGCGTCCGGGAATTTGTGGACGAAGCTTTTTCCGTCGTCGGTCTGAAATCCGAGCAATATGTGGTTATTGATCAATCCCTTGTGCGCCCCACCAAGACCAGCGTTTTGACGGGAGATATCGGCAAGGCCGGACAGAAATTCGGCTTCAATCCGCGCTATAAATTCAAGGAGCTTGTAAAGCTTATGGTGGAAACGGACTTGAAAGCCGAGCGGCAGGCCGGCGAAACCCGGACTGCATGAGGGCGCGATGCTGGATAATGACTTATTTGTCCGGTCTGTCGCTCTTATTAAAAAATGGGGAGGGGCAAGGCTTTCTTCCGGACTAACCTTGTCCGATGCGCTTACCGTTGGCAAGGTCTCGCTATGGGAAGTGGTGTCGCCGTTTTTGGCGCTTTATCGTTTTCCGGAATTTATATTACAGAAGGGATCCGGCCGCCGCCAGCCGTTGCGTGGGCGCATGGCCGAAGCTGTCCGTCCTTATCGCGGCATGCTTGGCCGTGTGCGCGATGATTTTTGCTTTGCGGTGCGCCGCTCTGCGGATGATTGTCTTCGCTGGAATGAATTGTCTCCATATGTTTTGTTTCTTAGTTATTGGCCGCTGTTTTACCGGGAAACATTCAGGGCGGCCGCGGAATATCTGGCCGATAACAACATCGTGTCTACCGTGGCGCTTTTTGGCAATGAAACGTTTCCCGAAAAACCATCGCGCCCCTTAATTCATTTCCATTCCACGCTGAAACATGCTATCCCGTCGGTTATTGACCGGACAAAAGAATATCAGAGCCATTTGCGGAGAATAAAAAGGGAACTATTGCGGGAATTCCGGCAGATTGTTGAGCCTGATTTGCCGGGTGAATGGGGGTCCGTGAAGCGTGAATTGGATTGGCTTTTCTGGTCACTCTTTCCGCGTCTTGCCCGTGATGTTGCAATCGCCGAACATATCATGAATGACCATCGTCCTGACATGGTCGTTTCGCCGGATGACTCCGATCGTGCGAGAATCTACACCATTCTTGCGCATGCCGCCGGAATTCCATCGTTGATAGTTCAACAGGGGCTGCTGAACGAAAAGGCGGTGGAATGGCGTTTCTGCACGGCTGATCGTATCGCGGCCATTGGTCCGTCGTCCGTCAGGGAGCTTTGTGCTCACGGTCTTGACGCCGGCAGGATTGAACTGACCGGATGTCCGCGGTATGATGTTCTTTGCCGGTCTTCGGCTGAAGAAAGGGAAGGAATCAGAAAATCAATGGGAATACGCGCCGAAAGCCGGATGGTTTTATTGGCCTCGCAACCCTGCGTTTATGGGGCTTTTTCTTCCCCCAGCGCGCGCGCTAAAATGCTGCAGGCTATGGGAAGAACGGCGGCTTCCCTTGAGTCTGTGCATCTTGTGGTTAAGGCGCATCCCACGGAGGATATTCGCGAGTTACAACGATTGATTGGACATCAGGGACAGGTTTTGTACGTTGAGCCTTCGGCTGATATACAAAAGTTGATTGTGGCATGTGATGTTTTTGTAACATTTTTCTCGACAAGCGCCTTGCAGGCGTTAATTGCCTCCAAACCGGTTGTCACTCTTTGTTTCCAGGGAAGCGGTGTAAAGGGTTTCTATGTAGGCAATGAAGCGTTGTTTGCAGCCAGATCGGAAAGTGAATTGGCGGCTCATATAAATGCCCTGGCCGGTTCGGAGCGCAATCGCGTCCTGGCCAGACGCGAGGATGCCAGAAAAAAACTGGTTTATGATTTGACTTACCTGCCCGACGGCCAGGCCTCCGCGCGTTTGGCCGGGTTGATCAAAAAATCAGGAATAGACAAGTCAAAAGGCTTTCGTGTTTAAAAATTATAAATTTGTGTTGAGTCATAGTCGGTCGTATCTGCGGGGAGCGTTGCTGGCCGCGGGTTTGGCGTGCATTGTCTACGTTTTTACTTTTATTGTTGAGGCGAATTTAGCCCTCCCGTTATTCCTGCTTTTGGCGGGTTTGGTTCTGACGTTTGTTTTTTTTGTATATAAGCCCGGATACGCCGCAATACTGTTGACTTTGGAATTAATCCTCGGCGGGAACGGACATTGGTGGCATGTGCCGGGCACTTCCATTACGCCGCGCTATGTTTTTTTTGTGATGTTTCTGCTTGGCTATGTAATTCATAAAATATTCAAAAGAGAAGCCCGGCTTCCACGCTTTTTTTTTTCCGGGCCGCTTCTGTTTTTCGGGGCGATCATTGCGGGGGCGGTCATCCATGCCGTAATCAGTGACAACGCCGAGCCGTATCAGGAAGCCCAGGCTTGGCTTTATCTGCTGCTTTATCCAATAATTGTTGATTTGTGGCGGCGGCGCGGAATTCCATTAAGTATTCTGCGGGCTGTCGTGTGGAGTACCTTGGCCATGGCGATATTCCAGTTGGTTTTGACGCTCTTGCTAAATATAAACGGTAATATCTCGAATATTTTGCATGACAATACGCCTTTGGAGGCTATGCGCGTCACGATGCCTGGCACAATGTTACGCTATGTCTTCTGGGGCAACTCTTCGCTCTGCGGCATTGTTTTGGCCATGGCGTTGCTTGTCGTGAGGATTGGCCGCGGGGAAATCGAAATTATTCCTGCGCCATTAATGTGGGGGATAGCCGTCATTATGAGTCTGGCCATGATTTTCAGCATGACGCGCAGCACTTGGGCTCAGCTTGTACTGACGTTTATGCTGGTTGGGCTGGATTTTTTGGTGAACCGTAACATGCCATGGCGTCTTGTTGCTGTGACTGTGGTTATCGTTATTGGGATTATCTGGTTATTTTCAGGCGCGCCGTTTGTGCGCGAAGCTCTTGAAAACAGATTTGAAACATTGCTGCTTGATAGATCCGCGCTGGACGCCGGAGATTCGCTCGTGTTAAAGAAAACCGAGCAGGACCAATTGCTGGCGGCCATAGCCGCAAACCCCTCCTTCGGGTACGGATTTGGGCTTGGAAATTACGCCGAGTTCGGCGGAGAGTTGGTGGAAGACAATCGAACCAGGTTCCATAATTATTTCCTTGGGTTTGCCTTGAAAACCGGCGTCGTCGGCCTGCTAAGCCTGCTTTTTCTCCTCTTCGGCGGCTGTTTGCATGCCGTGCGGGTGGGAATCCTTGTTTCTCGCGATCTGCCGGAGCAGCGCAACGTGCTTTTCGGGATGGCATACGGTTTTGCCGGTGTTTTTCTGGCAAGCGTTTCAAATCCGCATTTGGGCACTCCGGCGGTTATCGTAACTTTTGCCTTTATGCTGGCGACCGCCGACCTGGTGTTTTATCAACGGAGAGACCGGAAGGAAAATGAAGCTTAGCATCTGCATCGTAAATTTCAATTCCGGTGGGCTGCTGAAAAAATGTCTTGATTCCATTGAGCGGTTTCCTCCCGGTTGCGGTTATGAAATAATAATAGCTGATAATAATTCAACGGATGGCAGCCGGTTGGAGGCGCTGGCGCATAACAGCGTCAAATTGATTGAAAATGACCGAAATGCCGGTTATGCCGTTGCAAATAATCAAATTTTTGCCTTGGCGCGGGGTGACTATTTTTTGCTGTTGAACGCTGATACGGAAATACGGAGCGGCTCGTTGGATGCGCTGCTCGCCTGCGCCGAAGCGAACACCGGAGCCGGCTTGATCAGCGCAAAACTCGTTAATCCGGATGGAACGGCGCAGGTCGGCTTTAATGTCCGCCGATTCCCGGGAATGGCTTCGGCCGCGGCCCAGCTCTTGCTGCTTGATGAAATCCGGCCGATGAATCGCTTGACCCGGACGGCCGGCTGTTTTGATATGGACTATGCAAAATTCCAAAGCGTGGAACAACCGGCCGCTTCCGCTCTTTTGTTTCGCCGGGCGACCTGGGAAAAAATCGGCGGATTTGATGAGCAATTCCTGAATTGGTATAATGATGTTGACTTGTGCCGCCGGGTCAAGGAAGGCGGCTGGGACATATTATACTGTCCGGATTCGGAAATAATGCATTATGGAGGCATGGGAGGCGCCTCGCGGGAAATCACGGATGCCATCGTAGAATTATATCGCAGTCAACGCCTGTATTTTAAAAAATATTTCGGCTGGCGCGGGTATGTCCTGCTCAACATTGGTATAATAATCGGCATGATGCTGCGGGTGCTGGCGGTGACCTTTGGTCCCGGACTTGCCGGGCGGGTTTCCAGCCGCGCGCGGCAGGGCCGGCCTCATGCTGTGCGCGCCGCCTTTGTCGCGGTATTGAAAGACACCCTGCACACCTGGCATAATCTGCCGGAATTGCGCTTGAAAAAAGATAGGATTTCATCTTGAGAAATTAACGCGCTTTTCTTATCCTGAGCTGCGAAATGAATTTTTTGGCATATTTGGATCCGGGAACCGGAAGTTATTTGTTTCAATTGCTGATGGCTTCGTTTTTTGCGCTGGTATTTGTCTTTGTAAATATGCGCAAGAAAACGATGGATTTCCTGAAAAGACTTCTTTCGAGGGGAAGCGGAGATAAGAACGATGCGGTCTGAGCTTTCGTCTTTTCGCGATCCGGCCGGAAAGGTTTACACAAAGGACGGCGAAATATACCGTGCCATAAACGCCTCCTACCGGCCTAATTACGAGCATCTGATCGGTTCCGGACTTTACGAACGCCTGACAAGGTCGAATCTGCTTATCCCGCACCAGGAGATACCCTGTTCGAATCCGGACATATATAAACTGATCAAGCCGGAGAAGCTCCGGTTTATTTCGTATCCTTATGAGTGGTGTTTCAGTCAGTTGCAAGACGCCGCGCGCCTGACCCTCGAGATTCAGAAAATATCGCTGGATTTCGGCATGACCTTGCGGGACGCAAGCGCTTTCAACATTCAGTTCCGCAGGGGAAAACCCATCATGATCGATACGCTTTCGTTCGCAAAATATAACGAAGGCCGGCCCTGGTCCGCCTATCGTCAATTCTGCCAGCATTTTTTCTGTCCGCTGGCGTTGGCGGCCGACGTTGATATGCGCATGATCCAAATGTCGAGATTGCATATCGACGGCATTCCCCTTGATTTGACCAGCAGAATCCTGCCGCTGCGGAGCTGGTTGAAGGGAAGCCGCTTGTTGCATATTCACCTGCACGCGGGAAACGAAGGCCGGGACGTTCGGGAAGCCTCCCGGCGAGACGGACGCAGATTCGGATTGCGCGCCATGCAAGGCCTCTTGGCCAGTTTGGACAGGGCGGTCGGAAGCCTTTGTTTGTCCGGCGCCAAGTCCTGGTGGGGTTCGTATTATCAGATTCATAATTATTCCGTGGCGGCATTTGAGCACAAAAAGAAGGTGGTCGAAGGTTTTCTCCGGAAAATTTCTCCTTCGCTGGTGCTGGATTTGGGAGCCAATACGGGCTTGTTCAGTGAAATCGCCGCCCGCGCCGGCGCGGAAACGATAGCCGCGGAGATGGATCCGGTTGCGGTTGAGCTGAATTATCTGCGATGCAGGAAGGCCGGCGAAGGCAATATACTTCCGCTCGTCTTCAATTTGTCCAATCCCAGCCCCAACATCGGCTGGCGGAACCGGGAGCGGAAAACACTGGCCGAGCGCGGGCCGGTTGACCTGGTCATGTCCTTGGCTCTGATCCACCATCTTGCGATAGCCAACAACTATCCGTTGAATTCGATCGCGGAATTCCTTGCGCAGCTTGGGAATCATCTGATCATTGAGTTTGTGCCCAAGGAGGATGCCCAGGTTGGGCGCCTGCTCAGGTTCAGGCAGGATATTTTCGACCGTTACGGCGAAAATGACTTTGAAGAGGTCTTTTCGAATCATTTTCTGATCGAGGAAAAACAGAAACTTCCGGAATCCGGAAGAAGCATTTATCTTATGAAAAACAAATGCGCTCCCTGAAAATTCCTTTTCATCTGGCTGTCTTTTCCATCTTTCCGATTGTCAGCCTCTATCTCCAAAATTGGACCGAGGTGCGTGTCCCGGCGATCGTCGTTCCGTTGATTTTTGCGCTTTTGGTCGCCTCCGGCATTTGGCTGGTCTTATGCCGTCTTCTGGGGGACCGGGACAAAGCCGGCGTTCTTGCCACAACCTTCGTTTTCTTGTTTTTTTCGTACGGACATTTCACCAATATGCTGCTGGACTTCGACGTTATGGGTTTTTCTCTGATCCGCAACAGGTACCGCGCCACGCTTTATTTGTGCCTCGGTTTTCTGCTGGTCTATTTTCTCTGGAGAGGGGTGAAAAATCACCGGAAGGCGGGCGGATATTTAAATGTCATGGCCTCGGCCTTATTGTGTCTGATTCTGGTGCGCGGTGTTTGGGCGGCTGAAGGCGTGGTCGCCCGGGGGACGGGCGCGCCGCCTTCCGAATTTCATCCTGAAATCGCCGCCGTCACAAACTGCCCCGACATTTATCACATTCTTCTCGACGGATATGCCGGGCCGATTTCCCTCAAGGCCACCTATGGATTTGATGATCCGTTTTTCGCAAGGCTAAGAGAGAAAGGGTTTTACATCGCGGACGAAAGCTTCAGCAATTATGCGATGACGTTTCTCTGCCTGGCTTCGCTGCATGGCATGAATTATTTCCTCAACCGGAAGGAATATGAGTCGCTCGAAGAAAGTCGCGGGAAGGCAAGGAACGTTCTGCGCTTGCTTGGATATAAAATCATTAATGTGGCCGACCGGGGCTGCGGCTTGTGTAGATTCTATGACACGGGCGATTTCGCCTGGATGTTGATGCGCACTTCAATGTTGGACATGATAGCCAACCGGTTCAATTTCTATGCCGGTTTTGTCAGGGCGGAAACACGGAGCAGGCTGGAGAGCGTGGCGGCGGCCGTGAAAATCGAGGGCCCCAAATATGTTTTTGCGCATATCGTCTCGCCCCATCCGCCCTACGTTTTCAGGAGAGACGGCAGCCCTGCCAGACTGTTTGACTTGACCTCGCAATTTGATATCAGGGAAACAAGTTGGGACGACAAGACGGCCTATCTGGACCAATTAATTTATATTTCCGGACAAGTCGAAAAACTTGTCGACGCGATCAGAAAGAATTCGAAAAATGACCCCATTATCATCATTCATGCAGATCACGGCTCGTTATTTACCGGAACGGACAGGTATTTTTATTTGCGACAAATGGCGATTCTGAACGCGTTATATTTTCCTGGAAACGCCGGGAAAAAATTATATAGATCCATATCGCCGGTGAATATTTTCCGCCTGATTTTCAGCGAGTATTTCGGGTTGGATTATGACCTCTTGCCGGACAGGCACTTTTATTCGACGATGAAGCGTCCCTTCGATTTCACGGATGTCTCGGACGGCATCGAAAAGCAATTGGCGGAATTTAAGAACCCCCCGCCACGGTAGTTTTATTTCCAATGGATTTGAGCATAGTCATAGCGTCTTACAACACCAGTGAGGTCACCTGCCGGTGTCTGGAAGCCGTCTTTCAGGCGACCCGCGATTTGAAAAAAGAGGTAATTGTGGTCGACAATGCTTCCCGGGATCAAACTTGCGAGACGATTGTCCGGAAGTTTCCCGAAGCGCTGCTCATCCGCAATGACAGGAACGTGGGGTTTGCCGCCGCGCAAAATATCGGATTAAAAAAATCTTCCGGCAGGTATCTCATGATCCTCAACAGCGACGTGTTTCTCGATGAGGATATGCCCCGCCGCATGCTTGAGCATTTTGAGCGGGTTGACGGCCGAATCGGCGTTCTGGGACCGCAGATACTGAATCCGGACGGCAGCGTCGCTCCTTCGGCGCGGCGCTTCTTCCTGGGGCGTCCCATGATTCTTTTGGGAGTGATCAACCGTTACTTTAATTTCAAGCGCTTTCTGCCCGAGCAGTTCATGCGGCGGAATCTGGGCTTTTTGCTTGGCCGCTGGCACGATAATTACGCGGCGCACGACGGCATTCTCGAGGTCGACTTTGTGGACGGTATGTGTTTCTTGGTCCGGCGGGAAACGCTTGAGGAGGTCGGCCTTTTTGACGAGCATTTTTTTTTCGATGAGGAAATCTTGGATCTGTCGCTGCGTATCCGGCAAGCCGGGTGGCGCATTGAATATTTTCCGCCGGCGCGCGCCGTGCACATCGGTCATGCCAGCCGCAAGTTGCTTTCGCCGATTGTTATCGAAACGCAGCGCAGCGAGTTCATTTTCTGTTCCAAGCATGTCCCGCAATTGCTGCCATTTGTCCGGGGCGCGGTCATAGCGGTCGTGGGGTTGAAGCGCGCCTTGACGCTCCTGACTTTGCTTTTCGGTGACCGGAGCGGGCAGAAGCGCCGAATGCTTGACATTTACGGACAAATATTAAGCCTGGCGCGCGCGGCCGATCCGGAGGCATTCCGCAAGGGCGCCGTTATTCCGCGGCTGAGCCGATCTGAACATAACGATTAAAGTCATTCATATGCGTATCCTTTTCCTGTCACAGTGGTACCCGCCTGAGCCGGATATCCGCATTCATCCCCTGGCGCGAGAGCTTGCCGCGCACGGCCATCAGGTGACCGTGATAACCGGATTTCCCAATTATCCAGCTGGCCGGTTTTATCCGGGCTATCATCTGCGATGGCGCCAATGGGAAGAAAAGGAAGGCGTGCGCATCTTAAGGCTGCCGCTTTATCCCAGCCATGACCGCTCCGCAATGCGGCGCATCCTGAACTATTTGAGTTTTGCCGCTTCGGCTGCCTGTCTCGGCCCCCTGCTGTGCGGGAAGGCGGATGTCATGTGGGTTTATCATCCGCCGTTGACCGTAGGAATTCCGGCCTGGTGCATAAGCCTGACAAAACGCATCCCGTTCGTTTACGAAATCCAGGACATGTGGCCCGAGACGGTTGCCGCCACGGGCATGATGTCGAATGCTTCGGCATTGCGCCTGCTTGGCGCGTTGGCGCGCGGCGTTTATAAGCGTGCGGCGGCGATCACGGTCATTTCTCCCGGTTTCAAGCGCAATCTGGCGGCAAAAGGCGTGCCGGAGGATAAAATCAGCGTCATTCCAAACTGGGCGGATGAAAATATTTACCGGCCTGTGCCGCCGGACGCAAAACTGGCGGCGGAGCACGGTTTGACCGGCCGTTTTAATGTTCTCTTTGGCGGCAACCTGGGGGCGGCGCAGGCCCTGAAGAATGTATTGGCGGCCGCGGCTCTTTTGTCTGATTTGCCGGAAGCGCAGTTTGTGCTCATCGGCGATGGAGTTGAGGAAAGAGATTTACGACAACAGGCGGAACGGCAGGGACTGAAAAATGTGCGCTTCATCGGCCGGCAGCCGGCCGAACGCATGCCTCATTTTTTTGCCCTGGCTGATGCTCTGCTGATTCACCTGAAGAACGATCCGCTTTTTGAGATAACCATTCCTGGAAAAACCATGGCCTACCTGGCCTCCGGCCGGCCGATTATTTGTTCGGTGGCCGGCGATGCCGCCGATATAATCCGGGATGCCGGCGCGGGCATGGCCTGTCAGCCGGAAGATCCCGAGGCGCTGGCCCGGACCGTGCGGAATATGCTTGCTCTGTCTGCGGAAAAGCGCAGGGAAATGGGATGCAGCGGCAGAAAAACGTTTCTGGAAAAATTTGCGCGGACGAAGTTGGTGGAACGGTACGAGTCGTTATTCAGCGAACTGGCTGGTCGGAGGCGTTGAGATTGTGCGCCGGTCGCGCAAAGATAGTGTTGATTTGCCGCGCAGTTTATGCAATCTTAGCGGTTAAATAGCGGGGGTATAAGACATGTTTACAGGCAAAATTCTTCTGATAACCGGAGGAACCGGTACTTTCGGCAATGCGGTTCTCCGTCGTTTTTTAAACACGGAGATAAGAGAAATACGCGTGTTCAGCCGGGATGAAAAAAAACAGCACGACATGCGGTTGGAATATGGCAACCCCAAGGTGAAGTTTTATATAGGCGACGTGCGCCAAGTCGAGGGCTTACGCGACGCCATGTCCGGAGTGGACTTCGTGTTTCACGCCGCCGCGCTTAAACAGGTGCCCTCCTGCGAGTTTTATCCCATGGAGGCGTTCCTCACCAACGCGGTCGGTGCCGACAACGTTTTGTCTGCCGCCATTGATGCCGGCGTCCGAAAGGCGGTGGTGTTGAGCACCGATAAGGCCGCTTATCCCGTCAACGCCATGGGAATTTCAAAGGCCATGATGGAAAAGCTGGCCATAGCCAAATCCCGCGTGGCGGCTGATAAGGATTGCGTCATTTGCGCCACGCGTTACGGCAACGTGATGGCCTCGCGTGGTTCGGTCATTCCTCTCTTTGTCGAGCAAATCAAGGCGGGAAAACCGTTGACCGTGACGGACCCCGATATGACGCGTTTTATGATGAGCATCGATGATGCCGTGGATCTGGTGGTTTACGCCTTTCAGCACGCTCGGCCCGGCGATCTCTTCGTTCAGAAGGCGCCGGCCGCCACGATCATGACCCTTGCCGACGCCTTGAAACGTATTTTCAAGGCGGATAATCCGGTCCGGGTTATTGGAACGCGGCATGGCGAAAAGCAGTATGAAACACTCCTGACGCGCGAGGAAATGAGCCGGGCCGAGGACATGACTGATTATTTCCGCGTTCCTGCCGACAACCGCGACTTGAATTATAACGTTTTCTATGTGGAGGGTGCAAAAAAAATCACGCGCGAGACGGACTACAACTCGCATAATACTCGCCGGTTAAGCGAAGATGATTTGGTCAGACTCTTGTTGCAGTTGGGATATATTCGGCAGGAACTGAAAGCATGGCATTGACGCGAAAGACGCCGCATGAAGATTCTTGTGACAGGCGCGAACGGTTTTATCGGCAAAAATCTCTTGGCCGTTTTGCGGGCGCTTCGGCCAGATTGTCGAGCCTTGCCGGTAGACGTAGATAGCGCGCCGGACGCTCTTGCCGACGCCCTGGCGACCGCCGATTTTATCTTTCACCTGGCCGGCGTCAACCGGCCGCAAAGTGAGAGCGAATTTCAAACCGGCAATGCCGATCTTACGGCCAGAATCTGCAATCGGCTGCTGGAACTGAAACGGCCGGTTCCGCTGGTTCTTTCCTCCTCCGTGCAGGCCTTGCTGGATAATTCCTATGGTCTCAGCAAACGTAAGGCTGAAGAGACTGTGGCGGATTACGTCTGCCGCAGCGGCGCGCGCGCGGCGGTTTATCGCCTGAAAAATGTCTTCGGCAAATGGTGCCGGCCGAATTATAATTCGGTGGTGGCCACCTTCTGCCACAATATCGCCCATGATCTGCCGGTCACAATTTCGGATCCGGAGCGCGAATTGGAGCTTGTTTATATCGACGACGTTGTTCGGCATTTCCTGGGCAACCTGGATATGGCTGGTCAAGGCGGCATTGAATATCCTGAGATCGAGCCGGAGTATAAAATCAAACTCAGCGATCTCGCCGAACTTGTCCGTTCCTTCAGGCTGATGCGCCGGACGCTTCATGTCCCCGATTTCAGCGGCGAATTCGCGCGCAAGCTCTACGGCACTTATTTGACCTATCTTGATCAGGACGATTTCGCCTATGATCTTGAAAAGAAAAACGATGCGCGGGGCAGCCTGGCGGAGTTCGTTAAGTCCGCCCCCTTCGGCCAGATATTTATCTCCCGCACCAAGCCCGGCATCACGCGAGGCAATCATTGTCATGACACCAAATCGGAAAAATTTCTGGTTGTTGAGGGAGAGGCCTTGATCAGATTCCGTCATGTGCGCGAAGGCGGTGTGATTGAATATCGCGTCAGAGGCGAGGATATGCGGGTGGTGGATATTCCGCCCGGTTACGTCCATTCCATTGAAAACATAGGCGCTGGAGAATTGGTCACCGTGTTCTGGGCGGCGGAGATTTTTGACCCGGCCAGGGCTGACACCAATGCCCTGCCCGTCGTTCCGGAAAAATAGCCGCTGGAAAAAGCGAAAGGATGCTGAAATGAAAATAGCGACAATTATCGGCACGCGCCCCGAGATCATCCGCCTTGCAAGGGTGATGGCAGCATTGGACAAACATATGGAGCAGGTCATTATCCATACAGGTCAGAATTATGATTACGAGTTGAACCAGATTTTTTTTGAAGACCTGGAAATACGCCGGCCGGATTATTTTTTGGAAGCGGCCGGCAAAACCGCGGCCGAAACCATCGGTTTGGTCATTGCCAGGTCTGATGCCGTGTTGGCGAAAATCAGGCCGGACGCAATTCTGGTCCTGGGTGACACCAACAGCTGCCTGGCCGCCATCGCGGCCAAGCGTCGGAAAATACCGGTTTTTCACATGGAGGCCGGCAATCGCTGCTTTGACCAGCGCGTGCCTGAGGAGATCAACCGGAAAATTGTCGATCATATCAGCGATATAAACCTTTGCTATTCTTCAATTGCGCGTGAATATCTCCTGCGCGAGGGATTGCCGCCGGACCGGGTGATTAAAACCGGCAGCCCTATGTTCGAGGTGTTGCATTATTATCTGCCGAAAATCAATGCCTCAAAGATATTGAAGCGTTTGCGACTGGAGAACTGTGAATATTTTGTCGTCAGCGTCCATCGCGAGGAAAACATCGATTCGCCCGAACAGTTTGCCGGCCTGGTCGGCCTGTTAAAATTCCTGGCCGTTAAAACAGGCAAGCGCGTGGTAGTCTCCACCCATCCGCGTACCCGCAAAAAAATAAGGAGCGAGCGCGTGAAGCTGCCGGCGGCGGTGGAACTATTGCCACCTTTCGGATTCTGCGATTACGTCAATCTGCAATTGCACGCGAAAGCGACGCTTTCCGACAGCGGCACAATCACGGAGGAGTCTTCGATCCTTAATTTTCCGGCATTGAACATCCGCCAGGCCCATGAGCGGCCGGAGGGAATGGAGGAGGGGGCGGTCATGATGACCGGACTTGATCTGCGCCGCATCCGGGAGGGATTGAAAATTCTTGAAAGCCAGAAACGCGGCGAAGAACGCGCCTTGCGCATGGTGAACGATTACAATGTGCATAACGTTTCTGAAAAAATCATGCGCATTATCCTGAGCTACACCGATTATGTGAATCGGGTGGTCTGGCAGAAGCGTTCGTAAACGAGTCCGGGCGCGGATTACATCCGGTGGAGCGTTTCCACTGCCAAGTAAAATCCAGCCGGATGCATCGCTTGACATGACGGCATGACATATAGTAACCTTAAGCTCAGTTTTGCGACTGAAACGAGGTTGGTATTTTACGCAACCCATTTAACCATTAAGGACCAATGCTTCCGGAGCGTCGGGAGGTTTTTGGGGAGATCAGCATGTCTAACAACGAAGAACGTTTGAAAAAAGCTTTTGCCGCGGTTTTATCCATTCCAATCGAAACCATTGGCGACACCCTGGCATTCAAGGAATGTCAAACCTGGGATTCCATCGCCCACATGGCGCTGGTGGCCGCCATAGACACGGAATTCGGGACCATGATGGAAACGGAAGACATAATCGACATGAGTTCGTTCAAGAAGGCGAAAGAAATTCTCGCCAAGTACGGAATAGCTTTTGACTCATGAGTCGGGCAGGGGGCATAAATCACTTCTGGGAACTTGAGCGGCACGGCGACGCGTCGGCCTTTGCTCAGGACGATGGTCGGCAGCTTTCCTACCTTCAGGCCGCCCGCGATGCCGACCTCCTGTGCGGGCATTTTGGGGACGGAAAGAAACTCGTTTTTATTTTGTGCGAGAACGACATTGAATCCAATATCGCCTATCTGGCCTGTCTCCGTTCCGGGCATGTTCCCCTGCTGTTGAACGCAGGCATTGAATCGGGGCTGCTGGAGCAACTCTGTCTTTGTTATCGCCCGCATTTTATCTGGCGCAAGGCTGAAGATAAAAAACGTTCCTGCGTTTACGGGCGATATACGCTTGAACCGCTTGCCTCCGCCGATCAAACCCCGCTCCATCGCGAATTAGCCTTGCTCCTGACGACTTCGGGCAGCACCGGCAGCCCCAAGCTGGTGCGCCTTTCTTATGCAAATCTTGACTCCAACGCTGCGGCTATCGCCGATTATCTGGGGTTGTCCTGTTCCGAGCGGGCGATCACGGTGCTGCCCATGAATTATACCTACGGCCTTTCGGTGATAAACAGCCACTTGCGCGCCGGCGCCAGGATATTGCTCACCAACACGCCGGTCATTCAGAAGCCGTTTTGGGGTTTTTTCAGGCAGCAGGAGGCTACTTCACTGGTTGGCGTGCCCTACACTTACGCCATGTATCACCGTCTCGGGTTGTTCAAGATGCAACTGCCGTCCTTGCGCTATATGACTCAGGCGGGCGGCAAACTGACCGCCGATAAGGTCAAGGAGTTTGCCGAATGGGCGCAAGCCCGCGGCATACGCTTCTATGTCATGTACGGGCAGACCGAGGCGACCGCGCGCATGTCCTATTTGCCGCCGGAACTGGCTGTTGCAAAAAATGCGTCGGTCGGCAGGGCCATCCCCGGCGGTCGATTCGCAATCCTGGACGCCGCAGGCCGGGAAATATCAGCTGCCGGCGTCGACGGCGAACTGGTTTACCACGGTCCAAACGTTTCGTTGGGCTATGCCGAATGCCGCGGGGATTTGCGGAAGGGCGATGAAAACCGCGGCGTTCTCGAAACCGGAGACCTGGCCCGCTATGATGATGACAAATTCGTTTATATCACGGGGCGCTTGAAAAGATTCATCAAAATTGCCGGCAATCGGGTCGTCCTTGACGACCTCGAGAGGCTCTTTCACGCCAACGGCATGGAAGCCTTCTGCGGCGGGAGGGACGATCTCCTGTGTATTGCCGTGCAGCATCGGGAAGATGTGGCCCGCGCAAAAGAGCTGGTCGACGGCAAACTGCAATTTCATTTCACCATGTATCGGATCATCGCCGTCCCGGAAATACCGCGCAACGACGCCGGAAAGGTTCAGTATCAAGCGCTCTTCAGGGAGGTGCTGCATGGTTGACCTCTCCGCATTCTTCGCCGTTCCGCCCTTTGCGTGGGGTCATGATGAAAAAGCCGTTCACATGCTGAAAGCTCTGGGAGAACTGCAGGCCCATCATACGGAAGCCTGCCCGGCCTACCGCAAGATATGCCGTCTGCTGGGCGGCGAAGCGCTTCCCCGGACCACGGAAGAATATCCTTTTTTCCCGGTACGTCTCTTTAAAATGTACGCCTTGAAAAGCATCGGGCCGGAACAGGCGCTTACGACCATGACAAGCTCAGGGACGACCGGCCAGGCGGTGTCTAAGATTTTTTTGGACAGGGATACGGCCGCCGCGCAGAGCAGGACGTTGGCGCATATCGTCAGGAATTTCACCGGCAACCGCCGGTTGCCGATGGTCATTATCGATTCCAGGGCGGCCCTCAAGGACCCGAAAACGTTTTCCGCGCGCGGGGCGGGCATTCTGGGATTTTCCAATTTCGGGTTCGACCATTTTTACGCGCTTGACGAACACATGGACTTGGATGTCGAGGGGCTTCTGGCGCATGTCGGGAAACACCGTGCTGAACCGATTTTTTTCTTCGGGTTCACTTTCATGATCTGGCGGCACTTTTGCGAAACCCTGCAGCGGCGCTCGGTCGCCCTCAATCTCGATAATGCGCTGGTTATTCACGGCGGCGGCTGGAAAAAAATGAGTGAACAGGCCGTCGGCAACGAAGTCTTCAGGGATTGCCTGCGAAAGGTCTGCGGCCCCAATACCCGCGTTCATAATTTCTACGGCATGGTCGAGCAGACCGGTTCGGTTTACATGGAATGCGAGTGCGGATGCCTGCATGCGTCGAACTTCAGCCAGATAGTGATCCGCGATCCGGTTTCATTCGAGCCCTTGCCGGCCGGCCGGCAAGGGCTCGTTGAAACAATATCGGTTCTTCCCTGGAGTTATCCAGGCCAGGCCCTGTTGACGGAAGACCTGGGCGAGCTGCTTGGGGAGGACGACTGCCGGTGTAAACGCAAGGGCCGCTACTTTGTAATTCACGGACGTGTGCCGAAGTCCGAAACAAGAGGATGCAGCGATACGTATGCGCTGGGATAAAGACATCGCATTGGATGCCGAAAAAGTCTGTCCGGCAGGGGAATTCGACGCGGCGGAAATACTTGCGCGCCGCGCACAACCGCCTTTCACGGAACAGGCATTGGCGTTCATTGCCGATTTTTCGGCGGAAATTCTGAAAAATCCGGAGCTTCGCCGCCATCCGGAAATTGTCGCGCTTGGTTTTTGGATGAGGCGCGCGAACGTGGCCAGGCTAAAAGCCTCGTTCGAGGCCGCGTTCGGCGGGCGCCTTTTGGTGGGCCGGGGCCTGGCGTTTCACATCGCGCCGGCCAATGTGGATACCATGTTCATTTATTCGCTCTTCCTGGCGCTGCTTGCCGGGAACACGAATATTGTCCGGATTTCGACAAAATCAAACGAGCAAATGGCCGGCCTGATCGGGCTTTTATCCAAGGTTTTGGAACGCCATGCCGACATGGCGAAACGGCTGTTGGTGGTGCGCTATGGCCATGACGACAAGCTCACGGCCTTTTTTTCCGGCGTTTGCAACCTGCGGATCATCTGGGGCGGAGACGAGACGATCCGGCGCATTCGCGCGGCGGCCTTGCCGCCGCATGCCTCCGAGCTTGCCTTTTCCGGAAAATTTTCGGTCGCGGCTCTGGATGCCGGCGCCTGGAACGCGGCTTCCGCAACGGAACAGGCAAGGGTGGCCAGATTGTTTGCGAACGATTCATTCGCTTTCAACCAGCAGGGGTGCGCATCGCCAAAACTGGTATATTGGCGCGGGGCGGATGCCGAGGTTGAAAAGGCAAGAGAGGGATTCTGGCCGCTGGTTGAGCGGGAGGCGGGCGGCATGCCCTTCACGCTCGATGCCGCCGACATCATGGATAGATTTGTGGCCGTTTGTTCGACCGCGGTCGAATGGGAAAGGGGGCTGGAAAAGTATGAAGCGCGCAGTCATGCCTTTGTCCGTCTTAAGGCGCAATGCCTTGCCGATGTCAGGCGCGAACTGAACACGGGCAACGGCATGTTTTACGAGTATGCCGGCCGCGCGCTCGACGACCTGCTGGACTGGTTCGGCGACAATGACCAGACCATTTCTTCATATGGAATAACCATTGACGATTGGCGCGCCGGTATGTTAAGACGGTTGCCAAAAGGCATTTGCAGGATCGTGCCCATCGGCCGGGCGCTGGAATTTTCGCCGGTCTGGGACGGCCACGATCTCCTCCGGGCCATGTGCCGGGAAATAACCCTCGAGGTTTGATGTCCAAGGAAACTGCCATGTTGCTGAAGGGAAAGAACGCCGTCATCACCGGTTGCCTGCGCGGCATAGGACGGAACTGCATGGAGTTGTTCGCGGCCAACGGAGCGAACATTTGGGCGTGCTGCCAGGCGAGGAGCGAGGAGTTCGAGGCCGACGTCCGGCGCCTGGCGCAGGACCATTCCGTGGCGATCACGCCGCTCTATTTCGATTTCCTGCGGCAGGAGGAGATTAAGGCGGCCATGAAAACGATCGTCATGTCAAAACAGCCGGTGGACGTGCTGGTAAACATCGCCGGCATGACCCATAACGGCTTGTTTCATATGACGCCCCTGGAAAAAATGAAAGAGGTGTTCGAGGTGGATTTCTTCTCCCAGATGCTGATCACCCAGTACCTGACTAAAGTGATGGCCAGGCAGAAGTCAGGAAGCGTGATTTATGTTTCCTCGATTTCAGCCCTGGACGGCAACCGCGGGCAGCTTTCGTACAGCGCCAGCAAGGCGGCTTTGGTCGGAGCGACCAGGACACTGGCCGCGGAGCTGGCGGACTATAATATCCGCGTCAATGCAATCGCCCCCGGCGTAATTCAGACGGAAATGACCGCCGGCCTGCCGCAGGAATTTTATGACCGTCAGATGCAGAAGAGCGCGATAAAGCGGCTCGGGCTTCCTTCGGAGGTCAGCGGAGTTCTAGTGTTTCTGGCGTCCAACCTCTCGTCGTATGTCACCGGGCAGATTATTCGCGTTGATGGAGGCATCGGCTGAGCCGGATCAAGGAGGCAACCCATGTTGTTGAAAGGTAAATGCGCGGTCATCACGGGATGCGCCCGCGGCATCGGGAAAAAAACGGTGGAAGTGTTTGCGCAGAACGGGGCGAATATCTGGGCCTGCTGCCGCAAGCCGACCGACGAATTTGAATCCTATCTTAAACGGCTTGCGCATGAATGCGGCGTGTCCATTACGCCGCTTTATTTTGATCTGGCCGACAGCGAGCAGATCAAGGCCGGCATGAAAACGATTATCAGCAGTAAAACCGGCGTCGATATCCTGGTGAATAACGCCGGTGTCACCCATAACGCGCTGTTCCAGATGACCACGCTCGGCCAGATGAAGGACATTTTCAACGTCAATTTCTTCGCCCAGATGGAGATTACGCAGTGCCTGTTGCGTCTGATGACGCGTCAAAAGAGCGGAAGCATCATCAATATTTCCTCGACCGCCGGTCTGGACGGCGATTCCGGCCGTTCGGCTTACGGGGCCAGCAAGGCGGCCCTGATTTGCGTGACCAAATCCCTGGCCAGGGAACTGGCGCCTTCAAACATAAGGGTGAATGCGATAGCTCCCGGCATCACCCGGACAGACATGCTGCAGAGCATGACCGAAAAGGTCATCGCGGAGCGTCTGCAGACCGCCTGTATCAAGCGGCCCGCCGATACGCGCGAGATCGCGGACGCCGTTCTTTTTCTGGCGTCCGATTTGTCGTCGTATGTGACGGGACAGGTTCTCAGGGTTGACGGCGGTTTTTAGCGGCGGGTATTGACCATGACTGAAAAGGAACAGACCGTAGAGCGCATCAAAGAGATGGCGAAAGCCATGCGGTTGCATGCTCTGCATATGGCGTTTTCGGCGGGCAGCAAGGGCGCCCACCTTGGGTCGGGACTGTCGATGATAGACTTGATGGCCGTATTGTACGGAGCGATATTGAAACGGGACCCGAAAAATCCGCATTGGGAAAAACGGGATCGATTCATCCTTAGCAAGGGACACGGAACATTGGGGTATTACACCGCCCTGGCCGAAGCCGGCTATTTCAGTATAGATGAGCTGTATACCTTTGAGGAAAACGAAGGTTTTCTGCCGGGGCAGCCGGCCATGAACATGGACAAGGGCATAGAGTTTTCCAGCGGCAGCCTGGGGTTGGGCTTGTCGTTGGGCGTGGGCGTGGCGCTGAACGCGAAAAAACAAAAACGGGATTATTCAACCTTTGTCCTGATGGGCAACGGCGAATGCAACGAGGGTACGGTCTGGGAGGCTGCCATGTCTGCAGCTCACTTCAAACTTGATCACTTGATTGCCATTATAGACCACAATCATATGCAGAGCGACGGCAAAAGCTCAGAGATCATGGATATGGGCGACCTGGCCGCCAAATGGCGCTGTTTCGGATGGGAGGCCGCGGAAGTCGACGGCCACGACGTGGGCGCAATTTATAACGTGTTTTCAAACATTCCCCGCGGCGGCCGGCCGTTTGTGGTAATCGCCCATACCGTGAAGGGAAAAGGGATTTCATTTATGGAGAACAACAACGAATGGCACCATTCCTATCTCTCCAAGGAACAATACGGCCGCGCCGTAGCCGAAATTAATAAATGACTTTTTATGCTCACCATCAATAAAATGAATGCGACGGTCTGGTCGCGGCTGGGGTCGCGCGGCACGTTCGGTCTGGCGCTGACGGACTTGGCCGGGGAATGCGACGACCTGATGGCGCTTACCGCCGATTTGGCCATTACCTCAGGGCTTGGGCGTTTCCAGGCGCAATATCCTGAAAAGTTTATCAATGTCGGCATTGCGGAACAAAACATGCTCGGCATTGGGGCAGGCATGGCCAAGGAGGGCAAAAATGTCTTTGTCACCACCTTTGCAACCTTTGCCGCCATGCGCAGCTATGAGCAAATCAGGGTGCATCTTGGATATATGGGCATCAATCTCAAGGTGGTCGGGCTGGCGAGCGGCCTGGCCATGGGCATGTTCGGCAATACCCATTACGGCATTGAAGACCTGGCCCTCATGCGCGCCGTGCCGGGCTTGCTGGTGCTTTCTCCGGCGGATGGCGCTGAAATCGTCAAAACGATTCAGGCCATGGCCAGGTATAAAGGGCCTGCCTACATCCGGCTTTCCGGCGCCATGAACAACCCGGCCGTTTACGGAGAGGAATACGATTTTCAGGTTGGCAAAGCGGTGACGTTGCGCGAGGGCGGCGGAGATGTTACGATTATCGCGACGGGCACGATGGTCCATGAGTCGCTTGCGGCCGCCAAGCTTCTGGCGGAGCGCGGCGTATCGGCGGCGGTGGTGAATATGCACACGATCAAACCGCTGGACACTTCCGTGATTGACAAGGCCTGCGCCTGTTCCAGGTTGATTGTAACGGTGGAAGAACATAGCGTGATCGGAGGTTTGGGCGGCGCGGTTGCCGAATATAAGTCGAGATTGCCCAAAGCGCCCGGACAACTCTTTATCGGTTTGCCCGACCAATTCGGCAAAAGCGGCGAATACAAATATCTGCTTGAAAAATACGGTTTGCTCGGCAATCAGATCGCGGAACGCATCATGAAGGAATTTACGAGAAACGCATAAAACCATGGAGCGATATGGCAAAGAATAACCTGTACATTATCGGCGCCGGCGATACCGGCCGTGAATTGGAAAGTTGGCTGGCGGATATTCCTTCCGGCGCCAGAGATTGGGAGTTGCGCGGGTTCCTGCACCATGGCCCCAATGCGCTGGATCAATATCCATCTGATCTGCGGGTCGTCGGCGACTGGATGACCTTTCCTTATTCCGGCAACGACATGGTGGTTATAGGCCTGTCCGAGATAAAATATAAAATAAAATTGTACGAATATTTGTGCGGGAAGGTGAAGTTTTTTACCTTTGTGCATCCCACGGTAAAGTTCGGAAAATTCACCGCCGTCGGCGAGGGCAGCGTAATAATGCCCAATTGCCTGATTTCAACCAATGTGAAAATAGGCAAATGCGTCTTTATCAACATCGGATCTCAAATCGGGCATGACGTTGAAATCGGCGATTTCTCGAGCGTCATGTCGAACGTGGATTTCGGCGGCCACGCCTGCCTGGGCAAAAACGTGTTTGTGGGCACCAAAGCCACTATCATGCCGGGAAAGAAAATCGCGCCCGAGACGATGGTCGGCACCGGCAGCGTGGTAATTTCCGACATCTTGAAAGCCCAGACTGTGTTTGGAAACCCCGCGCGCGGTATCGCGCCCGGGAAATAGGGGGCACAACCATTTCTGTGGATCGGCATGTCCATCTACCGACAATACGGCAAACGGATGTTTGATTTGGTTGCGGCGTCCATTTTTCTGCTCGGCGTTTTGCCGTTCCTGCCCGTGCTTTGGCTCTGCGTTCGGCTGTGCCTGGGCTGTCCGGCGCTCTTTTGCCAGTTGAGGCCGGGTTTACACGGAAAACCATTTCTGTTGTTCAAGTTCAGAACCATGCGCGATGCAAAGGATGCTTCGGGCAAATTGCTGCCGGATGAACAAAGACTGACCGGATTCGGTCTTTTTTTGCGAAGCACCAGCCTGGATGAATTGCCGGAATTGTTTAATGTTTTGAAAGGCGATATGTCGCTGGTTGGGCCGCGTCCGCTGCTTATGCGCTACCTGTCGCGTTATAATTTCGTGCAGGCGCGGCGCCATGAAGCTAAACCGGGGCTGACGGGTTGGGCCCAGGTCAACGGCCGCAACGCGGCGGCTTGGGATGAGAAGTTTGCGCTGGACGTTTGGTATGTGGATAATTATTCTTTTGGACTTGATCTTAAAATCATGATTTTGACATTGGGGCAGGTCTTCCGGCGGAGGGGCGTCAATCAGCCGGGGCATGCCACCATGCCTGAATTCATGGGAAACAATCGGTAGAAAGACAACTGAAATATGGCCTTTATTTTCGAACGTTTTGGAGCCTGGCCTTTTTTTGCGCCGGACGAGATTGAAGCGGCGGTTCGGGTTTTACAGTCCGGCAAGGTCAACTATTGGACCGGCGAGGAGGGGCGTAAATTCGAGAGCGAATTTGCCGAAAAAATCGGCCGCAAATATGCCGTGGCGCTTGCCAATGGAACCGTGGCGCTCGAACTTGGATTGCGCGTCATGGGCATTGGGCCGGGCGATGAAGTGATTGTTACTCCGCGCACTTTTGTGGCCACGGCCAGTTGTGTCGTGGCCGTGGGCGCAAAACCCGTGTTTGCCGACGTGGATCCGGAAAGCCAGAATATTACCGCCGAGACAATAGCCCGGGCGCTGACGCCGCGAACCAAGGCTGTTATTCCTGTGCATCTGGCGGGCTGGCCGTGCGGTATGCCGGAAATCATGGCTTTGGCGGAAAAACACGGATTGAAGGTGCTGGAAGACTGCGCCCAGGCGCACGGCGCCGCATACCAGGGTCGGCCTGTCGGTTCTTTCGGTCAGGCGGCCGCCTTCTCGTTCTGCCAGGATAAAATTCTGACCACCGGCGGAGAGGGAGGCATGCTGGTAACCGATGATGAGCAGTTATGGGATAAGGCGTGGTCATACAAGGATCACGGCAAAAGTTATGAGGCCGTTTATAAACGGCCTCATCCGCCAGGATTCCGCTGGTTGCATGATGACTTCGGCACCAACTGGCGCATGACGGAAGTGCAGGCGGCCATCGGCCGTGTTATACTGAAAAAACTCGATAAATGGGTGGAACGGCGGCGCTATTTTTCTGCAAGATTGTCGAAAGCATTTGACTCTCTGCCGGCCTTGCGCCTTACCATACCCTCTGATGGTGTTTATCATTCTTATTATAAATATTACGCGTTTGTGCGCCCCGAACGTTTGAAATCAGGTTGGAACAGGGAACGCATAATGTTGGAAATAGGTCAACGCGGCATTCCCTGTCTTTCCGGCAGTTGCGGTGAAATTTATCTGGAAAAAGCGTTTGAAAAACATGACTTGCGCCCGCGTGAACGTCTGCCCGTTGCCCGCCGGCTGGGCGAAACCGCGCTTATGTTTCTGGTTCACCCCACACTGGAGGATTCCGACATGACCGCCGCAATAGTCGCCGTAAAAAGCGTCATGGAGGATGCCGCCCTCTCATAAGCATGAATCGTGCTTCTGTAGATAATAAGAGTGCTGAAACCGTTCGCGCGATCTGGCTCTCCGGTTTCGTGGACGGCTTGATTGCTTTGCCGATATTGTGCCTCGTGGCCGGTTATATTGCCGTCAAGGCCGGATGTCTCCCGGCCATTGGCCATTGGTTTGTTCAGACTAATGAGCTGCACAAGGCCGAGGCGATTGTTGTGCTGGCCGGAGGCGGACCGGAAAGATTATGCCACGGCATTGAATTGTATAAACGGGGGCTGGCTCCGGCAATTTACTACACTGGCGATAAACCTATTGAGACAAGGTCCGACTTTATGGATTCGGAGCAGGCTTTGAATTTTGCGTTACGATACGGCATGCCGAAGGAAAAAATAAAATTCCTGCCTTCAACCAGTACTTTTGAAGACGGAAAATCAATTGCCACGCTTGTGAAAATCCAGAAGATCAGGTCCGTTATTCTGGTAACCAGTTGGTATCATACCCGGCGCGCGGCAAATGTTTTGCGTCATTGCCTTGCCGGCGCGGATTGTGTTGTTTATATAACCAGTTCCGGCGGATTATCTTTTTCCCCTGAAAACTGGTGGAAAGACGAGGAAGGTCTGGTCGCGGTTCAGAACGAAATTATTAAGACCGCGCTTTACTGGCGGCGCTACGGCATCACGCCATGATGTTTTTCCCAGGCATTTTTTATCTTGGATTGTTTGTCGCTGTTTTTTTTCTGCCAGGATTTTCCCTGACGGCAATTATGGGGATTAAAAGATTCCGCTTTCTGCTTTCGTGTGCGCTTTCCTATTCTCTTCTCGTTCTGACGCTTCTGCCGTTTGAATATTTTGCCCGGCCGATTGTTTCCTGGGAAAGATGTATTCTGTCGGTGTGGGTGATTCTATCGGTATGGACCGTTGCCAGGATATTTATAGTTAGAAAAAACATTCAACATTCAACCTCCGATGTCCAACCCAAGACAAATGGGCTTAAGTTTGATTTTGTAAGTCGTAAGTTGAACGCTCCAAGTTTCCGCCGTCTCTTGATTTCCCGCCTTTTAGTCCCTTGTCTTCTGGCCGCAATAGTTTGCGGTTACCTTGTGTATGCCGGTCCTTATCTGGAGATTCCTTCGGATGTCTGGACGCATGTGTTCCGTTTTCAATGGCAAAAAATAACTGTGATGGTCGAAGGTGTTTTTCCTCCCGGTTTGTCATGGGACACCCTTTTTTTACATAACACTTTCTACTACTGGTATTTCAATCCCTGGTATTTCATCCATGCCTGGCTTTGCCATATTTCCGGCTTGTCGATCATGGATTCTCTGTCTGTTCTGACATTCCTGAATGTAACGGCGTTTCTTTTAGGATTCTATTATTTCGGCCTGTTTCTTTTCGCCGGCTTGCGTATCACTGCGTTCGAAAAAATAGTGATGGCGGCGTTGACCGCGCTGTTTGCCGCCGCCTCCATGGGAAACATGGTGTTTGCTTATATTCGTTATTACGCATTTGCGCCCGCGATTCTTAATTACATCCTATTTCTTGCGGCAATGGCATTGATTGTTGACTGGTTGCGTTGCAACCGCTGGTTCGGACATGCTCTTTGGATTGTGCCGCTGTTAATAATTATCTCGGCGCTTATTCATACTCAGGAAGCGTTATTTATCTTTTTCATGACCCTGGTGGTGGGGTTAGCGGAGACGATCAGGATATTTTGGCGGAAGGTCAAGAATAGGCCAATATATTGCCTTTGGAAACACATGGAAACAATGAAAGCATTACCCACCCCGACCTCTGGCCATCCCTCCAAAGGAGGGGAGCTGATTTCGATCCCCTCCCGGGAGGGACAGGGGGGGGGCGGCAAATATTGGAACATCAGGAATTCAAAACACATAATTTTAACCGCATCCTTGCTGCTTGTGTTTTTTGCCGCTTTTGCCGCCATCAGATACTTAAAGCCGGTTCCATGGATTTCTTCCAATATGATCATGCCTCAGACGGCCATCCCAACGGAGCCGGTCAATTTTATTTTCCAGAAACTCCTGCTCAGTCCGCCGGAAAATCCCTGGCTGAGATTAATCGCCTATCAGCTTTTTGTGTTTTATCAGGTGGTGGGATTGTGGGGGTTGTTTGTCTATTCGTTGTTTTTTCTGATGTTGCGCCGGTTTGTGAGAATGCCCTATCTCTTGGCCGGCATGCTGTCCCCATTCTTGACCGCGTTTAATCCGTTGCTGGTTGATATGTTTGTGAGGATGGGGCAGGACCCGACCTTGTATCGTTTCTATTACATGATACCGCTGCCTTTTATCGCCGGTTATCTGTTTGTTCATTTTTTGGGAAAATCGCGGGATTTTTTCAGGCAGCGGTCCGGAATTAATTTTTTTGGATGCACGCTGCTTGTTGCAGGTTTGGCGGGGTTGCTTTTGCCGATAAACTGCGCCGGTATTTATGCGCCTTACAGCAAGATGTATACCGTGCTGAAAACGCCGGCCGACAATGATTGTCGCCTCTGGCGGGACTTGGGGATGATGCTGGAAAAACAAAAGGGAAAAATAGTGTTAACCGACCCTTATACGCGTTTTATGATGAATTATTCGCCGAAAAACGAGTGCGCGCATACGGCCTGGCTCGCTTCCCGAACCCCCGAAAAAGACCGGCCGGAGCCGTATACGTGGGAGTCCCTGCGCGGCCGCGGCATTATTATCATGAATCGCCGTGACGGCGCCCTGAGCGTAACCGGCAAAATTTCCGGGCACTGGCCAAAGGATGTCCTGAAGGTGAACCGCTATTATTCGCCGGAGGTTGAGGCCTATCTTGATTCTCATCCGGAAATGTTTCAAAAAATCTGGGCCCAGAATCGGATTGCAATCTACGCGGTCCGCTGATAGCTTTTTGACATTCGCTTTATGCGCAACCGATATTTATTTTTACTGGATATAGCGCTTCTGGCCGTAACGCCGACCCTCGCGTTGGTCTTGCGGGTCGACATCTCGTTGTGGATATCCGGGTATGCGTCCCCCCTGATCCAGTTCACGCTTCTGGCTCTCGCCATAAAGCTGATAACTTTTTATCTGTTCGGCCTTTATCGCCGTTATTGGCGCTATGCCAGCGTTGATGAAATGCTCAGCATTATCCTGGCCGTGGGCGGTTCCACTCTGGTCGTGGCCGGATTGTTTTTTGGAGCCGGTATCCTGGGACTGGATTCCGGGCGGAGCCTTCCCAGGTCTGTGCCTTTCATCGACGGGCTCTTGACACTGATCGTAGTGGGCGGTTCCCGCTTCAGCGTGCGGATCGCGGCCCATAAGCGCCGGAGCAATGAGCATCAGCTGGACAGCAAACCCGTCCTGATTGTGGGCGCCGGCGACGCCGGATCAATGATCGTCCGGGAAATGTTGTCCAGCCGGCACCTCAGCATCGATCCGGTCGGCTTTGTGGACGATGATCCGCATAAGCAGAACAAATCCATTTATGGCATACCGGTGCTGGGGACCAGGAGGGATATTCCCCGCCTGGTGGATAAATACGGCGTTGAGGAGGTTGTCATCGCCATCCCCACGGCGCCGGGCAAGGTGGTGCGCGAAATCATGACGCTTTGCGAGGCTGCCGGCGTGCCGTCGCGGACCATGCCGGGCATGTACGAGATTCTTTCCGGCCAGGTCAACGTCAGCCAGTTGCGCAACGTGGATATTGAAGACCTCCTTCGCCGGGAGCCGGTTCGAACCAACACGCAGGACGTGGAAAAAATGTTGTCCGGCAAACGCGTCCTGGTGACCGGCGCCGGCGGCTCGATCGGGTCGGAACTGTGCCGTCAGATAGCGCGTTTTTCCCCAGGCCATCTGGTTCTTTTGGGACACGGCGAAAACAGCGTTTATCTGATGGAGCAGGAACTGCGCCGGCGCTGGCCCGGACTGTCCCTGTGCGTGGTAGTGGCCGATATCCGCGACGCTCCGCGGTTGACCGCGGTCTTTGCGCAGACCAAGCCCGAGGTGGTCTTTCACGCGGCGGCCCACAAGCATGTGCCCATGATGGAGTCGAATTGCGAGGATGCTGTGACAAATAACGTGGCCGGCACGCGTATGCTGCTCAGGCTTGCCGAGCGGTTTGGCGTGGAGCGGTTCGTCCTGATTTCGTCCGACAAGGCGGTCAATCCCACCAATATCATGGGCGCGACGAAGCGCGTGGCGGAAAAGATAGTCCAGTCCGTGGCAAAACGCACAAACCGCCCGTATGTTTCCGTGCGCTTCGGGAACGTTCTCGGCAGCCGCGGCAGCGTTGTTCCGATGTTCCGCGAGCAGATTTCCAGAGGCGGTCCGGTGACCGTTACCCATCCGGAGGTCAAACGCTATTTCATGACCATACCCGAGGCGGTCCAGCTTGTGCTGCAGGCTGCCACGCTGGCCGGCACGGAGTGCCGGACCGGCGTGTTCGTGCTGGATATGGGCGAGCCGATCAAAATCGTTGATCTGGCCAGGGATTTGATCGAACTCTCCGGCAAGCAGGTCGGCCGCGACATTGAGATCGTGTTCACCGGCCTGCGGCCGGGCGAAAAACTTTTTGAGGAGCTTTTCAGGGACGGCGAGGAATATCGCCGCACCCGTCATGAAAAAATCTTTGTCGCCAGCGGCGAGCCGGCGAGTACCGCCTCCGCCTCTGGAGGAGACACGCAGATTGACGCTCAGGTGGATCGGCTTGTTCAGGCGGCTGAACAGGGTTGCCCGGTCGATATCCGGAATTTGCTGAAAACAATAGTTCCCAACTACACGCCCCCGGCCGGATTGTAGGCTTTCGGCCTGAGCGGGCGGACAATTCGGGACCGGATAATATCCTTGAAAATCAATCAGGCGGCCATTATTGTTTCTATTTCATGAAAAACGTCGAGCTCTATCCGTTGCAATTCCGCCCCGTGTACAAGGATTATATCTGGGGCGGGGACAAAATGGTTCGGCGTTACAAGCGCCAGCATACGCCGGAAATCTGCGCCGAGTCCTGGGAAATCGCCGACCGTCCCGAAGGCATGAGCATGGTCGTGAACGGCCCGCTGGCCGGCCAGGATTTGTTCAGCCTGATGAAAGCATACGGAGAAAGTTTGACCGGCCGGCCCTGCCGGGAGTTTCCTCTGCTGGTAAAGATAATTGACGCCCGGCAAAAATTGAGCGTTCAGGTCCACCCCGACGAGGAGGGCGCGCAACAGACCGGCGGCGACCCCAAAACCGAGATGTGGTACGTGCTTGAAGCCGAGAAAAAGGCAGAGGTTTATGCCGGTTTCAAGCCTGGCGTGACTTTGCATTCATTTAAGGATGCGTTGAAACAGGGGCAAATTGCGAATCTTCTTCAAAATGTTCCCGTTGAGAAAGGCGACGTCATTTTCATTCCCGGCGGCCGGGTGCACGCCATCGGCGAAGGCTGCCTCATGCTTGAAGTAATGCAGAATTCCGACACCACTTTCCGTCTTTTCGACTGGAACCGGCTCGGACGGGACGGCAAACCCCGCCCCCTGCAGGTCAGCAAGGCCCTCAAGGTTATTCGCTGGGAAGACGCGTCTCCCGTCAAAATTCCGGCCGCAAGCCGTCCGCTCGAATACGATCATGATGGAAACGGGGTGGGGAAACTGTTGGAAACCCCTTTCTTTAAATTCGAAAAGACGGTCGTGGCCGGCTCGCTGGCTTGCGCCGCTTCCGGTAAAACGTTTCACGCTCTTTTTGCCGAGGAAGGTTCGGTGGAACTGGCGGCCGCTTCCCTCAAAATCCGGCTGGAAGCCGGCCAGACCGTGCTGGTGCCTGCCGCGCTCCCGGAATATTCCCTTGCCTCGCGCAACGGTCCAGCGGTAATTCTCAGGATCAGTCTGCCGTAGTTTCTTCCTTTTCCGGAGCTGAGGTCCACTCGAACCTCGCGAGCAGTTGGTAGGCGCACGGGACCACAAACAGCGTCAAAATCGTGGAGAGCAGGACGCCGCCGATGACGGCGGTGGCCATGGGAATCATCGTTTCCGAACCCGGCCCGATCGCCAGGGCCGCGGGAGTTGCGGCCGCGATCATTGCGATGGAAGTCATCAGGATCGGCCTGAGACGGATTGGGCAGGCGTCCAGGAGCGCCTCATGCACGCTCATGCCCTGCCTGCGCCTCACGTTGGTGAAGTCGACAAGAAGAATGGAGTTCTTCTTGACGATCCCCATGAGCAGGATCAGCCCGATCATGCTGTAAAGATTCAGCGAATTCCTGCTCAGGAAAAGAAACAGGAATGCGCCGGTAACGCTGAAGGGCAGGGCCAGCAGCACGGTGAACGGATGCAGGAAACTGTTGAACTGCGTGCCCAGGACCATGTAGGCCACGAAGATTCCCAGGATCAACGCAAAAATCAGGCTTTGAAACGATTCCTTGAAGGCCTGCGAACCTCCCGAAAAAACCAGACGATAGTTGCCTGAAAGTACCTTTTTCCCTATTTTCAGCACCTCATCCAGCGCCTCCTGCTGGGAATGACCCGGCGCCGGATTGGCATAGACGCTGATGGCGCGCTCGCGGTTCACGCGGGTGATGGAGAACAAGGAGGGTTTGACGTCGGCCGTCACCACGTCCGACAGGGGCACCACTTCGCCGAACTGGTTGCGCACCCACATCTTTTCGACGTCCCTGGGGTTGGAGCGGTCGCTTTCGGCCAGCCGGACGCGGACATCATAGCGTTTGCCGTTGCTGGTGAATTTTCCGCAGCGTATGCCGCCCATCATGGCGTTGATGGTGTTGGCAATGGAAAGCACGCTCACGCCGTGCGCGGCCGCCTTTTGCCGGTCCGGGAAAATCTGCAATTCCGGCATGCCGAGCTGGTAGTCGGTGTCAATATCCGTCATCAGGCCGGATTCTTTCATTTGCTTCATGAGCTCACGGCTGTAATCCGCGAGCTTGCCCCAATCCGGTCCTCGAACAGTGAATTCGACCGGGAAGCCGCGCTTGGCCGTGAACCCGGTGAGTGAAAGGTCCTGCATGACCGCGCGCTCGATGCCGGGAATGGCGTTGAGTTTTTTCCGCATCACCTGCATGAATTCCTGCTGGGTCTCGCGATGGCCGTTGATTTTGGGGCGTTCCCTGGGCGGCTTCATGGTGATGAAAATATTTCCCTGGTTGACCTGCCCGCCGCTGTCGCTGCCGACCGAGCAGAGGTAGCGGCTCATTTCCGGCGTCCGCATCAGGATGGACTCTATCTGTTTGAAGACGGCATCGGTCTTCTCGATCGAAGATCCGAGCGGGAGCGTTATCCGTGCCATAAAACGGCCCTGATCCTGCGCGGGAATGAATTCCTTTTTCAGAACCATGGTCAGGGCCAGGGAGGATATGAAAATGGCCGTCGCGGCAATCAGCACGGTCCTTGGCCGCTCAAGCAGAAAGGCGAGCGCGGCCCGGTAATTTTTGGACAACCACAGCATGAGTTTGTCGACAAAGTCTCCCAGGCGCGTGGTGTGCCCCACCACCAGGAACTGCGAACAGCGCGCGGGCGTTATGGTCAGGGCCTCCAGCAGGGAAAACATGACTGCCACGGAAATGGTGATGCCGAACTGGAAAAAGAATTTGCCGACGATCCCTTTCATAAAAATGACCGGCACAAAGATGGCCAGAATCGCGATCGATGCGGCGATGGCGGCAAAAGTTATCTCGCGCGCGCCGACCAAGGCCGCCGTTTTCCTGGGCTTTCCCTGTTCCTGATAACGCGAAATATTTTCAAGCACCATGATGGCATCGTCCACGACTATGCCGATCACCAGCGAAAGGCCCAGCATGGTGAAGGTGTTGATCGTAAATCCGCAAATATAGAGCACGAAAAAGGCGCCCAGCAGAGAGGTTGGGATGGACAATAACACGTTCAGGTTCGCGGACCAGGAGCCTAGGAAGAAATAACAGACCAGCGAAGTCAGAATTATCGAAAGCAACAGGTTGAATTTCAACTCGTTGACCGAATCGCGGATAAAAGCGGTGGAATCAAAGGCCACTTCAAGTTTCATGCCGGCCGGCAAATCCTTGCGGACTTCCTCCACTTTGCGCTTGACGGCGTCGGCCACCGCCACGGCGTTCTCGCCGCGCTGCTTGATTATGCCCAGTCCCACCGCACTTTTTCCCCAGCTGCGCGAGATTCTGCGGATATCCGCCAGGCCGTCCTCGACCCGGCCGACATCCTTGATGCGCAGGTCCTTCCAGATCGGGCCGCCGCGCACCCGGGACGGTATGATTATGTTTTCAAACTGCTCGGGCGTGGCCGCCTCGCCGTAGACGCGCAGGTTGATCTCCTTCAACCCTGTGTCAATATACCCGGCCGGCAGGTCGGCATGCTGAAAGCTGATGGCGTTGAGAATATCCTCAACCGTCAGTTCCTTTGCCTTCATTTTTTCGGAGTCCAGCCAGACTCTGAGGTTGGGGTCGATATAGCCTCCCAGGCGGATTTCACCTACGCCCGGAACGGTGGTGAAGCGGTCTTTCAGGATTTCGCTCACGTAATGATTCAATTCCTTGACTGACTGGCTGCCTGAAAGCGCCACAAACATGATGGGCTGGTCCTCCGGGTTGGTTTTTCTCACGATCGGCGGGTCAATGTCGCGCGGCAGATTTCTCTGGGCCTGGGCGATCTTGGACTGGACCTCCTGCAGCGCGACGTCAATATTGCGGTTCAGATTGAATTCTATCGTGATCCGCGACGTCCCCTGCATCGAAACGGAGGTGATTTCCTTGATGCCCTCCACGCTCATGACCGCGTCTTCGATAAAGTCGGTCACTTCGGTCTCCATGATTTCCGGGGCCGCCCCCTCCCAGGTGATCGAGACCGAAACGACCGGGAAATCCACGTCCGGCAACTGGCTTATGCCCAGATACGTGAAACCTATGCCGCCGAAGACCATGATCCCGATCATGAGCATCCAGCCGAAAACCGGATTTTTAATGGATATGTCGGAAAGCGTCATCTCATTGGCCCAAATCTATTTCCCCGGCCGCGACCAATAGCTGCCAGTAGAAACGTTTTCTTTCGTTTGAAACGTGAATAAAAGTTCTGCGGACATCCTCCAGACTCTGCAGCGCGGCCAGAACATCCAGGTTGTTTACCACGCTCAACCGGTAGTCCTGTTGTTGCAGGTCGTAGTTTTTTTCTGCGGATTTCAGGGCCTTTTCCAGAATGCCGACCCGCAATATTTCAGATCTGGCGTATGCATAAGCGTCCTTGATTTCGCGCACCGCGATTCGTCCGGCCCTCTGAAACAGCAACTCGCTTTCCCTGGCTATGGCAACCGCCTGTTTGACCTGTCCATATGTGATTGTGCCCTCGAAGATCGGCATATAGACGGTAAACATGACCCCCCAACTGCTGTCCGCCGGCTGGTCGGCCCGATGGGTGTAATAATCGCCCTCCAAGTTTACCTGCGGATAAAATCCGCTTCTGGCGGCCATGACGCCTTTCAAATCCGCCTGCCAGGCGTAATTGGCCGCCCGCACGTCCGCGCGGTAAGGCGCCTCGGCCAGGTACGCTGAGTCGGACTTGAGCGTGAAATCGGAATCTGTTTCGACGATCTCGCCGACCGGCCCGCCGACCAGGAATTCCATAAGTTCGCGCACGACCTGTTCCTCGCTTTTCACGGATTCGATCTGGTCCTCCAGCGTATAAAGCTGGGTTTCGGTCATCACCACTTCGCTGGTCCTGGATTTTCCGAGTTTTTCCCGGTTTCCCAGCTCCTCAATGCGTTCCAGGAAGGCGTTTTCAATGGTCTCCAGAGCCTCGATGTCTTCGCGCACTTCCAGCAGGAGGTAGAAGGCGTCGGCCACGTCCACGAAAAGCAGTTGCTCGGCGCGCAGTTTTTCGTATTCGCGCCGCTTTTTCTCGAGCTTGCTGCCCATCATGCCGGCAAATTCCTTGAAACCAGTGAAAAGCGCCTGGGTGAAGGTGAACTTCTGTTCGTAGGATTTGTTGTAGGTCGGGTTCAAGTCCGAAAACTCATTCCGCGTATCCTGGCGCGAGAAAGAAACCTGGGGCAGAAGAGTTCCAAGGGCCTGAAGGAAATGAGCCTCCGCCTCCTTGATTTTCTCGACATCTACGGCGATCAATTCGCTTTGCTTTAAGGCCAGCCCGTAGCATTCCCTCAGCGTAAGGACGCGGTCCGCGGACGCGGCATTCGTTTGAACGGCTCCGTCCATGGGGGAAAAATTGCCGATTTCCGCGCCAAAGCCGAAGGCGGGAAACAAAACAATCAGATAAACCAAAAAACTTTTCATACGATTTTTATGTCCGGGCATAAGCGGGGCAATCATTCTGTCATCCTGAGCGGAGCGAAGGATCTCGGCCACGATTATCGTGCGGCAGAGATTCCTCTCCGCCAGTGGCGGATCGGAATGACAATGTTAATCATATAACATTATTAAAATTCCTATGCTTTGTTGTCGTTCGTAGCCGAGATATGCGCCACCACCTTTTCCAGGATTGCCAGGTAGTCGGCGCGCTCCCGCGCGCTTAAGCGGCCGAAGGCATTGCTCAGGGTCTGCCGTCTTTCAGCGCGAAATTCCTCCAGGATGCGCCGGCCCTTTGACGTCAATTCGGCCAGAACCCGCCGGCGATCCGATTCGGGCGTAAAACGCCTCACCAGTCCCAGCGCGACCAGCCGGTCCATGAGACCGGTGGTAGTGGAAAATTTGAGGCCCAGCCCCCGCGCCAGGGAGCACATCGGGCATGTTCCCGTTTCCTCGATTTCCCGGAGGATCCAGAGCTGGCGCGGACTGATTACTCCGCGCGCCAGATAGTTGCGCTCCATTGAAAGCCGCCAGCCGACCATTTTGTGCATGAGGGAGCTCATGCGCTCCGCGAATTCTCCGATGGACATGGCCTTGCTTTTATTCATAACCCGAAATATACGGAATCCGAAATAAATGTCAAAAAGATTTTTGATTTTATTTCGGAAAATATTTCGGAAAATAATTCGTGCTTGACCAGGGTGGCCGCCTCCTCCTATATTGTTGCCGTAATTTGCGGCTAAAAAATCATAAAGGTAAAAAATCATGGCAAAACACGGCCTAGGGCGCGGTTTGAGCGCCTTGATCAGGGAGGAGACCTCGGTCCCGGCTCCGCAACCGGCGGAAGCTCCGCGCGGGACCGGAGTGGAAGGCATCCCGGTTGACAGCATTCAGCCCAATCCCTACCAGCCGCGCCAGAAATTTTCGGCCGAGGAGCTTGATGAGCTGGCCCGTTCCATTCAGATCCACGGCATTTTGCAGCCGGTGCTGGTGCGGCGGAAAGGCCAGCAGTTCGAACTGGTGACCGGCGAAAGACGCTGGCGCGCTGCAAGGCACATCGGGCTGACATCAATACCTGCGATCGTCAAGGAGGTCGGCGACCCGGAGATGCTGGAGCTGGGGTTGATCGAGAACCTGCAAAGGGAAAATCTGAACGTGGTGGAAGAGGCCGAGGGTTATCAGCGTCTGAACACCCAGTTCAACCTCAGCCAGGAGGAAATTTCCACGCGGGTCGGCAAGGCGCGCGCCACGGTGGCGAACGTGCTGCGCATTCTCGCCCTGCCGCACGAGATCAGGCAAATGCTGGTGGAGGACAAGCTGCAGGCCGGACACGCGAAGGTTTTGATGGCGGTTCCGCTGGACGAGGAGAAATGTTTTCTGGCGCGCCGGGCGGTCGAAGAGGGCTGGTCGGTGCGCGCCTTGGAGAAATCCGTAAACAAATTGGCCCGTTCCCCGCGCAAGGCGCGGGTGAGCCGCGACGATATTCCCGCCTCGCACCTGCAGCATCTCTCGGACCGCCTGCACCGCCATTTCGGCACCGGCATTCGGATCGCGCCCTGCCGCACCCTGGCCAACGGCAAAAAGGCCAAGGGCATAATCGAAATCGACTTTTATTCCTCGGAAGACCTCAACCGCATCCTCGACCTGCTGGGCCTCGGCGAAGGGGAGTAGCGTTCGGAAATCTTGGAAAACATCGAACGGTCAACGTCCAACTTTCAACAGGGCGAAAAGCAGGATAGAAAATTTTATCGTTCAACGTTTGATGTTGGAAGTTGAACGTTTTTTTCCGGTGGTTCCCCAAAAACATCAAGGGCTGTCCGCCTTGCGACGGACAGCCCTTGACAATTCTCTCTGATAACTGCTTACCAGCTGGCGTTTACAACAACCATAACCGGCAGTTTGTTTTGCACTGCGATATTGATGACCCCGATCTGCAGACCATCCAATTCGTCGCAATAGTTGATTGCGCCGCATTGGAAGCCCTTGACCTTGGAGGCAACGTTGATCGCGGACCACTGTGTGCCGTTGATTTCGTTGGCATAGTTGATACCCAGCCAGGGGAGAACCACCTGGGAGCCGTCGACTTTGCCGCCGGCGATGTTGAGACCGGCACCCAGAAGGTACTCGGATCCGGAAACATCGTTGTTGGCATAGTTGATACCAACGAGGTTGTACTGCGCTCCGCTGACGTTATCAAGCGCGGTGTTCAAACCAATTCCGACAAGCTGGGCATCGGTTTTCCCGCCGGCCCAGTTGATGCCTGCGCCGCTGAGTTGGAGACCGCTGGCCGCATCGCCGGCATAGTTGATGCCGGCCGCGTTGATCTGATTATCGGCGGATTCGCTGGCAATGTTTGCGCCCAAAGCCGCAAACTGGGCGGCGCTGATATTGGCAAGCGAAAGGTTCACACCGGCCGCAGCAGCCTGTAAATCGGCATCGCTGCCAGCATAGTTCAAACCTGCCGCAACAAGCTGAGCGCCGCTTTGCTTCTCGGCCACCCAGTTGACGCCGGCCGCGCTGAGTTGGTTTTCGCCTTCGGCGCCGGCATAGTTCACGCCGAACACGTTGGCCTGGCCGCCATCCATTTTACCCATGATCACGTCGATACCGGCCGCGGTAAGCTGCCAGCCTGCGCATGCGCCGCCGACATAGTTCACGCCGACCGGGGCGACTTGCACGCCGCTCAGATCTTCGCCGACGCCGTTGATGATGCCGAGTTGATCGGCGGTTGCCTTGCCTTCGACGATATTGATGACGCCGATTTCGGAGCCGCTCAGGTTACCGGTGGCATGGTTGATGACGCCGATATCCAGTCCGGTTACATCCGTATTTTGTCCATAAATGAGATTGATCCGCAGGCCATTGATTGCGCGGCCCGAATTCTGGATCTGGACAGGCGTAACCAGAGAGAGTTGGAAGTTACCAGCATCGGTAGACGTTGTTGCCGCTGGCTTCGCGGGTTTCGCGGTCTGGGCGCTCGCGACGAGAGCCAGACTTGCCAGAACACAACCTACCATATGCAGACGGTTTAACTTCATGGTTTGTCCTCCTTTTTTGTTTATCACGCCGTGGGCGTGACTTTACTATAATGGCCGCGTTGGGCAGGCCATTGCTTTGTTGTGGAAATAATTGCAAACGGCCGGAATAAAGCAAGAAAAAAAACACATTTTTTTGAAACAATCCCGCCGGATGCCGGAAAAGACGCCCGAAATGGCTGGACAGTCCTGGATTCATTTCATAAAATACCCGGGAAAAAACATGAGCAATCAACGTATTTTTATCGTCGAGGACGAACAGATCGTGGCGCTGGATTTGCAGCATCGCCTGGCGCGTCTGGGGCACGAGATCGTCGGAAACGCCGGTTCGGGCGAAGAGGCCCTGCGGAAAATGGAAAAGGTGAGGATGGACCTCGTGCTCATGGATATCAAGCTGGGCGGCCAGATTGACGGAATCGAGCTGGCGGAAATCATCAATCAGCGTTTTGGGGCGCCGGTCATCTTTGTAACGGCTTATTCGGACGAAGAAACCTTGCGGCGCGTAAAGGCGGGGAACGCCTGCGGTTTCATCATCAAGCCTTTTACCGACGAGGAATTGCAGGCCACCATAAATCTCGGCGTCCACGAACACGTGATCGAGGAACAGTTGAAGCAAAGCGAGGAGCAGTACCGCTGCCTGTTTGACAACGCTCCGGTCGGTTATCACGAGCTCGACCTGCAGGGCAATATCGTGCGCGTGAACCAGACCGAACTTGAAATGCTCGGTTACCAGGCCGCGGACATGGTCGGCAAGCCGGTTTGGAGGTTTAATCAGGACGTTGAGGCTGCGCAGAGGTCGGTGCAGGCGAGATTGGGCTCCGGGGAAATCAGTTCGCGTCCGTTTGAATCCAATTATGTGCGCCGCGACGGCCGGGCCATCCCGGTGCTGGCTCAGGATTACCCAATCCGCGACCGGAGCGGAGGTTTGACCGGCATCCGGAGCACGATCCAGGACATTTCCCTTCTGAAAGAGGAGCAGGCCAGGCGGGAGAGGCTGGAACACAGTTTGCGGCAGTCCGAAAAGCTGGAAGGCCTGAGCGTGCTGGCCGGCGCCCTGGCGCATGAGCTCAATAATCAACTGATGGCAATTCAGGGCAACGCCTCCCTGGCGCTGCTTGGTCCGCCTTCGGCCGAGGAATCCTCCGCACACCTGCAAAACATTATCGACGCCTGCCGGAAGTCCACTTCCATTCTCAAACAATTGATGGTCGGGGCGGGTCTGACGCACGGCGAATTTCAACCGCTCGACCTTTCAAAACTCGCCGCCGGATATTTTCAGTCGTTCAGGGAAAATATGGCCGGCAGGGCGGATTTGCGCCTGAAGCTTGCCGAAAACCTGCCGGTCATCAGGGGAGACGCCGGGCAGTTGCAGCAACTGCTGGCCATTCTGGTGGCCAACGCCGTGGAGGCGCTTCCCGGCGGTTCCGGTATTGTTCAGGTTGAAACCGGCCCGGCCGAGCCGGAAGGGAACGGGAATAACTATGACATTATTTTCAGGAGCAGGCCGGACAAGGCGGGCAACTCTTGCTGTTTGAGCGTAACCGATAACGGCCTGGGCATGGATAAGGCCGCGCGCGCCAGATTGTTCGACCCGTTTTTTACGACCAAGGGCGTCGGCCGCGGACTGGGGCTCTCCACCGCACTCGGCATCGTCAAGAATCATGGGGCGGATATCGAGGTCCGGAGCGCGCCCGGGGTGGGAACGACCGTGCGCGTAATTTTTCCGGTCGGCGCCTGATCGAAGAAAAAAATTGCATTGATTCCGCTTATGGATTATAAAGAGAAAAAACGACAGCCTGCCATGAACGAAAAAAAAATATTTTACCGCGCTTGCCTGGCCGGATTGCTGATCGCCGCCTCATTCCTCTTTGCGGGCGGGTGCTCGCGCGACGTCGCCGGCCTGGATGAAAGCGATTTCCGCGATCCGCTGCTCCGCAAGGCTCAGGCGCGCATCCGGGAAGGCGACAAGGACGGCGCCATTGTGTCGCTGCAAAAGTCGCTTGAGCGCAAGCCGGGCCTGGCTCAGGCCGACCTTGAACTGGCCCTGTTGTATGACGATTATAAGAAGGATTATGTAAAGGCCATTTATCATTATGAGCGTTATCTGGCTCTGCGGCCCAAGACCCAGAAGCGCGGCCTGATTGAGGACCTGATCAGGAAGGCAAAGATGTCCTTCGCAGCCTCGGTTTCCGACCAGTACCCTGAAACGGCCAAAAAATTTCAGTCCCTGGAAGAGGAAAACGCCCGCTTGAAGGCCAATCTGCGCGAATTGCGCGAAAACCTGGCGGCCCAGCAGGCCGGACTGATGAAAGCCGGAAAGGAACGCAAATCGGCTGAAGGTTCCGCTCTTTCTGCAAAACCGGCTGCGCAGGTCCAGGCGGCGGAGGCCTCTGCGACCAACGAAGTTTATTGCGTTCAGGAGGGCGATACTCTTGCCCGCATCGCCGCCAAGGTATATAACAATCCGCGGAAGTGGAAGACAATCCTTGACGCCAATGCGGATGTCCTGACGTCGCCCGCAAAATTGAAAAAGGGACAGACTTTGAAGATACCGAGATAGACGGGTAAAATTCGACAATGATGAAACATAGAAGGAGGCAAAAATGGGCAACACCGATTTTATCGACGATGATTTGATCCAGAGGCGCGATGCCGTCAAGGAAATGCGGGTCGGTCTGGGCCGCGACGTTGCGCCGGTGACGGAGATACCGAAATCCGATCCGGCGCCGGTGCAGGAATTGAACCTTACGCCGCTGGCGAAGAGAAAAGAGGAAATAAGCAGTCAGATGGCGACCAAGATGGATGAACTGGAGCGGCTGCGTTCCCGCCAGGAGGCGCTGGAAAAGGAAAAAGGCGTGCTCGAACATTTACGCGCCGGCCAGGAGAAATATGAGGCCGGCAAAAGGGAAATGATCGATCATCTGGAAAAAAGTCTCGTGGCCATGGAGCGCGAGGACGTGGGGCTTAATCAGCGGCTGGCCCTTTTGACCGATACCGCCGGGCGTTTCAACGGCATGCTCAAGGAACTGCGCGGGTTCAACGAGGAGCAATGGCCGGCCGACAGCGCCGGATTGCGGGATGAACTGAACAAGGCCCTGGCCGTGATAGACAATGTCCGCAGGGAATACAACCGTTCCTGCGCCAGGCTGGAGGCGGCCCGCGAAGTGAAAAATCAGGACCAGGCTGCGCCCCAGCTTTTATTTGATGAAGCGGGCGCCGCCGTCGGCCGGTCTCGCGGTTTTGCGGACTGGCTTAAGATCGGCGTTGCGTTCAGTTTGCCGGTTGTTATAATATTGGGTCTGGTCGTGTTAATCGTGTTGTTGTTGACGAGAGTGGTTTAAGTTATTTATGTTCGGCCGTAAAAAAACATCTGCGGTTGACAAGCGTTTGCAGGAGTTGCAGCGCGAGATGGTCAGAGTCCAGGGCGAGTTGAAAACCCTGGCGCGCCAGGAAAAGGGCATGGAAAATATCGCCCCTTTGCCTCCGCCCGGACCGCGCTTTGCCGGGGCATCGTCGGGCGAAAAAAAGGAAACGCCGCCTCCGTCTTCCCTGACAACGGACGATTCGGCGTCGGCGCAGAAGCCGGACGATCAGCAGCCCGCGGCGCCGTTTCCTTCCGCCGGGTTGGACGGGGGAGATTTGCCGCTGTTCGAGCCGCGCGCCCAGTTATCCGACGACGGCCGCCAGAAATTCGCCAATTATTTCATGGCCGGCCATTTCCAGAATTTACGGCCGTTGCGGCTTGAGAAACGCATTGTCAGGAACAAGGCGATCGTGATGATCGTGCTGCTGGCTCTGGCGCTGATCTGGCTGTTTTTTTCGCTGGCCGGCCGCTGATGATTTTATGAAGTTCGGTTCAATCAAACAAAAGGAGTAAAAATCATGGCCTATTCGATCTCGGATAAATGCACAGCCTGCGGAAAATGCAAGGATATTTGCCCGGTGGAAGCCATTTCCAAAGGGGACAAGACTTATAAGATAGACGCCGACGCCTGCGTAAGCTGCGGCCAATGCGTGGATCAGTGCGAATCCAACGCGATCGCGGAAGCATGATCGCAATTTTAGATTTTGGATTTGGGTTCCGACAATCCAAAATCGGCAATCCAAAATCGAAAATTATGAGATGAACAGTCCTGATTCAAACACCGTTCCAGCTTCTTCATCGAATGACGAGACCCAGCGCCTGATAAACCTGAAGGCTTTTCAGGCAGCAGGCATCAATCCTTACGGGTGCGCATTTGAGGCAAGCGCCTCCCTGGCCGAACTGAGGGAAAATTTTCAGGAAGGCAAGTCCGTGCGCGCCGTGGGCCGACTGTTGACCATACGCGACATGGGCAAAAGCCTTTTTGCCGATCTGCGCGAGGGTAACGACCGCCTGCAGGTATTTGCCGGCAAATCCCAGACCGAAGGTTTTGACCTGTTCAAGAAAATCGACACGGGCGACCATATCGGCGTGGATGGCGAATTGTTCACCACCCGGGCCGGCGAAAAAACAATCCGGATCCGCAAGTGGACGATGCTTTCCAAGTCCCTGCGTCCGCTGCCTGAAAAGTGGCACGGTCTGAAGGACGTTGAAATCAGATATCGGCAAAGATATCTTGACCTGATCGCCAATCCGGACGTGCGGCGGGTTTTCAATCTGCGCTTCCAAATCGTGCGGGAAATCCGCAATTTCCTCTGGGAACGCGGGTTCATGGAGGTTGAAACCCCAATGATGCAGCCGCAGGCGGGCGGCGCCGTTGCAAAACCGTTCAAGACCCATTACGCGGCGCTCGATGCGGACATGTATCTGCGCATCGCGCCGGAGTTGTATTTGAAGCGTTTGCTGGTCGGCGGGTTTGAGAAAGTTTTCGAGCTTAACCGGAATTTTCGCAACGAGGGTCTTTCCAAGAATCATAATCCGGAATTCACCATGCTCGAACTCTACCAGGCCTATTCCGACCGCCTCGGCATGCAGCAACTGGTTCAGGAATTGATCTGCAGCGTGGCAAAAAAAGCGATCGGCACTCTTCAGGTCGGCTCCGCCGAACAGCCGGTCGACCTGGAGCCGCTGCCATCGGGAAAATGGCTTGAAAAAACATACCGGGAACTGATCCTCGAAAGAATGGGGCCTGACTGGTATGGCCTTCCCGTCTCCGATGCAAAGTCGAGGGCGGAAAAAGAGGGATTGGATATTGCGCCGGACTGGAACCACGCGCAAATCACCCACGAGGTTTATGAGAAAATAATTGAGAAAAGTCTGGTCAACCCCACGTTTGTCACGCGTCTGCCCCGCGAGCTGGTGCCCCTGGCCAAGGTCAGCCCGGATAACCCCGCTGAGGTGGACGTTTTTGAGCTGGTCATAGCCGGCAAGGAAATCGCGCCAGGTTATTCCGAATTGAACGACCCGATCGAACAGCGCGCGCGGTTCCGCGATCAGGCCGGAGAGGACGTTCCAAAAACGGACGAGGATTTTGTGCTGGCCCTGGAGCACGGCATGCCTCCGGCCGGCGGCATGGGAATGGGCATCGATCGCCTGGTTATGGTGCTGACCGGCGCAGAAACCATCCGGGACGTCATTCTCTTTCCGCAACTGAAACCGAAAGCGGATGTGTCAAATTAGGCTCCGTCCTTTCGGGGGAGCGACTACTCGCGCCCGGAGGTCGCGAGCCACCTCAAGCGTAAAGGTGGAACTGAACTGTGAACCGTGAACTTTGAACTTCCTTAACCTATGTCTCTTCCCTTCTCATTATTCCTGGCCCTGAAATACCTGAAGCCGAAAAGGTCCTTTCTTTCGGTGATTTCAGTCATTTCGGCCGTCGGTGTGATGCTGGGCGTGGCCGTGCTGGTGATCGTGCTTTCGGTCATGAGCGGGTTCGACGATATGTGGCGCGACAAGATCCTCGGTTTTGACGCGCACATTCTGATCACCCAGCCGGGCTTGATTGACGAGCCGGACAGGATGGCCGGAGAGGTTGCCGCTGTTAACGGCGTCGCTGCCGTGGTGCCTTGCGTGCAGGGGCTGGTGTTCGCCCGACACAATGAGCTTGTTTATACGCCCATGCTGCGCGGCGTAGACGTTGAAATCGAAAAAAGAATGAGCAAGCTTCCCGGCTGCATGGTCAGCGGCTCCTTCAAGCTCGGTGAAAACGAAATCATTGTCGGACGCGAACTGGCGAACCGTTTACGCCTGAAGGTTGGTCAGAAATTGCTGGTCTTTTCGCCGGAATCTTTGGCGGCCGGGCGCGACGAGATAACCCTGCCCCTGGAAATGACGGTCAGCGGCATTTTTGAAATAGGCATGTGGGAATATGACGCCGGTTTCGTGCTGGTCTCGCTCGACACCGCCCGCGAGCTTTACGGCATGGAAAGCGGAGTTCATGCTCTGCGGGTTATGACCAGGGACCCTTTTCAGGCCGAGCGGGTCGCGCGGCAGATAGAGGCCGTCCTGAAAAATAAATACAGCGATCTCAACGCGCAAACCTGGATGGAGTTGAACCTCCAGCTTTTTAGCGCCTTGCGCAACGAGAAAAACATGATGTTTTTTCTACTGATTTTTATTGTGCTAGTGGCAGCCTTCGGCATAACCAACAGCCTGATCATCGTCGTGGTTCAGAAAACGAAGGAAATCGGTTTGCTGAAGGCGCTCGGTTTTTCTTCGGGCAGCGTCATGCGCGTATTCCTGTGGCAGGGTTGGATCCAGGGGCTGATCGGCACGGTTCTGGGCATTTGCCTTGGGCTGATCATGCTGCATTATCGCAATGCGATTATGCAGGGGCTCTCGGTTTTTTTGCATGTTGAGCTTTTTCCAAAGGAAGTCTATCAGTTGGGGGAGATACCGGCCCATACTTCAGGCGTCGACCTCATTTTTATCGCATTGCTTTCCGTGTTGATTTGCACTCTGGCCGGCCTGTTGCCGGCCTGGCGCGCGGCCAGGCTGGATCCGGCCAGGGCGTTGAGGTATGAATGAGAGAGATAGGTTCAAAGTTCAGGGTTCACGGTTCAAAGTTTTAAACCCTGAACGGAGAACCTTGAACGGTGAGTCGGAAATATGATTGACGTTAAAACAGCAGAACCTCTGTTGGAGGTCGAAGGCCTGAGCCGTTCCTATCAGGTCGGCGCAACGGTTTTGCCGGTTCTGAAAGACGTTTGCCTGAAACTGGCGGCCGGCGAGACCGTGGCGATCGTCGGCGCCAGCGGTTCGGGTAAGAGCACGCTTTTACATGTCGTCGGCGGCCTTGACCAGCCGACCGGTGGCCAGGTTAGTTTCCGCGAGAAGGATATTTACGGCATGACGTCCCGGCAAAGGACGGCGTTCCGCGCGCGCAGCGTGGGTTTTATTTTCCAGTTCTATCACCTTTTGCCGGAACTCGACGTGCTCGAGAACGTCATGCTGCCGGCCATGAATTCCAGCCTGGGACTGTTCGGGTTTGCCTATCCGGCGGAGAAGGGGGTTCCGCCAACGGTAGGGCCGCACAGCCTGTGCGGCCGCGGAAGCTGCGCGAGCACGGCGGGACAATGCTGTCCCGCCCTACCAGAGGAACGGTTGCCCAAATCCGAGAAGCCTGATTCTTTTCTGCAAGACACGCCCCGTGATCGGGCGTTAAGCCTGCTGCAATCGGTCGGACTCGCCGAGCGCGCCGACCATTTGCCCGGGGAATTGTCCGGCGGCGAACAGCAGCGCGCGGCCGTGGCGCGCGCCTTGATCAACGACCCGGAGCTTATTCTGGCCGATGAGCCCACCGGCAACCTGGATTCGGTGACCGGCGCGCAAGTCTTGAACGTGCTTTTCGGGCTGGTGCGCGACTATCGGCGCACCATGCTCATGGTGACCCACAACGCCGAAGTGGCCGCCCGCTGCGACCGCACCTTGAAACTCCAGGACGGAATTTTGTCCCCGCTCTGATTTTTTGCCGCAGTTTACCTGTTGTTCGTAAATAAGGAGGCAAAACATGGAAACAGTGCTCAAAACGAACGTGGGTGATAATTAACGGTGCTGTCATGTTTGGCGGCGGCCATGGCTGCGCGTGTGAATCGGCTGTCTGTTTTTTTTGTCACACCTTCGTTTTGGCCCGTAATTTTTCATGAAATGCTTGCTTTTTGGCAAAGGCGTGTTTAAATGAAAACCTGAGAACCAATAATCTTGCAATAACAGGAACTTGGAGAGCCAGCACATGAAAATTTACATGAACGGCAGGTTTGTGCCGGAGAATGCGGCGCGCGTGTCGGTGTTCGATCACGGTTTGTTGTACGGCGATGGAGTGTTCGAGGGCATCCGAACCTATAAGGGACGGGTCTTTATGCTGGATGAGCACATTGACCGCCTCTATCGCTCGGCCCAGGCCATTGCCCTGGCGATCCCGATGTCCAGGCCGGCCCTGGCCAAGGCCGTGGTCGAGACCTGCAAAATAAACAAGGCCATGGACGGCTATGTCCGGCTAGTGGTGACGCGCGGCAAGGGCACGCTGGGACTTAACCCCTATTCGTGCAAGAAGCCGGAGGTGATCATTATCGCCGGAAAAATCCAGCTTTATTCGCCGATGTTGTACCGGCACGGGCTTAAGGTCATCACTGCGGGCACGATCCGCAACCATACCGAATCCATCAACCCGGCGATCAAGAGCCTGAATTATCTCAACAACATCATGGCCAAGATCGAGGCGATCAATTCCGGCGTCGAGGAAGTGATCATGCTGAACGCGCATGGTTACGTGGCCGAGGCCTCGGGAGACAATGTTTTTGCCTTCAAGGGCAATCAACTGCTTACGCCTCCGACCAGCGCCGGCGCCCTGGAAGGCGTGACCCGCAACGTGGTCATGAAGCTGGCCGCCCAAAACGGCTACGATGTGCGCGAGGCCACCATGACGCGTTATGACCTTTATAACGCCGACGAGATGTTTCTTACCGGAACGGCGGCCGAAATCATCAGCGTGGTTGAAATGGACCGGCGCATGATCGGTTCCGGCAAGCCGGGCGAAAAGACCATTAAGCTGACAGCACAGTTCAGGAATTTTGCCTCGGACAACGGAACGCCCATTGCGTGAGAATATTTTAGAATTTTTCCGCCAGAGGCGGATCCGTCCAAGGCGGAAGATTTTGGAATTTGGATTTTTGATTTAAAAATCGGAAATCCAAAATCGAAAATTACCACTATGAACTGCCAAATCTGCAATAAAAAAGAGGCGACGGTGCATCTGACGCAGATGCTCAATCAGGAGGTCCGCAAGCTGCATCTTTGCGAAGGTTGCGCCAAGGAGAGCGGGCTTGACCTGGAAGGGCCGGTTTCCATGACCGATTTTCTGCTTGGCCTGGGAGCGTCGGGGGCTCAAAAGCAGTCCGGCCCCAGGCCTGGTTGCGTCGCTGTCCGGGAGCGGGTCTGCTCCGGTTGCGGCATGCGTCTTTCCGATTTCAGGAAGATTTCCCGCCTGGGATGCCAGAATTGTTACGTCGCCTTTGCCGATGAACTCGACCCGCTCCTGCACGGCATGCAAAAAGGGCCGCGGCATGTCGGCAAGAAACCGGCCGCGCACTCCGCCAATGTGCAGATGCCGTCTTCATTATCCTCGTTGAAAAAGGCGCTCGATGAGGCCGTTGCCGCTGAAAACTACGAGGAAGCGGCGCTCCTGCGCGATCAGATCAGCAATGAAAACGGTTGATGAACTTGTCAGACAGCCCGGCGCGTGGTTCAGGGTGGGCGGCGACACGGGCGTTATTGTCAGCAGCCGCGTGCGCCTGGCGCGCAACATATGCGGCCGTCCTTTCCCGGGCTGGGCCGATGAAGATGACTCGGTCCGGCTGCTTCAGGAACTGGCCCAGCCCCTGCAAAAAATTGAGGCCTCTCCGCTTCCCATTCTGGTTGAAATCGGGGATTTGAGCCGGATGGAAAAGGAGGTGCTCATCGAGCGGCACCTTGTCAGCCGCGACCTGACGGAAAAGGGCAGGGGCAGCGCCCTTGTTCTGAAAAAGGATGAGTCGATTTCCGTGATGATCAACGAGGAGGACCACATCCGCATGCAGGCCATGTCGCCGGGCCTCAACCTTCACGATTTATGGAAACAGATCGACGCCGTTGATTCCGAAATCGAGAGACACTTCGAATACGCCTTTTCCGCGCAACTTGGCTATCTGACCGCCTGCCCGACCAATGTGGGCACCGGCATCCGGGCCAGCGTTATGCTGCATCTGCCGGGATTGGTTTTAATGAACGAGATCGATTCCATAGTCAAGGCCGTGACCAAGATCGGGCTGGCCGTGCGCGGTCTGTGGGGCGAGGGCAGCGACGCTTCCGGAAACATGTTCCAGATATCCAACCAGACCACGCTGGGCGAAACAGAGGCGGAAATCATCGAAAGGCTCGTTAAGATTGTCCTGGAAATAAGCGAGCATGAGAAAAACAGCCGGCAGCGGCTTCTGGAGCAGAGGGAAAATCATTTGCGCGATCATTTCGGCCGCGCCGTGGGCATACTGACGCACGCCCACTTGCTTACTTCCAAGGAAACCCTGGACATGCTTTCCGCTCTGCGTCTCGGCGCTGAACTGGGCGTGATTTCCGGCTGGCCGCGGGCGACCATAGACGAGTTGTTCGTGCTGATCCAGCCCGGCCATCTGCAGAAACTGGAGGGCAGGGTGATCGGCGCTGAAAAACGCGACCTGATGCGGGCCAGGCTGGTGCGGGAAAAATTGCTAGGACACGGTTGATTTTTTGATTGTTAACTGCTAGTGTAATGTTTCATTTAGATATGTATTTATGCATCGTCATGCTGAGCACAGCGAAGCATCTCCATTATAATGAGATTCCTCGCCTCGGCTCGGAATGACAACTTGCGATTTTCAAGGTATTTTTCAGATTCATATGTTCAATTAATTCAGTTACACTACACTTGTATATCACATTATGAATAATTTCACCCCCAGAGTTCAGCAGGTGCTGCAACTGGCGCGTAAGGAGGCCGAGCGCTTCAACCACCAGTACGTCGGCACTGAACATCTTTTGCTGGGTTTGATCGCCCTCGGCGAGGGAGAGGCGGTCAATGTCCTCCAGAAAATGGGCGTTGACCTGGAAACCTTGCGCCTTGAAGTGGAAAAGGCCGTTGGCCAGGGGCAGGACACCCAGACGATCGGCAGCCTGCCCATGACGCCTCGGGCGAAAAAGGTGCTTGCCCTGGCGGCGGCCGAGGCCGGCGAGCTGAACCATCAGTATGTCGGCACCGAACACATTCTGCTCGGGCTTTTACGCGAGGACGAAGGCGTGGCCGCGCGAGTTCTGAAGAACCTGAACGTGGATTTGAACAGGACGCGGGTCGAGGTATTGAAGTCCCTGGACCCCGACTATGAGCCCGCCATTCCCCCAACTCCGGCAGGAGCGGCCGAACATGGCCAACAGGGCGCGAAACAGCAGGCGGTCAAAACGCCGGCCTTGAACGCGTTCGGCAGGAACCTGACCGAAATGGCGCGCCAGGGAAAGCTTGACCCGGTTATCGGCCGCGCCGATGAAATCAGGCGCGTGATCCAGATTTTGTGCCGCAGGACGAAGAATAATCCGGTGTTGCTCGGCGAGGCCGGCGTGGGCAAGACGGCGATCGTGGAAGGCCTGGCGCAAATGATTGCCGGGCATGAGGTTCCGGACTTGCTGTCCGGAAAGGAAGTGATCGCTCTGGACATGGCGCTGATGGTGGCCGGCACCAAATATCGCGGCCAGTTCGAGGAGCGCATCAAGGCGGTCATGGATGAAATCAGGCGGTCCAAAAACGTCATTCTTTTCGTGGATGAACTGCACACCATCGTGGGCGCCGGTTCCGCGGAAGGCGCCATGGACGCCTCAAACATCATCAAACCCGCGCTTTCGCGCGGCGAGCTGCAATGCGTCGGCGCCACCACCATGAACGAATACCGCAAATATATCGAGAAGGATTCGGCCCTGGAGCGCCGTTTTCAAACCATTATCGTGGATGAGCCGACCATTGAAGAAACCATTGAAATTTTAAAAGGACTGCGTCCGCGCTATGAAGAGCACCACAAGGTGCGCTTTTCCGACTCGGCCGTTGAAGCGGCCGTGCATCTTTCGCAGCGTTATATCACGGGCCGTTTTCTTCCCGACAAGGCGATCGACGTGCTGGACGAGGCCGGCGCGCGCGCGCGCTTGAACCTTATGACGCGGCCGGCCAACATCAGGACTCTGGAAAAGCAGGTCGGTGATTTGCGGCGTCAAAAGGAGGAGGCCATTCGCGCGCAAAAATTCGAGGATGCCGCGCGCTGGCGCGACCAGGAGCGCGCCGAGCGCGAAAAAATTGACAAGCTTGCCGAAAAATGGCGCAAGGCGCAGGAGAAAAAACTCAAGCCGGTGCGCGACGCGGACATCATGCACATCGTCGCCAAGTGGACTGGCGTGCCACTGACCAGGCTGGACGAGAATGAATCCGCACGCCTTCTGCACATGGAAGAAGAGCTGGCAAAGACCGTGGTCGGCCAAGACGAGGCGGTGGCGGCGCTGGCCAGGGCGTTGCGGCGGTCGCGAGCCGACTTAAAAGATCCGCGCCGGCCCATAGGTTCGTTTATTTTTCTTGGTCCCACGGGCGTCGGAAAAACCCTGCTGGCAAGAGCGCTGGCCGAATACATGTTTGACGATTCGGACGCCCTTGTCCAACTGGACATGTCCGAATACATGGACAAATTCATGGTCTCGCGTCTTGTGGGTTCGCCGCCCGGCTATGTCGGATACGAAGAAGGCGGCCAGTTGACCGAGAAGGTTCGCCGCAAGCCGTATTCCGTCGTGCTTTTCGATGAAATCGAAAAGGCCCACCCCGAGGTCGTCAATATCCTTCTGCAGATCCTTGAAGAGGGCATGCTGACCGATAGTTTGGGTAGAAAGGTGAATTTCCGCAATACCATCCTGATCATGACCTCCAATCTTGGAACCTCCTCCTCCGGCGGTCCGGCCGGGGTCGGCCTCGGCTTTGCCCGGTCCGGCCATCAGGCTGATTTCGAGCGGATGAAGACAAAGGTGCTGGACGAGGCCAAGCATTCTTTCAGGCCGGAGCTGGTCAACCGCGTTGATGAGATGGTGGTTTTCCGGCAATTGACGCGCGCAGACGCGGCCATGATACTGGAACTGGAACTGGCCAAAGTGTGCAGCCGCGTTGCGGCCCAGAACATCCGCCTGGAATTGGCTGAGGCGGCAAAGACCTTTTTGATCGAAAAGGGGTTCAGCGAAACCTACGGCGCGCGGTCTCTGCGCCGCACGGTCGAAAAATTTCTGCAGGACCCTCTGGCCGAGGAAATACTTTCCGGCCGCATTAACGCCGCGTCCCTGGTAAAGGTAACGGCGGCGGAAGACAGGCTTAAGTTCGAACAATCCCTTCCCGTGGAATTAGCGCATAGCAGTTAGCGGACAAACCGCTGCCTGTCCGGTCTTCATGTTCAGACTTCTTGATCTCGACGGAAAATAAAATAGCACATTTTACTGACCACATGGAGGGCGAAGCTGCGCTGAGCCGTGATTTCGGCGGCATTAATTCGGCTCGCCACAGGCTCGCCCTCCAAAAATGTGCCATTTTATTTTCCAGGCAGTATTCAAAAACACCTTTGTTTTGCACCCCGGACCAGAAAGTCTGATGTTATTCCTCCGGTTCCAGGCTTATACCGCATCGGGATTGAGCCTGGCGTAGGCCAGCACTTTTTCCTGAGCCAGGTCGAGAAGTTTTTCCTGCCCCAGCTCGGCGTATTTTTTTTGATCCTGGTCCGACAATTTGTGCTCTTCCTTCAACGCCTTTACGAAGCAGGCATAGGCCTCCTTCGATTTTCCCATCTTTTCCAGCGCCAGGCCCTGATAAAAGAATATATCGCCGGCAAAATAGCCTTCATTCCTGGCCGTTGGGAAATTTTCCGGGTAATGAAGCAGAGCATTGAAATCCGCCAGGGCCTTTTCGGGTTTGCCGGTTTCGATGAAATGGAGCCCGCGCTTGATGTGGGCGTTGTAGAAAATGGCATGCAGACTCAGTTCCGGCGCGATTTCCTCGTTGCCGTCCGCCTCCCAGTTCGTAAAGTCATAACCATGCACCAGCCGGACGGCCTCGTCTAATTGTCCCAGGTCGATATGGATATTGATGACCGATCTTATGATATAATCCTTGTCTGGAAATCGGCCCTGGTATTTGAGCAAATTCCTTCTTTTATCGGCCAGTCCCGCTTTCCTGTAATAATTGTCAAGGTACATGAAGATGAACCCGTTCGGAGGCCGGGCGTCAAGTCCTTTTTCCAGCATGTTGATTGCCTTTTGACTGTCGCCGTTGATTTCGCCGTATATCAGGGCCAGGTTTCTGAACAGGACCGAATGGCGGGACCCGTTTTTAAAGGCGGTTTCCCATTGTTTTTGAGCCTCCTTATACCTCCCGCCGGCATAGCAAAGGTTGCCCAGGGCGTAGTGCAGTCCGGCGTTTTTTGGCCGGCGTTTCAGGGCCCAGGAAAATATTTCAAAAAGTTCAGGCTGGGACGGAAAAACATAATCGAAGGACATGGCTTCGATGTGATCCAGGATTTCCATGGCTGCGCCGGTTTCCCCGGATTGATTCAAAGCATAGGCGCGCAGACATTCCAGGATCGGGTCGGACGGCGCCGGCGAAAAAGCCGGCAGACCGGCAATTTCTCCCCACAGACCGAGGGAACCGTATTCGAGCATGAGCTCGTGGCGAAGGAACATTTCCCCGCCGAGGTGATTATTCAGCAGTTCCAGATATTTTCCCTCTTCCTGCCTGCGCCCCAGTTCACGCGCGGCAAAAACCAGCTCGGTCAGCAGGAACAAGTGCAGCGGGAATTTATCAAGAATTTTTCCGGCAAGTTTGAGGCTGCCGGACGGGTCGCCGCCCTTCCGCATGGCCGCGGCCGCGAGCGCGCACGCCTGCGGATCAATTGCATGGAGACGGGCCGGCAACGTCCGCGCCAGGGAAAACGCCTCCTTGAAATTCTTTTTGCGCAGCAGAATTTTTATTTTTAGTTTAGCCGCTTCATTGGTCCATTGATTTTTTCTGCCGACCTTGTTGAGGCGGGATAATGCCTTTGAAAGCAATCCTTGCTTGAAGCAGGCCAGCGCGCCGTAAAAAGCGCTGGCCGGACAGCTGCTGTTCGGTAAATTTTCCAGCAAGGTCCCGGCCTCGGCAAACAGCCCCGCCTTCATTTTCAGCACGGGCTTTTCCAGGTCATTCAGGATGGAATAAGTATATCCGGACGGCACTTCTTCTTTTCCATTTTCAACGACACGTGATTCCGGCGCGGCGGGCGAATCTCCGGACCGCGGCCAGGGACAGGATAAGAGCGTGGCGCCGTCCTCGGCCTTCAATTCCAACAGGAGTTTGCCGGTTGAGAGGGAGGGCAAATCCATGTTTCTTTTGAATGTTTTTTCCGGCGTAACGGATATCTTTTCCCGGAAGAGCTGTTTTTTGCCGTTTTCGCCGCTGAATACGGAAAGCGTTCCATTTAGGGACTTGATGGCGGATAGTTGCAGGGAAAGCCGCCGGCCGGAAATTTCGCCGCCAACGGACGCGGCCGGCGAGGAGAAGATCAGGTTGTCGAGGTCGATGGCCTGGAGCCACCATTCTTTCCAGCTTACGCTTTGTCCCGGGTGCAATATTTCGAAGTGGTTCTGTGTCTGGAACAGGCCGCATTGCATTTCCACCAGCGGGCGCCGTTGCGGCGGAACGTCGAACTCGCGGGCGAAGGCGTCGCCTCTTTCGCATTTGCCGGCGGTCCAGAGTTTTTTTCCCTGCGGCGTGCCGTCGCTCAGGTGGATTACCGCGCATCTCGATGCGGGGTCGTAAGCCCCGTAATAGCGTTCGGTTGAATCGCCGGCGAAAATGGAGATGTCCTCGTGTATGTTCCGCAGGAGACGGTAATCACTGCCGTGGCGGAACGGCCAGCGGTGATAGATGTTTTCCGTCCCGTGCAGCGAAAAGTATTTCATGGGATAGACGAACTGCAGCGAGGGGGTGGCATTCAACGCGGCGTCCGTCCAGAAATAATACGGCGCCGGAAGGGTGGAGCGGTTGAAAAGCAACACGCGTTGTTCCACCGCGGAAGACCGGGGATGAAGGAAAAGACCCACCTGCCAGGACATCCTGGAAAGTCTTTCTATGTTGCCGAACACTATGCCCCTGCTTCCATCCGCCTCCTCCTGAACGGTGTACATTACCCGGTCCAGAGTATTCGGATTATGCGCGATGGGGAAATTGAATTCCACTCCGCCGTAGTTCCAGGCGCCCCGGCAGGCAAACAGGGAAGGCTTTAAAACCTTGTCGACATAAAACAACTCCTTCCGGTTTCGCTTGTCGAATGCGGAATAGATATGCCCGCCCCTGTCAGGAAGCACGGTCAGGCGCAAATAGCGGTTTTCAATGATCACCGCCTTATATTTCAAATCGGCCGCAGTGCGGGAAACATTGTCGTGGAGGGAGTAGGGGTAGACCCGGAAATTCATGTACTTGTGCCACGGCGGATTTGGATTGTCCTTTTTTAAATAATACGTCGGAATGACAAGAGTGGTTTCCCTGACCGTTACTTCGTTCCGTCTGTCCATGATTCACCTCTTTATTTTCCCAGAAGGTTCAGAAGTTTTTTGCCCGTATCGCGCGCCAGCGCCATGTCCGGCAGAATCAGGTTCGGCAGGCGGCAAAATGGAATCATTTCAGCGGTCAGAGGACCGCGATACCCGATCCGTTTCAGGGCCTTGAGGGCGGCATTCCAGTCGAGAGCGCCTTTCATGATATCGTCGCCGAACCCGTGCAGGGTCCCGCCGCAATCGTCGCGTGAAAAATTTTTCAGGTGAACGGCCATGATCCGCTTGCCCAGTATTTCTATCCAATGTTGTGCAAACCCGTTGATCAGGCAGTTTCCCGCGTCGAAATATGCGCCCACCCATTTGCCGTCAAACTGGTCCAGGAAAGCCTTCATCGCCATGGGGTCGGCTAAAAACCAGTTCCAGACGTTTTCGATTCCTATCCTGACGCCGCATTTTTTCGCGGTCGGTACAAGGGCGCGCACGGCTTCGGTCGCGTATTTCCACGCTTCTTTATATGAGACTATCGGCGTGGCGCTCACCCAGGGTACGGCCACGGCGCCGGGTATGACCAGCGCGGTCCTGGCGCCGACCCAGGCTGCGGCCTGAAGATATTCCCGGCTGAACTCCAGGGCCTCGTTGCGCTCGGACTTTGCGGGCGCAGTCAGGGACTTGTTCCAGTAGTTTCCGGTCATCACCGTTTCAATTTTCAGGCCGAGTCCGGCTGCGGCGGCGCTTATTTCGCGGCAACGTTCCCGGCTGATTCCAGGGGAAAATTCGCCGGCGCCAAAACACAGCTCCATCCCTTCAAAACCGATCTTTTTTGCCTCCCGGAGCGCATGCTCGATGGCGGTTTTGCCTTCAAATCCGCCGAGTGTCCAATAATTAATCTGCAGGGTGTTTTTCATTTTCATCGCAATAGTTCCTTGTTATTTAAATTTCATGGTTTTGCCCGCGGCGGCGGATTTGATTTCGGTTTCCACCAGTTGCACGCTCAACGCGGCAGATTCCGGGGAAACGACGTCCGATTTTTTGCCGGTGGCGATGCGCCCGATAAAATGGGCCAGTTCGCGGCCGTAACCATCGCCAGCCGGGACATCCACGGTTTCAGGGTCGCGGCCGGGCCGGTAAAGCATCAGTTTGCCGTCGGAATGCAGGGCCAGCGACGCCTTTTCCATCGCAATCCGGAAGGTCATTGAAAACGGGTATTTGTTCTCATATATCCAGCCGCCTTCGGCGATAATTGCGTTTTTTCCGGCATAATCATATGATGTTACAATATGTCCAAAGCCGGTCCTGGCCGAGCCATAACCGTGACTGCATACGGCCTTGGGCTTGCCGAAAAGATAGAGTACAAAATCAGCGTCATGAATATGCAGGTCAAGCGCGGCGTCGCCGCTCAGTTTGGGATCCAATATCCAATTGTTCCAACTCCATGTGGGTTTAGGGCTTATCCGCGCAAACACGGCGGAGAGGACCTTGCCATGCCGGTTGCCGCGGACGATTTTTCTTGCAACCTCATAAGCCGGCCAGAAGCGGATGCAATGTCCGATAAAAAGTCGGCGTCTAAAACGTCTGGCGACGTCGGCCATTTTGCGCGCTTCAGCGGATGAAAGCGCCATGGGTTTCTCGCAAATGACGTGTTTGCCGGCTTTAAGCGCCTTGACGGTCCATTCGGCATGGAGATAGGTCGGCAGGGTGATGTCCACCACGTCTACTTCAGGATCGACGATGAGGCGGGAGGCTTCCGTGTAAGTCTTGACGCCTGACAGGTCTTTTTTTTGTCCGGCGCCGCCTATATTGCCGGTTACGCCGGCCTCCTTCCGCAATTTGGCGGCGTCGCAGTCGCACAAGGCCGTGATGCGCGCGCCGGCGACCCCCTGGTAGGCGTTGAAATGGCAGTTGCCCATGAATCCCATGCCGAGAATGCCGACTTTGACAGTCATGTTTTTTCCTTTCAGCGAGAATGGTAGAATAATAATTTGTTCAAATATGGATATGATCGGCTTGAAAAGCAACGTGAAAACTGTTATAAAAGGTGGATTTTTATGACTGCTCATACGACATTTCGGCGCTGGGAAGTGCATCGCCCAGTTCCCAAACCGGCGCCCCGGCTTCCTTTCTGGGTGGAATACGCCGGGCATTATCAATCCAGGTCCGGTTTTCAAAGCAATGTTTCGATAATCGGTTTTGTCCAGATTTTCTGGTGCGCGGCCGGCGAAGGCATTGTTGTCATAAACGGCCGGGAGCGGTTTCTGCGGGCCAATCAGATAGCCATCTATTTTCCAAAAATGGAGCATCGCTATTTCGGGGTCGCCAAAACAAACTGGGATATTTACTGGTGGACCATGGGCGGACCGTTGGCTCCCAGCATTACGGCCGCCTTCGGCCTGAACGCGGAGATATATGAGGCCGGCCCGCCGCCGGTCCGGCTTTTTCAGCGGCTCGGCCGAGCCCTGCGCAATCCGGCCCTCTGGGGCGAGGCTCAGGCGGTCGCCATTGCGTTCCAACTGCTTGCCAGAGCCGGCTTTTCGCATGCCGACCTCGGCCGTTACGCCGATGCCGAGATGGGCGGTCTGGTCGACCATATTCACGCCAACTGGAACAAGCCGGACCTGAATATAAAATATTTATCCGGCCTGACGGGCATAAACCGCGCGAGCCTTTCGCGCCGTTTCCGCCGGGCGCTCGGAATTCCGCCTGGTGAATACATTGCGCGCCTGCGGGTTCAGAATGCGGTCGCCATGTTGTCCAACACAAAGAAATCCGTGAGCGAGGTGGCCGATTCCTGCGGTTACCTGGACCGGCATTATTTCGCCCGCCTCCTGCAAAAAAGGCTCGGCTATTCTCCGCGGCAGCTCAGGCAAAACGCCTTGCGGGGAAGATGAGCTGATTTTAGATTTCCGATTTTGGATTTTAGATTTATAATGCTGAAAATCGGCAATCACGCGCAACGCGTGACGAGTCGAAAACTTGTCCCGCCAGGGGCGGGGTCGGAAATAAGTTCAGGGTTTTACGGGCGTGAAGCCGTAACCGCCGTGTTTGTAGCGCCAGGCCACGCGTGTGCCGGTGATTTCCACGATGTACCATTCTCCGGTGGCCGTGTCGTAAACCGCGGCATCCGCCAGGCCGTCGCCGGTGTAATCGGCCGGAACCGGCGTGAAGCCGGGGCCTCCGAACACGCCGGAAACCGGCACGTAACCGCCGCTTGAAGTGGCTGTGCTTGATGGCAAAATTATCCACAGACCGGTCGACTCATTATAGACGCAGGCATCCGCCAGGCCGTCGCCGTCAAAATCAGCCGGCGCAGCGGTATAGCCCGGACCTCCGAACTGTCCGGAGATCATGAGGTAATTGTCGCTTGAAAAAAGAACATACCACTGGCCTAGGAGTTCGCTGTAGACCGCCGGGTCTGTCAGGCCGTCGCCGTCAAAATCAGCCGGTATGGCGGTATACCCGGAACCGCCGAACGCCAGGGAGGTGTAAACATACCCGGAGCCGGAGAGCAGCATTGACCAGGAACCGGAAGACTCGTTATACATGGCCGGGTCGGCTTTTCCGTCGCCGTCATAATCTCCGACGATCGGCACAAAGCCTCCCAACGACGCCAATTTCGGCCCTGCCCAGAAACTTTCGCCGAAGATGGAGATTTGCTGGGATTGCAGTTGCCTGGCATAGCAGTGGCCGGTGACATGCGTGTAAACCCCAAGATCGGTGATGCCGTCGCCGCTGTAGTCGGCCGGGCAGGGGACGAAATCGGCGCCGCCGAACACAATATTGGTGGCGTAGCCTGAGAGGAGGTTCGCTATGTCCCACAATCCTGTGGTTTCATCATAAACCACAAGGTCGCAGGCGCCCTGCCGGTTTCCGCCGAAGTCAAAGCCCTTGCTTCCCAGGATGGTCAGGTTTACGGTGATATTGGTCGGTGAATTGTAAGCCGTGCTTCCGGTATCGGAATCAACGCCGCTTACCGTGATTATCCCCGTATGCGGCCCGGGCTGCAGGCCGGCGGTCAGGCAGGAAAGGGTGATGCTGTGAGTTTCGCCCGTGCTCCTTCCCGATGCGGGACTGAGGGAGAGCCAGGAAGCGTTGGTTGAAATTGCATACCTCAGGGTCCCTCCGGATCCGGAGTTCCAAACATGGAATGTCGCCGGATCGACCGGTTGCCCCAGTTTGGCCGAAAATTGGTAGGCATTTGCGGAATCGGTGGCCAGAGTCGCGAGCGGCACCACATTGATAAGAACGGATATGGTCTGGGGCGATTCAAACGCGTTGGTCCAGTGCGCGCCGTCAAAACTTTGGGCGGTGATGGTGATGGTGGCGTTCGAGGCGCCCGGCTCGAACCCGAGCGTGTTGTAATCAACCGTAATCGTGTTATGTTCTCCGGTGCTTGTGCCGGAGGAGGGCGAAAATTCCAGCCAGTCGACGTTGTCGTCGATCGTGTAGCTCAAGCTATAATACCCGCTTCCGTTCCAGACGTCGAATTTGGCGCTCGGCGCGTTGTATCCCACGGTGATGGTATTGGTCAGCGAAGCGGGCGACACGGCCAGGCGCGCCTTTGGATTCACCGCCAGGTTGACGGCCACGTAGGCCGGCGAACCGACCGCGGAGGTGTTGGTGGATACGATCGTGATGGTTGCGTTATAATTGGACGTGTTGCCGTCGCTGTTGGTGGTCAGCGAACCGGTTTGATAGGTTATGACAAGCGTATTCGAGGCCTGCGGGGAAAGCGAGCCGTTTGTCGGGCTGACCGTCAGCCAGTCTGCGTTTGCCGAAACTCCGTAATAAAGCTGGTCGGTCGAACTTCCGTTTAAAACATAAAACGACTGGCTGGCCGGGCTTTGTCCCATCATGACCGAGCCGGTGAAACTTTGCGGGCTGACCAGCAGGTGCGGGCCGGTCTCGACCGTGAGGTCGACATTGACGTCCAGGGCCGAACCGTCAATGCCGGAGACAAGCGTCAGCGTGCCGTAATGGTGGCCGAGCGTAAGGGGAGTGTTGATGAGAGCAACATTCAGGGTGTTTGTGGCGTCGGCGGTCTGGCCGGTCAGACTGCCGGAGGACGGCGAAACCACGATCCAGGAAGCGTTTGTTTGAACGGTATAGGAAAGAACGCCGGCGCCGGCGTTCCAGATTTGCAGGGTTTCATTCGTCACTCCGTTTTGCCTGATTGTTTTCGCGATGTTTGTGATTGAACGTCCGAATTCCGCCACGTTCAACACCATGGCAACGGTTCCGGTCGAATTATATGAGGCGTTGGTCAAATAAACGGCCAGTTGCCCTGTATATGATCCGCCTGCCAGGGTAAGCGCGCTGTTGGTGACGTCCAGATAACCGGTGATGCCGTTTGTGACTATTCCGTTCTCAGCGCTGACGGAGACCCAGGCGCTGGTGGTTGCGTTGACCGCCCGCCAGTAGAGCGGCGAACCGGTAGTGTTGGTCATGGCTACCGTGAAATTGGTCGAGCCGCCCCTCATCACGGTGTACGCGGTGGCCGATGGCGATAATTCGCCGGCCCGGATTGTGCCGCACAATCCAATCCCTAAAATCGCTATTAATGCAAAGTATCCGGACTTCATGTTCACTAATTGGAAGAATATAAAATTCAACCAATTTTTTTAGTTGGAAGCAAGGAAAAAACTTGGATTTTTAGAGCGACCGGTCCGTGCTTGTTTAGGTCATAGATCGCGCGGTCTGTGTTTCTACATCTTTTTCACCACCAGATTGATCAGCTTGTCCGGCACGAAAATAACCTTGATGAGCTGCGCGCCGGCGGCCTGCTTTGCCACTTGCGGCTGTTGCAAGGCCGCGGCTTGCGCGGCAGCCTGGTCGAGCCCGGCATTGACCGTCATGGTGCCGCGGAATTTTCCATTGATCTGAATCGCTATTTCGACTTCCTGCTTTTCCATGGCGTTTGCATCCGCTTTCGGCCAGTTCTCCTTCATGATGCCCGGTTGGTGGCCGAGTTCCCCCCAGCATTCCTCGGCAATGTGCGGTGCCAGAGGCGAGATGAGAAGAATGATGCTTTCCAGGGCATGGCGAACGACGGCTTTCATCTGGGGGGTTGCGTGTAATGCTTCAGTCTTTGTTGGAGACGGCCTGCCTATGCCCGAGCCGGGCTCGGCCCGGCCAGGGACCTCAGGCCGTACTGAGCGGGACGAGGTCGTCCCGTCTCCATCTATCCCTGCGCATGTCTGAGCGCCCAGTTTAAATTCATCCAGCATGTTCATCAGCTCCATGATCTGCGCGATGGCCGTGTTGAAATGGAAGGCGCCTTCCAGGTCCTCGGTGACCTTCTTGATTGTCTCATGCGTCTTGCGATAAAGTTTTTTCTCGTCGGCAGTCATGGCTTTTAGGTCAGGTTTGACCGAAAAATCTTTCAACAATTCATGGTCTTCATAAACGCGGCGCCATAGCCGGCGCAGGAAACGGAAGGCGCCTTCAATGCCCGAATCGCTCCACTCCGCGTCCTTTTCCGGCGGGCCGATAAAGAGCGTGTAAAGCCGGACCGTGTCCGCGCCGTAATCGCGGATCAAGTCGTCGGGATTGACGACATTGCCTTTTGATTTCGACATTTTATAAAGCTGGCCGTCCTTGTCGCTGCGCTTGCAGATCATGCCCTGCGTGAACAGATTGGCGAACGGCTCGTCAAAGGCAATGAGGCCGATATCGCACAGGACTTTTGTGAAGAACCGCGCATAAAGGAGATGGAGGATGGCGTGTTCTATGCCGCCGATATATTGGTCAACCGGCAACCAGCGGTTGCAGGCTTCCGAATCAATGGCATGTTTGTCGTCTTTTGCGGAAAGATACCTAAAAAAATACCAGCTTGAATCGACGAAAGTGTCCATGGTGTCGCTTTCGCGCCGGGCGGAGCCGCCGCACTTCGGACAGGTTGTGTCCATGAATTCCGGACAGCGCGCCAGGGGCGATTCGCCGGTCGAGCGAAATTCAATATTGTCCGGCAATAAAACCGGTAATTGCTCTTCAGGCACAGGCACGATTCCGCATTTTTGACAATAAACAATTGGGATGGGCGCGCCCCAGTAGCGCTGGCGGCTGATCAGCCAGTCCCTGAGCCGGTAATGTATTGTAAAATCGCCGAATCCTTTTTCGCGCGCGTATTCCGTCATGGCCTGCCGCGCCTTTTCGCTGGTCAGTCCGGAAAACTGGCCGGAATTGACGGTGATGCCGTCGTCGCAAAAAGCCTCGCGCTGAGGTTGTTGTTCGTTATTACCATGAGAAAGGGAGCCCAACTTGTTTGGAGGGCGAAGCTGTGCTGAGCCGCAACCTGACGAAGACGGCTCACCAAAGGTTCGCCCTCCATTAGTATCCAGCGCGCATTCCGCATTCCTAATCGAAATCTTAATCGGCAATTCATATTTGTGCGCAAAGGCAAAATCGCGGCTGTCGTGCGCGGGAACCGCCATGACAGCCCCAAAGCCGTAACTCATGATCACGTAATCGCCTACCCAGAGCGGGATTTGTTCGCCGGTATAGGGGTTCACGACCATGCGGCCGGTAAAAACGCCGTTCTTTTCCAGCGCATCGCCAGCGCGCTCAAGGGAAGTCAACCGCGCAGACTTTGTCACGAATTTTTTTACGCTTTCCTCATCGGGCAGGCCCTGTACCAATTCCGCCAAGTCAGGATATTCCGGCGCCAGCACCATGTAGGTACAACCATAAATCGTGTCAACCCGCGTGGTAAAACAGGCAATTTTGCTGATGGGGTCGGGCTTTCCGTCGGCGCGTTTGACCAGGGCAAAATCGACGCGCGCGCCCTCGCTGCGTCCGATCCAGTTGGACTGCATGGTCTTTACCCGTTCCGGCCAGCCTTTGAGTTTGCTTAAATCATCCAGCAGGCGCTGGGCATACGCCGTAATTTTAAAAAACCATTGCTCGAGCATTTTTTCCTGGACGGTCGATTCGCAGCGCCAGCATTTGCCGTCAATGACCTGCTCGTTGGCCAGCACCGATGCGCAGGAAGGACACCAGTTGACCGGCGCCTTGGCCTTGTAGGCCAGACCGCGCTCGTAAAATTTCAGGAAGAACCATTGGGACCACTTGTAATAATCTGGCAGGCAGGCCGTGACCTCGCGGTCCCAGTCGTAACAAACACCCCACGAATTAAACTGGCGTTTCATGTTGGCGATATTGTTAAGAGTGTAAATGCGCGGGTGTGTGCCGGTTTTGATCGCGGCGATTTCAGCCGGCATGCCGAAGGCGTCCCAGCCTGTCGGGGTAAGGACGTTCAGGCCGTGCATTTTTTTATAACGCGCGACCGCGTCGCCGATGATATAGTTGCGGCCGTGGCCGACGTGGAGGAGCGAACCGGACGGGTAGGGAAACATTGTCAGGCAGTAATATTTATGGTCGGTCTTATTCTGGTTGGCCTTGAAAGCGCCGCTGGAGCGCCAGAATTCCTGCCACTTGGACTCGATTTCGGTGAACGGATATTTTTCTTTCATTTTTCTTTCAAGGATTGTATTTATCTTTCATTGGAATACAATGCAAATTAAAACAATGGCGCGGAAAAATCAATGTAAAACAAGCGATGATCTCTCTGCTTATTGAAACATTCGTCAAGGCGTTTGTGCTGCTCATTCTTGTCTACGTCGTGGCGCGCGGCGAGGCTGATTATGACTTCCGCAAGGTGGCTATGGTCACGGCTGGCATTGTTCTGGGGTGCGTCGTCATTGAAGGGCTGCTTTTTTCCAGGATCGGACTGTTTGTGCTGTTGCCGATGGCGGCCTTCATTGTTTTCATGGTGATGAAATTTTGCTGGGTGCGGTTCTGGAAGTCGCTCCTTATAATCCGATCCGGCCGAATGGCAGGAGGCCCAAAGCAAGCTCCACATCAGGGGCATCTTGGTGGAAAAAGATGGCGTACGCGTCGCCATAGTCAATAACATGGTTGTCCGTGAAGGGGAAGTTGTTGAGGTTACACACAAAAAAATGATTTATCGCTGGAAGGCGAGCGCAATCGGCGAACACGGCGTATCATGGGAAAGGCTTGTGGTCAGGGCCAGCCCTTGACAATTGACATTTTGTATTACGCTTTTTGCATTTCTTCAAGGATCGCCTGCGTTGCGGCGCATGGATCTTTTGCGTCGAGAATGGGACGGCCGACCACGAGGAAATTTGCGCCGGCTTTGATCGCCATTTCCGGAGTGGCCACCCGTTTCTGGTCGCCGACTTCAGCGCCGGCTGGCCGGATGCCGGGGACTACAAGAATAAAATCGTTTCCGAATTTTTGACGAAGCGTTTGGGCTTCGTTGACCGAAGCGACCAATCCGTCCACGCCTGACTTCAGGGCGAGTTCGGCGAGGCGCAGGACTTGATCGGAAATTTTTTCGCGGATGCCGACGGCTTCCAGATCGGATTGGCCGTGACTGGTGAGAATGGTTACGCCGATAATTTTCGGGGCTTTTTCGCCCATGGTTTTTGCCGCATCAACCGCGGCCTTCATCATGGCTTCTCCGCCCAGAGTATGCACGGTCAGCAGGGAGGCTCCGTGTTTTGCGGCCGACCGGACGGCGCGGGAAACGGTATTGGGAATATCGTGCAGTTTCAGGTCCAGGAAAATATTTTTTTGTTTGTCTTTCAACGGCGGGAGGGCGCAGGGTCCTTCGGCGGTGAAAAGTTCCAGGCCGACCTTGTACCATGAGATTGTATCCGGCAGTTTTTCCAATGTTGCGCGGACATCTGCGGATGTCGGAAGATCTAGCGCTACGATCAGTTCGCCTTTTTTCATAAAAGAATAGTAATGCGAAAAAGCGTGATCATTCAAGGCAAAATTTTTTTCAAAAAAAAGTTTAAAAATTAGTTGACACTTTTCGTGGTTTTGGTAGAAATAAAAAAAGAAAGCCGTAAAAGGCTTTTCATATAGTATAATAGCTGCCATCTCTTGGTTTGAGGTGAGTTCAAACCATAGGGGTGGTTTGTTCTTTGACAACAGAAACACAAAACCATTTTCGAACCGGAAATGGTATGATTTGTGATAGGCATATGCTTGTGACGATGTCAGAATATTGACTTGGTTTATCGCAAGATAAACCAATTCCGTTTTTATTTATGAGAGTTTGATTCTGGCTCAGAACGAACGCTGGCAGCGTGGATTAGGCATGCAAGTCGAACGAGAATTCGTGGATTCAAGTCGCAAGATGAGAATTTGCGGAGGAGAGTGGCGTAAGGGCGAGGAACACGTGGGCAATCTGCCTTCAAGTTGGGTGCAACCTGCCGAAAGGCGGGCTAATACCGGATGTGACTGTCCGCCGCATGGCGGACTATTTAAAGCTGGGGACCCGCAAGGGCCTGGCGCTTGAAGAGGAGCCCGCGTCCTATCAGCTAGTTGGTGGGGTGACGGCTCACCAAGGCTATGACGGGTAGCTGGTCTGAGAGGATGGTCAGCCGCACTGGGACTGAGACACTGCCCAGACTCCTACGGGAGGCTGCAGTCGAGGATCATTTGCAATGGGCGCAAGCCTGACAATGCGACGCTGCGTGGAGGATGACGGCCTTCGGGTTGTAAACTCC
>Ga0074199_1000332_pt1 | contig 84647 bp, 64 predicted proteins | sample EPASupsiteSAE347_FD_64528 | JGI IMG/M metagenome (GOLD analysis project Ga0074199, IMG submission 64528) | Bioremediated contaminated groundwater from EPA Superfund site, New Mexico - Sample SAE3-47 | ecosystem: Environmental > Aquatic > Deep subsurface > Groundwater > Contaminated ... | reverse complement strand
ATCAGCCCGATGGCCTGCCAATGGCAGCAATTTGCATGGTCGTTCCGCCAGCCTTGGGTCAAAATCCCATCCATTAGCCTCACCTCGCCACCGCTTCAAAAAACCAATACCCTATAGCCAAATTCGTGCCAGTCCGGGCTTCTTGAACAATGGATTGAGCTGAGCCGACGCGTGCGTGGAGCAAAAAGACGCTCCACGCACGCGTCGGCTCAGCTCAATCCTTAGTCGTTCGAGCGGACCCGGGCAAGATCGACCTGGTACAGATTGGCTCCCCGCAAATCCGCGCCACGAATATCCGAGCGCTGAAACGAAGCATTCATGGCATTCATGGATATCATCACGGCGTTGTTCAAATTCGCCTTGACAAAGCGTGCTTCCCGAGCAACCGCGCGATAGAACTTCGTATCGCTCAGGTCGGATTCACTCAGATCGGCATCGTCGAGCCGTGCACGGGTAAAGTCAGATCCCTTGAGATTGGAGCCTCGCAGGTTTGCCTTATTGAGGCAAGCTTCTGTAAAGTCGGCTGCTTCGAGCGTGCAGTGCTCGACAAAACGTACATTTGTCATATCCGCTTTCTGAAATCGCGCCCCTTCACCCCTGGCTCCGAGGAATACTGCCGATTTGAGGAAGGCTCCGCTGAAATCGACACCAGCAATATCAACTTTTAGAAAAACAGACTGTTCCAGGAAAGCGCCTGTCAGGGTCAGACCCTTCAAGTCACTTTCCATAAGCATCAATTGATTAGCCTGGATCTCCGAAAAATCGGCATTCTTGAAGATGGCTTCGGAACAGTTCGCACCCTTCAGTTGAGCGTTTCTGCAAACTGCCCCGGAAAGATCCGCCTTTACCATGATGGCGTTGCATAGATTCGCGAAACTGAGCTCCGCATCGATGAGCCGGGCAGCACCAAGATTTGCGCCATCCAGGTTGGCGTTGTTCAAACGGGTGCCTTTCAAGGAAGCATGGGCCATTACACTATTTCGAAAATTGCACTCTTCGAGATTTGCGCCATCCAGGTTCACGCTTTCCATGAATGAGCCCTCAAAATTCGCACCGTGGAGATCCATCCCTGAAAGGTCCGCTCCGGTCAAGTCGAGGAAATCCAAGGATTGCCCCTTTTCATAGGCCTCGGTAATTGCCCGGCGCACCAACTGGGATTTCTCGCCCGTCATGGATGGCGCAGCATCCTGTTGATGGGCTGTAAACCGGTAGGAACGCTTTAACTGGCGTTCACTTTCGATCAGACGGTTACAGAAAGCTTCATCGGCAAGATACGCTTCAAGCTCGGTTGCTTCACTACCCTGTTTGCGAAGCGTCAGGGCAAGCTCTTTCAAGGCATCAATCCGGGCCTGGGCATTGAAGGCCGGCGGACCTTGGGGTTTGACCGCGATTTCTTGCCGAATCACATTGAAATCCATCCCCAGCTCCGTGAAGAGTTTCTCCAGTTCATCCTGCTTCCTGGCTAACTCCTGCTCCGCAGCCTTCTTTCGCACCTCTCCCCTTGCAACAATTTTCTCCATGAATTCCGGAAGATGTTCAAGATCAGGCGCGGGTTCTTCAGGCTCCGGCATTTTGGGTCCATGGAGGTCGGGATCGAGTCCGTAGCCGGCAACAATGGCGCGCGCTTTCTCGATCTCCCGTACCATTCGTTTGCGTATGTTCTTCCGAACCAGGTCTTCAGTCGCCAGGAGAGCCTGGCTATCGAGCATGGAGGCATCGGTGCCTGCCATTCCCCTCGGCAACAGGTCACTGTCTTTCAATGTGTAGAAATGACCCTTTTCCTTGTCCAACCGCTGGGCAAGAACCAATCTGTAGTGCTCCAGAGGCCTTGGCTCCGTAATCCGCTCGGCGGCGGCGACCACCTGCAGGATATCGGCTCCATCTTCCTCCAGGACTGGGCACGATCCCTGGTAGATCAGAATTGCCCGTTCCTGCCCGGGAAAAAACCAGACCGTTGAAAGCCCGGTTGTAATCTCTTCAAACTTCTCCCCCTCCTCGGTCAGCCGGTTAACAAAGCAGCGCGATACCAGTCCGGGAAGGTCTCCCTGAAGGAGCGGCTTCGAAGGGTTCATGTTTTCCAGCAGATAGGCTTCGTCTCCCCGCAACGGATCATCGAACCATTGGTCGGGGGGCGCCAGATTGAATATGGTCCAGTCGATATCTCTCGCAAAGCCGGGAAAATCTTCCTTGAGCCAGGCATCATCATGGGTTCCGGCTTTCGCAAAGCGCTGAGGCCGGGTAAAGCCAATGGGACAAAATCCGGCCGGCTCGACCTGCTGATGTGGAGAAGTAAATCGTTGAGAAGGATAACGTATGTTGGGCAGCCGGTGGATGGTGTCATTGCCAACAGTTACCGGCCCGTAGCCCTTGCCCTCGGGATTGTTCGCAAAGCCCTCACCGCCGAAGGCATGAGCCCAGTCCAGGGGCATGCTCGAAAACGGTTGGGGCTCACCGGGAATTCCCCTTTCCCAGTAGCAGTCGCCATATACGTGGAGAAGTTTTTCACGGCCGCCTAGCCTTACCCGAACAAGACATCCCCCTTTGGCTTCACCACCCGGGACATAAACCGAGCCTGTCACCAAAAGCTCGGGCTTCGCCTTGGGAATGCCCGCTTCAAGAACGGCATCCTTACCCAGCTCCGCAGCGACAAATCCCCACAGGGCAACCTCGGAAAGCAAATCCGCCTCCCCACCAAGAGGAATGAACACCAGCACGGAAACCGCAAAAAAGAATCGACGTCTGTGCTCATAGGTACGGGTGAGGAGTCCAAGATTCTGCGGTTTTATCGTTTTCATCGGCACATGACTCCTGGTTTACGGAATGTCACTCCCGTTCGATTACTGACGTCTTAGATGGAAACTCCGTTCGGAGCTGATCGGATCAGCCCTGCCTGCCTGATCCGCCCCTATTTCGTCACCAGTGCCACCCGAGAAGGATCACTTGGAAGATACTTGATCCTCACCTCGTTGCCAGGCTGATACCGGGGCAGATCAACCACGGAGATGTATGCCAGCACCTCGGCATGAAAAGATGGCCGGCCTTCCGAAGTGACATTGAGCTTCAAGCGGACTTGCGGATTCTTGTTCAAACGGTTACCGGTGTCTTCCAGCTCCAAGATTAGAGCTTTAGCTTCAATTCCCGATTTCAGAATATTTCTATCACGAAAATACTTCAAGACAATCGGACCGCATGCAATCAACAACATTACGATCGCTATCAAAAACGCGAGACCGGGCAGGATAATATTGATGTGAGGAATTGCGTATTTGTCAGACATCGACAGTCATCTCCTCATGACAACATAATGAGGGCTTGCAGATACAGCCCTAAAGCGCCCTGTTTGATATAGTTTCCGGTCTGTTTGAGCGTCATGGGCTCGTTCGCTATCAGTGTCGTGGCAAAATCCATTTTCAATCCGGTATAGGCAAGACAGGTGGCAGCGACATCGAGCTTGAACCCTACAATAGCGTTAGAAGCTCCTATCACTTGATTTTGCGTAGCGTATGCATCAATTGTCTGTCCACCAATTTTGCAGAGCTCGAAATCCACGACATGAGTGCCGCCGGGTGCTATAATGTTAACACCCCCGACAGCATTGATCGTAACGGCACCAGGCGTTGATATCGTAACGCCTCCATTGACGTTCTGATTGAATGCGCCGGTGATGGTCTCGCTAAGCGCACCATTAACGGTCCGGGTCTCTCCCCCATTTATCGTTTCAGTAAGGCCGCCGCTAACGGTCCTTGTCTCTCCACCGGTAATGGACTCGTTCACTCCGCCATTGACCGTCCGGGTCTCCCCGCCATTTATGGTCTGCTTTGCTCCGCCGTTGATCGTCTCTTCCGAGCCGGCATCAACCTTACGGGTCTCGCCACTGTCGATGTTTTCGGTAAAATGTCCTTTGACATGGACTTTGCGATTTCCACCGACATCGCGGGTCTCGTCGGCCTCGATGGTGGTATCCATGTTTCTTTCGGCGTGAACCAGGACCTGTTCGCTGCCTTTCTTGTCTTCAAAACGAATTTCGTTGTAGTTATCGGCTGAGCCACCCTTGCTGCTGCGTGATTTGACCCCCGATTGCGTCGCATTTCCCGGCAATGAATAAGGCGGCGTTTGATTTGCATTATAGACCCGCCCGGTGATGATCGGCCGGTCCGGGTCCCCTTCCAGAAATTCCACGATCACCTCCTGGCCGATACGCGGGATGAACACCCCTCCCCAGCCCCCACCTGCCCATATCTGAGCGACCCTTATCCAGCACGAGCTGTTCTCGTTCTTCTCACCCTCGCGGTCCCAGTGGAACTGCACCTTGACCCTGGCATGCTCATCCGTGTAGATCTCTTCCCCGGAAGGCCCGACCACTATGGCGGTCTGGGAGCCGCGCACCGCCGGCTTCGGGGTAGTGCGCGCCGGCCGGTAGGGTACATCGTAGGGGATACAGGTAAAACGGTTGACATAGCTCAGCTCGGTCCCATCATCCCAGCCCTGGCTCGCTTCATGGCCGATGGATGTCAGGACGTACTCTTTGCCGTTCATCTCACCACGATAAAAGGCCGCGAGAGCAAAGCGGTATCCGCTGGTAAAAGCCCGGCAGTTGCTCACCCCATCGATGGTGGTGATCTGCGCCTCTTCTTCTTCTATCCGTATCCTGGCCAGCCGGTCCCCTTCGTTTCGCCTGGCGTATGCCCCCGGATAGTCGTATATCTCCCGCTCTCCAGGCCCCAGTGTCTGCTTGCTCGGGACATTCACCTTCAGGTCGGTGGTGGGTATCTCGAAATTGAAATCGTTGAGGGTGTACTGTGCCGGCCTGATCTCCTGAATCTTCTCCAGTTCCGTGATGACGTCTTCCTCGAGCCAGCCGTCTCCGCTCAATTGGTAGCGAGCATTCTTCTGCCCCGGACAGGGCTTGTTCTCCTGGGGCGCATCGGCCAGGACAAGGGTGTGCTTGCCGTCTTCCTGCTCGAAGAAGTAATGGATACCTTCATCTTCGAGGAGGCGGGAGACGAAGTTGAAATCCGTCTCCCTGTATTGCACACAGTAGTCTCTCTTTTCATAGCTTCCCTGAAGCTTGACTTTGAAGTCGGCAAACCCTTTTTCCTTGAAAATCTTCTCCACGATGTCGGGGACGGAAAGCTTCTGGAATATGCGGGAATCGGCGGTCCTGGTCAGCAGCCAGAGCCACGGCACCATTGTCGCCCGGTAATGGGAGAAGCGTGGATCGCCGCCTGCTTCTCCACCGCCCCGCCCCTGGGAGAAACGTGATATGACGCCGTTGAAGTATCGCTCGCTTTCGTCTGCAAGCACTACCGATACGGTTACATTTTTCCCAACGATATCCGAGAAAGAGATGTTATGGTTTTCCGAGATCATGGCCAGCTCAAAACTGAAAAGGCGCGAGATGCCTTCCGTACCCTGGAAACCCGCAAGCAACAGCACGTCTTTTCCCAACGGGGTATCGATAGCGATCAATCTGTTTTCCTGCTTATAGGCCATCTCTTTCTCCTCTTATAAATTGAATCCTTCATTCCAGTGACAACGAAGCTACGGAATTCACCGAATATCGAAGGCAAAGCCGCCATCTATCAAAGATACACTCACTTCCTTTATCTGCTCCCCGCGTGCCATCCTGGAAAGCAGCTCGTTCGACATCTCCGGCAGCAACGTGTTGCTCAGAATATGATCCACATTCCTGGCTCCGCTATCGACCTCCGTGCAGCGGCTTGCAATGGATTCGATCAAGTCTTCGCTGTACAGGAAGGAGACGTTTCTGTTTTCTCTCATCCGTTTTGCGATGCGGTCCAGCTTGAGCTTGACGATAAGACGCATGTTCTTGTCGCCAATGGGGTAGTAAGGCACCACTACCAGGCGGCCCAGAAAGGCCGGTTTGGTCAGCATGCGGCCCGTGGGGATGCCCGTCCATCCAGAGATCACTTCGCAGATGGTTGGCGAGTCCACGGCGATCTGAACCAGCGGCATATCTCCCTGGACTGCGGCCAATTCAGGCTCCATTGCCTTCAACTGCTCTCGCTTCTGAGAAAGAATTGCGCCGTTGGAAGGGTCCTTCTGGTGAGCTTCCTGGATTTCCTTCCGCAGATCCATAATGCGGGCCGCTATTTCCATCTCCTTTTGCCATTTCAAGGTCAGGTCCTCCAGGACGGGCTTGCACCGATTCTTTCTGTTTCAGCAGGGCTTGAGTACGCTCGGAACGAGGTCAAGGGGTCGGGTCTACACTCTTGACCTCCGCTCCCCGACGATGGCGGACATGGCCTATAGGCCTCTGTTCTTACACCGTCACGCCGTTGAATGGCATAAAGCGGCCAAAGGCTGATAGGCCGTGTCCGCCATCGTGGGACTGCGATGGGGGGAACGAGTTTACGGCGGAGATCCGGCGCTCCGGAATGCCTACGGTCTCATCTGATTCTTGAGCACGGATACGGTGTTGCTACCGTTATTCGCCACAACCAGATCCGGGTGTCCATCCCCGTCGAGATCCCCCATGGCTACCGAGGATAGGCCGACTTCCAGGCCATAATCCACCTTGGCGGCAAAGGTGCCGTCCCCGTTGTTCTTGAACACGGATACGGTGTTGCTCAAGTTAAGGTATCCGATATTGCTAAAGTAACTCGCCACAACCAGATCCGGGTGTCCATCCCCGTCGAGATCCCCCATGGATACCGAGAATGGGTATCCGCCTGCATCATAACTTACCTTGGCGGCAAAGGTGCCGTCCCCGTTGTTCTTAAGCACGGATACGCTCTTATTATAGTTACTCGCCACAACCAGATCCGGGTGTCCATCCCCGTCGAGATCCCCCATGGATACCGAGTTTAGGTATCCGCCTGTGTCATAACTTACCTTGGCGGCAAAAGTGCCGTTCCCGTTGTTATTGAGCACGGATACGGTGTCGCTGCTCTTATTCGCCACAACCAGATCCGGGTGTCCATCCCCGTTGATGTCCCCTATGGCTACAGAGGATGGGAACCTGCCAGCGGGATAAGATACCTTGGCGGCAAAGGTGCCGTCCCCCTTATTAATGCGAACGACTACGGTCCCATTCTCGTGATCCGCCATAACCATATCCGGGTATCCATCCCCGTTGAGATCCCCCATGGCTACCGAGGATAGGGATCTGCCTGCGCTATAATAATCCACCTTGGCGGCAAAAGTGCCGTCCCCGTTGTTTTTGAGCACGGATACGAAGCTGTCCCAGTCATTGGCCACGACCAGATCCGGATATCCATCCCCGTTGAGATCCCCCATGACTATCGAGAATAGGGACCTGCCCGCGTCATAATCCACCCTGGCGGCAAAAGTGCCGTTCCCGTTGTTTTTGAGCACGGATACGGTACCGCTCTCATTCGCCACAGCCAGATCTGGATGTCCATCCCCGTTGAGATCCCCCATGGCTACCGAGGATGGAGAGTCGCCTGTACCAAAGCTGGGTGGCTTGTTGGAAAAAGTGCCGTTCCCCTTGTTCTTGAGCACGGATACGGTGTCGCTACCCTCATTCGCCACAACCAGATCCGGGTGTCCATCTCCGTTGAGATCCTCTGTGACGACCCAGAATGAATGGCAACCTGCGCCATAACTTATCTTGGCGGCAAAGGTGCCGTCTCCCTTGTTCTTGAGCACGGATACGGTGTTGTAATACCCATTCGCCACAACCAGATCCAGGTGTCCATCCCCGTTGAGGTCCCTTATGACTACCCTGGTTGGGTAGCCGCCTGCGCCATAATAATTTATCTTGGCGGCAAAGGTGCCGTCCCCCTTGTTCTTGAGCACGGATACGGTGTTGCTACGCCCATTCGCCACAACCAGATCCAGGTGTCCATCTCCGTTGAGGTCCCCCATGGCTACCGAGCATGGCTGTCTGCCTACGCTATAATCCACTTTAGTAGCAAAAGTGCCGTCCCCGTTGTTCTTGAGCACTGATACGGTACCGCTCGAGGAATTCGCCACAACCAGATCCGGATCTCCATCCCCGTTGAGATCCCCTATGGATACCGAGAATGGGCGGTTGCCCGTGCCATAATCCACCTTGGTGGCAAAAGTGCCGTCCCCGTTGTTCTTGAGCACGGATACGGTGTCGCTGCTCTCATTCGCCACAACCAGATCCGGGTATCCATCCCCGTTGAGATCCCTTATGGCTACCGAGGATGGCTGTCTGCCTACGCTATAATCCATTTTAGTAGCAAAAGTGCCGTCCCCGTTGTTTTTGAGCACCGATACGGTGCGGGCACAGCAATTGGCCACAGCCAGATCCAAGTGGCCATCCCCGTTGAGATCCCTTATGACTACCGATTTTGGGCAGTAGCCCGTGCCATAATCCACCTTGGCGGCAAAGGTGCCGTCCCCGTTGTTCCTGAGCACGGATACGGTGTCGCTGCTCCCATTCGCCACAACCAGATCCCTATGGCCATCTCCGTCGAGATCCCCTATGGATACCGAATTCGGCTTGCTGCCCACACTATAACACAGCCGAATCTGGAAGAGATTTTGCATTCCTAACTGTGTCGTAGCGGCTTTTGCTTCCGGAAACATTTGTGAAACAGTGAGGATTGAGCATGTGCCGGCAAAAACAATAGCTGCGATGATTGACTTGACTATCATTTCTTCCCCTCCTTAAGAGCGTGTTATGCACTTTTTTCTCTCCGACAGGCAATCGAAAATCGAAAGGTATCTATATAGTACTACTTGTCTATCCATCTTTTGGCCTGCCACTGAGGATATACCACACCACCTTTCTTCTCGCCGTGTATTGTAACCACTACAAATACTCCATTCCCTTGGGTTACGTAATTGATGAGTACTTCATCGCTACTGGTGTAATTCTGCGTTGCCCTCGGATCGTTAGGGCTTACAAAGCTAGCTCCCTCAAAATCACCTTTCTGACTGCGTGGAACGATGACGTGGCTATTCCCGGTCATACCAGAAGTGCACCACTTGACATAATATCGATCGCTGGCTTGATTGACGACAAGCTCGGGTGTGCGTCCGCTTGCAAGGTATTCTTGCCTCATTTTGTCAAGCGCCTCTTGTATCACCTGGCGCGTGAGCTTCCCGTTTCCCGACCTGGAAGTACAATCCTTTCCCAGTTCTTCAATTGATGAGCCACCGGCGCTGGAGGCAACGACATTGCCGGCGTTGCTTGTTACATTTGAAGCCTTGCCAAGAATATCAAGCCCTTGATTAACACCGTTCATGGCTCCCGACGAGCAGCCAAGCGCAAAGCAGATCAATGTCATGATACCTAAATAACTTGAAGCTTTACTAATGCATTTCATGGTACCCTCCTACTCAGCAAGCTATTAGTGGTTGCCTATTTACAAGATCTTGCCCGGTGCAAGACCATAAATACTTGAAACTGAAAAGGCGAGAGATGCCTTCAGTACCGTGAAAGCCTGCAAGCAACAGCACATCTTTCCCCAACGGAGTATCGATGGCAATGATGGATGTCAGTACGTACTCTTTAACTGTTCATCTCTCTTGTTTCATAGCTTCCCTGAAGCTTGACTTTGAAAAACGAAGCCGCGGAATTCACCGGATATCGAAGGCAAAGCCGCCTCCGCTCAAAGACACCCTCACTTCCTTTATCTGCTCCCCGCGTGCCATCCTGGAAAGCAGCTCGTTCGACATCTCCGGCAGCAGAGTGTTGCTCAGAATGTGATCCACATTCCTGGCTCCGCTATCGACCTCCGTGCAGCGGTTTGCAACGGATTCGATCAAGTCTTCGCTGTACTGGAAGGAGACGTTTCTGTTTTCCCTCATCCGTTTTGCGATGCGGTCCAGCTTGAGCTTGACGATAAGACGCATGTTCTTGTCGCCAATGGGGTAGTAAGGCACCACCACCAGGCGGCCCAGAAAGGCCGGCTTGAAATGCTTCTGGAGCTCGGGGCGCAGCATTTCAGCCAGAGCCTTCGCGTCCGGCATGGTTTCTTCGTCGGCACAAACCTTCATGACGAGATCCGTGCCCAGGTTGGATGTGAGGATAATCAGGGTGTTCTTGAAATCTATCTTTCTTCCTTCTCCATCCTCCAGGGTTCCCTTGTCGAAGACCTGATAGAAGAGCTCCATCACATCCGGGTGAGCTTTTTCAACCTCGTCCAGAAGGACCACGCTGTAGGGCCGCTTCCTGACAGCCTCGGTCAGGACCCCTCCCTCGCCGTACCCCACGTAGCCGGGAGGAGAGCCTTTGAGCCCCGACACCGTGTGGGCCTCCTGATATTCCGACATGTTTATGGTAATCGCGTTCTGCTCCCCGCCGTACAAAAGATCCGAGAGGGCAAGCGCCGTTTCGGTTTTACCGACTCCGCTCGGCCCCACGAGCAGGAATACACCGGTCGGCTTGGAAGGGTCTTCGATCCCGGCATGCGCGGTCTGGATTCTTTGAGCGATAGCCGCCAGTGAATGATCCTGTCCGATGACTCTTTGAGCCAGAGTGTCTTTGAGCTTGAGGACCGTTTCTATTTCGTCGGTCAGCATGCGGCCCGTGGGAATGCCCGTCCATCCTGAAATAACCTCGCAGATGGTTGGCGAGTCGACGGCGATCTGGACCAGCGGCATATCTCCCTGGACCGCGGCCAATTCAGGCTCCATTGCCTTCAACTGCTCTCGCTTCTGAGAAAGAATTGCGCCGTTGGAAGGATCTTTCTGATGAGCTTCCTGGATTTCCTTACGCAGCCCCATGATGCGGGCCGCTATTTCCATCTCTTTTTGCCATTTCAGAGTCAGGTCCTCCAGACGGGCTTGCACCGATTCTTTTTCTTTCCGCAGAGCTTGAGTGCGCTCGGAATGGTCGCGGCCTATCAGCTCTTCTCTTTCAAGGATTTTTAGCTCCCTCTCTATCTGGGCAATGCGCCGGGAAGCCTCCTCCATGGCAGGGGGGCTGGTGTTGAGGCCGATGGCCACCCGAGCGCAGGACGTATCGAGGACGCTCACCGCTTTGTCCGGGAGCTGCCGGCCGGGGATGTAGCGATGGGACAGACGGACTGCATCAAGCAGCGCATCATCCGTAATCATGACGTTGTGGTGTTTTTCGAGGAACGGAGCCATGGCTCGCATCATGACCATTGCAGTGGCTTCGTCGGGCTCTTCGATTTTGACCACCTGGAAGCGCCGTGCCAGGGCCGCATCCTTCTCGAAATACTTCTTGTATTCGGACCAGGTGGTGGCGGCAATGGTTCGCAGCTCTCCACGGGCGAGAGCAGGTTTGAGAAGATTGGCCGCGTCTCCCGAGCCAGCGGCCCCACCGGCTCCTATGAGCGTGTGGGCTTCGTCGATAAAGAGGATAATGGGGATGGGGGATGCCTTTACTTCGTTGATGACGGATTTCAACCGATTTTCGAATTCACCCTTGATCCCCGCTCCCGCCTGCAAAAGCCCCAGGTCTAGAGTATGAAGCGCCACGTTTCGAATGGGCGGCGGCACGTCCCCTTCAACGATCCTCAGCGCAAAGCCTTCCACCACGGCAGTCTTTCCCACACCAGCCTCGCCCGTCAGGATGGGATTGTTCTGCCTGCGGCGGATCAGAATGTCGATCATCTGCCTGATTTCAAAGTCCCTGCCCAGCACCGGGTCCAGCTCTCCCTTTCGGGCGCGTTCCGTGAGGTTGATGGTGTACTGGTCCAACGCCTTCGATCCGGCGGGCGCGGACGAGGACCCTGCCGATACCTTATCGCCCGGCGCGGCCGTTTTCCTTGCATCGGCGTCTTCAACGGAGCCTGCCGTAAGGTCGTAAAGGTGCTCACCCAGCGTGTCCACGGAAATCTTTCTGAAGGCTTCGGAACCGGCGGTAAGCATGCGAGCCATTTCCTCGCTGGACATGAGTGCAAGAATGATGTGACCAGAACGAATGCTCGGAGCCTGAAAATCGACGGAGGCCGTCAGCCACGCTTCTTTGATCATTCGGGGTATGCGGGGAGAAAGAACTGGGGTTCTGGCGTTTCCGGTCTTGAATCCCTCCATGGTGCGCGTGAGATCCGAAACCAGGCGAGCTTCGTTGATTTCAAAGTGCCTGAGTATCTTTTGAATATCGGTATTAGGTGTTTCGAGAATCTTGATGAGAAAGTGCTCCAGCTCAACATCATAGTGGGTCTGGGACAGACAAAGGCCGGCTGCGGCTTCCAAAGCGCCGCGGCAGGTGTTGTTCAATTTTCCAATCAATGACTTGAGGCTAGATCCCGGCATCGTGAATCCTTTTTCGAAGAGTTTGTTGTGATTGGTACGACCCCTTGCCGCTTCGTGCAGGTGGCTGATGTGCGTTCTTGTGTTCACCGCGGAGGCGCAGAGGGCGCAGAGGGCGCAGAGGAAACGCGGAGAAACTTCACGAGAGCTCTAACAATTCTCCGCGCTTTCTCTGCGCTCTTTGCGCCTCTGCGGTGAAGCTCAACTTACGGCTCCTGGAAAATCACGCGTGGATCACAATCGAGGGTGACATCAGGGCTCTTTACCCATGTTGTCCAGCCCAACCGGGGGGATGAAGGTCCAGCCATACCCAGAGCGCATGTCGGCACTTCCCGGCGATCCAAAATCAGACCTATCTCGAATTCGTATTCGATACCCACCATATAGCGAATGAGAGAGAAAATGGGGCGGAGCCTGCTTCCCCCTGGAAGCAGGCGAGCAAACCGCGAAAAATCCATGGGGCCAAGATCGACTCTGAATTTTGTCTGGTTCTCCCAGGCAAAGCTGCCACAGACGGCATCGATACCGAGCAGGCCGTTGGCCGCTCCCAACCGGGTCTGATCTTCCTCATCTATGGGAATCATTCTGTCGATGAACTGCTCGACGCTGACCGTTGTGTCGGCATAGTATTCCACCACCGCCTCGATTGCGGCAACGGAGGGGACCTGCCTCGACAGCAGCCCACTGTGAAAGGGAAGACTCTCTTCCGGAAAACCCAGGGCATCGCTCAGCCCCAGTGTTCCAAAGCCTATCAGGCTGAGTAAGCATCTTGAAAGTCGATCTTTTGCCCCCGGCAGATAGTTTTCGGGAAACCGGTATTTCTTCCAGGCCAGGTAGAAAAGAGAGATCAAACGGTGGTGAAACATGTCAAAAAAGGAAGTCAGGCTGAAATCTTTTTGCCGTATCCTCTCCATAGCCAGTTCGTTGAGCCAGTAGGGAAGAACGCCGGACGGCCCGATCAGTCCCATAAAGGAAACTTCCATGTTTGCGGGCGCCTGTTCATCCTTTTGCTCCAGCTTCGAAATATCACTGGCTGGAAACGCCAGACCCGGTTTTACGGAAAACCTCACCGCTTCTTCGGAAGGAACGAGGGTCTGCCCCAGAAATCCCTTCCCAGGAGAGAGAGACTCCAGCAGATGGACGGCCTTGAAGAAGGAAAAGCTGTAGAATTCCCCGAAAAGGCTCTCTTTTATAGAAGAACCCTCTTGCCGCTCCTGGCTGGCCACTTTTTCAATACCTCTTTTCTCTGTATGGTCTTTGCTACCAGTTGTGAAAAGGAATTGACCGAAACGTACTGCCCCAGAAACTTTTCCAGAACGGAAGCGAACAAATAGAGGCCCGTTCCCACGAATTTATCTTCATCGAAGGTTATGGTCACCTCTACTCCGCGGCAAAGGGACTGGCCGATTCTCTTGGTCACGTGCCGGGACTCCAGGGATACTATCCCGTTGATCTGCTGCCTCGTCGTGGAGGAGTTGTCAAAATCGTAGAGCTTGAGGATTTCTTTGAGAGCATCTTCTCCTCCCCGGGCGATGGACATGTAGTTGAGCGACAGGTGGGATATGAGGCGCCATTGCAGTGCTCCGCCAAGGGAAGGCCGGCGGGACTGCGTGGGTTTTATGAGGCTGTTTATGCGAGCGACGGGTGCCGCGATTTCAAGGTCGAAATCCCCCGCCGGATTGCCGAAAGGAAGCCTGGCCGGCAGATCCCGGTTCGTACACGTGACATGTACGGTCAATGTTTCCACCTCAGGGTCCACGGGTTGCAGGTTGGAGTCCGTAAACGAAAGAAAGATATCCGTTCCGTCGTCCTCTTTTTTGCCTGAAGGCCTCCTCTGATGATGCCAGAAGGCTGTTCGTCCGTGGTCCTGTTCATCATCGAGATGGTGCCGTATGGAATAAAAGGGCTTCAAAACAACCACTTTGTCCGGAGAAGCGGCCGAGGCGGCTTTGACACTCTCGATACTGAAGACTTCCGTGCCCTCTCGCCTTCGAATATCCGGAACGAGATGATATTCGGTCTTGCGATGCTCCACCCGTATCGGCTCGGCGATACGAGTGAACAGATTTATGGCCGGTGAGGTATTGATACAGAAGGTATCTTTATTGACTACCAGATTGGGCTTCACGAACCTGTCGAGGTATATCCAGAGCTCGATTGTATCATGCACATCCCGATGCTTGATCTGATCGAGGCCATGAAGGTCGAAGAAGAGAAACTTTTCAGGAAAGCAGAAATATTCAAAAAGCAGAAGATAGCCGGGAAACGATCTGGCAGGATAAGGGATCATGCCTTCCTCGGGACCGAAGCCGACAGGCTTGATACCGGAGGGGCTCAACGGTACGGACTCGGATATGCCCTCACTGTTGACCAGCTCACATTCCACATAGCTCACGTTGTTGAGCAGCAACTCATAGAGGTGGTAAATGTGCTGGTGAGGACCGTTGAGGTAAAAGCGCAGATATTTCCAGCCGATCTCGGAAAACCTTATACCATCTAAGCTCTTCAGTTGGATCACGATGGCCTGTTGAGCATTCCTCATGAGCTTCTTCGGCTCGCGAAGCTCTGCCGCTATTACCTCGACGGGCCAAAGCGTTACAGGATAGGTGGTCATGAACTGGCAAGGAATGCCATTGACGGGCTTTGAATAGAGAGGAGTATTTTTCTCTATTACATATCCCGAGGGAGGAATGGTCTTCTTTACGGTCTCGAATTTCACGATGGACATGGAGGGGATGGGATTGACATAGTGAGGATAGATGATATTGAGCAGCGATTCCGTTATTTCCGGAAAATCATCATCGATCTTTTTATGTATGCGGCCGCAGAGAAAAGCGAAAGCCTCGATCAATCTTTCCGTGTGCGGGTCTTCGCACTTATCGGGCTCGAGCAGCAGCCGGCCTGCGATCTTTGGGTACTTTGCGGCGAATTCCACCCCCATTTGGCGAATAAATGTAAGCTCCCGCTCATAATAATTCAGAAATTTGTCGTCCATTCACTTTTCATTCCAAGCTGCACGAAAAGATTCAACCTTTGCCTGCAGGAGATAGGGTTCGGTATGGTTGATCGATCATTTTGAAATGACATACTGACCACGATTAACATCAAAGTACGTGTCGAAGCTAACCGGCTCGACCACCGGGTCCACCATCAGGGTTCCCACTATTCTCAACTTGAGATTCCGCTCGGTTGCCGTCGGTGTCTCAATATGAACCCGCACATTCTTTAGCCTGGGCTCGAAGCGGGAAACGGCTCTTTCGATCTCCTGGCGCAGTCGATTTCGCACTGCCGGGCTCTTGGGGTTTTGTGAAGTAAAATCTCCCAGCCCATAGGAAAAAAGGGAGTTATCGAGCTCCTCCAGCGCTGCTGGAGCCGACAGTATCTGACGTCTGGTATTGAGCAGATTTTCCAGATCCCTCATAAGCGAGGCCTTGACTTGCCCGAAGTTGATCATCCGGTATTGGACAGGCTCGTAAGAAACCTCGGGATCGAGGTCAATGAGCCTGTCCAAGATGGATGCCTGGATGTTCTGCTGGTTTTCTTTCATCGCCGTATCAATGCCCTGGCGGGTGCCTGAGAAGCCCCCCTGTGTCATTTCGAACGAAGCGCAACGAAGTAAGAAGCCCTTGAAATCAGCCGATATCGACTGAAACAGCTCTCACTTTCGGTTCGAAATGCCAATTCTCGCAATCCCGCAAGAGCCACCATTTCGGTGAGTCTTACGGGATCGCTGATTCTCGGACGCTTTATCAGCCACCCTTGTTTGCCGTGAGATCCCAATTGCCCGCAACATTCCCCTTGGGCTTGCCGGTTTTATGGTCGGTCTCGGTATAAGTCCATTCTATTTTCCCGAAGTTGAACGAGACTTCTTCCAGGGGCAGCACTTCGGTCCCGGCCGCTGTTCCGCCACTGCCCACCGAAGAAATTATGACATCGGTGATTGTGTATTTCATGTAGGTGGATTTATCCCCGGAGGCCCGGCACAGCTCGAGGTCCACCTGGGGAATGTGCTCGCCTTTGGCACATGAAAGGGCCAACTTCGGGGATGCCTTGTCCAAAGCCTTGACGATGGAAAAATCCTGGAAATTAACTCTTTCCGCGGACCGGCCGCCCGCGGTGCTGGACGATCCCGAGGCGGGCTGGGAAACACCCCATTTGTAGGAAAGAACTTCTATCCAGTCTTTGTGCTTTTCGTCAGTACTCTCACCAGGAATAGTGGAAATTTTAAGAAATGCATCAAACGCCATGGCTCATCCTCCTTCAATTCATTCAATTGTCCAGGTAAAATACCAGGTATCGCTAACCCTTGGCGGGGGGCGGCAGGTTAGCGACCAACCTAAGGGAGATGCCCAGCTCATCCAACTGGAAGTGTGGCTTGAGAAAGGCCACTGCCCTATAAGCTCCGGGCTTTCCGGGGATTTCGCTTACATCGACCCGCGCTTCTCTAAGAGGAAACTTGGCCTTCATGTCCTGGCTGGCGTCGTCATCCAAAAGGACATAGTTGCTGATCCATCTGTTGAGGAAATCCTCGGCGTTCTTTCGGGTCATGAAGCTGCCGATTTTGTCTCGCATGATGGACTTCAGATAGTGCGCAAACCTGGAGACGGCCAGAATGTACTGCAACTGCGACGATAGCCTTGCATTGGCATTGGCGGAATCGGTATCGTAGACTCTTGGCTTGTTGCCCGTCTGAGTGCTGAAAAAGGCTGCATAGTCGGTCCCTTTGCAATGGACCAGGGGGATGAAGCCAAGATCGGCAAATTCTTTTTCACGCCGGTCCGTGATGGCGATCTCAGTAGGACACTTGAGCGCCACCTCACCCTCGTCGGTTCGGAATGTGTGCACCGGAAGACCCTGCACCAGGCCGCCGCCCTCCACTCCCCTGATGGCCGCGCACCAACTGTATTTGGAAAACGCTTCCGTCAGGCGCGTTCCGAGCGCATAGGCCGCGTTGCCCCAGAGATACTTGCCGTGATCGGTGCCGTCCACTCCTTCTTCATAATTGAAGGATTCAACGGGAACGTTTGCCTGACCATAAGGCAGCCGCATGAGGATGTGTGGCAGGCAGAGAGCCACATATCTCGAGTCTTCCGACTCGCGGAAGGACTTCCACTTGGCGTATTCCACGCTCTGGAAGATCTTGGCCATGTCCCGGGGACCGCTGAGCTCCGTATAGCTGTTCCAGTTAAAGAGCTGCGGAGAGGCAGCGGAAATGAACGGGGCATGGGCCGCCGCCGCCACCTGGGAGATCTTTTCGAGAAGGCTCAGGTCCTGGGGATGATTGCTGAACTCATAGTCCCCTATGAGAGCGCCGTAGGAAGCTCCACCGAAGGTGCCGAACTCTTCTTCGTAGATCTTCTTGAAAAGAGTGGACTGATCGAATTCACTGGCCTTTTCCATATCCTTGAGAAGGTCCTTCTTGGACACATTCATCACCCGGAGCTTCATTCTCTCCCCGGTTTCGGATTGGTGCACAAGGTAGCTCAGTCCTCTCCAGGAGCCCTCGAGCTTCTGAAACTCGGGATTGTGCATCACCTCGTTGAGCTGATCGGAGATGACCTTGTCGATCTGGGCAATTCTGGCATTGATCATGGCTTCCGTGTCCTTGGACACAGCCATGGTGCCTTGCATGATCTGCTTGACAAACTCGCCGATCATGTCCTTGGCCAGCCCTCTTTGACTATCATCCCGAGCCATGCGGCCGTCTTCTATGATCTGGTCCAAAAGACCTTTTTCTGCTTGAGCTTCCTCGGCCTGCGCGGACTGTGGCTGTGCTTGCTGTTCGTTTTCAGTCATGGGCCTCCCCTCTATTCCTTGTTTTCCTCTTCTTGTTTAACGACTCCGGCCTCGCTTCCAAGCTTCTCAAGGGAATCCGTGCTGTTGACAACCTCCTGAAGCAGCTCGTCCAGCTTGTCATTGCCGTCCAGCTTGTTGAGCAGATCGGAAAGCCTGCGTCTGGCTTCGACCAGCTTTCGCAAAGGGGTTATCTGGTCCGCCACGCGCTCCGGATGGAAATCGTCCATGGACTTGAAGCGCAGCTCCACGGCTATCTTCGTGTCGTCATTGGCCAGCTTGTTATCGACCTTGAATGCCAGCCTCGGCTTCATTCCCTCGAGAACCTTGTCGAAATTGTCCCGGTCTATTTCGATGAACTTCCTGTCCTTGAGCTTGGGAAGCGGTTCGTCGGGCTTACCGGACAGGTCCGCCAATACGCCGACGACGAACGGGATTTCCTTCATCTCGATGGCATCACCGATTTCCACGTCATAGGTTATCTGAACCCTTGGTGACCTTACCCTGTCGAGGGTATGCTGCAGACTCTCCTTTTTCGCCATGGCCTTTTCCTTTCTAGGAAGCTTGAGCTCTGTAAATCATTGCCCTGGTAACGTCGGTGGTGCATAGTTTTTGAAAGAGATCCCCCGCTCTGCTCAAATCGCTGTCGGAAGGCTCTCCCTTCGTCAGGCACTGGTAAAGCGCGTCCATGACTTCCGCAATCCACATCGGGGACTCCCAGCGCTCCAGATGCAGTTCCTCGATCAATGCGTACAGCTCTTCCACAATGGGTCTGGCAAGATCGATCCGGTCAGCTTTCAAGCACAATCTCGCCGTAAGAAGCCTGTAGCGATTTTTTTCCCTCACGGATGGAGCGCTGCAGGCAGCCACAAAGAGCATCTCGAGAGCTTTCTTTATTCCGGAGCTCTGCAGTATTTGCAGCGCGGCTTCCCACCTGGCTGTCTCCAGCGATCCGGAATCCGAAAGCGAAGCCAGCGGCATCTGCACCATAGCCGGCGCAGCGGGGGGAACGGCGGAGGTGGGAAATCTCTCCGTTCTTACCTCCATTGTCTCGAAGCCGGCCGGGATGGGAACGGGCTCCGAGGCAACAGCTTCGGCCGACGTGGACGGGGGCTTTGAAATGGCTGCCGGCTCAGGCCGCGGCTCGGGGTCCGGCTCTTTTTCTCTTTTTTCCTTGAGAATCTTCGCCACCAGCCTTTCACACACTTCGAGCGACTCTTTGAATTCGGCCAGTCGGGGAGCATCGGCGCCGAATTTCTCATCGACCGTAGCGTCGAGATGCTTGAAGCCTTCAATACACCTGGTCAGATCCGCGAAGAGCGTCTCGTAATATGCTCTCTTCGACTGCTCGACGGCGGAATCGAAGTCCTCGCCCGTCAGCTTCCCTTCGGCGATCTTTTCATCGCGGGCCCTCTTTTTGTTATCATCCACGTCACCGTAGCGGTTGCGGGTATCGACCTCGAACCCCACCGCGCGTGATTCCTGCCATTTCAGCCACGAATAGCCGGGAGTCTTCCCCGTATCGGTCAACGGGACGTCTCTCACGCTCACCCACAGTTTTTCGTTCATGAACTCGAGGGGAGCAGCTCTGAATTCCAGGTCCCCGTCTTCGATGGCCGGATAGACATGATCCCAGAAATTGTTCAAAAAGCCGTTTATGATATCGAAGCCGACCGCAAGCCCTTCAAAGCCTTCCGTCTTGATCAAGGCCTCTGTCAGCCACGCGACGATCTGCAGATCCTTGGTCTTCTTCGTGAGCGCCTCGACGGCCGTTGAAATTACTTTGCTCCAGTCCGCTCTTTTGACTTCCCGCTGCCAGTCTCCCTGCTCAAGCAAGTCATCGGACCTTCTCGCCTCCTTGATTTCCTCGTAGGTCGGCGTATAGCGAAGATCCCCGCCCGCGGGATTTTCACCGGGAATAGGAGCCAGAATGGCATCTAAATCAATCTTTGTTTTCATGGTCACCCACTGAATCAGATAGTTTGAGCTGAGCCTCCCGGATATCCAGGAGAGCTATTTCTTCATCGCCGATTTCAAAAACGTGCTGGCCCACGGCCTTTGAAAATGGGCCGCCCAAAGGGAGCCAGTCGGTCATACGGCCGAGCTTTATGCGATCATCTTCCTGTGCATGAGAGTCGGGATAGAGCACTGGGCAATAGCAGTTCATGGTCAGGCCTTCCCAGGTGGTGACACGTGCCGGAATCCAAAGGAGATCGAAAAGCGTGGCGGGAGGCGAAATAGAGAGCTCTCGAATCGACTCGAAAGGAATCCGGACATACTGGTCATGCACAATGGCCTCGAGAAAGTAGGCGAGTGAAGTATCGGTATCCTTTAAGCCAGAGAAAGTCTTTCCGTTGATTGTTCCGGATACGATGGGACGCGAGTCTTCGATCTTGCGAAAGAGATCTTCCGCTTCTTCGATTTTTCCTTCCGCCACCATATTGCAGGCCGCAAAATACATCTCGAGATAAGGCGGTGGCTCCGGAAGACAGGGAGGGCGGCGCTCCAGGCGCGAAACCTCACGCCGCTCCTTTTCGGCATGGACCAGGTTCTTGTAAACCTGCACACCGATTTGCGCCTTCACATCCTGGGCGGCAATGGCATCGAGATGGCGGCCGGCTTTATCCCACTCTCCGTAGAAGCAGAGCACTTGAAAAAGGAGCGTTCTCCTGCCCGAATCAGCAGGTGAAGCCTTGACCTCTTCAACGAGCTGCCTGCGGGCATCCGCGAGCCTGCCGGCTCTGATCAGTTCCTTGGCGTCCATAGCGACCCTTTTCAAATCATTGTCCAGGCGTTCCAACGGACCAGAGCCGCACGAAATCATCAGCGGTAAGAGGCCGTCGGAAAGAAGCCAGATAGGTTCTTGAAGTATAACCACCCACAAAAACGGTCTTGGGAGCCTCCGAAAGTCGAGCCTTTAGAAAAGAATGACAGGAGCAAATCATTTCATGGTAGTCCTTTTCCTCATCCGGAAGGACAAAGACCTCTGCTCCCGCGGCCATTCCCGACATCCCCGCGTCCGCAGGCCCGGCACCGCCGGCGCCTTCAGCTCCCTGCTTTCCGCAAGCTACCGCCTGCTCCGGCGCTCCGCTCCCGTTTCCCGATAAACCGAGCCAATCCGGATCGGGATGCCTGATGCCGCGAAGCTCTCCCTCGATCTGCTTCAGATCCCGAAACATCCTGGCTGAGATGAGCTCCATCTGATTCCATACGCTTTCACAGGCATCTGGCACTCGATCCCACCGGGACTGCCAGCCCTTGAGGGGGCCGGTCCCGGCCATCAGCAGAGGATAAGGCCGCCCCACACTATCGCTGCTGTCCTTTATGATTCCGCACAGGATGTTGTCTTTTTCCATCCCTCCCGCCCAGAAGCGCCAGGAGAGAAGGTCCTTCGAAGAAGGCCTCCTGGAAGGCAGCCCACGGTAGCCTTTTTCCATCCAATCCGAAAAAGCCCTGAACAAACGGAAATCCTCACCCAGCGTGAAGTAGTCCTTCACCGACGGGTGCTTGCCGCGGACGGCCCATTGCCATTTTCGTGTCCCTATTAGCGATCCCAGCATTTTGCTATCCGCGAGGGCGTTGGAATGATGGGCGGCGGTTGAATCGTCCGGCGCCTGGGCTCAGGGGGTGGTGGCGCCTGTGCCCGGGCGAGCTGATCGATTACCGGTCTATGCCCCGTAAACTCATATTTCACTGTAATGTACTTGACCCCAAGACTTTCCAAAGCCGCCCTGTACTCAGGAAAGGACTTGTCCCCGAAGGTGCGCTCTCCAGTGCGAAAATCGCGCAGAAACTGGGGAAATGCCATGCTCCCCTCATAGACTTTGCTGAGAACAAGGCCGGGGAGCTCGATCTTGAACACCACTTCCTTGCAGGCATCCGCCGACCAGTTGAACGTAGCGACGTTAGGATAGTTGAAATTATCCAGCTTCTGGCTGCCCTTATCGCAATGAAGCTCAAGCCTTGTAGCGCTCGGCTTGTTCTTGGCATCCGGGTTTGCATCGGTGGGGAGACCCCGAATGGTTACAGCAAAATTTGTCTGTTTGGGCGGAGGTGGTGGTGGAGGTGGCGCGGATGCCGCAGCCGCCGCTGCCGCAGCCTCGGCCGCTGCCACCGAGGACGCTGCCGCCGAGGCCGCAACTCCTTTGTTCAAATAGGCAAGAAAAGACGTCTCGAAAGGCAAGGCGTCACCTTTCAGATCTTTTGCATAATACCCGCCCTTTTGCAGATTCCGGCCGATGAAAGGACCGGTTACGCTCCTCACGAACTTCCAGGCAAACCCATTCTCCCCCAAAATGCGTTGCTGCGCGAGCAGCGGATCGGAGATTTCCTGAGTTTCCGCCACAACTTCTTCCTCCCATATCTTCTGGACGTAGCAGGCCGTCTCCTGGCGCATGAATACCCAGAGAAAATCGAGGGGACCGCCGAGCAGCTTCCAAAAGGGATCTTCATTGGGGGCCCCGCTCGTCATGGCGGCCTTGATCGCACCTTCCGCCTTTCGGGTAGTGAAGAAGACGGACTGACCGGTCGCCTCATCCTGGGTGAAAACCTGGGAGGTAATTTCATAGGCGAACTTTCGGGAGGCGGAGACCGGTATGATATCCGAAAGAGCCTTCTGATAGTCACGATATGACTGAACGGCCTTTATCTGAGCATCGAACGACACACCGGGCATCCCGCTTGCGCTCTTTTCGACCTGCTCTATCAGTTTCTTACCCTTCTCGGCAGCCTTACCTATAATGCCCTTCTCTTGCGATGTATCCTGGACGTTCGATTGAAGCTTGACGGCATCGAACTGAAGGATCAGCTTCAGCCAGCCGGGCAGGTCCTTATCCAGGGCCATGGGCTCCAGCTCGGCCGCGCCTCTTTTGAGCATCGCAAAAAACGGGTCTTCATCGGTTGCCATTTTGGCGGCGACTTTCTGCCATTCTTCGCGGCCCTTCAGCCTGTCCGCGCCTTTTGGAAAGAACACCGCGAAGCTGTTCCAGGATCTGAGATATTCCCCGCGATACCAGTCGGCAAGCTCCGCCTTGGGCCGGACAAAAGATGGCGGATTGGCGAGGGCAGCTTCGATCTCACCCATAAAAGTGTCGATCAACTCCTTCCCCTTCCTGGTGAAGGCCGGTGCCACCCTGACTTCATCTTTCAAGGGCTGGCTGCCTCCCCAGAAGCTCTCGAGAGTAACAGGGGAAAGGACCGGCTGTGCGTTGGCCCAGCCCACGAGCCAGTGGATCTCACGGTTTCTGAGAGCCAGAAGCTGATCCAGCCATCTCTGGAGAGTTACCATTTCAACGTTCAATTGGGCCGAATCCTGCTGCCAGACGAGGTAGTAGAGGTAGAGAAAGCCGAAGAGGTCCTGCTGCGGGCTGGTTGACGCGGCTTCAGACTGAGAAGCCCTGGGATCGTAGGAGGGCTGAGGCTTCCCCTGTAGCTCCTCGAGCCCCGAGCCCGCAAGACGGGCCTTTAGCAGGTTGATGCGCCTCACCACGTGGTAGGCGTGACGGCCAATGGGCTCGTCGGCGGTGGATGAGGAAAACCCCGCCACTCTAGAGAACATCTGTTCATCGAAGGTCGCCAGAAAATTCTTTTGAAACTGCTTGCAGTAATAGCTCTTGAGGCCGACTTCGGCGCTCGTGCTCTGGTTGAGGCCGAACCTGGGAATCCACCAGTTTCTGTTCACCTTTTCCACTTCGAGAATTGCCTGGCGAAACCGATCCAGGGTCGTCATGTCCTGCAAGAAGTCGCCGCGGAATTCAGTACGCTTGGCAAATTCATCATCGGCGGAGTTCAACACCTTCATGTTCATGATGGCGGCAAAACACAAGAGCCCGCAAATCGCCAGTACCAGTACGATAAACGATGTGAGGCCGAGGTTCTTTGTAATGCGGCCCCACTCCAAAGAGCGCTTCGTCGGTGTAAAGAGCCCTCTGTCCTTAGGCAGGATCTTCGAGAAGAAATCGTGCAGGAAAAGGCCTTTGCTCGTTCCGGGCAATACTTCCTTTTCTTCGATAAGCCCCAGAGTCTTCAAGAAATGAGAATAGGGAGTCCCTTCCTGGCGGCCGCTGCTGAAAAAAAGGCCTCGGAAGAGAGGAGTCTCCTGGTAGGAGCTCACCTGAAAGGCGCTCTTCATGAAGTGATCGAGGCCGGATTTGAGCTTTTCAAATTCCTCGGGGAAAAGGAAAAGAGCGGGGTCGGTCTTCTTCGCTTCAGAATGGTGCAGGATGAGAAGCCTCAAATCCCGCAGGCGCTCGCCCATCTTGTTGAAAGCCTCCTCGAGAAAGGCGGAGGTATCCGTTGAAAAATCGTGGTTCAGATACCCCATGGCCTGCCCCAGGCTCTTTTCGGGAAGCTCATCGCAAAACTGGGTCATCCCCTGGACCAGATCGCATTTGGTGACCAGCACATAGACGGGGAACTTCGCGCCGAGCACCCTCATCATTTCATCGACTCTTCGACGTATGCTGAGCCCATCCTCCTGGATGGCTTCCGGTGTGGCCTGGAGCAGCTTATCGGCGGCAATGCCTACTATCAAACCGTCGATGGGCTCTCTCTGCCTGTATTTAGTGAGCAGGATCAAAAACTTCTGCCACTCTTGCTTGTCACGTTCGTCATCGACCCGGATGGTGTATCTTCCGGCTGTATCCAGAATGATGGCCTGTTCGAAAAACCACCAGTCACAATTCCTGGTTCCCGAAATGCCCGAGACGTGGGATACCTCGGCAAAGGGCGAGGACAACCGGGCGCTCTGGATGGACGTGGTCTTTCCGGAACCGCTCTCGCCTATAAAAAGGTACCACGGAAGAACGTAGAGAGGGTTGCCGAGCTTCTTCAGATGGGAATGCTTCAGAGCCTCGATGGCTTCCTTCCAGCGATCCTGGAGCTCCTTTCCCTGAACCCTGTCCTTTTCCACCAGTGCCTTGAGCTGGGATTCATCCTGTTGGATGATTTCGTGGACGAACTGCTGCTCACGCCTTCTGTGCAGAAGCTTGCGAAAAAAGAGCACGGCTATTGCGAGGCCGACAAACCCGAGCAATATGAAAATACCGACCCACCAGGGCCAATGGACACTCAGCACAAAGCCGAAGGTGACAAGAACCAGCAGTAGTATTGCCACGAAGATAAAAAAGACCTTGAGAGCTTTCAGGATAATTTGCTTCATCTGCACCAGCCTTATGCTATCTTGCTGAAGATGTGCTCTAACTTGCTGTTCAGTATCCAATTGCAGACAAGGTACAAGATCCCCAACAAAGCGACCGGGCCCACGAGACAGACGAGATTCAGCAGTGAAAAGCCCATTCCTCGCCTCTGCCGGGCGACGGGCACGGTGGCTCCGGTCTGGTAGGCTTCGGGGAAAAAGTCCGATCTCTCAAGGGAAGGAAGCCCTACCGAGCTGCCCAGAAGAAGCTTGAGATTGGAAGCCTTGACCTGCCCGAGAAGATATTCGTCTCCGTGCTGGCAATACCTTCCCATGAAACCGAGGGCTAAGCAAAGATAATACACTTCTCTCACATTTCTTTGATAGAAATCGAGAGCATTTAAGCGTTCGAAGAATTCTTCGCCGGCATCGGTCGTCTTATAGTACATGCGCTGAAGCTGCTCCCGCTTCCACTTATCCTTCTCGTTCCAGGGCGAGCTCAAAATTACTTCATCCACCCAGGCGCAGACGGCAAAGCGTGCCTGATCGTATTCCTCGGGAGGGAAAAGGCCTTTCTTGACACAGCTTTCGCTGTCGTTGAGCGAGCGAAGGATGTTGGCCTTGAGCAGCTCATAGGGAGGCTGCTTGCGCGCGACGCTCTTAACGAAATACGCCGTATAGGCTATCAGGTCCATAAAGCAGTCAGTTAATCGCATGATTCAAGATCTCCCCACAACCATGAGCTCCACCTGCAGATCCTCGGGCGCGGTGTCCCAGTACATGGCGATATTTCGTCCCTTCTCCACGAGAGCCCACTGGTCGCTGTGATGGTCTATCTGGAAATACATGGAACGGGCCCGCCGGGGCAGCTCCTGGGGAGGGACCGGCAGATGATCGAGCCTTACGCCTGGAAGAGCGCGGGTGATAAGGAGAGGCAATCGCTCCCTCGAGCTGATCTTGATGACGGCGGAAAGGGAGCTGAGGACGGATTTGGGATCTTCTTCCGTTTTAAATACAAGGTAGTAGCGGTTACCGCCCTGAAAAATTGCCGGCGCCAGGTCGGCGGCAAAATAAGTGCCGTCGAAAACGAGCGGGATCACGTATTCCGGCCCGGCCGTGATCTCATCCAGAAGCTGGGTTATCAGGGCCTGGGCCGCTGCAAAACAATCCCAGATACGCCAGTGGTCATACTCGGAAATCAACCGGCTTCCATCTTCCAGCTCCCCGAGCACGTTGACCTTCTCGGAAAAGGTGGAAAGCTCTCCGATCAGTTGCCGCAAAAGGCCGTACACGGTCCAGGGATGAGTCTGGCGGACTTCGGTGAGATGAGAAAGAACGGGCACATAGCGATTCAAAGACCTCAAGGCCAGAAGGTAAACCATGTCTCTTGAGCCAAACTCCGCCGTCTGTACTCCCTTCTGAGTCTTGAACGCTTCCAGTTGATGGCTTCGGGCGGTGATCTGATCCCTGATTTCCTTGATGATTTTCATCAGAAGCTCTGAGCTGGTGATAATGGGGCAAGGGGGAACAAACCGCGAAGAGAGCGATATTTCTTCTCCGAACCTTTCCAGTTGTGCCACCGGAATCAGCTCGTAGTCGCCCAGTTGGGCTTTCTCCGTTTCCCAGAACACGCGAAGCACGTGGTAAAGCCTGCTCACCTTGCCCTGAGGACCAGCCTGGTGGAGATCCGGAGCATCCTCGGGATCGGGTGTCGTGACATACCTGGTGGTAATTTTCGATAGATCCTCGAGCGCGGGCACGACGGTAACATTTTCCTTGGTGTTGCTCCACTTCTTCAAGCCAAGGTAGACCGTGAGGGGCTTACCCCCTTCGACCCACGCCTCTTCGAAAAGGCGGGGCTCGATGAGAGCGTTGCCCGGAAAGACGACATAGGAGCCATCCGGAAAGAGGAGCTCTCCCTTGAGCGGATTGAAAGAGCGGTTGCCCAGGGCGGCTTTGTGGATTTCGAGCCCGGCCGCTCCCCAGAAAAAGGGAATCATGAGGTTGTTGAACGGTACGAGGAGACTCTGAAAGGTCAAATCCTGCAATTGAAAATGCTGCGGCTGGAGGAAAAGACCCTGGTGCCAGAAAACGGCTCTTTGGATGCTCACGGCTTGTCCCCCGATTTTATAATCCCTTGAGGCCCCAGCAGCAGGTCTACGTTCAGAGGAGGCTGAACGCCCTTTTTGGCTTCGAAGACGGGAATAGTGTAAAGGCGGACAGTATCCTTCTTCTGGAGGGAATAGTAACCGGCCACTACCCCGACAAACTTGGCGCCCTCGGCCCGATCCATTTCAAAAGCCTCTTCCTTTCCCGGCTGAAGGATAACTCTCTTGGCAAAAGCCACGCCCGGATCGAAGCGCTCACAGCTCATAAGCTTTGAAAGCCCTGCTTCGTCTTCTGAAAACTGGTTGAACGTATTGGGCTCGATCAGTTGGTACATGCAAAGATGGAGGGCATGGGACGTACCCGCATAAAGATTCAAATCAGGATCAGCCTTGAGGTGAACCTTGATGAACTTTTCAACGAAGGCCGGCTTCACTTCAACTGCCACGGCGGGCTGCTTTTTCGAGCACCCATACGAGCCGGCCAGGACCGTCAGGACAACAAGGACAAAACTGACATGCTTCTTCATTCTTTCCCCTTCTTCTCTGAAAGCATTTTCTGACAGCTCCTTTCGAACTCATACGAAAGATCATCCAGGAAGCGTCCGGATTCAAACCACTTTTTGCATTGGTTGTATTTATCGCGATAGGATTCGACAAACTCGGCTTTGCGCATGAAGCCGAATTTGAGGCCTCCCTCATGCTCGTGTGAAATACGGTCCGGATCCAGCTCACCGAGGATTTTGGCTATCTCGTTTCTGGCCGCCAGCTTGAAGCTCCGGTCCGCTATCAGGAAGGCCTCCCTGATCTGTTCGATGTAGGCCTGTATCGGCTTCGACTGCCTGTTGCCTTCCATGTCCGAGCGTATGACATGTCTTATGGTCTCCTGCGCCTCCACCGAGCCTGTAAGCATTCCCCGAATAGTACCGGTAAGCTCATTGAGGCTGTCAAACGCGGTATTCAAAGACTCGGCCAGCTTGTTGACGAGCTCCTTGGAGCGCAATTCCGGCTGGGAAAGTCTCTGGCCCAACAGCAGAAAAACCAGGTCGGAAAATAGGTCCTCCTCGATTTCTCCCGCGGGGGACTGGCGAGGCCCGCTAGCTTTGAATTCGGTAGAGGGCTTGTTGAGCTCGGAAGAGATACGGTCTATTTCCGAGAGCTTTTCGGAGGGTGAAAGGCCGTGAAGCTCCCCTTCAAGATAGCCCTCTATGAGTCCAAGAGAATCGGATGGGTTTTCCCTGTGGATTCTCCTGATTTCCCGAGCCAATCCTTCCAGCCGCTGCCGACTCATCATCGGTGTGTCCTTTGCTATGATTATTCAGACCTCGAACTTCGGGCATGATTCAGAAACATTTTGTTCCGGGTACCCCTCTTTTCGAAACATGCTTTTATTGAGAAACATGCCTCTACTCAGGAGCCATGTCATCATCCCGGCCCTTTTCTTCGAGGCAGTACGATGGTCTTCATGGCATCTCCATCCTCGTCGTCTTCTTCTTTCAACTCTTTCTTGCCCTTCAAGGGATCTTCCTCCGCCTGCGCATCAGAGCCGCCGCCTCGCAAGCCCGAATCCCGGTCCCCCGTTTTCACCGAAGGCTGAGCCGGATGCCTGGACGGTCCGGAAACAGGGCTTTTCCCTTTGGAGATAATAATGGTTTCAGCAAGAAGGTCATCCTCATCCGGCGAAAAAGCGGCAGGAGACGAAGATGCTTCGCGCGAGGCGCTCTCCTGGCGGAGGAGCTCCGGAGCGGGGGCGTCTTTCGGAGGTCGAGGCTGCAAATCAGGAAGAGGCCCGGAGGACTTCCCGGAAGCCCTCGAAGCAGAGATTATCACGGTCTCCATGGCATCCTCATCCTGCTCTTCTTCCTTTTCCTCTTTCTTATCCTTCGGCTTCAACCTCAGAGCGGGAGAGAGGGTATCATCCTCGGGTCCTGAAGCCGGAAGAATGAATGTTTCCTCGGTAATTTCAAACTCGGTCGTATCCTCCACTCCATGCTCTGCTTCGCTCTTCGCCGATTCCTGCTCTTTGCGCCATTTCTCCGCTATATGGGTCAGGATGTTTCCGATTGCCTTATCTTCCCCCGGAGTGGACAGAGGCTCACTGACGGAATCCTCGAGCGACGAGCCGGCCTCAACATGCTCCTTGTGACTTGGAAGGCTTTCGCTCTCACGATCCGGCTTCCCGGAAAAGAGCTCCTCCTTTATTTCCTCTCTCAGTCGATCCACTCGCTGTTGAAATACCGCCGTTGACCGCTCGACCCCGCTTTGAAGGCCGGCATTGAACAAAGACCATCCAAGGTGTAGGGATTCCCGCCAGACTTTGTGCCATTCCGGCTTGACCGTCCAGTCGCCTGGCTGCCAGAATATATTCACGGGATCGAAGACCGGATCGGCCATGGGCTCCATGAAATCCCGCGGTTGATTATCCTGCCCGGTATTACTCAAAAGCGACTCGACGACCCGATGCACCACCGAGGCGGTTTGTCGGCTATTGACCAAAAGGACATGGAGCCAGAGGAATCCAAGGAGGTAGAGCCGGTAGGAGACGGGCTGTCTGAGATGGGGTGGTATCAAGGGAGGCTCTCTGAAGATACTTATCAGCTTCAGCTCGAAATTCCAGAAATAGGGCAAGAGGCTGTTTTCACCGGTCAGCTTTACCCAGATCTTCTCCACCGAGGCAGAAAGATCGATTTCTCCGGAGCCTCCCTCGTTGCTGAAGATCTCCCGTATTACCCGGCTCAAAAAGGAAAGCTTGAGGTAGAGGACTTCCAGAAAAAATCTATCATCCTTGAAAAAGAGAAATGGTACCGCGGCAGGCTGTTCCGGCATGGAAGCCGTCAGGTGGCGTGACTTGCCCTTTTCGCCTTTCTCTGCAAGGTGCTCGAGGAGATCGCGGCGGGGACCACCCGAGATCATAGCGAGAAAATCCAAGGCGCTGACCGGCATGGAATCAAAAATCAGCATGAAGAAAGGATAAAAAGAAAAAGGGACTATCCTCGATTCAGCCAGACCATCGGGACCATAACACTCCTCACTTTGCTCACAGTCCATGCAGGGCATATCCGCGACCGCGTTCCTGCTCCGCACCAAAAGCCGGAATTCCCGGATCAATGTGGTGCGATCCTTGACTATGGGAGGATCGAAGCTTCCCGGTTCGTACGCATAGAAGCTCCTCGCCGTCCCCGGGGAGAAGCAGGATGGGCAATACAGATAGCGGCTTAGGGAAGTAGAATACTTCCGCAGCCCTTGAGTGGTCAGGAGGTTGTCATCATAGCATTGTTTTAGGCCAAAACCGCAGGCAGGACAGGGAGGATGAAAGAACAACCGTTCCGCTTTGCAGTAAAAAAGGGACTGGAGCGGTATGAGCTGTCCCTTCTTGCCCATCTGTTGAGACAAAGTAATGAAGGACCCTTCCCGCCCCGTGGCCGAATAGTATGCAAAAGCTCTTTGCCACAACTCTTCCACGATCGAGTTGGTAATGGGCGATATCTGATTTTCCGGAAGGTGATAATCATCCCTTTGGAGCAGCAGAAACGTGTCCCGAATGATGCTGCCGGAATCAGTCGTGAATCCGGCTTTGATCAGACGTGTGAGAGGGTCCGAATCGACAATGAGAGAAAAAGGAGACAGGGTCCCATCGGCAGCCGGGGAGTCTTCGGGTATAACACTAATCCGACAGGCAGCGGTCGTCCTGGGACTCAGGTAGGGAAGAAGAGACGGTATATCTCGACTATCTTTCATTCCTTTGCACCCGTTAGAGGCTGAGCCATAACAGAGAGTAAGCCACAAGGGCGATCACTACGCTCTGAGCGCTCTGATTCAACGCAAACCACAGAGAAAAGAAATATAACCACAGAACCAGGCGATGACACCGAGAAAAACAAGCTGGACAAGCTAAACTCCGTCAGGAGCCACTGAGTGGCTTCCTTCGGGTATTCCGCTACTACGATTTCGATATAAATGCTGTCAGGGGATGGCATCTAATCTGACGATTTCAATGCTAGGAGATCCTTTGGATGATGTCAAGAATTTTGGACCAGTTCTCGCTTTAACCCTCGAGCGTAGAAGGTAATCCGGGACAAAAGAGAAGTCGAAAATTCAAGCCCGGTCCTACTGTCCCCTTGTGCATCATGGCCCTCAAATGATATGAGAGACATTGGGAATGTATCCACAATTCGGCCAAGGTCGGCAACTTCCCGGACCTTGAATCTCGGTATCCACGACATCGGAGGGGGAGCTGTGGGCTGGAAGAGCTTGTGTATCGGACTTTGGCTGTTGGTAGCCAGTGTTTTCATGGGGACTCGCTTTTGCTCGGGAAACGGATTTGCGCTCTACCAGGGCAGCGCCAGGGGCAATGCGCTTGAAGGTGCCATGGTTGCTCGAGCGGATGATCCTTCCGCTCTCTTTTACAATCCGGCGGGTATCACCCAACTGCCCGGCCTACAGGTGGAGGCGGGAGCTACCTTCATCATGCCCAGCGTGGACATAGTAACCAATGCGAGGGGAAGCACCACGAGAACGTCCATCGAAGACCACGTGTGGACCGCACCGAACGCCTACGCTTCCTATCAATGCCTCGAAGCTCTCTGGGTCGGCTTCGGACTTTTTCCCCAATTCGGGCTCGGCACTGAATTCCCGGAGAACTGGCCCGGCCGGTACAACGGCTACAAGGGAGAGGTTCAAAGCCTGACCTTCAATCCCAATCTGGCCATGAAGCTGGGCGAGCATGTTTCTTTTGCCGTGGGCTTGGACGTCGTATGGCTGGACCTCCTTTTAAAGCAAAAAATCGATGCATCCAAACAAAACAATCCGAACATAACCACTTTCGACGTGGACCAGAGCCTCCAGGGCGGATCATACGGATACGGCTATAACCTGGCCCTGCACATCACCCCCGCGGACTGGCTGGCGTTGGGTATTTCCTATCGCAGCCAGGTCAATCAAGACATCAGTGGAGACGCTCGCTTTATCAAACCGGCGGTACTGGCCGGTCTGAATCTTTTCAACAATACGACGGTCTCAGGCACTATCAAGCTGCCCGACGAGCTTTTCCTCGGTGTGATGGTCAAGCCCGTCGACCGGTTGAGCGTTGAAGTCGGAGCCATATTGACCCGCTGGCATACTTTCGACGCCTTGACGATCGACTTCGATTCGGACCCCTTCCTGGGAAGCGGCCGGAGTATTACCGTCACGAGCAGAAGGGACTGGCATGATTCGTGGCGTTTCATGCTGGGTGTGGAATACAAGGCAATGGATCTTCTGGACCTGCGTGTCTCTTATCTGTATGATCAAACTCCCGACAGGGCGGAGCTTTTCAATTATCTCACGCCCATCAACGATTTGCAGGCGTTCAGCCTTGGCCCGGGAATCCATTGGAAAGGCTTCACGCTGGACCTCGCCTACACCTACGTCATGGGCTTCAATCGCGACATAGCGGAGAGGCTTCAAGACGGCGTCCTGCAGTCGGGGCTCAGGAATTTGCGAGAGCACCTTGTGAGTATCGATTTGGCTTACAAGTTCTAACGAACGCTTCTTCGAATGGAATCCGGTCATGATCACCGTACCCGGTTGCCAGATTCTCTACAAAATCCATGAAAGCCCCAACTCACTCGTTTACCGGGCACGCCGCAGCCGGGACAATCAACTGGTCATTCTCAAGGTTCTCAAGGAAGACTATCCCTCGCAGCAGGCGATTTCCAACTACAGGCAGGAATACGAAATCGCCCGCTCCCTGAACCTCGAAGGCACGATCAAAGCCTTCAGCCTCGAAAAGTACCGCAACACCTTCGCCATCCTTTTTGAAGACCTGGACGCCGAATCACTGGGCTCGATAATGGCCTCCAAGAAGATCGGCATAGAGGAATTCCTCACCGTTGCGATGAAGGTTTCCGAGGCCCTGCACGGAATTCACGCGGCCAATATCATCCACAAGGACATCAACCCGTCCAATATCGTCATGAATCCCCAGAGCGGGCAGGTAAAGATCATCGACTTCGGCATTTCCACGGTCCTTTCCCGTGAAAGCCCGACTCTCAAGAATCCCAACGTCCTGGAAGGCACTCTCGCCTACATCTCTCCGGAACAGACGGGACGAATGAATCGCTCCCTCGATTACCGCACCGATTTCTACTCGCTTGGAGTGACGTTTTACGAAATGCTCACCGGGCGCCTCCCCTTCCAGGCCGGCGACGCCATGGAGCTGGTGCATTTCCATATCGCCCGTGAGCCGCTGCCGCCCCATGAGATGGATCCCGAGATTCCCCTCGGCGTCTCCAACATTGTAATGAAGCTGCTGAAGAAGACCGCCGAGGAGCGATACCAGAGCGCCCGCGGGATCAAGGCGGACATGGAAGCATGCCTGGAACAGCTCCAAGCCAGGGGGGCTATTACGCCCTTCCCTCTTGGCCGCAAGGACTTGCCCGAGAGATTCCTCATTCCCCAGAAGCTCTACGGCCGGGATGAGCAAATTGCCTCTCTGATGGGAGCCTTTGACCGGGTAAGCGAAGGCCGCAGGGAAATGATGCTGGTTACTGGCTATTCCGGCATCGGCAAGACGTCGCTGGTACGAGAGATCTATAAGCCGGTCACCCGTGAGCGTGGTTATTTCATTTCAGGAAAATTCGATCAATTTCAGCGCAACATTCCATACCGGGCCATCGTGAGCGCCTTTCGGGAGCTGGTGCAGCAGTTGCTCACCGAAAACGAAGCGCAACTGGCCTCGTGGAAGGAAAAGCTGCTCATCGCCTTTGGGCCCAACGGCCGGATCATCATCGATATGATTCCGGAAGTGCAGCTTATCGTCGGCCCGCAACCGCCCATTCCGCCACTTCCGCCCACCGAGTCGCAAAACCGCCACAACCTGGTCTTCCAGAAATTCATACGGGTATTCTGCGAGCCCGAACATCCACTGGTGATTTTTCTGGATGATTTGCAGTGGGCGGATTCCGCGTCTCTCAACCTGGTGAAGGTGATGATGACCGACGAGCAAACCAGGGGGCTTTTCATCATCGGAGCCTATCGCGACAACGAGGTTAGCGGCGGCCATCCCCTGTTTCTGACCCTGGACGAGCTGCACAAAACCGAGGCCGTGGTCAATACCATTTCCCTCTCTCCCCTGGACTTTCAAAATGTAAACAGGTTCGTTTCCGACGCGATCAACTGCCCGCCCGAGGAAACGGAAGCCCTGGCAGGGCTGGTACATGCCAAGACTCTCGGCAACCCGTTTTTCACGGGTGAGTTTCTGAAATCTCTCCACGACAACAAGTTCATCGAGTTCGATCACGACCAGGGCAGATGGCAATGGGATCCGGTAAGGATACGGGACCAGGAAGCCACCGACAACGTGGCTCACCTGCTGGCCGCCAGGATTCAGAAGCTCGCTCCGGAGGCTCAGCAGGTCCTGAAGCTGGCAACCTGTATCGGCAACCGTTTCGACCTTTCGACACTCTCCTGCGTTTGTGAAAAAGATCCGGCAACGACTTCCGTATTGCTGAGGGAAGCGGTCGCCGAGGAGCTGATCATTCCGCTCAGCGATGAATGCCGGCTCGTGTCTCTCGAAGACGCCGGCTCCCTCAAAGGCGCCGACATCGAGTACCGCTTCGCCCACGACCGGATTCAGCAGACGGCTTATTCCCTCATACCGGAAGATCTCAGGCTGGCGGTGCACCGGCAGGTCGGGCAACTACTGCTCCAGGGCACTCCTCCCAACAGGCTGGATCAGAAAATCTTCGATATCGTCAACCAGCTCAACTTCGGGATACCTCTGACGCACAACCGGGAGGAAAGAGACGCCCTGGCCCGCCTCAACCTGGCGGCAGGCAGAAAAGCGAAGGCTTCCGCCGCCTATGAGCCCGCCTTCCGATACCTCAAGACCGGAATCACACTACTGGGTGAGGAGAGCTGGGAAAGCCGATATGAGCTCATTTTAGAGCTTCACGTCGAAGCGGCGGAAGCGGCCTACCTCAGCACGGAGCACGAGGAAATGGACAGGCTGGCCGACGTGGTGCTGCACCAGGCCCGAACCGCCCTGGACAGACTGAAGGTCTACGAGGTGATCATCCGTGCCCGCACCGTTCAGAACAGACCTCTGGATGCCGTTCAAACGGCACTGCATGCCATGGAGCTTTTCGGAGTGAAATTTCCCCGCCATCCCGGCAAAGGGAGGCTCATTGCCAGTCTGGCCCTCACCAGGCTTGCCTGGGCGGGGAAGCGGATCGAGAGCTTTTTCGACCTTCCGGAAATGACGGACCCGGCCATGCAGGCCGTGATCCGTATTCTGATCAACGCGGGCGCCGCGGCCTTCCTCGTTGCTCCCGAGCTGTTCGGGCTCATGCTCTCAAAGGGCATTCGTCTTATGTTCAGGCATGGCACTGCTTCCGGTGCTCCAATCATGTTCTCCGCCTACGGCATGATCCTCTCGGGAATCCTCGGAAGCATCGACGCGGGCTCCCGGTTTGGCAGCCTAGCCCTCAGGTTTCTCGAACGCTCCGGTGCCGTCGAGCTCAAAGCCAGAACCTATCTTGTGATCAATCAATTCATCCGGCACTGGAAAGAGCCCCTGCGCGAGACTCTTCCTCCCCTGCTGGAAGCCTACAAAACCGGGATCGAGACGGGAGACTTCGAATTCGCCGGTGTTTCCGCCGTCGTCTATTGCGCCCATTCCTTTTTTGCCGGAAAAGAGCTGACCGTCCTCGGGCGGGAAATGGCTTCCTACAGCGAGGGAATTGCCGAAATAAAGAACAATACGTTTTTCTGGGTAAACGAGCTCTTCCGGCAGGCAGTGCTGAACCTGGCCGGAGACCATAAAAATCCTCATATCCTGACCGGTGAATGCTACAAGGAAGAAAAAATGCTGCCGGTCCATCTCGAAGCGAGTGACTTGAGCGCTCTGTTCGACTTCTATCTCGTGAAGCTCATGTTGTGCGTCTCGTTTCACAAACTGCCGGAAGCCGTCGAAGCGGCCGACCTGACTTACAAATATTCCCGCAGCGGGTTCGGCACCATGGGAGCCGCCGTTTTCCTTTTCTGTGATTCTCTCGCCAGGCTGTCTGTGTACCCCTCCTCTTCCCGGGGCGAGCGCCGGCGGATTCTGAGGAAAGTAGCGGCCAACCAGAAGATGTTCAGGAAATGGGCACGTCACGCCCCTATGAATTTTCGGCACAAGTTCTACCTGGTTGAAGCCGAAATCAGCAGAGTGAAAGGCAAAGACGGGGACGCGGCGAACCTGTACGACAGGGCTATCGAGCTTGCAGGGAAATACGACTATCTCAACGACGAAGCCATGGCCAATGAATGGGCCGCCGAGTTCTACCTGAGCAGGGACAAATTCATCGTAGCCCGCTCCTACATGCAGGAAGCTCTCTACTGCTATCTGCGCTGGGGCGCCAAGGCGAAAGTCAAGGACATCGAGACGAGACATCCCGAGCTGCTCTTCAGGAAAACCGAAGGGTCTCTCCCTGCAACAGTGCACAGCAGCAGGGCGTCCCTCACGGACACCACCAGCGGCGGCGGCGCGGCCCTGGATCTGGCCACGGTAATGAAAGCCGCGCAGGCCATCTCGGGTGAGATCGTTTTGGAAAGCCTGCTGGTCAGACTGACGCGGATCGCCGTGGAAAATGCCGGTGCACAAAAGGGCTTTTTGATCCTGGAGAAGAACGGAAGCCTGTCCATCGAGGCACAGGCCACACCGCGGGAAGACGGAAGCACGGGCTTCGAGCCACTGCCCGTCGAGGCGTGCAATGAGCTCTCTTCAGCCATAGTCCACTACGTCGCCAGGACCAGCGAGGACGTGGTACTGAACGACGCGGCCAACGCGGGTATTTTCACTCAGGACGCATACGTCAGGAGCCACAAACCTAAATCGGTCCTCTGCATCCCGATTGTCCACAAGGGCTCTCTTACGGGCATGCTCTACCTCGAGAACAATCTCACCTCCGGAGCCTTTTCCCAGGAACGGCTCGAGGTACTCAAACTGCTTTCCTCACAAGCGGCCATTTCCATCGAAAACGCCAGGCTTTACACCGGTCTTGGAGAATCTGAAAAGAAATACCGCTCCCTCTATGAAAACGCCATAGAGGGCATCTTCCGCACCTCGCCCGAGGGGGCTCTCCTCAGCTCCAATCCGTCCCTGGCGAGGATCATGGGCTTCGATTCCATAGAGGAAATGCTCCCCATAGCCACCCATATCTACGACCAGGCCTATGTCCATCCCGAGGACCGCAGGAAGATCATGGACCTGATCGAAGAAAAGGGCCGGGCGATCGGCTTCGAAACTCAGATGTACCGAAGAGACAAAAGCATAATCTGGGTCTCCATTTCCGCTCAGGCACTCAGGGATGAAAGTGGAAAAATTCTCTTTTATGAAGGCTCCCTCGTGGACATCACCGAGCACAAGGAAAAAGAGAGCGCGCAGAGAGAGCGTGAAACGGCCGAAGCCGCCAATCGTGCCAAGAGCGAGTTTCTGGCCACCATGAGCCACGAGATCCGCACGCCCATGAACGCCATTATGGGTATGGCAGGACTGCTCCTGGACACCCCTCTCAGCACCCAGCAGCGCGACTTCGCCAAAACGGTCCGTATGAGCGCGGATACGCTCCTTACCATCATCAACGAGATCCTCGACTTCTCCAAGATCGAAGCCGGCAGGCTCGAAATGGAAAACCGGCCCTTCCCGCTTCACGAATGCATCGAATCCGCCCTCGACCTGATGGCTCCCAAAGCCGCGGAGAAAGGGCTCGACCTGGCCTGCATCATCGCTCCCGATACGCCTGTCGTCATCAGCAGCGACTCGACCCGCCTGAAGCAGATCCTTATCAATCTCCTCGGAAACGCCATCAAATTTACAGAGCGAGGAGAAATCGTGGTCCGGGTCACCGCTCAGGAGATTCCCTCCCGGAGCTTCGAGATGTTTCAGGCGGGTGAGGCGATCGAGCCCCTGAATGAAGCATCTCCCTGCGACGTCAGAAGCTACGAGCTTCTTTTTTCCGTAAAAGACACGGGAATCGGCATACCAGTGGACCGAAGGGATCATCTCTTTCAACCCTTTGCGCAGGTGGATGCGTCCACGACACGCAAGTACGGAGGGACGGGACTGGGACTTACGATCAGCAGGCGTTTGAGCGAGATGATGGGGGGGAGTATCCAGTTGGAAAGCAAAGTCGGGGAAGGCTCGACGTTTTACTTTACCATTCAAGCTCAGGCATGTCCTGGAGCCCCGCCCGTCTACCTCGACGGCGATCAGCCCCGGTTGAGCGGAAAACGCGTGTTGGTGGTGGATCACAATCCAACCAATCGAGAGGTGCTCACGAGCCAAACCCGCTCCTGGAACATGGAGCCTCTGGCCGTGGCCTCGGGAGCGGAAGCCCTCGAACGTCTCCGGCAGGGAGGAGCTTTCGACGTGGCACTCCTGGATATGCAGATGCCGGATGTGGACGGCCTGACGCTGGCGGAGACCATCCGAGGCATTCACAACACCCGTTCCCTTCCGCTGGTGATGATGAGCTCCCTCGGCACCAGCAAGACAGACCCCAGAATGAACGAGCTCGCCGCGCTTCTCACCAAGCCCATAAAAACATCCCATCTCCACGGGGCACTACTCGAAGTCTTCGCCACCGAAGCCGGTGCCCGGCAACACCCGCCCCATGAATGGATCGAAGAATCCGAATTCGACCCTCACCTGGCGGAGCGCCTGCCGTTGCGCATCCTTCTTGCCGAGGATAACGCCATTAACCAGAGAGTGGCACTCTCGATCCTGGCGCGCCTCGGCTACCGGGCGGACGTGGTTGCCAACGGCATCGAGCTGCTGGAGGTCCTGCGCCGCAAGCCCTATGACGTGGTCCTCATGGACATACAAATGCCCGAGATGGACGGACTGGAAGCGACACGGTGCATCCGCGGCGATTCCCCCGTCAAAATTCAGCCTCGAATCATCGCCATGACCGCCAACGCCATGCGCAGCGACCGCGAAGAATGCCTGGCGGCCGGTATGGACGACTACATCAGCAAGCCCATCGACGTGAAAGAACTGATCAATTCCCTTAACAAATGCACGCCTCACATCACCGGAGCAGAGGCACCGATGGACCACGCCCCGGAATTTCTTCCTCTCACCGGAAGTCAGGAACAGGAGGTCACTCATCATGTCCCCGCACCTCGGGATCTGCTCGATCCTGCTGCCTGGAAGCGCTTGAGGGCTGCCCTGGGCAAGAAAGCCTCAGCTATACTACCCGACCTCATCGACGATTTCCTCCGAGACGCCGTGCAACTGCAAACAAATGCCCGTGAGGCCCTGGAGCAGGGCAACGCGCAGGTTCTGCAGCGTTTGATCCACACCCTCAAGTCCAACAGCGCAACCTTCGGAGCCACCACCCTGGCGGCTTTGTGTCTCGAGCTGGAAACCATGGCCAAGACGTATATGCTGGATGGCGCTGATGAGCTTCTGGTCCGGATTCAGGCCGAATTCGAAAAGACCGGAATCGCTATCAAGGCCATGCGGAACAAGATTTCGGATTGAGCCGCCAGTAGCCCGGGAATGCCCATTGCTAAGCCTTTTTCCACGCCTTAGATTCTTCAAAGAACGGTGTTCCAGTCAACGATTTACAGCATATCAGGACTATGAGGAGGTCGCTATGCCTCTCTATGAGTATAAGTGTGAAGAGTGCGGTCATATTTTCGAGAAACTGATCTTCCATGAAGAAGGATCGGTGCAGTGCCCTAAGTGTTTGGGGCATGTGCACAAGATAATGTCGTCCTTTAACCTCGATATTCCCGATGAAATTTGCGGAAAGCTTCCGAAGGGGGTGGAGCGCGAACTGTGCACTGAATGCAAACAGGGGGGCAGCGCGTGCCCGTTGGCGGCTTAGCTGTTTCAAAGACGGAGATGACCGGGTTATGGGGTCGAGGGTTTTGAGGTGCTTTTCCGATGTTTCTCCCTTCGTTCACCACACGGGAGTGTGGGAGCGAAGGGAGTACGAGTTTACTGTATGATGACCCGGGAGCCCATATTTTCCCTCCTGCGGTGCTTTTCCTCCATCAGGCTTCTTCGTAGCCCTCGTCTTCTTCTTTCACCTTGTCTTTAAAAAGAAAATAAACCCAGGTCTGATAAGCGAGGACAACAGGCACGAAGGTCAGGGCCACGCCCAGCATGATCTTGAGGGTGAGCTGGCTCGATGCCGAGTTATAGATGGTCATACTGAAAGCCGGGCTCAAAGTGGAGGGGAGCAGATTGGGGTAGAGTCCCGCAACCCCGAAGAGCGTTACGGCTACAATGGCGACACAGGAGGAGAACCAGGCACTCCACCAGTGCGCACGGGCGATATGGAAGCGGATCATGACGAGAGCACCCACCGCCAGAAGGGGAACCAGGGCAGTGGGAATCACGAAGAAAAATGGGTTCTTTAGGTAATTGTCGTAGAGGTGCGTCGCGAACCACGTGGCGACTAGGAAGGCGACGGCCACGATGATCAGAGCACCCCAGAGCTTCCCGGCCAGGGCTCCCGCCCGCTCATGCAACGGCCCTTCGGACTTTACCGCAAGCCACAAGCAACCGTGTACCATGAACATGGTCAGGAAGAGCAGTCCTCCCAGGATTCCGTAAGGGTTCAGGAGAGTGAGCAAATTGCCCTGGTAGATGCCTTCCGCGTCGATAGGAATACCCTGGAAGATATTGGCGAAAGCCACCCCCAGCAGGAGCGCGGGCAGAAAGCTACCCACCGTCAGACAGATATCCCAGACGGCCTTCCAGCGGGGGTCCGCCACCTTATTTCTGAATTCAAACGAGACACCGCGCAAAATGAGAGCGAACAAAATCAGCATGAGCGCCGAATAGAGCCCGCTGAACATCACGGCATAGGTTGCGGGAAAGGCCGCGAAAGTGACTCCGCCGGCCGTGAGCAGCCATACTTCGTTGCCGTCCCAGAAAGGCCCCATGGCTCCGTAGATGACCCGCTTGTCGGCATCGTTTTTTGCCAGGACCGGCATCAGGGCTCCCAGACCGAGATCGAAGCCGTCCAGCATGAAATAGACCGCCCAAAGAACACCCCAAAGAACAAACCAGATGGATTCAAGCATCTTTAACCCTCCTCTCCTCTACGCGGAAAGAGTCTTCAGTGCGTCGGGCCCTTTGCGGGCATTGACGACCATGAGATAGAAAGCGGCCGCCCCGAGCAGGGAATAGATCAGAATAAAAGCTATCAGAGTGGTCATCACCTGAGAGGTGCTGATGGGAGAAACCGCATCGGAGGTCTTCATGATTCCATAGACAACCCACGGTTGACGACCTACTTCGGCAAGCATCCAGCCTGCCTCGGAGGCTATGTAGGGGAGCGGAATGGCATAGAGCATGAGCTTGAGGAATCCGGGGCTCTCTTCGAGCTTATTGCGCCTGATCCACCCATAGAGCGTGAGAAAGACAAAGGTGAATCCGAGGCCGACCATGACTCTGAACGACAGGAAAGAGAGGAGCACCGGAGGCCTTTCTTCCTTGGGAAAGTCTTTTAGACCTTTAACCGTTGCATTGGGATCACCGTATGCCAGCACGCTCAACACTCCGGGAATTCCGCCGATTTCCAGGAGATTGCGTTCATTGTCCTCATCGGGAATGATGAAGAGGTATTGCGGAGCCTGCTTCTGCGTTTCCCAGAGAGATTCCATGGCTGCCAGTTTGGTCGGCTGGATTTTGGCGACTTCGCTTCCGTGTACGTGTCCCTGTACCAGAAGCGCCAGGGAGAAAATCAGCGAGAAGGTGAGACCCAGACGAAAAGACTTCGTAAAGAAGACTATGTTCTGTTTGCGCAGCAGGTGATAGGCGCTGATACCCATCACGAAAAACCCGCCCACAATGTAGGCTCCACTGACCGTATGAAGAATTTCCTGAATGGCGAAGGGCTGGGAAATGACGGCCATGAAATCCGTAAGCTCCGCCCGCCCGTTGCGGATGGCAAATCCTACCGGATGCTGCATCCATGCATTGGCGATGAGAATCCACACGGCCGAAAGATTGGATGCTATGGCCACCAGCCAGATAGTGACGGCGTGTGCCCGGGGAGAAAGCTTCTTCCAGCCGAAAGCCCAGACGGCGATGAAGGTGGATTCCAGGAAGAAAGCTACCGAAGCTTCGATAGCGAGAAGGGAGCCGAAAACATCCCCCACGTAGCGGGAGTATCGAGACCAGTTGGTTCCGAACTGAAATTCCAAGGTAATTCCCGTGACGATGCCGATGGCGAAATTGATGAGAAACAGCTTTCCCCAGAATCGCGCCATGGTCTTGTAGTCCTCATCTCCGGTCCTGACGTACAGGGTTTCCATCAGCGCAAGCAGCACCGATAGCCCGAGGGTGAGGGGTACGAACAAAAAGTGGAAGAACGTCGCAGCGGCGAACTGCAGCCTTGAGAGCATCAAGACGTCCATAGCCTACCTCCTCTCACAAGAGAATTGATTTTAGTCTTCAAGGGGTTGGAATAATATGCCGGTCAAAGCGAAAAGAATCAGGCGAGGGGGAAGAGGAAAGCTTTTGAAGCCCCCTCGGCCTGGATTCCCGATGTTAAGGAAAGGTACGGCTCGAGCCGCCTGTTATCCCGGCGGCCCCGATCTTCAGCGGACACTGGAAATCATACGGCTCACAGACCTTATGCTTTCCACAGTCCGTGGAGATTGCAGTATTCTCTTGCCGTGACCGGCCAGTCCTGAATGCAGAAGAGCGCCTCGGGAGCGTCTCCCGGCTCGAGGAACTTCCGGTAGGCCTTTTCCCCGGCAACCACCTCGATCCACATGATATAATGCTTTTCCTCCATCGGGTGCGCAACGCTTCCAATCTTCACCTTCACACCTTCGGGAGTCTTCTCGATGACGGGTACGTGCTTTTCCTTGGCCGCATCCACGGTGTTTTCCACGTAACGCTTCATGGGCTGCCCGCAGCACACGAGCTCTCCACTGCCGCCGGAGAGTACTTCAACGATGTTTCCGCATAATTCACATTTGTAGATCTGAAGCTTCTCTGCCATGGTTTTCGCACCTTTCGTTTAAGAGTGAAATTCTTCGTAACGATGTTCCCTGCACTTCCTGACGTCGCATGAACACCCGGCGCCGGCGCCCCTGCTAGTCCACTTTGAAGAACGCTTTGGCCACGGCGTTGCACACCGGGCACTTTTCCGGAGGGCTTGCTTCGCAGGTATAACCGCACACCGAACAGACCCAGTAGTCCACTTCGGGGAGATTATCCAGATTGTCCAGGGCCTTCTGATAGAGATCGGCATGCCCCTTTTCCACTTCATTGGCGTAGGTGAAGGTGCGCTCGGCCTGCTTGTTGCCTTCTTCCTTCGCCGTAGCGATCATGGCCGGGTACATGGACTCGAACTCGTGAGTCTCACCGGAAATGGCCGCTTTGAGGTTTTCTGTCGTGTTCTTGATTCCGTTCAGGGTCTTCAGGTGCGTGTGGGCATGTATCGTTTCGGCCTCGGCGGCTGCCCTGAAAAGTTTGGCCACCTGACGACGTCCTTCCTTTTCCGCTTGTTTGGCAAAGGCGAGGTACTTTCGATTTGCCTGGGATTCTCCCGCGAAAGCGTCCCAAAGATTTTGCTCGGACTTACTCATGGCGATTCTTCCTCCTTCTTGAATTCTGATTTACTCGATCCATCACTTCACAACTTCACACATGGGAATGCCGGGAGCCAAGATCGTCTCAGCTCCCTGCCTTTTTCCGTCCATCCTGTTCCAGCTTCCCCTGCCGGTCGCCCCCCGGCCTTTCTTTCGGCCACCAGCCTTTTCGCACATGAGCCTCACGCTCTTCTTCGGCCAGCTTTTTGATCTTGTAAGCCGAATCCCGCAAAACACCGAAGAGGACACCGCAGCCGGTATCTTCCCGATTTCTGTCGCCCTCGTCCGCGACTTCCGTCATGCGCTCTACCAGATCAAGAGTCTTGCGAATAGCGTCGTTACATTGCCTCATTGCGTTCTTCGCTTTCACTCGAAGGTGGATGTCTTGGTTATGCCTTTTGTCCAGCTTCCGTCGAGTCACGTAAGCTGTCCCCAACTGTTTGCGTGATCCTAAGAGCAAAGGGTGTACCAACGCGGGAACTGCCAAGAACGATAATGAGTCTTCCGGCTATGTCAATGGCTTACGGAACGGCTGGAAAGTTCGGCCGAGCCGGCTGAGAGAGGCAATTGAGACATGAGTGAGACACTTCGCGAAACAGGCAAGTGTCCGGTGCAATTCATACAAACAAGATAGGCCGAAAGATGAAGTGTCTCAAACTATTTTTCGGGGCGTGAGACATAAGTGTATTATGAAACACTGCTTTATAATTATGGGCTGCCCAGATGGTGGAAGCGGCATCCTGCCGCTTCTTTCGCCAGCCGGCTGCTCACGCAAAAAAACGGCAGGATGCCGGTTCCACACTGGACGAGAAATGTCCCGCCTTACGTGGATAGCCGTTTTTGTCATATAATAACACAAGACCTGATCCCGTGTGCATGACCCCGTGCGCAGGTGCACAGCCGACACCTCAGCTTGACTTTATAAGCATATCTATTTACAAAAGCTCATGAGCTCGAACCAATTCAAAACATGGCTGAAAAAGCAAGGATGCACTTTCGAGACGAAAGGCGCTACCGGGCATCTTCTTGTTCGCTTGGGCGACAAGATTGCCGACTTGCCCATGCACGGCGGCAACAAGGAGCTCGGCACGGGATTGGTCGAGAGAATCAAGAAACAACTCGGCCTGAAGTAGGAGGCACTTTATGTTGATTTATCCCGTCCAGCTTGAGCCGGACGACAACGAAACGATTCTGGCGACCTTCCCGGATGTTCCCGAGGCCGTGACCTTCGGTGATGATGAGGCAGACGCAAGGGAGCATGCGGTCGGCGCACTCATCACCATATTTTCAGCCTACATGGACGACCGCAAACGCATACCCATGCCCTCGCCCCTGCGAGACCGGCCTGGCGTGGTTCTCCCCGTGGGCGTTTCGGCAAAGGTGCTGCTCTGGAATTCCATGCTCGATGCCGGAATGCGCAAAGCCGATCTTGCCCGAAGGCTCAATCTCTCGCCGCCCGTCATAGACCGCCTGCTCAGCCTGACCCACGCAAGCCGCATCGAGCAGATCGAGACGGCTCTCGCGGCGCTCGGGAAGAAGCTGGTTGTCGGTGTGCGCGAGGCCGCTTAAGTTAGCATCTATATCCTCCATCTTTCCACCCACGCTGCCCAAGAGAGCTTTGAGCAGGAGCACACTCTTTGATGGCGCCGTTTTCACTATTCTTGATGGAGAATCGCGGGACTGATGATGTTTCTGATTCTACCGGATTTTGTGTTTCCATGTCGAACCTAATAGGTAAGCCGGTTTAGCAATATCCTTTGTCCCCATAGCTTCCCTGGCTCCAGGCATGAGCTACAAAGTTAGCCGCGCCTTGACCTAATGTTTCGAGCAGCTTGACAAGCCCCCTTAGCTCGTGTACTATTTGAATGCGTACAAACCAAGGGGGATTCACATGCCAAGAATAGCCGTTGAAGATAATAGCCGAATGTCTTTGAGAATCCGCCCGGACGATAAGGCGCTGTTGATGCGCGCCGTCGCCTACGCGCATACCGATCTCACAGATTTTGTGCTGAGGAATGCCTTACAGGCGGCAAAGACTGTGATTGCCCAAGCTGAACAGGTTTTACTGTCAGAGCGCGATAGTCTGCGCGTTTTGGATGCTCTGGAAAATCCGCCAGCGCCGAATGCGAAGCTGCGGGCAGCGGCTCATGCTTTGCCTACACAATCGTGACCGTCCCCCCTTGGCATGAAGAACCGATTTCCAAACGGCATAATCGGGAAGAGTTTGATTGTGGTGATCCTGCATTGAATGATTTTTTGCGCCGTTATGCGCGTCAATCTCATGACCAAGGTGGGGCTAAAACTTTTCTTGCAATCAAAGATGATAACACGCCGCCGATCCTTGGTTTTTATTCCCTCAGTCCCGCCTCTGTAGAGTTTTCCCGTGCCCCTGCTGTCCTCAAGCGAGGATTGGCACGGCATGATGTACCTGTTTTTCGCCTCGGTCGCCTGGCTGTAGATAAGTCTATGCAGGGCAAGGGGCTTGGCGGTCAACTTCTTCTATCTGCCGGTAGGCGCTGCCTCCGCGCCTCTCAGGACGTGGGGGGTGTGGCGTTATTGATTGATGCCAAGAATGACGGCATAGCAAATTGGTACGCCAGCTATGGCGCGTTGCCTCTTCTGGATACACCTCTTTCTTTGCTTCTACCTCTGGAAACTATCCGAACGGTTTTAGAAGCCGCCGGAAAACTATAAATCCACACTATCGTTTTGTTTAATGTTTGCCCCGTGAGACACCCCCCGCCATAGAAAGGCTCGCTTCGCGGACAGCGCGGACAGGGTCGGGCCACGGCAACATGTAGGAATTCATGATCAAGTTTGCAAGATGGAACTCTCTTTGAGGCTTAAGTCATCATTTTCCGCATGAAAAATGGGCGTCTAAGGTAGGTGCCACGCTCCAGAACATGTGAAACACGGGAGTCTCGTCATATTCGACCATGTATCCCGCAAACGCGCGTCACCAAAGCACCCCACCCCAAGCCCCAAGCCCCGGAGAGTACACGATAAAGTGAGACAATGGGCGATTGGTCGAAACGACGGTCAAAGCCCGTCACTCGTCGGGCACATCTCCCAGGAAGCGATAGAGAGTGGCTCTGCCGACACCCAGGAGCTTTGCTGCTTTCGATTTGTTTCCACCGCTCTCTTTCATGGCAGCCCAAACGGAATCCTTATCCAACTTCCGGCAAGGACCGGGTGTGGAAATTGCGCTGCGGTGCTGTGCCAGCTCCAGTGGCAGATCTTCCGGCCGAATCATCCTGCCCCTGGACTTTACGAGGGAAAAATGCACGGCGTTTTGCAGCTCCCGTACGTTTCCCGGCCATGAGTAGTCCATCAGAAGGGAAAGGGCCTCCCTGTCCATGCCCGAGGTGCTCTGGCCGCGCCTGGCTGCCTGGTCCAGGAAGTGAGCGACCAGCAGAGGGATATCGTTTTTCCGCTCTCTCAGGGGCGGGAGGCGCAGAGGCACCACGTTGAGTCGATAGTACAGGTCTTCACGGAAATTCCGTTTTTCCATTTCACGCTTCAGATCGCGGTTGGTGGCGCTGATGACACGCACGTTCACCGCTATCGTTTCTTCGCCCCCTACCCTCTCGAAGGTTCCTTCCTGAAGCACGCGCAGCAGCTTTACCTGCATTGGTCTGGGCAGCTCGGAGACTTCATCCAGAAAGATCGTCCCGCCGTGCGCCAGCTCGAAACGCCCCTTCTTGTCACGAATCGCCCCCGAGAAGGCCCCTTTGACGTGCCCGAAGAGCTCGCTCTCGAGGAGACCTTCGGGAAGGGCTCCGCAGTTTACGGGTACAAAAGGCCCTCCGCCTCGCATACTCTCGTTGTGGATGGCTGCCGCCACCAGCTCCTTGCCCGTTCCGGTCTCACCGAAGATGTGAACCGAATAGTCGTTGGTAGCGAGATTCCTGATCTGCTCGAAAACCTGGAGCATCTTGTGATCTCGGCCGATTATTCCGGCAAAGCTTGTGAGCTCCCCCAGGCGGCTCTTCAGTCCGATGAGATCGGTAATGTCTCGAAAGGCAGCGAGAACTCCCACGAAGCATCCCTGGTCGTCCGTCATTCCCGTGACCGACATTTCGATCCGGCGAAGCTCGCCTTTCCTGGTCACGATGTTGAGTGAATAGGCCAGGTGAGTCAGAGAGTCGGGAACTTCGCCGCAAAACGAGCACCGGTTCCCGCAAAAGGGACTCCCGAAGACCTCGTGGCAATCCTTTCCCATGACTTCTTCCCTGGAGTAGCCGGTGATGCTTTCAGCCGCACGGTTGAAAAATAGGATACGCCTCAGGCGATCGTGGGCAATGATTCCTTCCATGAGGTTGTCGAGGATGTGTGAGAGATTCCTCTCGTCAGAAGCTATTTTTTCGATGGTCAAATCTTTCATGGATCAACCTTGGAATATGAAAACACCGGGACAGGCCTTAAAGCCCGCGTTGTACCGGAGTAATTTTACCGTCGCCAACGATTTTGAAAAGTTGTCCTCGCCATTCGACTTCCTTGCCGAAAAGACTCACGCACCAGAGGGCAAAGCTCAGAAGGTCTCTTATCGGGAGCAGCCACAGATTTTTCCCTAGATTGACGTCACGCAGAAAGTGAGCCCCGACCACCCAGCCCATGGTCAGCCGCGCAATCAGGGTCGCGGCCAGCAGTAGGAGACTTGGCGTCGAGGCTTGATTGGCGATCACGCAGAGCACAGCCAGGGCCGTGCCGTGTGTTACGAGGGAGCCCAAATGCCCTAAGGGACGACACGCGCGTATTCCTCGAGCCCACCGTATCTGGTGCTTCAGCATGCTCCAAAAGCGCATGGGGGGCTGCAGGGTTTCGACTACATAAGGTGAGAGCCTTACCTCATAGCCGGCCTTGTGCATCAGGTTGCCGAGCATGAAGTCATCGGCGAGGTAATCGGCGATAGCTTCGAACCCTCCGATAGAGCGAAGCTTTTTCCTGGTTGTTGCGATAAGGGCACCGAGAGCGAACGACATGCCTTCCGTAAGCCAGGCCACCAGGACCCCGGGCGCAAACTCGCCGGTGATTCCGACAGATTCGAGAGCCGAGGCTCCATTGAGAGCCTTGCCGGCGCGATAAAAACAGGTGACCAGCCCAACCCCTTCGTCCGAGAGCTGAGGAACGATGACGGCGAGGCAGTCCGGTCCGACCCGGATGTCGCTGTCCACCAGGATGATGACTTCGTGCTTCGCTCGCACCAGCATGTTGTGCAGGTTGTTTACCTTGGGGTTCTCTCCGATGGCCTCGGGGCTGATCACGAGCTCGATATCCCTGTCGGGAAAATCCGCCATGAGCTTTCGAACTACCGGTACGGAGGCGTCGTTTCCGTCGTGAACGCCGAAGACGATTTGAAACGATGGATAGGTCTGGCGACAGAAGGAGGCGTGATTTTCATAGGCCTCGAAATCGGTTCCGCACAGGGGAATCAGGATGGTGGCAGGCGGGAGCTTGCCATCGCAGCAACGACGAGCTTCGGAGAAGAACTTCATAGCGGCGAAAATGCACACCAGGTAGTAGGCGATGGATGCGGTCGTCAGACCGACCAGCAAAAATGCAAATGTGGTGAAAAGCATTGGGATTTGTTCCGCGCCGTGGCTATGCAATGCCAATAAGCAATCGTTTCAAGGCATTACGCCCGTAACCGAGACACATTCATTCGTCAGGGCAGACAGATCAACGCCACCCCCAGGCACACCAAAAGGGTTCCCGCCCAACGCAGGCGGCTGACTTCTTCTTTCAAAATGAACTTTGCCCCGAGAATGCTCACTACGTAGAAGATGGAAGTCGCAGGCACGATGAAGCTCATGTCCGCCCAGGACAGAACGGCCAGAAACGAAAAAAAACTGACCGCCAGAGAAAGAATCCCCAGGATAAAGCTCTTGTTTGTAATGACTCTGAGGCCGATCCGAAGAAGCTCCCTGGGATTGAGAGTCGAGACCTCGCCGATTTCTTTCATTCCTTTTGTGATGAAAACATCCCCTGCCGCGTTGGAGAGGACGATGATCACGATCATGACGGCTGTCATCATAGGGCGGCTCCGTGGAGGTTGAGATCGATCACGCTTTCGTCTCCGTGCTTTCAACCGCCGGGTGGTGGGCCTGTTCAATGCCGGCGCTACCCGATCTCGATACCAGTATCACCCCGAGAAAAATGAGCACCGTGCCTGCCCACCGGATAGACGAAACGGGCTCGCCAAGGACTTTGTGAGCGAGGGCGACGTTCAGAATGTAGCCGAAAGACGTGGCAGGCAAAACGAAGCTCAAGTCCGCCCACGACAGGGCGACGGCAAAAAAAACGAAAAAGACGATCAGCAACAAAGTCCCCAGCCAGATCATGGGGCTGCCCATGGCATGGACGAGCAGGGAGAGAGACAGGCTGTCGGCGCCTTCCCCGGTTGAGGCCAGAGCCTTCATCCCCTTGCTGAGACAGGTGTTTCCCGCAGCCTGAGCGATGACGGCAATAATCAGTACAATAGCGGTCTTCATGAGCTTGCTTCCAGTTCGAAGGGAGTGATCGATCTGATCCCGCGGTCCTTCATGCGCATTTTCACTCCGGGGCTGAGCAGGATCTGGAGCTCCATCATGCCCCGGTCGCCATCCAGAGCCGGGTGGAAGTAGATCTCTCCGGCTCCGGCCCTCAGATTATCCAGAACCATCAGGACGTAAGCTTCGGTCATTTTGCCGCTCTGGAAATTTCCGTAGACTCTATCCGTAAATATGAACTTCCTTTCACGGAGTGTGCGTTTCATGCCTCGCGTGAGCAAATGAAAGATGAATCCGTAGGCTGCCTTACTCCATGACTTGCCGGCATCGTAAGCGAGGGCAAGCCTCAGATCGTCGTCCGGCACGCGCATCAGGGTGACTCCGTGGCGCTCTCCCAGTTTCAGAGCGGTCCGGAAAATGACGGGATGCACGTGCATGTGCAGGTGGCTGTCGATGTGGGAGCAGCGCAGACCGGTGGATCGGAACTTTTCGAATTGCGCCTCCAGCTCGGCGGCCAGCTCCCGCCGCGCCGGCCGGGAAAAGTAGTATTTCAGGCCGGCAGCCGTCGGATCGTTGGAGAAACGGCCTTTTTCATCCACAAGGTGTGGAATCTCTGTGGGAGGCAAGACCGATTTTCCCATCACGGTTACCAGGTGAATTCCGACAGCCAACCGCTCATTTTCTCTTGCAAGCCGGAGGGCATCTTCGAAGGCATCTCCGGTCACCATGAGGCTGCAGCTCGTCAAAGCTCCTTCCTTGAAGGCCCGAATGACGGCTGCGTTCACCTCACGGGAAAGACCGAAGTCATCTCCGTTCACGATCAACTGGGGTGGTCTCATGGCTCTATCGATTCAACGCTGTTTTGAAAATTTCTTCCTCTTCGCCCGCAACTGAAGATATTCCTTGGCCTCGTGGTACAATCGGACGCGCTCGGTTTTGTCGAAGATCGCCTTTCGGACGATCCTGAAGATGATCCGTGGCCGAAAATAGTAGCGGCCGTAGAAATACTCGACAGCTTCCACGATTTCCTGCCGGTTGAGTCCTGGATAGCGGATGTTTGGAAGCTGGTGTCCGAGCTCGTCGGACATATCGTCGTCGGTCAGATAGCCGTGGCTTCGTGCGTATTCATCGAATTCGGTACCGGGGTAAGGATGAGCGATGGAGACTTGAATGGTCTCGCAATCGAGCCGTTCCGCGAAATCCATGGTTCGTTGGATCGTTTCAGGGGTCTCTCCGGGCAATCCAATGATGAAATCGCCGTGGACGGCAAGGCCGAGCTGCTTGCAGTTCTTCATGAAGGTGTAGGCCTGTTCGGCTGTGGCACCCTTCTTGATGTTTTTCAGCACCTGGGGATCACCCGATTCGAAGCCCACTATCAGGAGGCGGCAGCCGGCTTCTTTCATGGCTTTCAGCATCTCGTAGTCGGCATGGACGCGGCAGGTGCAGGACCAGGTGAACTTGAGGGGCTTCAATTTGCCGCAGAGCTCGATCACTCTGTTTTTTCCCCAGGCAAAAGTGTCGTCGTCGAAAAAGATTTCCTTGATCTCGGGAAAGAGCGCGAGAGCGTGCTTCACTTCGGCTGCGACGTTTTCACTGCTGCGTGTGCGCCAGCGATGCCCGCTGAAAGTCTGCGGCCACAGACAATAGGTGCAAAGAGCCGGACAGCCGCGAGAGCTGTAGAAGGCGACAAAGGGATGAAGCAGGAAGGGAACATTGTATCTGGTAATATCCAGATCCCGCTTGTAAATATCGACGGCGAAAGGAAGGGAATCGAGGTCCGTCAAGGGCGGACGGTCCGGATTGTGAACAACCTGGCCGTCTTTCAGAAAGCTTACGCCCGCGATTTCCTCGAGCGGCTTTCCCGCGGCGAATTCCGAGACCGAATAGTCGAATTCCCGTCGCCCCACGAAATCGATTGCGGACGAAGCCTTCAGGCTTTCTTCGGGCTTCACGGAAACATGAGGACCGACGAAGGCGATCTTGATGCCGGGATTGACCGCCTTGATCAGCTCCGCCAGCTCGATATCGTTAGCGAATCCGGGGGTGCTGGTGAAAAGGACCAGAAAAGCATAGTCCTTTGCGATATTGATGGTTTCTTCGGGAGTCACGCCATGAGAGGGAGCATCCAGCAGTCTGCTGTCCTTGATCAATCCGGCGGGGTAGGTAAGCCAGACCGGATACCAGAACGAAGTGATTTCCCGTCGCGCCGGCCAGCGCGAGCTTGCCCCGCCGTCGAACTTTTCGAAGGAAGGGGGGTTGAGGAGCAGGGTCTTCATAAAGTAGCCTCCAGTTGGTTATTCAGGGAGGTGCACTATAAGCGGCACCAAAATCCATGTCAAGCCGGGTTCATCGCTCAAAAAGCCAGAATAGCACATTTCGATTTCAGGGCACATGGAAAGTATGAGCTTCCTCCGGGACATGGTTTGAGCGCGAGGGCACCGGCTCGTGAGAGAAGTAGCTTCACAGGCTGAAAAAAGAGATTTTCCGAACCCGGCTGATCTCGCTTGATAGAAGGGCTCCAAGAGGGTTATGATAGCCCGAATATCTCTTGCTATGATCCGTAAGAAAGTACACAGAACGATTGATATGCCAGAGATGGCGAAGGAAAGGGGAGAATGAAGAGAATAACCCTCGGCACAAAACTGGTTGTTGGTGGCATTCTCATGGTATTCATTCCGTTGGCGGTTGTGAGCCTGTTCGGAACCATGAAAACATCGAACGCTATCGGAGCCTTCTCGAATCAGCAGCTCGAAAGCCAGGCCAAGGGCCTTGCCGGCATGATTCACCTGATCCTCTTGGAGGAGATGAAGCTGGTGGTTGAGCTCTCGGCGGGAAACACGAGCATCGATGTAGCCACCAAGGTTGCCGAGGAAGGGATCAACAGCTCGGCCCAGGATATTGAAAAGCTGAGCCGCAAGCTCTCCCAGGCCATGAAGCAGATCGGCACCGACTATGAATCCATCTGCGTGGCGGATATCAATGGTGTGATCTATGCCGACGGCGGAGATGGAAGCTACAAGGGGCTTTCCATCGGAGAAGAGGAATATTTCAAGAGCGCCAGGAACGGAAAGAGCGCCGTGGGGAAGGTGATCAAATCCAGGAAAACGGGTCTCCCCGTTTTCTCTATCTGTGCTCCCATCTTTTCCAAGGCGGGAAAATTTGTCGGAGGCATGCTGACGGTCCTCAAAATGGATTTTCTGAACAACCATATCACCAATACCAAGATCGGCAGCACCGGCTATGCCTATATGACGGACGAGAAGGGTACCCTCATCGCCCACCCCAAGAAAGAACATATCCTCGCGGTCAATCTGACGACAATCAAAGGCATGGAAGAAATCAGCACCAAGATGATGACTCGCCAGGCTGGATCTGAAACAGGCGCCTTCGAGGGGGCTCGGAAAGTCGCCGGCTTCGCTCCGGTCGAGCTGACGGGCTGGATTGTGGGTGTGACCCAAAACCAGGATGAGCTGATGGCGCCGGTCGTTGCCATACGAAACGGTACCTTCATCATGGCGGGTGTTTTCTTCGCGGTTTTTATGATCATCATCGTGATTTTTTCCCGGCGTCTCACGATGCCGATCAAGTACGTGGCCGAAGGCCTCAAGGACGGGGCGGACCGGGTGGCGGTTGCGTCCGACCACATCTCGGAATCCAGCCAATCCCTGGCGGAAGGGGCATCCGAACAGGCTGCTTCGCTTGAAGAAACATCCTCCGCCCTGGAACAGATGGCGTCCATGACCAAACAAAACGCGGGCAATTCCAACCAGGCCAATAATCTGATGTCGGATACCTCACGGGTAGTGGCGGATGCCAACACCTCCATGAATGAGCTGACCGCTTCCATGGAAGAAATCTCCAAGGCCAGCGAGGAAACGCAGAAGATCATCAAAACGATCGACGAAATCGCTTTCCAGACCAATCTGCTCGCCCTGAACGCAGCGGTGGAAGCGGCACGCGCGGGAGAGGCCGGGGCCGGGTTTGCCGTCGTGGCGGAAGAGGTGAGAAATCTGGCAATGAGAGCGGCGGAATCGGCGCGAAATACAGCTCAGCTTATCGAGGGCACGGTCAAGAAAACCAAGTCCGGCTCCGAATTGGTCACCAGAACAGAAAGAGCCTTTTCGCAAGTCGCAGCCAGCACATCCAAAATGGGCGAGCTCATCGGGGAAATTGCGGCTGCCTCCAATGAGCAGGCTCAAGGGATCGATCAAATCAACAAAGCGATTGCTGAAATGGACAAAGTAGTCCAGCGAAATGCCGCCAGCGCGGAAGAATCGGCGGCGGCTTCCGGAGACATGAGGGCTCAGGCAAGGCAGATGCGCGGGTTTGTATGGGAGTTGCTGGTGCTGATAAGAGGCGGCGGCGACGATAAAGAAGATGGGGAAGCGGAATCCAGGGTGATTGCTGTTCCGGATCGTAAGACTCTGCCTAAAGTCCAAACGAAAAGCAACAAAACCGGCAACTTGAAAAGACCGGTGTTGGGTGCCGGACGAGGGCAGGCACCTCGTAAGCAGCTTACCCAACCCAAGGATGACGATTTTGACGACTTCTAAGGTGATTTCCAGGAGACGATTTTACCCATTTAACCGTGAGGACAGCCCGGCGCCGCCGTGGAAGGCGGTGCCGGGCTGCTCCGGGCGTTCTTTATGATGAGCTTTGGAATAATTTCTAAGAGCTGACCCGTTACAGCACGGGTCGAAAGCTCCTTGACATGGATTCGCGAGTATCAGGAAACAGAAGGTAGGTCCGCTCTACTATTCGTTATGCGGTTCTCAAATGGTGAGTATCTCCTGCTGCTGCTCTTCATCCTGTTGATATTGTCAAGCCAAGCCTGAACAATCCGGTAATGAGGACCTGAACATGAGTGCTACTTACGTCCTGACTTTTTCCATACTTTTTCAATTCATAGCCGCCTGTCTGGCCTTGAGGCTGATCCCCGTGGCAGGAGGGCGCAAAGCGTGGATTCTGGTCTCAGCGGCCATTTTCCTCATGGCCGTTCGAAGGTGCCTGAGCCTGTATTGGGAGTGGCCACGAGATTTGCAAGACCAGATGGCCTCGCCCGCTGAATGGGTTGCCCTCCTGACGTCCGCCTTCATGCTCGCCGGCATAGCCTGGATTCGCCCCCTCTTTCTTTCGATCCGGCACTCGACGGAAGCCATGAAAGAGAGTGAAGAGAAATACCGCACTCTTTTCGAGGAATCGAGAGACGCCATTTACCTAACCGATGGGAGAGGAAAGCTGATCGACGTCAATCGATCTACGTTGGGTCTGTTCGGCTATACCCGCGATGAGATGATCGGTCTCGATGCACGGGCTCTCTATGTGGATTCGACCGAAAGAGCCCGGTTCAAAGAAGAGCTCAAGAGCCAGGGATATGCCCGAGACCATGAGATGAAGCTGCGCCGAAAAGATGGAACGGAGATGCAATGCATTCTCACTACGACTACCCGGCGGGCCGATGACGGAGCCGTTCTGGGGTACCAGGGCATCATTCGTGACGTCACCCGGCGAAAAGAGATGGAGCGAAGCCTGCGGGAGAAAAATGAGGTCCTCAATGCCGTTCTCGCTGCCTCCTCCATAGGGATATCCCTCGTGCGCAACCGTACCTTCGAGTGGGTCAATGAAACCATGAGCAGCATGCTTGGATACGAGAACGGCAGCCTGGAAGGGATGAACACCCTGGTGCTTTACCAGAGCGCCGAAGAGTACACACGAGTCGGCCAGGAGCTCTATTCGGGAGTTGGAGGAACTGGCGTGGGACGGGTCGATACCCGCTGGGTTCGTCAGGACGGGAGCATCTTCAATGTGCTTATTCAGGCCAGTTTTCTCGACCCCAAAGACCCTGAAAAGGCCCACGTCGTTGCAGCCATGGACATTACGGAGCTCAAACAGGCGGGGGAAGCGCTTCGGGAAAGTGAGGAGCGCTATCGCCACTTCTTTGAGGAGAATCTGACCGGCGTCTACATCGCCACACCCGGCGGCCGGTTCCTCGGATGTAATCCTGCCTTTGCCCGTATCTTCGGTTTCGCTTCCGTCGAGGAGGCCATGGCATCCGACATCAACACCCTTTATCCCGACCCCGGCATCAGGACAAGGTTCGTGGAATTGCTCCGGCAGAAGAAAAAGCTCGACTACTACGAGAGTGAGCTCAGGCGTCCCGACGGCAAGCCGGTTCATGTGATCGAGAACGCCATAGGAAAATTCGACGATGAAGGTGGGCTCGTCGAAATCAAAGCCCATCTCTTCGACACCACGGAACGGAAGAATCTCGAAGAACAGCTTCGGCAGGCTCAAAAAATGGAAGCCATCGGCAGACTGGCCGGGGGCGTTGCCCATGACTTCAACAACCTGCTGACGGCCATCAGCGGCTATACGGATCTTCTGCTCATGAAGCTGGGGGACGAGAGTCCTCTGCGGCGAAATGCCCTCGAAATCAAGAAAGCTTCCGAGCGAGCCGCCTCTCTGACCCGACAGCTCCTGGCTTTCAGCCGTAAGCAGTTGCTCCAGCCCAAGGTGCTGGACCTGAATTACGTGATTTCCGAAATGGAGAAAATGCTGCGCCGCCTGATCGGTGAGGACATTCACCTCCACACCCTTCTCGATGCCAATATCGGGCACGTAAAGATCGATCCGGGACAGTTGGAGCAGGTCGTCATGAACCTCGCCGTAAATGCTCGTGACGCCATGCCACGAGGGGGGAGCCTCACCATCGAGACCTCCGATGTCTACCTGGATGAATCCTACACCCACCGGCATGTGGACGTACCGCCCGGGCCCTACGTGATGCTTGCCGTGAGCGACACCGGCTGCGGCATGGATGCCGAAACGCTGGATCGCGTCTTCGAGCCCTTCTTCACCACCAAGGAAAAGGACAAGGGCACGGGGCTCGGCCTGGCTACCGTCTATGGGATCATCAAGCAGAGCGACGGGCACATCTGGACCTATAGCGAGCCTGAACGAGGCACCACTTTCAAGATCTACCTGCCTCGAGTCGAGGAGAACATCTCCCGCACCAGGTGTGACGTGGAATACAGCGAGTCGATTGGCGGCACGGAAACCGTCCTCCTTGTGGAAGACGATGAAATGGTCCGGTCGATCACTTCCGAGAGCTTGCGGGCGACCGGTTATACCGTGCTGGAAGCTCATCATGCCGAAGACGCATTCCGAATCTGTCAAGAATACGACGGTCCCATTCATCTCCTGCTTACCGATATCGTCATGCCGGGAATGAACGGGTGCCTGCTGGCGGAAAGTCTTGCGGCCGGCCGCCCGGACATGAAGATTCTCTTTATGTCCGGCTACACCGACAAGGGGATTGTCCATAACGGGATATTGGACTCGGGTACGGCATTTCTTCAGAAGCCCTTTCGGCTGGAGTCCCTTGCTCGCAAAATTCGTGAGGTAATAGGCGACGCCTGTCACTGATCGCTGGAGGGTTGGGGTATGGTGCGGGTTTGGTTCGGGAGTCTTCGGGTCCGATTGATCTGCCTGGTTGTTCTTGCCATGCTGCCGGCTTTGGGGTTGGTGGCCTATACGGGGCTCGAGCATCGCCGCAGTGCCGCCGAGCATGCGAAGGAAGATGCGATGCGGCTGGTGCACGTGGCCTCGGGAGCGGAAAAACATCTGTTTGACGCAACCCTCAGGCTGGCACAGGAATTGGCCCATATGCCGGAAATGAGGGAGTCCGATGCAGCCCGATGCAGCCCGCTCTTTGGCGACGTCTTGAAGCAGCACCGCGAATACATCAATCTCGGAGCGGCCGATCCCTCGGGCAAGGTATTTTGCAGTGCCATCGGGGGCGAGCAGGACGCTTATGAGGTAAACATCGCCGACCGGCCCTACTTTCAGGAAGCCATCCGCAGCCATGGCTTTTCCATCGGCAACTATCAAATAGATCGTATCATGAAGAGGCCGACGGTCAATTTCGGCTATCCGGTTCTCGATGAGGAGAACAACGTTCGAGCGGTGATCTTCGCCGCACTTGATTTATCATGGTTTCAACGGCTTGCCGTCGATATGCACCTTCCCGAAGGCTGGACGCTTACCGTACGGGATCGTGAAGGAACCATCCTGGTTCACTATCCCAACCCGGAGCTATGGGTGTCCCGCTCCGTTCCCGAGGCATCCATCCTCAAGGCCATTATGGACCATGGGGGAGAAGGCACCGCCGAGGCCAGCGGCGTGGACAACGTCCAACGCCTTTACGCGTTCACCTCGCTGGGGGGGGACGCGGAAGGAGCGGTATACCTCAGCGTAGGGATTCCCGCCGATACAACTTTTGCCGACAACAACCGGGAGCTGTTCCGCAACATGACCTCCCTGGCAATAGCGGCATTTCTCGCCATCCTGGGGTCCTGGCTCGTGGGGGAATTCTTCATCCTTCGCAGGGTGAACAAGCTCGTTAGCGCAACAAAACAGCTTGCGGAAGGCAACCTGAGTATGCGCGTGGCTGAAGGCGGCTTCCACGGGCAAGGGGAGCTGGATCAACTTGCCTGGTCTTTCGATGAAATGGCCAAATCCCTCGAGGATCGTACCAACCAGCTCCGGGAAACTGAAGCAAAATATCGGGCCATGGTGGAGCAAATCCCTGCCATCACCTACACTGCCACAATCGAGGAAGCCAGACACACCCTGTTTATTAGTCCGCAGATCGAGGTAATGCTGGGCTTTTCCCCTGAGGAATGGATGGCCGATCACGAGCTCTGGCAGAAGCAGATTCACCCGGAAGATCTGTCGCAGGTACTCGATAATATTCGTAGCAGCCGCGTCATGCTTGCCAAAACTGGTTTTCGCTGTGACTACCGGCTCCTGGCGCGCGATGGCCGTGAGATATGGGTTCGAGACGAGGCGGAGGTAGTGCCGGTCGAGACTGAGCCCTTCTGGGTGCTGCAGGGAATCCTGCGGGATATCACGGAGCGCAAGCAGGCAATGCTGGCGCTCCACTATTCGGAGAACAAGTACCGCGCTATTTTTGAAACCACTGGAACTGCAACCATCATCATAGATGAAGATACGGCCATATCCCTGGCCAATTCCGAATTCATCGGACTTTCAGGCTATCACGACTGCAAGGATGATTCATTGAAGGGGAGGAGCTGGACGGAATTTTTCCTGGAGGAGGATGTTAGGAAAATGAAGGAGTATCACCGTCTCCGGCGAATCGATCCGAAAGCCGCTCCCAGGGACTATGAATGCAGATTCGTGGATAATAACGGCAAAGTCAGGCACATGATTGCCAGTGTCGCCATGATACCGGGAACGGACAGGAGTGTTGCCTCCTTTCTGGATATCACCGAGCGCAAGCGCGCCGAGGAATCCATGAGAAAGAGTGAAGAGCGCTACCGGCAGTTCTTCGAGGATGATCTGACCGGCGATTTCATTGCCGACATCGAGGGCCGTGTCATCGCCTATAATCCCGCTTTTGGGTCCATGTTCAGCTTCGATTCACTGTCGGAGGCAAGGAAATGTACCTTTAAATCCATTTTTATCGATATGGCGGCCTGGGAGAAATTTCTGGATCAGGTTCGCGAAAACAAGAAACTGACGTATTGGGAGGCCGAGCTTCGGCGTTGCGATGGAAGACCGATTCACGTAATTGGCAACGTAATCGGAACCTTTGATGAACAAGGTGAGCCGGTTCAAATCAAAGGCTACTTCTTTGACGATACGGATCGGAAGAAGCTTGAAGAACAGTTCCGCCAGGCCCAGAAGATGGAAGCCGTGGGAAGGCTCGCCGGCGGGGTTGCCCATGACTTCAACAACATGCTGACGATCATTACGGGATACAGTGAAATCCTTTTGGAACGTTTGAATCAAAATGATTCACTCCGCAAGTATATCGAAGAGATCGGAAAAGCGGGCGAGAGAGCGGCGTCTCTCACGCGCCAGCTTCTCGCTTTCAGCCGCAAACAAATGCTTCAGCCCAAGGTACTCAACCTCAATACGACGGTCACGCACGTGGAGAAAATGCTCAGGCGCCTGATCGGAGAGGACATCCAACTGACCACCCGCCTGGCTTCGGAGCTGGGAAAGGTTAAAGCCGACCCGGGGCAGATCGAGCAAGTCATCATGAACCTTGTCGTCAATGCCCGCGACGCCATGCCACACGGCGGCCAAATCAGCATAGAAACGGCCAATGTCGATCTGGATAACCAGTATGCTCGCCTTCACCTCGGAGCGGAATCCGGAAGCTACGTCATGATTGCAGTGAGTGATAACGGAATGGGGATGGATGCGGAGACCCAGGTCCGTATCTTCGAGCCGTTTTTCACCACCAAAGAACAGGGAAAGGGCACGGGCCTGGGCCTCTCCACCGTTTACGGGATTGTCAGGCAGAGTGGAGGCCACGTCTGGGTTTCCAGTGAGGTAGGCATCGGCACAAGCTTCAGGGTTTATCTTCCCAGGATCGAAATGAATAGCGATCCGGAACAAGCCTCGACCTTCGGCGCTCTCAACACCATACCATTCCGGGGTACCGAAACGATTCTGCTTGTGGAAGACGAGGAAATGGTGCGTAAAACGATTCGCCGCATCCTGGAGCGAAGCGGCTACAACGTGCTCGATGCCTGCCAGGGCGATGAGGCAATTCTGATTCATGAACAGCACCTCGGCCCCATTCACCTTCTGCTAACCGACGTGATCATGCCGCGAATGAACGGCCATGAGCTCGCACAACTTCTCAGACCTCTGCGGCCGGAAATGAAAGTCCTCTTTGTTTCAGGCTACACCGACAACAGCATCGTCGACGAGAGAATCCCGGGCCTGGGCGCCCTCTATCTGCAAAAGCCCTTCACTCCGGTAGCCCTGACACTGAAAGTGCGGGAAATTCTAGACAAAAAAGACAGCATGAGTCATTCGTAATTTCTAATTCGCCGCTTCCTCCGTGGCTGCTCGTTTGCCGGAAGAGTCGATGCCGTATTTTTTTATTTTGTAGTTGATGGCGCGACGGCTGATTCCAAGCAACTGGGCGGCATCCTTCTGGACCCAGCCGGCTTGCTGAAGGGCTCGAATTATGGCATTGCGCTCGCTCTCATCGAGGGAAAAGGCATCGCCGCCGCCGCCTGGAGCGGGCTTGATGGGGATTTGAGGCAAGCCCGTGAGATGCAGGTCGCTCGGGTGTAGAATGCTGTTTCGGCACAGAACCACTCCGGCTTCGATGGCGTTTTTGAGCTCCCGGACGTTTCCATGCCAGGGGTAGTCGGTCAGCCAACGGATGGTTTCAGGCGGTAGCTTTACCTTGGGTAGGCTATGGCTTTCGCAAAAAGATTCCACGAAATGCTGCGCCAGCTCGGGAATATCTTCCCTTCTATCTCTGAGGGGCGGAATCTTCAGGGTGACGACCCGCAGCCGGTAATAGAGATCCTCCCGGAAGTTTCCGGCTTCAACTTCTTCGGGCAAGTCTGAATTAGTTGCCGCAATGACGCGGCAGTCCACCGGTATTTCCTTCAGATCGCCGATTCTGCGTATCTTTCGATCCTCGAGAAAGCGGAGAAGCCGGACCTGCATTTCGACGGAGATATTTCCAATTTCATCCAGAAACAAAGTCCCTTTGTCCGCGGCCTCGATGAGGCCCTTTTTGTCTCGAATGGCGTGGGTGAACGAACCGCGCATATGTCCGAAGAGCTCGCTTTCGAGAAGGCCGGTTGGAGTTGAGCCGCAATCCACGACCAGGAAGGGATGATTACGTCGAGGCCCCCTTTCATGAATGAGCCGGGCGACCCGCTCCTTCCCGACGCCGCTCTCGCCCAGGATCAGTACGTTCACGTCGCTCGGCGCGATGCGCTCGATCAGGTCATAGAGCTCCGCCATGGCGGGACTTTTCCCTCCCCACAGGCTCTGGTTGATCGGAGGAAGCCCCTCTTCGGCCGGAGCGGAGCGTGGGGAGCGCTTCTTCAGAACTTCCTGCACCTTGTGCAAAAGGTCCCGCCCGTCGAAAGGCTTGGTCAGATATTCCACGGCGCCGGCCTTAACCGCGCTGACGGCGTCGGGAATGGTCCCGTAGGCCGTTAGAAATATCACCGGAAGCTCGGGATGAACGGAGCGGACTTTCTCCAGAAGCTCCATACCGCCCATTCCGGGCATGCGGATATCGGAGATCAGTAAATCCACATGTTTTGAGCGGATGATGTCCAGAGCCGCTTCCGCTCCGGTGGCGGTGAGGACGCGGAGCTCCACGGAAGAGAGGCGGGCTTCCAGCACTTCCAGGATATGAAGGTCGTCATCCACGACCAGAATGGTTTGCTTCGAGGTCAAGGTGTTCTCCCGTGGCCGGCTTCCTCAGGGTGAGGAAACCTCTTTTTGTTTTTCCTGAATTTTTAGATGAATCGCCTCCAGGGAATCGATCTGATGCTTGAGGCGACGTATTTCCTTTTCCCGTGCATCGAGCCTGGCCTTGATCTTCGCCATTTCCTTTTCCCTGGTCTGGAGCTGGTTTCTGGTCATGGTCAGGTCCCTGGCCTGATTGTTGTTTTCTTTGTTGCAAACGGCCTTCTTTTTGGGCTTGTCTTTCTTTGGCGCGTTGGGCTCGGACGAGCACGGAGGTGTCACACGTTCGAGAAAAGGTGTCAGCAGCCTGGGATCTTCACTGGCCAAAGGATTTGGAATCGGAGCCTTCCGGCTCCAGGCATCCCAAAGACTCAGGGCATCGCTGAATTCCTCCGGCGTTTGAGCCACAATCAGGCGTGTACAGGCCAAAGCATAGAGGGCGTTCAAGGCAAGGGCTTGATTTGCGGAATTCTTGCCGAGGAGCGTGAAGCTTTCCGCGGCCTTGTTGTAATCCTCTCTATGGAAAGCCTGAAGAGCCTCCTCCCAGCTTTTCAAATCGGGATCGATGGATGGGGTCTCTGCCCGGGGTGTCGGTGTCGGTGTCATGTCTTTATGAATGGAGCCGCACCCGGATATTCCCGTCCCGGCAAGGAAAAGGAGCGCCGGTAGTATCCAGGGGACCACAATCGATCTATGAGCTCGTGTCAAATGCATCCTGCTATCCCTTTCGCGCCAGGGGGAGGGTAAAGCCGAAAGTACTCCCCTTGCCGAGCTGGCTTACGATCCAGACGGTTCCCCCATGCGCCTCGACAATGTGCTTGGATATGCTGAGGCCCAGTCCGACACCGTCGACGTGATCCCGGACTCCTGACGCACGATAGTATTTGTGAAAGACGAGCGACTGCTCGTCCTCCGGGATGCCTGGTCCGTTGTCTGAAACTGAAAACTTCAACGCAGGCTCGCTCCCTGTTTCATCGGTCTCCACGCGCACCAGCACCTCGGTTCCCGAGGGAGAAAACTTGATGGCGTTTCCCAACAAATTCAGGAGTACCTGCTGCAGGTGGTCCGGATCTCCGGTCAGAACGGGAACCTCCGAAGGTATCAGCGCCTGGATCTTTATCCCCTTGGCTTCGGCCGCCGGCATCATGCGGTGGATACTGCTGGAGACAAAGGCGGAAGGATCGAAAAGGCGGGGATTGATCTTGAGTACGCCCGCTTCGAGGCGGGAAATCTGCATGAGATGGTTCAAGAGATCGCAGATGCGCTCGATTTCCCGGCTTGCGATCTCGAGGAAGCGTCTCTGGCGCTCGTTGATGCTCCCCATCACTTCTTCCAGGGTCAGATTGACGGATTCTCGAATGGAGGTGAGAGGTGTCCTGATTTCATGGCTGAGCATCGAGATGAAATCCGATCTCATCCGCTCCTCTTCCGCCAGCCGTTCGGCCATGTCATTGAAAGCACCGGCCAGCTCCCCGAATTCGTCCTTGGACAGCACCCGTATGGGCTCGCTCATGCCGCGCCGGGAAATGGAGCGGATTCCCCTGCGCAATTCCTTGAGCGGGCGGCTCATGGAATGCGCCAGGAACATGCTCCCGAGAAGGCCAACCAGAATGGAGAACCCCAACCCCAGATAGCCCCAGCGGACGGCCATCTGTCCCCTTTTGTTCAGGTTCACCATTTGGGATTCTATCTCGAGCTCGTTCTCCGATCTTGCTTTCGAAATCCTGTGAATCCAATCGTTCAGAACCGTCTCGGGAATCCAGAGGGTTCTCGGAGGCTCCTCTTCTTCCGGACCTTCGAGGGCGGCGGGAAGCTGCTCGAGATAGTCGTGATAAAGCTTCTTCCAGGGGTCATCGAGCCCCGCCCCTCCTGATTCCAGCCGAAGTATCTCACTGAGATTCGACTCGAATTCTTTTTGTGCCGAAATGAAGTATTCCTTGTAGTCCTCTTTCTTCAATAAATCATATTTATTCTCACTCTCTTCCATCCAAAGGAGACTTTCGATCATTTTTCTGGAGGCGGAAGAGATCTTATAGTTCTTATTGACCGTCGTTTCGGATATTGTCATGATCTGACGGATATGCACAAAGAGAACGACTATCGTCCCGTAAAATATGGATACGAGAGCGAAATATGACAGAAAAAGCTTGATTATTATTCCGAATCGGATTTTCATCCTCTTCCTATGTACCCATTATGGCTCTTGCTGAACAGGCAGGCGCTTCCCCCCGGAGGGCGCTATGAACACCCCGACATCACCGAACGAGCCTGTAAGCCTCGCTGCAAGCCCAGCATCCTTTATCGGCACGCCACGCTCATTATGGAAAAACCGTCTATCGCCGGCGGCATACTTGTCGTCAGCGTGATCTATAATTCAAATCCGCATCAATGGCTCGACCACTAATGATAGTAGAAGAGCGCAAAGGAGTCAACGAAACCTTTGGAATGCGCCGGACAACGATCTATGGCTCATGCCGAGGCATGGAAGTCCCTTCACTTTTTTGTCAGCAGAGCTTCGTAAGCACTCGTCAGACGAATAAACGCTTCGTGGTCTCCTCCCCTGTCGGGGTGTTTCTTCTTGGCCCGGTCTCTGTACCATCGCGCGAGCTCCCCGCGAGTCATCCCCTGGAAGTCTTCCGGAGAAACATCGAGAACTTTCAAGGCTTCATCGACATGCATGGAGGGACGAAGCGGGATGCCTCCGAACGCACGATGCCGCTCCTGAAATCTCCTGATGTATTCGCTCCAGGGGACATGAGGGCTGTACTCATGGTCAAAGTAGAGGATGACATATTTCCGGAGAAACGGGTGCAGCGTGCCCCTGGTGCGCTCATGCACTCCGGCAAAAAAAGAGCTGTCTTCATTGAGGCTGCAAATCTCTTCGAGAAGTATATTATCCAGTTTCTCTTGATCGAGCCCTTCGGGTTGATTGCGCAGGAGATGGCCGGGAAAGTACGACTGCAGGTGCAAGGCGGTGAAGATATAAGAGCCTGTTTCGTGGGGACGCAGGGCACTTTCCATGGAATCTATGATGGTTTCGATTTCATCCCTGCATTTGCATGAGAGGATGTCGAGGAACTTCCACGAACGCCCCTCCAGTTGCCCGATATCCACACGGCCGAATCGAAGGAAATGAAGCCTCCGCTTGTCGAAGGAATGCAGCTCGCTCTGATGCTCCGCCAGTTCCTCACGGGGACAGGCCTTCGAGAATCTCTGAGGGCCATAGGGGTTGTAAGATCTCTCGATAATCCTGCGGATGTCAGGTTTCAGGAAGGGCAGGAAAATATAATCGAGATCTTCCGAAGTACATCCGACACCACCGGCCTCCAGAGCCTCCTCCAGCTCGGCTTTGAAATAGAAGCCGTTCCCGCCGGGATACTCGATATAGTCACCGGGATTCGGCCCCAGGTCCATCAGGTCTCGATGCGTCCATCTACCGTCGTCCCTGCAGGTTTCCCTCAGAAGGTAGTGATAGCCGTCTTGATAAAGGACTCGTCTGATATACAAGGTACCTACCTCATCTTTCCGCGCACTTGCCGGCACATGGCTGCCTTGGGACCGCCGTCATCGTATGAAGAGGAAGACCGTGCTCCTACAAACGATCCCGGCTTACGGAGCCGGATTTAGTTAAACCACTTCATTTTAACATTCCCTTTGGCATATCGGCTACAGTGGTTATCTTTTGGGCGCGGCTACCATCCCCGGACACAGATACGGGTAGCGGCGTAAGGGTGAGCCGGACACATTTTTCCGGAAGAGCACGGCCCTTGATCCAAGTCAATGCGTGCGTGCGGAAAGTGCATTAGATTGAGCATGTATCGAAGAGTTGAGCCATCAAAGTACGAGCCTTTGTGCATAGACGCTTACAAGACCGTCTCACCTGAAAACAGAGGCGGAGCAAGGAGGTAGCCATGAAAAAGATCAATGTATACCAGGCAAACGATTTTGGAGAACAAGGCTTCACGAGGGCCTTGCTTCATGACTCGCCCTATTTCAAAATCCTCAACTTCAATTTCAAGGCCGGCCAGGAGCTCCCCATCCATTCTCACGACGTGGAGGGCCAACTGAGTCTTACGGTGCTCGAAGGCGAAGGCGAATACCTGGGGAAGGACGGCATATCCCTCCCGGCCAAAACGGGGGATGTGCTTGTTTGCGATATAAGCGAGCCCCATGGTCTGCGAGCGAAAACAAACTTGCGTCTCCTCGTCACCATTGCACCACCTATTTGAGGCCGATGGAAGGCGATTTTGTGTTTTTCGCTGAAGGATAAAGGAGATCTGCGGCCCCGGAAGTCGGCTTGTGGCTGCTAAGGCATGGTTCGTAAATGCTCTTCAGCTCCAAGCCACGAGGGACAAAAAAGACGTAAAGGACATAGAGGACATAAAGGGGAGGGGTTTGTTGCCACGCTTTATTCTTTACGTCCTTTCTTTCCCCGGTGTCTTTTTTGTCCTTTTTTGATTCCTCGACAATGCCTAAACTGAAGACCGCTCGGCATAGCGCAATTGGGCGAGTCTCAAAGCTTCCGGGGTGTCCACTCCCATGACTTCATCCTCGCTGGCCTCCACGATGCCTGTGGGGACGCGGTCCTCCCCCATCATCTCCACAAGATCCGTCAAAAAGAATTCCTCTATCTCCACCCACTGGTCGCCACGCTGTTTTCGAACATGATGCGGACGCCCGGCAAGGCGATCCAGGTATTTGATCAAATTGACGCGTCCGGCGGCATAGACACCGGCGTTGCAAAACCGAAGGGCTTCCCGGCGCTCAGGCGAATAGTCACGCCAGTATTTCCATTCAACGATGCTAATCACTCGAGATCCTTCCATTTCGAGCATGCCATATTGCGCTTTGTCTTCGGGGGAGAAGGCCAGAATGACAAATTCATTTACTTCGAGCTTTTGTACAAGCCGTTGGTAGGTACCGGGGCGTATGAGCGGGACGTCCCCCATGGTGATAACGACTGCGTCCCGAGATACGGATTCCAGGAAAGAGCGTGCGGCTAGAAGCGCTCCTCCCGTACCATTGGTGTCCGGCTGCAGGATATAGGCAGCCCCGAAATCTTGCGTCGCCTTCCGGACTTCCTCCCGGCGATAATTTACGACGATCCCCTTGGGACCGGGAGGAAGGCAGCTCAAGACCTGAACAAGGAGAGGGTGAGATCCTTCATACGCAGATGCACCGGCGATAAGGGGAAGCAAAGTCTTGTTTCCCTCATACCCCACCATCCGACTCCCCTTTCCGGCAGCAAACACAACACTTGCAACGTCCTCCGACTTAAAATTCGACATATCTTCACTCCTTTCAATATCGGTGAGTCGGTGAATTGGATAACCAGCTTACCGACTCACCGATTCACCGACTCACCAATCCCCCCCTTGCGCTTTTCGCGATAGCGGGCGACGGCCTGGCGATGTTCCTCGATGGTCTCCGAGAAGTGGTGAGTGCCGTCGTTATTGCTGACGAAATAGAGATAGCGGACTTTTTCGGGATAGAGGACGGCCTTGAGGGACTTCGCTCCCGGGTTGCATATAGGGCCGGCGGGAAGCCCCTTGACGAAATACGTATTGTAGGGGCTCTGGCGCTTCAGGTGGCTCCAGGTGATGGTGCCGTAGAAGCCGGGCAGGTCGTAGATGGCGGTTGGGTCGCTCTGGAGAGGCATGTCCAACCTGAGGCGATTGAAGAAAACGGCGGCGATGATAGGGCGTTCGGAATCGACCATGGCTTCCTTCTCGACGATTGAAGCCATGATTACTACGTTCTGGATGCTAAGACCGGTCTCGGATGCCTTTTTTTTCCACATTTCCGAAAAATGGAGCCGAAAGGTATGGACCATTGTCTTTAGAATGGCATGCCCATCTTGATTTCTCTGAAAATGATAGGTTTCCGGAAAAAGGTAGCCCTCCAGACTCGGAGCCTGCAAACCGAGGGTGTTGATAAAGGCTTTGTCCTGAGCCAGCCGGATGATCTCTTTTTCCGTGCCCAGCCCCTGCCGTTCGATGGCTTTGGCCACGTCACGCACGGTGGAGCCTTCAGGCAAGGTAACCCGGTGGATGATGACCCTTCCGTTGACGATCTGGTCCAGAATCTGGCGAGGCGTGGAGAGGGACGAAAATACATATTCTCCCGCCCGAAGCTTGTTGCCGATTCTTCGTATCCTGCAGAGGAGATAAAATCCCCTGGCGCTGCCGACGACCCCTTTGGAGGAGAGAAGCCGGCCGATGGCCACCGCACCCATCCCCGGCTGGATATCCACCTGGAGGGAGCCGCGGGCTGCATTTGCGGGCAGTGCCAAGAACAGCCAGAATCTAAACAACACGAGGATCGAGGCAATCCCAGCTACCCCGAACATGCCGATGAGCAGGTACAGTACCCCCCGTTTCAGTCGTCCAAACACGGTCATTCCATTCTCCTTCGAGTCGATTCCCTTTAGCATGAAAAGTCATGAAGGACAATTGGCATCGGCTCGAGGTGCGACGGCGGCCGGGCTAAAATCATGCACCACATTCATAACGTTTTGCCTGAGGTTCCATTCATGTTATATTAAATAACTTTTAACTCAACGGTTCTAGCGGTTTCAATGAAAGGGGTAACGCAACGTCCATGGAAAAGAGTCTTTATCGGGAAGCTGGTGTGGATCTGGATAAGGCCAATGAGCTGGTGAAGCGCATCAAGCCTCTTGTACGATCTACTTTTCACAGCGGGGTGATCACGGACATTGGAGGCTTCGGGGGGCTCTATTCTTTCAGTTGCAACGAGCTGAGCAACCCCGTCCTGGTTTCCTCGACAGACGGGGTGGGGACCAAACTGAAGATAGCCTTCTGGGCCGACCGGCATGATACGGTGGGGATCGATCTCGTGGCTATGTGCGTGAACGACATCATCGTTCAAGGAGCGCGGCCTCTCTTCTTTCTGGATTATCTGGCCCTGGGCCGCATGGATCTGGATCGGGTGGAACAGATCATCCGCGGCATCGTGGCGGGATGCAAGAAAGCCAACTGCTCGCTGATCGGAGGCGAAACCGCCGAGATGCCCGACTTCTACAGGGAAAACGAGTATGACATGGCGGGTTTCGCCGTCGGGCTCGTGGACAATGGCGAGATCATCGACGGCTCCACCATAGGCGTCGGGCATCAGATCATCGGCATCGCCTCGAGCGGCATTCATTCCAACGGCTACAGCCTGGTGCGGCGCATCGTGTTCGATCAGCTCCAGTTGAAGCCGGACAGCTTCATCCCGGAGTGCAATCGAACGGCAGGCGAAGAGCTTCTGGAGCCAACCAGGATCTATGTGGAGCCTGTACTCAAGATTTTGAGGAAGTATCGCATCTCGGGAATGGTGCACATCACAGGGGGAGGATTCTACGACAATATCCCGCGCATCCTTCCCCGAGCCTGCCAGGCCGTGATTTATGAAGGTTCATGGGACGTGCTTCCAATCTTTCGTTTTCTCCAGGAAAAAGCCGGCATTTCGGATGAAGAGATGTACTACGTATTCAATAACGGCATAGGATACGCGCTGGTGGCGGAGCGTGAGCAAACACAGGAGATCATCGGACTCTTGAACGCAATGGGCGAGAAAGCCTTTCGTATCGGAGAGATCGTGCCCAGGGAAGAAAATGCACCTCCCGTGCGCATAGTGAAGCCGTAAGATCGATCCGGAGCTGATCCTTTTCCCCTGCAGGGCCTGTTGAAAATGACACTGGACAAGAGCGGGAACATAGACATCATAATCGATCTTCTCTCCCCCTATCTCCATGGGAAAGAGACAGCTTTGCAGCTCGCGCTGGTTTGCTTTTTTTCCAGGGGACATCTTCTCATCGAAGATCTGCCGGGGCTGGGAAAAACCACCCTCGCCATCGCTCTGGCCAAAGTCCTGGGCCTCACCTTCGGGCGCATCCAATGCACCAGCGACCTTCTGCCATCCGATATCACGGGGCTCTCCATATTCAACAAGAATTCGAGCACGTTCGAATTTCAGCCAGGCCCCATTTTCAACCATATCGTGCTCGTGGATGAGATCAACAGGGCGACACCCAAGACTCAGAGCGCGCTCCTCGAAGCCATGGGCGAAAAGCAAGTAACGATCGAAGGAAGAACCTACGATCTTCCCCGTCCCTTTTTTGTGATCGCCACTCAGAATCCCGCCGAACAGTTCGGAACTTTTCCACTCCCTGAATCCCAGATGGATCGCTTCATGATGAAGATCAGCATTGGGTATCCTCCACGAGAAGCCGAAAAAGAGATTCTGAAGGGCGGCAGCAGGAGAAGGGAGCTTTATTCCATCAAGCCCCTCATGGATAAGGAAGGAGCCCTGGAAATTCAGGAAACGATCAAGAAAGGGGTTTATGTCTCGGATAAGGTTCTCGAGTACCTGTTGAACGTGGTCGATGCAACGCGCAAGAGCAAGTACCTGACGGCGGGTCTCTCCACCAGGGGAGCCCTTGCGCTGACCCACACGGCAAAAACCGATGCTTACTTTCAGGGAAAAGATTTCATCGTTCCCGAGAACATTCGAAGGCTAGCCCAGTATGTCATTCCACATCGGGTGCTTTTCAAGGAAGAATACGAAAGCACCAACAAGAAGGAGATCGTAAAATCAATCCTAGGAGAAATACCCGTCCCGGCGTGATCAAGATCAACAAGGCCGGTTACTTATATATCGTAATGACCATTCTGGTCGGCTTTGCCGGCGTCAATACCGGTAACAATCTGGTATACATCGTAGCTTCCGCCTTGCTGAGCTACATGCTGGTTTCGGGAATCTTCGGGAGGAATAACATCCAGGGAATCAAAATCGACCTGGACTTTCCCGAAGAAATTTACGCCCGGACCGACGTTCCCGTAATCGTCAAGGTCCTGAACACCAAGAGGTTCATGCCGGTGTTCCTGTTGAAAGTCATGATCGACGGCAAGGAAGTCTTCTGCCCCTTTATCAGGGCCGAATCCGAAACGACGCAACATCTGGGAATGTGCTTCGAGAGAAGAGGCCGGCATACGATCGAGGATATTTACATCGCTTCCGTGTTTCCGTTCAATTTCTTCACCAGGTTCAAACGAGCCGCCGGAGGCGTCAAGCTGCTCGTTCTGCCGAAGCCGTGCAAATGCCCCTTGGGGCAACTGTTCGACCGGCATTCCCGGTCGAGGGGCGACCGGTCCTCCGAGCGGGTGGGACATGACGTGGACATATTGTCTATCAGAGACTACGTAGCCGGAGATCCCCCGAAATACATCAACTGGAAATCCACCGCCAAGACGGGGGACCTCAAAACCAAGGAGCTGTCGTCCGTCGAGCTGCAGCATGTCATGATCAACTTCGACCAGATGGACAAGGCCGACACGGAACACACGATCTCTTGCATCACGTACATGATTGTCAGCCTGATCCGCTCGAAGGTTCCCGTGGGCTTGATTATCGGCGGAGAGACGTACAAACCCAACTCATCCCCAGCACATAAGCTGAAAATTCTGGCAAAGCTCGCTCTCTATGGTGAAAATTAAAGACATACTCAAGACTATCACATCCTTGTGCGTCATCACAGGCTACGCTTCCGTCTTTCAGTATGTGAGCGGCATATACTCCATCGTCTTTCTGCTGTTGCTAGGTATCTCGATCTACTCGGATTACCAAGGGATTGTGCGGCTGCCGCGCTGGAGCTTGAACGTGGCTTCCTTCCTGGTCCTGATACTGTCCGTCTCGAGGGTCAACACCGAATTTCTCGTGGAGCCGATTCTGGACGCCCTGGTAATCCTCATTGCCATCAAGCTCCTCGAAGACAAAAAATTCCGGGACTACATGCAAATCTACGCCATGTGCATGTTTCTCATCATGGGCTCCAGTCTCATATCCCTCAGTATCGTTTTCATGCTCTACTTCTCCATTCTGGCTTCGTTTTCCACCATGTCCCTTATCCTCCTCGCCCACTTCTCCGTAGATGAGGAAATGGCCATCAGCAAGGAAAACATGCTCAAGATCTTCACTCATTCCCTCCTCATCTGTGCCATTGCCATTCCATCGAGCGTTATTTTCTTCATTGTCCTTCCACGAACAAACAATCCCATCTTGAACTTCCTGAACAGGGATATATCCTCCCGCTCAGGGTTCACCGACAAGGTCACCCTCGGAGACGTCTCCGACATCCAGGAAGACTCCAGCGTGATTTTCCGGGCGGAAATGAAAACCCTGCCGGACAACGAGCTCTACTGGCGGGGAATTGTCATGGACAAATTCGATGGTGTTTCGTGGAGTGCGACCCGCGGCCACGGCACTTTATCTCCAACCGTGCGGGGCCACACCGTTTCCCAAACCATCTACCTGGAGCCCTATGGGAATAACTACCTCTTTGCACTGGATAAGCCCGTGTGGATTTCTCTGAGAAGCTCCGTCCACATGGACACGCTCAGCTATTCGAGTAAGGCACCCATCGAGGAGAGGATTAGATACGAGGCAATGTCGGTTCCCTCAGGGGCCCTGCAGGAAGAAAAGATCGACCGGGACCGTTATCTCCAAATGCCCTACAACTTTGCGCCCGAGATTGGGGAGCTCCTGACAAAGTTGGTAGGAGCCATCGAGGGAAACGAAACGGAGGTCGTGAAAATCCTCTTCAATTATCTGAAATGGGGAGACTACAAATATTCCCTGTCCGATCTTCCCGTTTCCTCTGCGCCCGTACAGGATTTTCTCCAAACCTATAAGCACGGCAACTGCGAATACTTTGCGTCCTCGCTCGCCGTCATGCTGCGGATGGCGGGAATTCCCGCCCGAATGATCGGCGGCTACCGGGGAGGCTATTACAACGACACCGGTAAGTATTACCTGGTGCTCCAGAAGAACGCTCACGTCTGGGTCGAAGCCTACCTGGCGGAAAAAGGCTGGATCAGACTCGATCCCACCCCCGCAGCGTCTGAAATTCCCTCCGTCGCCTACAGCTCCAGCTTTTTCCTGAAGTTGCGGATCATCATGGATACCTTCAACTACTATTGGAACAAATTCATCATCGGCTATGATTTCAGCAAGCAACTGCTCATCATCAGCCAGCTTGGCTCCAGCCTCAAGGTCCTGCAGCATCCGAATCTAAAAATACACTGGAACGAGATCCCCGTTAAAAAGCTCATCCTCCCGGCATCGGCCTTCATGGCCATCCTTTTGACCGTTGCCCTGGCCTTCGTAAAGCGCCGGAGCCGTGAGGAAAGGCTGCTCTCCAGATTCCTGAGGAAAATGGCTTCCCACGGATACGAAAAATGCAGGAGCGAAGGCCTCGAGGAATTCATATCCAGAATTGAAAGACCTGATCTAAGAGACAAAGCCCACCAGTTCGCCGCCGACTTCCATAGAATTTACTACCGGGATTGTCCGTTTACACAGCAGGATATCAAGAGGCTGAAAGACCACATCCGGAGGCTTCGATAGCCATCGTCCCGGAGGAGTCCTTCATGTCGGGTGATTTCAGGAAAATCACTCAAGCAGTGCGGATACCATTCCTTTGAACAGAAGACGGAAGGAATCTGCAAAGTCGGTTTTCTTTCAGCCGTATTTTCTTCAAACCATAAGAAAGGTAAAAGGTAGCGCAAGTGGAAATAAGAGCTCTTCCCGAACTTCCCGAAGGGGCCAAATGCACTCGGTGCCGAACTCGGGCAACCATCCGTCTTCCAAGTCATCACGCCATTGTTTGTCCCGAATGTTTTGTTGGCTTCTTCCGGGCCGCGGTCAAAAAAGCCATGAAAAAGTTCGGTCCTTCCGCCAATCAGCCCCTTATGGTAGCGGTGTCGGGAGGGAAGGATTCACTCGCCCTCTGGGACGTCCTCCACGAGCTTGGCTACGTCACCAAGGGACTGCACATTACCCTGGGAATCGATGATTTTTCGGAAGCTTCCATGGAAGCCGTGCGGCGGTTCGCTGAGCAGCGGGGACTTCCGTGGGCGCACTATAGTCTCGAGGAAACCTTCGGATATTCCGTTCCCGAAATCAAGAAGCGCACCCGGCGAAAAATCTGTTCCCTCTGCGGACTCCTCAAGCGCCAGATGCTCAATCGCCTGACTATCCGTGAAGGCTTTCAGGCTCTCGCCGTGGGACACAACCTGGACGACGAAGCAGGAAGGCTCATGGGGAATATCATGCGGAACCGCTACCAGTACCTGGACAAGCAATCTCCCTTCCTGCCGTCCACTCACCCGAGGCTTCCCGCCAGGCTGAAGCCCCTCTACCGCCTCGCCGCCGCAGAGATCCGCCAGTATTGCGCTTCGAAGAGCATCATCCCCGTCGAAGGGAAATGCCCACTTTCACGAGGCGCTACCAGTCATATTTTTAAGGAGGCCCTGAATTTTCTCGAAAACAAAATGCCTGGAACCAAACGGGATTTTCTGTTCACTTACTTGAGGCGGAACAAAGCCTCCTTCGATGCGCTTCCCTTCGTTTCCTGCAAGGAATGCGGCGAGCCCGCCTTCGACGGGCAATGCAGCGTGTGCCGTCTGAAGGAGCAGCTCATGGAGGACAAAAAGGAAGCTGATGACAAGAAGATCTCGTCACAAGTCCTTTCCGAGCAATAACGTTTTCAAGTTGAAACGATGCTTTTTAACCGCAGAGACGCAGAGGCGCTGAGAAAAGAAAGGAGTAAGACAAAACTTCCACGTTTTCTTTTCTCTGCATCTCTGCGTCTCTGCGGTGAATTCAGCGCCCCTTCCGCATACCCCTCGTGCTTTCGTCAATACACGGCCTTGGGCGGCAAGAGAGCCAGTTCCAGAGCTTCCGAGATGACCTGGAGCTCACGAAAGATCATGCCTTCACGCAAATGTTTGGGTATGTCCACCAGGTCCTTGGCATTGGCTTGTGGGATCAGGACTTCCCGAATGCCCGCCCGGCGGGCGGCGAGCATCTTCTCCTTGATTCCGCCGACGGGCAGGATATCTCCCCGCAGGGTGATCTCACCCGTCATGGCCAGATCACGACGGACCTCGCGCCGGCTCATCAGGGACGCCATGACCACCACCATGGCCACGCCCGCAGAGGGACCATCCTTGGGGATGGCTCCGGCAGGGACATGGACGTGGATGTCGGATTTGTCGAATTTTTCCTCCTCTATTCCAAGGTCCAGAGCGTGAGCCCGAAGGTAGGTAAGAGCCGCTGTTGCTGATTCCTTCATCACGTCTCCCAACTGCCCGGTGAGGGTCAGCCGGCCTGCCCCGCGAGTCTGGAGGGCTTCGATAAAAATGAGGTCGCCTCCGGAGGGCGTCCACGCAAGCCCCGTGGCCACGCCGGGTCCCCAGGAGCGTGTGGCGGTTTCGGGGAGAAAGCGCAGGGGGCCCAGAATTTCCTGGAGGCTATCGGAGCGGATGGTTACGGCTTCCGATTTTCCTTCGGCAACTTGTCGTGCGATGTAGCGGCACACGCCGGCAAGATTTCGGTCCAGGTTGCGCACACCGGCTTCCCGCGTGTACGAGTGAATGATTTCGAGAATGGCTTCATCGGCTATCTTAACGTGATCCGAAGTGAGGCCGTGGTTCTCGATCTGATGGCCGACCAGGTATTTTTTGGCGATCTCCAGCTTTTCTTCTTCCGTGTACCCGGCGATTTCAAGAACTTCCATGCGATCCCGGAGAGCATGGGGAACGGGGTCAAGCACGTTGGCCGTGGCCACGAAGAGGACTTTCGACAGGTCGAAGGGAACTTCCAGGTAGTGGTCGGAGAAGCTGAAGTTCTGTTCGGGATCGAGAACTTCGAGGAGCGCAGAAGACGGGTCTCCACGGAAATCCATTCCCAGCTTGTCGATTTCATCCAGCATGAAGACCGGGTTCTTGGTGCCGACCCTTCTCAGGCCCTGAACGATCCGGCCGGGGAGGGCTCCCACATAGGTGCGCCGATGGCCGCGGATTTCAGCCTCGTCTCGAAGCCCGCCCAAGGAAATGCGCAGGAATTTCCGCCCAAGACTTCGGGCGATGGACTGGCCCAGGGACGTTTTTCCGACGCCGGGAGGACCGACGAAGCAAAGGATCGGGCCGCGCAGATCCTTTTTCAACTGCAAAACGGAGAGATATTCCAGGATGCGCCGTTTGACCTTCTCGAGATCGAAATGGTCGGCGTCCAGCATACGGGCAGCCTCATGGATATCGAGGCTGTCTTCGGTAAGGGTGCTCCAGGGCATGTCCAGAAGCCAGTCGAGGTAGTTGCGGGAAATGGTGTATTCCGCGGAGGCAGGGGGAATACGGCCCAGGCGCTCGATTTCCTTTTCGCCGGCTTTGCGCGCTTCCGGCGGCATTTCGAGGTCTTCCAGCTTCGTCGTAAGCTCGGCGACTTCGGAGTTGCCGCTCTCCGCTTCTCCGAGCTCCCGCCGGATGGCTTGCAGTTGCTCCCGCAGAAAGTATTCGCGCTGGCGCTTGTCCATGCCGGCCTTGACCTTCTCCTGGATCTGCTGGCTCAGCTCGAGCTTTTCCAGTTGCCTTGCCATATAGAAGGTGACTCGCTCCAGCGCCAGGTTAACATCCGGAAACTCGAGGATCGCCTCCCGCTCACCCAGCGTCAGGGCGAGATTGGCCGCCACGAGATAGACCAGTTGAATGGGGCGCTCTACGTTAAGCGCGGCAATGGATACATCGGCCGGCATCCCGGCAAGGCTCACCAGCTTTTCAAACTGCGTGCGCATATTGAGAACCATGGCCTCGATTTCAGGACTGGTGCTCAGATCCTCGGGAAGGGCCTCCAGATGGCCTTCCCAGTAGCCGTTCTGAAGCTCCAGGCGCGTCAGGCGCACCCGCCGGGACGCTCGAACGACAATCTGATAGGAGCCGTCCAACTGTTTCATCAGCTTCACCACGTTTGCCACCGTACCGATGTCGTAAAGGTCTTCGGGATGCGGATCTTCGATGCGGCTGTCCCTCTGGGCCACTGCGACCATGAGCTGACTTCCCATCAGAACATCGTCGACCAGCTTTTGTGAACCGGACCGTGATACGTGGAGGGGTAACACCATGCCGGGATAAAGAACCGTGTTCCTTAGCGGCAGAACCGGCAGCTTCTCCGGGATCATTTCTACATTTTCTAATGTCTCAGACGTCTCTTGAGTCATCTGCATCCCTCCCTTTCTCATCCTGTTCCTGATTGGCAGGATTATTCGCGCCGTAACGGAACCTGAACCTGAACATGAACCGGCCTTTGGAGCTTGGGCAGGATGATCTCCAGGAACCCGTGTCGATACGAAGACTGCGCCCCTTCAGAGTCCAGGTGCAAGGGGAATTGAAAGATTCTTTTAAAGGACCCGACATCGATTTCCAACTGATGGATACGTGTGCAGGATTCCACTCGGGGACGATTGCGCTCCCCGTTCACACGCAATATGTTTCCCTCCACCTCCAGTTCGATACTGGAAGGATCGATCCCGGCCAGATCGACAAAAACGTGATAGGCTTCTTCCGTTTCATGGATGTCCGCGGAGGGTATCCAACAGCTCTTGCCCTCGAGGCAGCCGGACATCCGATGCAGTGAGAGCTGCTCCATACACTTGCGCAGCCTGTGATGCATGTATTCGAACTCCTTTTTCAAGTCATCCAACGGAGCCATAAGCCACCTCCCCTTCTTTAGTGAAGACCAAGGATCTGAGCTCTTGCTAGATCATCCTCTTCTGAATAACATAGCAATTGATGCGGGAAACGTCACCAATGAGCGTGAAGGGCAGAGCAAAGGCTCGATGCCTGCCTCGATCAGTTCCACTTCGAGCGGGAATACGGAGATAAGTATGGCAACAAAACCCGAAAAGACAAAAATCCTTTTCCTGTGCACCGGTAATGCGTGCCGAAGCCAGATGGCCGAAGGCTTGACCCGTCATCTGAAGGGAGACCTCATGGACGTCTGGTCCGCCGGCGTAGAGCCACACGGAGTGGACCCCAGAGCCATCAAGGCTATGGCGGAAGCAGGAATCGACATTTCGGCCCAGGAGTCGAAGCACGTGGATACCCTGGATGGGATCGAATTCGATTTCGTTGTTACACTTTGTGACCAGGCTCAACAGGGATGCCCCTTTTTTCCCGCCAGGACAAGGGTTCTACACGCGGGCTTTGATGATCCTCCGAGGCTGGCCGCGGGCTCCCGGAGTGAAGAAGAAGCCATGGCTCACTACAGACGCGTGCGGGATGAGATCAAACGATTCGTTGAAAAGCTTCCTCTGACTTGCAAGCTGGAACAAGATGACTAACTTCACCTTCGTATTAAGCAGAGCTGACAACCTGGATGTAATTTAGCCCTTCCGGCTTCACGGGACCACCCACTGGAGAGCCTTCGGCAGCGGTACGGAGTGCTTGGAATAGAAGGAACAACAACCAACATCTAACCAAGGAGGAAAGTATGAGGAAAAAGGAAGTTGCACTGGCGTCGGTCGTGGTCTTCAGTCTCTTTGCATGTGCGATTGCCTTCGCACAGGGCTTCGAGGACACCAAGATGCATGCGAGCTGCAAATACTGCGGCATGGACAGACAACAATTCGCTCACAGCAGGACGCTTGTCGAATACGACGACGGGACTTCCATGGCTGCATGCAGCATTCACTGCGCCGCAGTCGATCTGGCGACGAACATAGACAAGACGCCCAAAACTCTCCAGGTGGGGGACTTCAACACCAAGAAGCTGATCGATGCCGAGACGGCTACCTGGGTAATCGGCGGCAACAAACCGGGAGTCATGTCAAAGAGAGCCAAGTGGGCATTCGAAAAGAAGGAAGATGCCGATAACTTCGTCAAGGAAAACGGCGGGACTATCGCCACACTGGATGACGCCATGAAGGCCTCCTACGAAGACATGTATTCGGATACGAAGATGATCCGCGAAAAGCGAAAAATGAAGAAGATGCAGTCGATGGAGCATACGCACCAATAACGATCTCTTTCCTCGTTCCCGCGAAGAAAGTGTGGGAACGAGGAAGACCGCTCCACTAAAACTGTAAAGCCCGAAATCATGCAAAAGCATAGAATCGGAAAACCCATGAAATACTTGCTCGCAGCGGTTCTAGCCCTATGTCTGGCATCATCGTCCGCAACCGCGGGCGAAAGGAAGCCCGTTAAAGCTACTCAAGAAGATAAATGCCCCGTATGCGGCATGTTCGTTGCCAAGTATCCCGATTTCATGGCGGAGATTCTTTTCAAGGACGGATCGTACGCCGTGTTCGACGGGGTCAAGGACATGATGAAATACTACTTCAATCTCGCCAAATACAACCCTTCCAAAACGTTATCCGACATCGACTCGATCCATGTCACGGACTACTATCAGTTGGACTTCGTCGATGGCTTCAACGCCTTTTATGTGGTGGACAGCAATGTATTCGGCCCCATGGGCAAGGAAATCATACCCTTCGGAAAAGAAGAAGATGCCGGGGAGTTCATGGTAGACCACGCCGGTAAGCATATCCTGCGCTGGGATGCCATCACCCGGGACGTGGTGAAGGGACTGGACTGATGCGTCACATATTTCGGAGAAAATCCCACGTATTCTTGTTCTGTGTCGCCGTTAGCCTGCTTCTGTTTTGCGCCATGTTCGTCCATGCCCGCTTCAGGGAAAGCAGGGATCGGGAATTACTCAGGGATATGAGCAAGATCGTCGGAAAGCTCGAACTGACCGACCTCTGCCTTTTTACCGAAGCCCGCTACACCAGGCACCCCAGCATGGCAGACAGGAACACTCCCTTCCAGGACTACCCCTTGTCCCTGGAGCATTTTCCGTCAGGCTCCCTTCTGGCCCCTCCCCCTCATCTAAAGCCGCAAGCCCGGTACGGACAAACAATATGCAACTGATGGAAAAACAAAAGAACATCCTCGACTTCACTCTGGCCTCCCTCCTGCGAAGGAAGGGGAAAAACATGGCGCTGATGGTCATATATACCTTCGTCATTTTTCTGGTTGGCTCGGTGATGTTTTTCACCAGTGCCATCAAGCAGGAGGCTTCGCTCGTCCTGAAGGACGCTCCCGAAATGATGGTCCAGAAGCTCGTCGCCGGCAGACACGATCTCATTCCGGTACGCTATGCCGATACGATCAAACAGATCAAGGGCGTGCAATCGGTAAAGCCGCGCCTGTGGGGCTACTATTACGATCCCACAAACGGCGCCAATTACACGATGGTGGTCGATGACGCGAACCGCGACAACACCGGAAACATCACCATCGGCAGCGCCGTAGCCCGGAGCCTTCCGAACGACGACAACGGCCTGGTTCCTTTCAAGGCCTACGACGGTTCCTATCTGTTCCTGAAGATCAAGGGTGTTCTATCGTCTAAATCAGAGCTGGTCAGTGCGGACTTGATCCTGATTTCAGAAGATGATTTTCGAAAGCTCTTTTCCATACCTAAAGAATATGCCACCGATCTGGTTCTCAAGATCCGGAACCCGAAAGAGCTCACTACCATCGCCGGCAAAATCGGTCAGTTCTTTCCCGACACCAGGTCGATTTTGCGGGACGAGATCCTGAGAACGTACGATACGGTTTTTGCCTGGCGCGGAGGAATGATCATCGTTGTCCTGTCGAGCGCGGTCTTTGCCTTTATCATCCTGGCCTGGGACAAGGCAACGGGGTTGAGCGCCGAAGAAAAGAAGGAAATGGGCATCTTGAAAGCCATAGGCTGGGAGACGTCGGACGTGCTGCTGATGAAATTCTGGGAAGGCTCGGCCATATCCCTTTCCTCCTTTCTGTTGGGAGTACTGCTAGCCTATGGACATATCTTCTTTACTTCGTCGATTCTCTTCGAGCCTGCCCTCAAGGGCTGGTCCGTGCTCTATCCGGCCTTCAAACTGACGCCCTTTATCGACGCCTACCAGATAGCGACACTGTTTTTCCTTACGGTCATCCCCTACACGACGGCAACGATTGTACCCTCCTGGAGGGCTGCAACCATCGATCCGGATTCCGTTATGAGGTCCTGAGCTTTTCAGGCCGTATTGCCGTGTGGGGGGGATGTGTGCGGCCATCAGGGAGACGAAGAGAATGATCGAGCTCAATAACATCAGAAAAGTCTTCAACGCGGGCAAGCCCAACGAATTTGTCGCTATCGACGAAGTCAACCTGATCATCGATGCTCAAAAGGCAACGGTCCTCAAAGGTCCGAGCGGCTCGGGCAAGACCACGCTCCTCAGCATTCTGGGGTGCATGGCCAGGCCCACCGCCGGCAGGATCACGCTCCTGGACAGGGAGATCACGAGTCTTCCCGAGCGCTTTCTTACCGAGATCCGGCGCAAGACCTTCGGCTTCATCTTTCAGCAGTTCAATCTCATCAAGGGGATCACCGCCCTCGAAAACGTGATGATTCCCGCCTATCCGAGCGGCGAGCAACATTCAGCCCTGAAAAAGAGGGCTATGGTCCTGCTCGGGCTCTTCAACCTCTCGCACAAGGCGTCCTCGAAGGTGGAATGGCTTTCAGGCGGAGAGGCTCAACGGGTGGCGATCGCCCGTGCACTGGTGAACAACCCCTCGGTAATCGTCGCCGATGAGCCGACCGCTCACCTGGATACCAAGCTGTCCAGGGAGTACATGGAAATCATGATGAGCCTCAAGGCGGAAGGAAAGACCATTCTCATCGCGAGCCATGATCCCATTGTTTACGATTCCGACGTAATCGACAGAGTGGTTGGAATGAGAGACGGAAAAATCGTCGATTCAGGAAGAAGACCATGATCTTTCATCCCGCCATTATTGCACTCCTTGCGGGCTCGCTGCTGCTGAGCCTCATGCTCTGCTACTCCTGCTACTACGGTGTGCTGATTCTCAGGAGATGGAATATCGCAAGTGGAAGCGAGCTCCAGCTCGAGCTCGAAAGAAGAACGTACCTCATCTCGACCATCATGACCTACATGCTGGGCTTTCAGCTCCTCTCGCTCTTCCTTTTCATTCATACCGCGGACAGCCTCCACCCGCTTTTCATCGGTGCCATGTGCGCCGCCGGGACCCTCAACGCCAACATCTGGGGCTATCCCACAATCATTTTGAAAGTAGTGAATTTCCTTGCCGCGGGCCTTTGGCTGATCATGAATCATGTAGATAACAGGGGCTACGACTACCCTCTGATAAAGAAGAAATACTTCCTGCTCCTTGCCTTCACTCCTTTCATCCTCGGCGAAACATTTCTACAGGGCGCCTATTTTCTGGGCATCAAGCCGGAGATCATAACCTCCTGCTGCGGCACTCTTTTCAGCTCCGACGCGCAGGGCGTTGTGTCGAGCATTGTTGCACTCCCGCGCATTCCGGCGGAGCTGATCTTTTTTTCCAGCATGGCCCTGACCTTCGCTACGGGAATTTACTTCCATGCCAAAGGAAAAGGAGGCTACCTGTTTTCCGCGTCATGCGCCGTTAGCTTCGTCGTCTCAATCGCCGCGCTCATTTCCTTCATATCCATATATTTCTACGCACTGCCCACCCACCACTGCCCGTTTTGTATCCTCCACGAGGAATACAAATACGTGGGCTACGCACTCTATTCGGCATTTCTGCTGGGATCGGTGTCGGGCCTGGGAGTGGGAGTGACGATGCCCTTTCGAGAAATCGAGAGCCTGCACGCAGTCCTCCCCGGCATTCAGCGGAGACTGACCGCCATTTCGCTGATGGCTTTCCTGCTCTTCCTGATAGTCTCGCTATGCGGTATGGCCTTCTCGAGCCTCAGGCTCGAAGGCTAAGTATACAGCTCCCCCACGAGCAAGCCAGAGATCACGAGTCCTGTCTTCAGTAGTAGAGAGCCCCTTGTAGACTTCGGAGGCTATCCACATAAGGCGGGACATATTGTGGAAGCGGCATCCTGCCGCTTCTTTCGCCAGCCGACTGCTCACGCAAAAAAAAAAGCGGCAGGATGCCGCTTCCACATTGGACGAGAAATGTCCCGCCTTGTGTGGGTAGCCCGGCCAATCAACCGGCTCAGCCGGAATTGAGGAATGAAGCCGTTCAGTGCTCTGTCGAGAGCTTCTTCAAGTAGGCTTCGATCTCCTCTTTTGTCAGCCTCTTCAGTATCTCTTCGGGCGGCATAGCCTTCAGTATCTCTTCAGACGATATAACCTTCAGTATCTCTTCAGGCGGCAGCCCCTTCAACCGCTCTTCGGGAGGCAGCCCTTTCAACCGCTCTTCGGGAGGCATGGCCTTCAGTATCTCTTCGGTTGTCAGTTTCGCCATGATTTCTTGTCTAAGTTCTTCTCTAAGATCTCTCTCGTAATCTTCCTCGGTATAAGGCATGACTAAACCCTCCGTGCGATAGGATGCGAACAACTGGTTGATTACCGTGCTCAGCTTGTTTTTTCGCCAATTGTAATGGGACGCGCCGTAGCGGAAGCTTTCCGGCATTCCGCTGAACAACTGCCAGACCGCATTGTGCCCGGTCCGTTTGATCCGGCTCAGGACAATAAGGCGAATCAGCCGGCTTCCCCATTGTACCTCGTACACGCCTTGCTCGATCTCCATCAGCGGGACCTCGGTCTCGAGCTTTGCGGGATGGCGCGTGCTCACGGCATACAATCGAAAATCCTCGACCGGCAACAAAGCCTCCAAAGAGGGACTTCTCTGTTTACGGTAGTTGACGTAATGGCCCACCAGCTCATCCAGCGCCCAGGCATCCAATGGTTGGTGCAGTGATTTATAAGTCATCAGGTTATGGCGCGAGAGATTGTCGAGGCCCGCGGGCGGCTCCGTAATTGGACTCCCTGCTTCCTGCTCGATTACCAGGATGTCCAGGAACTGCTGCTTGATGGAAAGGTCTATTTCCATTTCGACCCGGTAGGCGGAACCGGTAAAGTAATCGATCAGGGTCAGGCCGAACAACCGATGCCAGTCAATCATGTTTCAAGGCCCTCCAGTGTAGAAGTAGATAGGCGCCAGGATAGCAGCTTTGTCCGAAGGGAGCAACCATTTCGAAAACACGTGCAGTGCGCCGCAGCATTCCATCTCATCAGAGGCCTGTTAACAGCGCTTATATCATCCGTGGCCCGCCGGGACAATATCCGTTCAGGCAAGACCCTCGCCGTGGTTCACACTATAAACTTTTACGCTCATATGGGCAAATAGATGAAGCGAGGAACCATGAGGACTCTTAGGAATTGATCGGTCACTCGCTTGAGATTGTGTGCCCACTGGAACATGGTAACGTACT
>Ga0074199_1000331_pt1 | contig 84893 bp, 79 predicted proteins | sample EPASupsiteSAE347_FD_64528 | JGI IMG/M metagenome (GOLD analysis project Ga0074199, IMG submission 64528) | Bioremediated contaminated groundwater from EPA Superfund site, New Mexico - Sample SAE3-47 | ecosystem: Environmental > Aquatic > Deep subsurface > Groundwater > Contaminated ... | reverse complement strand
TCCAATTCGCTGTCCATCCATTCCAACCGCATATCACGATAGTCAAATATATGTAAACCACCCTCTTCTCTAATCCCCAGACTATTCATGTTTCGAAGATGACTTCCAATATTTTGCTCTAAAGTTACATACAGGCCATGCTCATCATTGCTCGAAATATAATTTGCCATCATGCTGAATACCAGGCCGGATTTCAGAGTACCTTCCCCACCGGTTACAAGGATCACTGAACCCTTTGGGATATCATCATGAAGTATTTTATCAAGGCCATTAATTGTGTTCTTCAGCATTAACTCATCTCTTGAGTAATAAGGATACCTGTTCCAATGCTCTTGAGAAATCATCTATGTCTTTTTCGGCGATTTTTCTGCCCTTGAGCGTAAGGCTGTAATTTTTGCTTCTCATATCACCTTTGCTATATTCAGCATGCAGCAATCCCTCTCCTTCTAGGGTATATAAAACGGGATAAACTGTTCCTTGGCTTAGAAAAACGTCGCACTTTGAGAATATTTCCTTGATAAGGTCATAACCACACATTTGCTTTTCGATAAGGGAGGACATCATGAAAACTTCTCGATTTGTTTTAATAATTCTATCAATAAATTTTTTGCAATTATCTTCCTGGAATTCACTTATGTCCGCGATGTCTTGAATCGATGTTTTCATGACTGTGAATAGCTCCTATTTGTTATACTTACACAAACTATAAGAATATTTTCGTCCACTTAAGCACTAACTTTCAATCATCATTTGTGTTTTGCCCTAGCTCGCTCATATTTCGTTCCATCAATGCCAGCTCTTTTTTCTCGATTGCCTCTGGATTTACCGGCACAATTAGAATAGCCCTCTGCATTATGATCAATTCTTGTATATCCCTTAGCAGCCTCAACACAGGCGCGGGCCCATTTTCAAAGATTAAGTGCTCTACTCCGTCAAGAAGAATTACCGGATTTTTGCTTTGCTTCAAGAACTTGATGGCAATATCAGCAATTACCTCAAGTCCCATTGGACTGATGCTCTGAGGCCCATGATTGCTTATCCAGAAAATAGGAGTGGTTTGCAGAGCATACCTCAGACGAATATCCTGAGGCGAATGCATGGTAAAGCATAATCCCTGCGCCCTTGAATGCTTGCATACTTTGCAGGTGCAAGGCAACTTGCACCTTTCACAACCGATGCTCTCGCAGGGGAACGAATCAAGATAATCACAATCCTTGCACCTTCCCTTTACCAAAGAAACAAAGAGCTCAAAGCCAATCTCTGCCTTCTGCTCCTTGACCAGGTAGCTGGAACCTTTGGTCAAATCGCGACATACATGACTATTTAAAGGTTCAGTCGTAGGCACAACTGCATGCGCGATCTTGAGCTTAGCAAGAATATTTCTAATCATACCTTTTTAGGCAATGTGAATATAAATGTGCTTCCTCTGCCAACCTCGCTTGCCACCCAAATGCGACCTTCATGGGCTTCAATTATTCCCTTTGCTATAGCCAGGCCAAGGCCCATGCGACCTGATTCTCTGGTCAGCGAGCTGCCGCTGCCCGTATAGAATTTCTCAAAGATTCTCTGTTGATCCTTCTTGGCAACTCCAATACCATTATCAATTATCGATACACAGATATCTTCCGGCTCATCGGTAATTATGACCTCTATTTTTCCTTTCTTGGGAGTATACTTGATGGCATTAGTAAGAAGGTTATTGAAGACCTGCTTGATTCTTCGATCATCGCCTTCCACCGGAATGAGTTCTCCTTCAATGGTCAAAGATACAGACTGCTCTTTCAGCCCGGCCAGACGGCTTAGGTCATCGAGAACCTTTCTGGCAATATCATCAATCCGGATAAGATACTTATTTATCTTGAGGGCCTTTGATTCCAATCGGGAGACATCAAGCATATCTTCTACCAGTCGAATCATATGTTCTATCTGCGAACTTATGATTGCCACCTTTTCCCGCTGAATGCTGCTAAGCTCGCCGAGCATCCCTCCCTCGAACATCTCAACGTAGCTGTTGATCACAGTTATGGGAGTTCTAAGCTCATGAGAGGCTGTAGAGATGAACTCCGACTTGATTTCGTCATTCTCTTTCAGCTCGGCAAAAGCATTCTCCAGCTTGACATAAGATTCCCTAAGCTCTTCTTCCAGCCGGGTAAGCTCGGTGATATTCTCCATGAAGATTACAACTTTGCTTATGAACTCTTCATCCTCCTTCAGAGGATATATTTTATAGAAATAGAACATCCCGCCCGGATATCTGATCTGATCTCCATCGAAAGGAACACCTGTAAGAAAAACCTCTCGAATTTTATCAATAATTCCCGTTTTTTCTATAAGCATAGACGGAATTACCCGGGACAGTCTCTCTCCTAAGACATCCCTCTCTCGCTTCGCGACAGACTTTGCATAATAGTTTCTATTGGCATAAAGCACCTCTAGGCTCCTATTTACGACAATTATGGTGCTGGGGATAGCCTCAATTATTTCTTCCTGATATCCCCTTACCGATTCAATTCCTTTCATTCATCGACACCAGTGAGTTGATCGAGCTCATTAATTCTTTTATCTTAAACGGTTTTATAATAAATTTTTTTGCACCTGCAAGGAGGCATTCATTATCAAGTCCGCTCTTTCCCACAGCAGAGATAACAATAATTTTCGCGGATGGGTCCATTTCCAAAATTTTTTTGGTGGCACTTATGCCATCAAGCTTGGGCATCAAGATATCCATTAGAACGACATCCGGCATAACCTCTGCATATCTGGTCAGACCTTCTTCACCATTTTCCGCTACGTATACCTCGCATCCATAGGCCTCAAGTATATCCCTGAATGCTTTTAGCATCTCCGGAGCGTCATCAATTATAAGTAGTTTCATAATTTACCTCCGGACCATGACATCTATTTAGATCTGTTTGATCCCATGATACCGATGATTATTATCTATTTTTCTAAAGTTTATAGCTTGTTAACTCTCAATTTTTGAAACAAATCTAAAACAACAATTGAGACAAAGTATAGAAGATGAAAGAGTATTTAGTCTAACCATACTCTCTATGGTATTGTGCGAATGTATATGAGAAAAAATTCGTACAGATGGACTCAGCCAAAGTAGAGTGTCAGACACAGAGAACAGGAGGAGAAGAGAATTGAGAGGGCCTCCTACTATCTACCCCCTGTTCTTTGCATATTAAAAAATACCAAAATGATAATTTAAAACAGATAATAATCCTTGAGATTGCTCAGGATAAGTCAGATGGAGTAGAGAAAAATGGTAACCGCTACACCGGACGCATCAAGTCTTGCCGAGGTTCTGGATAGAATTCTCGACAAGGGAATCGTAGTCGATGTTTGGGCCAGGATCAGCCTGGTAGGAATTGAGATTCTGACCGTTGAGGCACGTGTTGTCGTAGCATCGGTGGACACCTACCTGCACTACTCTGAGGAGATGGCCAAGATAGAGCAGGCCGCCATCGGAGCAAGCCCCAAAGTCCCAGCTTAAATTTGTGATTGCAATATCTTAAGGAGTGAAGAAAAATGGTAACCGCTACACCGGACGCATCAAGTCTTGCCGAGGTTCTGGATAGAATTCTCGACAAGGGTATCGTAGTCGATGTTTGGGCCAGGATCAGCCTGGTAGGAATTGAGATTCTGACAGTTGAGGCACGTGTTGTCGTAGCATCGGTGGACACCTACCTGCACTACTCTGAGGAGATGGCCAAGATAGAGCAGGCTGCCATCGGCGCTACCCCTGGGGTTCCTGCTTAGAGCTGATTTCTTCTAATTATTTTAGGAGGAAGAGCCATGGAAGAATACGCAACCAACAAAATTGAGACCTTCGACGAGCTGGTAACTAAGCATACTCGGCGAGATCTGGAAGAACTGGCTCTGAAGTATGGTTTGGAGAATTTGGGAGGTACCAAGTCTCAGTTGGCTGAATACATCCTGGAGGCTATGAAGAAACAGAAAGAGCCCCCCAAGCCTATACCACATGTGAGTCCTAAAGAGGCTTCAATGATCGAAAAACCGAAAAGTGCAGCGAAACCGGCTGGCTTTGGCAAGAAGGGTGTTTTGGCAAAGGCCAATGCAATCGACAACAAAGCTGCGGATCTCAAGAAAGCTGGTAAAGATATCCGTGATGAAGGTATCAGAGAGATGACCAAATCGGTGAAAGAGTTCCACGCTGCCAGCAACACATTATCTAGAAATATGCACTCTGAAGCCCAGAAGATGATCGAGGACGGTCAGAAGAAATTCGATCAAGCTCAAATACAATTCAAGCGGTCAATTGATGCCCAAATCAAGGAAAATTCAGACGCTACCGCAAGAATGCACTCTGGAGCTAGGGAGATCGTTTCCTCTCAGGAAAAGATGGCTCGTGAGTTTCAGAAAGCTGGAAAGAACATCAGAGACGATGGCTACAGAAATTTGCAGAATGGTCTGGCTAAATTCCAAAGCAATCTTAACTCACAGATAAAAGAGAACCGCGAAGCTGTCTCCAGACTGTATTCCGGAGCAAGAGAGCTTCAAGGAAGAGCAGCGTCTTTCCAAAACGAGATCCACAGGTATCAAGAGCAGGATCTCAAGAACTATGTCCGTGATTTCTACTATGGGTAAATCCTTAGTAGAACTTTTTATTATTATCATAATTCCATGAAGGTGCTAAGCGATGCCGTATATTGAGTCACATCCCAGGAGGGTGAGAGGGGAAGCAGTTCACATGACCGCTTCTGAGAAAAAGGCTAGCGAGATGGCTCACAATTCCAAGGCAGGATTAAATGATCCCAGCATTCAAGTGAGAATCAGGTCTCCCGCCAATATGGACTGCAGCTATGAACTGATATCTGAAGAAGCCAGGCATAAGGCCATTGAAGAGGCTTTCCTCACACCGGAGGCAAATCATTTCATCAGCACCCCGGAGGTAATGGAGATGGAAAGCCGCCTCTCTCTCTGGCTTCAAGCAGGATATCCTGTACATCTGATTGGGCCAACAGGCTGCGGCAAGACCAGTATGGCCGTACATGTGGCGAAAGGCCTTGGGCGACCCGTGGTCTGGATAAACGGAGATGAAGCCATAACCACATCCGATTTGATCGGCGGATATTCTCAGATGCAGAGCGAAAGCGTGCGAGACAACTACGTCCACAATGTCTTCAAGACAAGAGATACCATGAAGATCGAGTGGGTTGACAATCCTCTCTCTCTGGCCTGCAAATATGGTTACACCCTCATCTATAACGAGTTCTCCAGAACCAAGCCGGCATCGAATAACGTTCTTCTGTCCGTCTTTGAGGAAGGCATCCTGGAACTTCCAACTAAATTCGGAGAAGAAAGGTATATAAAAGTTCATCCGGATTTCAGGGCCATCCTCACCAGCAACTCCATTGAATATGCAGGAATTCATAGGCCGCAAGATGCACTGCTGGATCGCATGGTGGGCATATATGCCGACTATTACGGCCACGAGACTGAAGTGCGAATTGTGATGGAACATACGGGAATCTCTCAGGACAAAGCCGAGAAGATTGTACAGACAATAAGATCGATAAGAGAAAAGCTTCCTGACGCCCAGAAACCCGGAACCAGAGCTTGCATCATGATCGCTAAAGGACTGCAGACCCTAAAGGGCCGCGAGGATTTAGCTATAGATTTCCAGCAATTGTGCCTCGATGTCATAGCCAACAAGACCTGTTCTCCCAAGGATATGGAAGAGAAGAAGAGACTGGTTAGGGAGTCGGCAGCTTGAGTCCGGCCAAAGGAACCGAATATGCCACCAATAACTGCGGTAGTCGAAGAGGCAGAGGTTTTTAAAATAAGCCAGCTCTTCCACAAGAAGCCTCCTGGCCTAGCATTTAATGAGACCGATGCTCTGGTTATAAAAGCCAGGATGCAGGACGGACGGCAGATAGGAGCTACTTTTTATTTCACCCTCAAACCGGATGGAACATTTGAGGAAGAAGCCTTAGGCAGAGATGCCGTCAAAGCCAGGAGACATAAGCTTGCCTCATTTCTTCGCTACTATGGATTGGCTGACGAAGTAGATAAATATAAATTGAAAGAGAGAATCCATGAATTAAAGGGGAGGGGCGTGGAAGTAATCCCCATCCATGGAGAGCTCTCTATCTACACTCCTTAGGTGACCATGCATGAGCGGTAAGCCAAAGATTCAGGAAATTCTTGGGATAGCAAACCAAGCTGCACAAACCATGTTGAAGAAGAAGCTTGACAGCATCATCAGCCTTAACAAGGATGCAGAAGGCTGGTTGGCTGAGATCGAGGTTCTGGAAAGAAAATCCGTGCCCGACACACAGGATATTATGGGGAGGTACGAGATGAAATTCGATCTTGATGGGGAGCTTCTTGGCTATAAGAGGATAATGCTGCGCAGAAGATCGGACATGGAGATGGTCGAGGAAGAGGTGTAGCTTCTTGGTAAGGAGGATTCGCAAAGTTGAGAAGGATGTTCCCGAAACCCTGGGAAAGTATGTCTATTGCGTCATTCCTTCACCCATTAAAGAGAGGAAGAGCTTTGGGAATATCGGCTTTGATGCCAGTGAGGTCTATACGATGGACTATCGGGACTTAAGCCCCGTCGTGAGCGACGTGACCTACAGGGATTACGCGGTTGATGAGCAGGAAGTAGAGATCCACCGGAATGTAGTTGAGCAGATAATGCGAGAATACAGCGTAATTCCCGTAGCCTATGGCATGGCATTCAAGAGCAAAAAGCTGCTGCAAATTGCCATGAGCGCCGGATATCAGGCCATGCAAAAGGCGTTGCCGATTGTAGACGGCAAGGTGGAACTTGGTGTCAAGGTATTTCTTCCTAAAGACCTCGAACCTATGAACAGCGCCCAAAGAGAGGATTGCAGCGCCGATTTTCTGCAAAGCCTCTTGGCAGTTTCTTCTGATAGCAAAAAGCTCAAGCTCTTCTCTGAACGCTTGATTATAAACAGCACATTTTTGGTAGATAAGTCCACTATGGATGAGTTCTCTTCGCAAGTGGGCAAGCTTCAAGAAAAATATCATGAGATGAAGGTGCAGTACTCCGGTCCCTGGCCTGCTTATAACTTCGTAGACATTCATATCCTGGGAGGCAAACGAAGGGGGTTTCGATAGATTGTTCATAATCGATGATATTATATTACGATCCATCGGAATTTCCCTGCCCGGGCTGGATATGATTTGGACGCTGGAGCAGATCCAGAAGTTTGCCTTGAAAGGATATTACAATCCGGAAAAGATAAGAGACCAGATAAAAGAGACCCGTCTGCTCTATGAATTTGGAGAGCTTGATCGTCAGGAATACGAACAGATGAACTCACAGCTACTGCATAAGCTGGATGTAGCTCAGAAAGTCTTGGAAATGGATCTCGGTTCAAGGATGGATATACTGGGATAAAATATGGCAGATGAATCGGGAAACTTTAAAAATTTTCCGGCAAGAAATGCAGGAAAATTTTGGCAGATTCTCCAGGAGATGGATGAGAACCATGAACGTGAGCGGCCTTTTTCAGGTTCATTGGGTTATCCCGGATTCATTCGAGCAATTTACCATGGCAGAGTGCAGATAGGATTTGAGCATGAAAAAGAATAATATTATGGAGATATGAGACAATGGCCCTTCTAAGTCAAAAGGTTCTGGACAACAGGAGACGTCAGCACGCCCTGGTAACTGCTCATAGGAGGAGAATAAGAGACGAGGTTCTCCCGGCACTTATGCAGACGAAAAGAACCTGGTATGAGAGTTCCAGGAATAATAATCGAAAGATCAAAGAGAGATGGCATGCTCAAAGGACAACCGTCAGAGTGATCCAGCGCACGCAAAGGCTCATTCATAAGGCAAAGATACGGGCTCATAAGAAGCGAATCCGCAGCGAGATGGCCAACCGAGGGTAAGAGGAGGTAGAAATGAATTCTTTGGCGCCGACAAAGAGCCAGAATCTTGCCGATATTGTGGAAAGAATCCTTGACAAGGGCCTGGTGATCAATGCAGATATAGCCGTATCTCTAGCCGGCACAGAGCTTTTGGGCATCAAGATTCGAGCAGTTTTGGCCTCTTTTGAGACCGCTGCCAAGTACGGCCTGGAGATGCCCGCGGGCACCAATCTGAAAGCACCAGGTTGGAAGGATGCAGTAAAACCCAAGGCCTGCTGCCCGGAATGCGGCAACAGAAGAGATGAAGATCAGCTGATCCGGGAGGGCTGTCCTATCTGCGGTTGGTCCAGTCCAGCACCTCTTCCCATCATCCGGCCCAGCGTTGGAAGTTACGATTGATCTTGGAGGGATACTTATGGTCGAGGACTCAAAAGATAAGGATGCAAGCAAGAGTAAAGAGGATGCTGAGAAGATAGCGCGCCTGGAAAAGAGAATCGAAGAACTGGAAAAGGGGTCCCATAAGCAAAGCGGCGATATTCAAATGGGGGGGATAGTGCATAACGTGGTGAGCCAGTTCATCCCCGGTCTGGGAGGCATACTCAAGTCCCTGGAGGAGTCCTCACCCGAATTTCGACAGAGGATTGCCGACACAGACGCAGAAATAAAACACAGGATCGATGTAGGCTGGTCCAATAAGCCTGTTGTTGACTATCATGTCTCTACCAGGCCGCTAGGCCACGGACCTGGTCATGGAGCGAAGAGGGTGGCCCCCCGAACGGAAAGTGTCAGGATGCCCGAGACCGCACCTAAAAGGCAGCCGATAGTGGATGTGATGGAAGGAAAAGACGGTATCACAATTATTGCCGAACTGCCCGGGGTTAGTGAGGAGGAGCTATCGATGAATCTGCAGGGAGATTCTCTGGAGATAACTGCCGGTCAATTCAGTAAGAAAATAGCAATGCCCAGGCAGGCAAAATCCATCATTGAGAAGAGCTTCAAGAACGGTATACTTCATCTTCGGCTAGACTAGGACCTGAAATGTCGGTCAACCTGGATGAAGGAAACCTGAAGGATGGGCTCTTAGGCTTGGTGGTGGCCCTGGTGGAGATCATCCAGGAGCTTTTAGAGCGACAGGCTTTGAGGAGAATGGAGAGTGGAAGTCTCAGCGACTGCGAAATAGAGCGCCTGGGCGAGGCCCTCTCTGAATTAACCGAGGCTCTCGCTAAGATAAAGGCGGACAACAACATCGAAGATGCTGTGCAATTGGTTCGAACTGATCTGGATCTGGCAGCAGAAGACTTGATAGATAAATTCCTCAATCCCGCAAGCTGGAATGAAGAAAACCAAAAAGAGGAGTCCTGAGATAATGCAAAGCGAGGCCAGGTACCTTTACTCAGTTGCCAGGACCGGACAGGAATCCCGGTTGGGCAGCATAGGCATCCAGAAGAATGACGTTTACATAGTACCCTACAAAGACATCGCAGCAATAGTTCATGCCTGCGAGGCAAAACCGTATCATACCGAGGACAAAAAGCTGGCAGAGGATTGGGTTTTGGAGCATAGCTATGTAATAGACCAGGCTACGAAGATGTTCGGAACCGTGCTTCCTTTCTCCTTTGATGTCATCATCAAGGGTGATGATGATGCGGTTGTAGACTGGCTCTGCCGGGACTACGAAAAACTTGCAGGCGAGCTGCTGCGCATGCAAGGAACGGCAGAGTACTCAATCCAGATCTATTGCGATCATTCCTGTTTGGAAACTTTGGTATTAGCCCATAATCAGGAGCTAGGGGATCTTAAAAGCCGCATCGAAAAAGAGCCGAAAGGAAAGGCCTATCTCCTTAAGCGCAATCTGGACCTGAAGCTGAAAGACCTGACCTACTCAGAGGCAGGCAAGCTGGCCGAACAATTTTTCTCAGAAATCAAGCCTCTGGCGGAAGAGTTGAAGGCAGCCGGCAAAAGCTCATGGACCCCGGACAAATTCAAGGACAAGAGACTCTTAGTCACATTTTGCTGCAGGGTCTCGGATGAGGCTGTAAAAAAGTTGGGCGAGGTCCTTGAGGAGATCAACGGCAAAGAGGGGTTCTATGTAAGGTTCACCGGCCCCTGGGCTCCCTTCAGCTTTGTCTGTCTCTCGGGGGCAGGATGAACCCGGAAAGAGAGAGCTGTCTGGTCGAAGTATTGGATCGGCTTCTCAACAAGGGTGCGGTTCTCAACGCCGATATCATCATCTCAGTAGCTGGCATTCCCCTGATCGGCGTGACCCTGAAGGCTATGATTGCCGGCATGGAGACGATGCTCGAGTACGGCATAATGGAAGATTGGGACAAGAGCAGCCGGGAATTATACGCCAGCCAGGAGACCCATCTCCCGCTCCTCTCTGGTGAGCATATCCTCTACAAGACCTTTGGATATCTGCGAGAGGATGAGGGTCTGATAAAATGCTGGGTTCCCGGCATATGGAATATTACCAGCCGGAGAGTCATTCTCTGGGTCAAGACACCAGGCAAGGTTCTCTTTGAGACGCCACTGGAAAACCTGCGCGTATTGAGAGTGCCTGCCTCTCATGAGGTAAGACGGGAACTGGAATTGATTTATCCGGAGGGCAGCGCGCGGATATCCCTAACAGAGCGAAATGAGTTCGAGGAGGCCCTGGCAGAGGCCGCGAAAGCAATCACTGCCAAGAGCGAATCAGAACTCTTAATCACAGGGTGACTTCCTCTCTGGCCCAAAGACCAGAGCTTCCTCTTTCACTGACCTGCTTTTGCAGTGTCTCTGGAGGCTCTTCCCCTCAGTCCGAGGGTGAGTATATTTATGCTGGCATTCAGATCCCTGTCCATCTCCAGCCCACATTTGGGGCAATGATGGACTCTATTTGCCAGAGTCTTTGGAACTAGAATACCACACATTGAGCACTTCTGAGAAGTATATCTTGCATCTACCAGCTCCACAACTTTGCCAGCCTTTGCAGCTTTGCTCTGAGTGAACTGGATTAACTTGCCCCATGCATGGTCTTGAATATGTTTTGCTAGATTGTGATTCTTGAGCATACCTGAAATATTAAGGTTCTCAAATACTATGAGATCTGCTGTATTGACTAACTCATGGGAAACGATATGCAGAAATTCACTTCGGAGGTTTGTGACCCTTTGATGGATCTTTGCTACCTTAGCTCTGGCCTTCCATCTGTTTGCAGATCCCTTCTTCTTCCTGGAGAGATCCTTCTGGGCTGCCTGAAGTTTCTTCTCTGATTGGATGTAGTGCCTGGGATACTTGACTCGATCTCCATTAGAGAGAGTGATGAGCAGCTTGAGCCCTACGTCTACCCCTATGGCTATTTGTGGTTCTACGGGCAGAGGGTCTGGGATCTCAGATACCAGGGTGGCATACCAGTGTCCAAGGGTATCCTTCTTGATTGTGCAAGTCTTGATTTTGCCTTCAATCTCCCTATGCTTGAAGATCCTGATTGAACCTATCTTGGAAAGAGTCAGCTTTGAGCCTTCGAGCTTGAACCCTGCTTGCGGATATGTGAAAGACTTATACCAGCCTTGGCCCTTGAACCTGGGGTATCCCGGCTTCTCTCCCGCCTTGGTCCTCCTGAAAAATGCCTTGAATGCTTTGTCTACTCTCTTCAAAACGTCTTGTGAGACTTGGGAAAAGACTCCCTGCCATTTGCCTTCTTTTTTCTCAAGAGTTAACGCAGCAGCCTGGTCTTCGTAGCTTCTGCTAATCCCTTCCAACTCATAGCAATTCTTCCTGTCAGCCAAAGCCGTATTGTAGAGGTGCCTGCAAGTTTCAAGAGTAACGTCTAACATAGCCTCCTGTTGCTTTTTAGGGTACATCCTAAACTTGTAGGCAGTCTTCATTTTGATTTTTTCTCCTCAATATATTTCTTGATGGTCTCTGCAGTGACAGTTCCAGAAGTGCCTACGTAGTATGAATTAGTCCATTTTATCTGCAATGGTATGGAAGATCTCCTCAAGGTGCTGAGCTACCTCTCCAGTGATTATGGGCTCCCTGTATTTGGGAATCCAAACGAGATGATAGTTGATGTTATACTTACTATGCCTTGTGGATTTAAATTCCATACCTGATTAATGGATTGCTAACTATATGTAGATGTCTCTCCAGGGGGGACGATTCATCCCTGGCCTGAAGGCAAGGGTTTTCTCTACCCCTGGACCCCTTCCATATAAATCACGAGTGCATGATATGAGCTACAGCAATTCAAGCGCTTCTCTTCCAGTCTGGCCAACCTTCAATCCCAGCTTCTCTGCAGCGGGATTTACTTCCTTGACAATACCCTGCAAAAGGTCCTCGATAGTGGCAATACTGCTGCCCTGGGCTGGCCTGACCCTGGCTGCCGGGTAGCCGAAGTTGTTCAGGGCAGCGACATCAAAGGCCCCGCAGCCCACCATTCCCACGTTGGTTACAACGTTTACCAAATTCACCGGCCCAAGAGCGATCACGTATCCATCGGCCTGCTTTCCAGTTAGCTGCATTTTTATATGTTCCATATCAGTTCTCCTATTCTCGGATCAATATCAAAACGCCATGATTGATAAAATTATGCAGTCATCACCTCCGAAGATATGGCGTTAAGGCCATAGAGGCTCTGGCGCGCGTCTTTAAACCTAAACTCCGGCCCTTTTAATAACCAGATTTGCCTCGACGGGAATTCCAATTTTCATCTTCTCCAGAATCGTTCTCTGTTTTTTTGAGATCTCTGTTAGTCTCCATTTTCCGCCTACTTTAACTGCCCTGAGCTTTGCCAGCTCCATGAGAATCTCTTCGATTGATTTTTTATCAAGCAACTCCGCCATCCTTGCCTTTCTAAGCAATATCGCTCTCATGATCAACGATACGAAGAAAATGAATAGCAAGCCCTGAAGCGTTTCAATCTTCTGTACTCTCAGAGGCATAGCCTCAAGCTCATTTTTCAGGTCATCAAACTTTTTCTCAACTTCATCCCGTTCCCGATAGAGAGAAAGCACTTCATCCCATCTTCGTTTGGTAGCAGAAAGGAGAATTGTCTTGCCAAATCGGTTTGTAGCCTGCGATATGGCATTGATTCTTCTGCGAAGATGGATCGTTTTTCCCTCCACAACGCACTCTAAGTATCTTTCAAAATTTCCGGCTGTCAGCTTGAATTCTCCGATAGGGTTTTTGAACTCTTTTCCATTGAGTGCGGATTCGATATCGATCAGTCTGTTGTAGAACGAATTTGTCTCTACGCCTTCCCGTTTTTTATTGAACAGGACATACCCATAAGCATTGACTTCACCAATCTGGACCTCGCTCTCCAAAACGTAGAATATGTCTCCGCCGAACCTATTTGCATTGGCCGGATTTTCGATATCCTTGTTCGTCTCGCTGATAAGACCCTTGCCGATATTGACGCTAAAAGGAAGCGGAAGAATGAAATCAATATTCTCTGCTGTCATTTCTTTAATATTGCTCTCGCTGTAGAATCCTCGAGCTTCTTTCTGAGTTGGATTTCATTGCCCACAGAATCAAGAAGATAAGCAGGACCCAATGATTTTGTCGTCTTGACATCACGTTCTGCGACCTTTGGAATGATCATTCCTGAAGCCTCATCCCAAACGCCAAGATATTTGCGTTTTTGCCTGGATTGCTTCTTCTCTGGGTCCTAAAAATTTTCGGCTTCGTAAACGTAAGTATGCCCGCGAATCTTCTGCTTGACCAGGTACGTCATAGCTAAGAGTAATAACCATAATAGTATATAAATCCTTCGCTAAGTTCGCTGACAAAAGAGTTCAATACGAAAAATGGTTACTGCAAAGGCCGGAGTTTAGGTTGAATCTCACGCGAAGCCTTGATTGGCGCGAAGAACGATCAGCTGTTCACAAAGGCACATTATCCACTCACAATCATTGCTCTAATTAGGCCCGGATGTACTAGTAGATTTTTTCACACAGGCCGGTTTACCGCACAGGCTGGCTAGCAAGCTTGAAGATCTCAGCGTAGGCGTGACTGGCTCTCCCCCGGCCAGATTGCTTTTGCGGAGGCTCACCCACATGCATCCCTATCGCCCCCGTAGCTTCAGCCCTGCAGGAAGGACCCAGCCGGACGAAACCATTTGTGATGTCCGCCCGGCAAGCATCTCTCTGAACCTCATCTTTGAGGCTGCAAATCTAGTTCGGACCATTCTGGTCTTTCTGACCAGCTTGAAATGACGTCCAGGGCTGGCTGGGCCTGTCTTTCAGATAGCCTTTTAAATGGTCCCATTGAATGTGCTTTCTTAGGAATTTGGTAGCGTCAAATGGCATGCCGGAAGAGTTGCCCCATATGGCCCAGAAGGCAAGATCCTTGGCCATTTCGCTGTCCATCACCTTTCCATCAACGGTTCCACGGGGTTGGAAGGGCAAAGGACGTCCCGGCTGTGACATATACTCCCTGGCGTCCAACTCGTAGTGACCGTCTACCGTGCGAGAACAGGGATTGTCTTTGTGAAGATAAACGTCATGATGATCAGCCAATATGGTCTTCGCCGATTCAACGTCTAGTCGGCCAAGATGCTCGGCCATCAGCTCTGCCAGCCTCACCTGACGGGCTCCCTGGTGCCTTCTGATGTCGGCGTAGCCGGTATTAGAGCATTCAAGGTTGCGAATCCTGGGGTCCAATGGAGCATTGAAACCGATGAAGCTTCCATTCTTCGTCATGGTGACATTGTAGAACTGCAGGCCCAGCTCGTAGCGCATGATCTCTCCAGTATGGATGTCTCCCAGAAGCCAGGTGTTGGCATAGCCGCCATTATTATTCTTCTTCATAATCTCTACGAACTGATGCAGATCATCAGAATACTGCATGGCTTTGCGGACTCGGAAGAACTCCGGGGCTTCATTGGGGTCGTAGAGGCAAAAACCACCGATTGTAGTCTCGGTCCCCATCAGGCCTGCGTTCGTTACAAAAAAGTCGGAAAAGCTGTCGATGTATCCTGGATCCGACTGCATAAATATCCTGTGCCCTTGCGACGGCGCTATGTCCAGTATCAAGTTTGAGAACTGGCCGGTCTCGAATTCGCTCCAAGTGTTGTGGGCCATCACAATCCTGCCGTCCTTGGTAGCGCTGCCGGTGGCAATGAAAGCGCTACAGTGATCTTTATTGTTCTTTTCCCCCTCAGCGTATTTACCTGATTTCTCGTTCGGCCACCAATAGTCGGTGAGCTCTTCGTAGCCGTTCCAAGCGAGAATCTCCTGCCAGGATACATCCACGCCGGCATTCTGTGCACCGTCAGCGATGCCGCATATCTCATCCATGTACTCCTGATCTATCCAGGGAACGAAGAGCTGCTCAGAGGCATCCACAAAGAATTGCCATTTCATTCCAGTATTCCAGTAGGTCAAATATTCCAGGCTCTTCTTAATATCCGCGATCTCCTGGGCAAGCAATCTTCCATGCTGAAATCCCCTCTGGTATGGTTTTCCCTCAATATGTAAGTATATCCAACCGTTCTCCTCATATCGATAGCCTTGATTATATTCGACCAAATGGGATTTTTTAGACTGCATCCTCGTTCCTCCAGGATTTAGTTACAGCTTCAGATAGAATAATTAATGAAGAAGTAACTTTCGCTCGGGATTTAATCAAGATCGACTCCCAGGCCGATACCATCAACCTCGGAAATGCTGCAAAGGGTTTGTGATCTGTGGATCATTCAGTGCAAAGCAACTTCCCACTTCCAACCCAGTGATGCCGCCTTAGCAAAAGCATCGTCCGATTCATCTTTGAATCCGAGCTTATTTAGAACTTCTCCCTTGAAATGCCAAGCAGCAGGATCCGAAGTATTAATCTCCAAGGCCTCTTCGAAGGAGGCTAAAGCATCTTCATATCGGCTAAGTCGATGCAGAGCAATTCCGCGGTAAATCCAAGCGGGAATAGATGATAGGTCAATCTCCAAAACTTCATCAAAACATTTTATAGATTCATCATATTGACCCAAATTAATATGGCTTATTCCTTTGTTGAACCAGGTCTTTGTGTCGCATGGGTCTATCTCGATTGCCCTTTCGTATGAGTAGATGGCATCTTCGTAGCTCTGCAATTGGGCGAAAGCATTGCCTTTGTTGTTCCAGGCATCAAAATAGTTGATATCGATATCTGTAGCTCGTTCGAAGCAATCCACGGAGTCATTGTATCTGTGTAAGGCAAAGAGAACATTGCCCTTATTGTTCCAGGCCATAGCGTAATTAGGATTGCATCCTATGGCACAATCAAAAGATTTGATGGCTTCGTCATAGAGCTCCAGGTTCTTCAAGGAGACTCCTCGGTTATTCCAGGAATCCGCATTCTCTGGGTCCAGTTGAAGGGCCTTATCAAAGGACCTGATGGCCTCTTCGTACTGGCCCATCTCGTCCAGAGTGAGAGCTTTATTATACCATGATGAGGCATTCCTTCCATCGAGTTCATTCGCTTTGTTAAAGCACTTTATAGCTTCATTGTAGCGGATCAATCTCTTTAGAACAATTCCTTTATTATTCCAGAATTTTGAACTAACTGGGTTAATCTCTATCGCCTTATCATAGTTAAAGAGCGCCTCACTGTAGCGACCCAGTTCGTAGAGGCAAACACCTTTATCGAACCAAAAGGAGCTATTGGACGGATCTATTTTAAGGGCCTCATCGTAGGATTCTAATGCTTCCTCATGCCGGCCTAAGTACCTATAGAGAATCTCTGCCTTTGCGCCCCATCCGAAAAGGTTTTTGGGATCAATTTTGATCACATTATCGAAGCAGATAGATGCCTCTTTGTATTGACCAAGCTTTCTTCGAAGGAGACCTTTATTTTGCCACGCTCTAATGTCCCACGGTTTGATTTCTAGAGATGCATCGTAGCAATTTATAGCCTCATCATATCTACCCAGCTTATCGAATGTCACTCCTTTGTTGTTCCAGGCATCTAAATAGCGTTTATCTAAATCCAAGGCACTTTCAAATGACTGAAGCGCTTTTTCATAAAGGCCCGATTTATATAACGCCAAACCCTTTTCATACCATGCCTCAGGAATTTGGGGATTGATTGCAGTCGCCTTTTCATAGCAGTCAGCTGCATCTTCGAAACGCTCATCTTTGTAAAATTCTGATCCGGCCTTCAAGAAATAGGATGCGAAGTCGTCTCTTACTGGAACTAAGAAGCTTCCCGATGTATTGTCAGCAGCGAGGATGTTCTGTGGCACCATGGCTTTCTTCATGGTGGTTATTTTATCAGTTATTTTTATAAGGTCCTCGCCACGCTTGATTTTTTGTAGGGACAGGTATTTGCCGTACAATGCCTCTTTCAGCGAGGGGTTGATCTCAAGAGCTCTATCAAATGATTCTGCAGCTTCCTGATAGTGAGCCATATTTCCCAGAGCTACGCCTCTGCTCACCCAAACGTCAATAAAAGAGAAGTTAATCTTGAGGGCATTTTCGTAAGCTGATACTGCTGCTTTGTACCTGCCGAGTTTGCTCATGGCATTGCCCATGCCATGCCAGGCATGGATGAGCTGCGGATTTATCTCTAGTGCCTTTCTAAAGTCGTCTATAGACTCTTCATATCTGCCTATCCTATAGAGTACGTAGGCTCTATTCAGAAGGGCTTTAAAAGATCGTGGATTTATCTCCAGGGCTATTTCATAGGACTTCAGAGCATCTTCAAATTGGCCCAAGTCTGAGAGAGCCAGACCTCGTTCGCACCAGTAAACATCTATTGAATGATTGGTTTCTGCTGCTTTGTCATAGGTATTGTTTCCCTGGCAGATGGTGGGAAGAGTTTCGATTTGCATCTCCTCATGAGTTGTGGCCGTTCTCGAATTGATAACATTTTTTTGAGCGCATCTATTTGCTTCTCTGAATCTATTTGATATTTTAAAAATTACATTTTTCATGGATTTTTTTAAGTTTTTAAAGTTTAATTTTAAATTAGAGAGTATATTATTTATTGCTGACGCTACGGACAAAAAAAAGACGCGAGGCGAGGCAGATCGCTCATTAGAGGTCATGGCATTACCTAATTAATAACTTAGTTAAGATCTTTTAAGTATTAAACTCTTTTGCTTTAAGTATCACAATAAATTTTTCTATATGGAAAGCCTAAAACTATGAACAAATCGAATGTCAATGATGAAATCGAGATTATGATGCGGATATGATGAAAAAATCTTGATAATCAATTCTTAAATTAATTTTAATTTTAAAAAATATATTTAATTAAAGGCATCTTTCTGCAAGTACGATTTGCCAGACAAGATTGGTTGCCCAGGCTTTTTCCTGCAGGGTTAGTGGTGCCGTCAAGATCTTCCTGCCTTCAACATCTATCGTAATTCTCTTCAGAAGGCCATTGAGATTAGTTCGGTCCTCCTGAGACCATAATCCATCGAATTCGTCCGATCGATTCATAGGTTTTGATTGCATCACACCGCTCTCTGAGAACGAAATGATCTTATCTAAGATTGATTGGAATCCATTGATGAGAAAAATATCTTCTACCATAATCAGTCCTCATTTTTGCCTAATGGCAGTCTAGTTAATAAATTATTCTCGCCAATATCATAGAGATACAGACATTGGCGCCATTTCTCCTCTCATGGACATCGTGCTATTTTCAGTCATTTTTTTCTTTGAATTCATTTGATCTCCTGTGACATTTAAATACTTCGAAAGCCTCTCTTTATATACGTCTTCACTCTCGATACTGCTAATTATCGGATCCAGAATTCCCTCTTCAGACCATTTCTTTAGCCTCGTGCGGACAGCCAGATAAGATCCATATTTCCGGGGGATCTCCTTCCAGGTACAACCTGTCTTCAACACATATCGGACCGCATCCAGGATTTTTCTATCCTCTGTTTTAAATGCTCTATTGTATGGCTGCGGTGGTATGTATCGCTTCACATAGTCCCATTGGGCATCGCTCAATTCCTCGAAGTTATCAAGGCCTTTTCTCAGATATTTGCCGACAAGATCAATAACCATCTGATTATCTTCGATTGGAAAACGTACAGAGACAGAAAGCTCAACTCTGCTCTCAAATATCTGCTCAGGGTATATGCTCCTTTGATTGGGCATAATTGGACTTAGATTGGGATAAGCATCGAAACTCCATGGTGGAAGCTTTTCACCTTCATGACCCAATATTCTATAGGAGAACCAATCATTGACTTCCGGATGGTTATGAATCCTATCTCCCAGGGATTTTATCAATATCGTCAAGAGTCTCTCTACTTCTTTCATGGAATAGAACTCTATCCAGATCATTCCCGGCTCATTCTCTTCGCAAGAATTACAGGTCCTTATCTTTGCGTCCCATAATGTTAATAGAAGAGGCGCAATCCCTTCATCCACTTCTATGAAATCCTGCTCACCGGGATAATAAATTGTGGTCTGCTTATGGTCAAATGTAATTTCCCTTCCCCCCTCAATGAATCAGGCCCTTCTAGCATGCAGTTTGAATGAGTCGGTTCTTGTCCTTCTCTGCTATATTTGGGCAACTGGTTCTCTGTTTAAAGAAATACTACTTGGTCCTCCTATGACGACTATTAGTGATTTATCATCGGAATTGCTAATTGCATCTTCAGATACAGGCACTATTTTATTGTTCTAATTTCAATCTATAAAAAGTTTGCTAATATAAATAACATTATGATGTATTTATTGATATGATTATAGCAATAAAAATGTTCAAAGGAATATTTCTGTATCACATATATTTTTGTTGAATTAGCTAAAAAGATCAATCTTCGTAAGCTTCATCGAGTTAGAAGATATCTAATTCGCTTATATGGTTTATTGTGAATATTATTATGCTAATTAACACGATTGAAGCGCGGGATAGGTCGAAATACTAACAGATGGATTAAGACATGCCCTTAAAACCATAAGCCTGCTTACTTAATTTGATTATAATTAATTAAATTTAAATTTTAGATATGAGTAGTACAGTGATCCAAAAGAATATATTGGAGGTGGTAAAAAGTGCTACTTGAAGGGATCAAATCTTATGGGAGATTGCCTGCATAGTTCCAGCCCGCAACCTTTTCGAGGTCGCGAAGTATCAGCCTAATGGGCTCGGTGCAAAATTCTGCTTTCACAGAAATATTCACTGTGTGACGGCCATTTCATCAGAGTCGTTTGGCGAAAATGAAGATATCGGCATGCAATAGATCCGGCTGACAGTCCTGTCCGATACTCGATAGATAGTGGCCGGACCCTGCCCCATAGCTGCGATTGACATAAGAATTATAAAAAAACAAGCAATATCAGCATTTTTCCAGAAACTGAAATTAAATTCAATTAAAACCCCTTCTGAGTGGTATATTAATAGTTATCAATGATATATGAATTTATTCTCGATTATCCATTCTTCACACCCACATACATCATCCATCCGCCTACCAGCACAGTAAATCCAAAGAGCACCAGGCCTTGAAGCCCCATGCCATTGGGCAGATCGAAGATGACCACAGCACCCATGATCACGCTGCCGGCACCCATGAGAATCACACCAATCCTGGCGGAGAGGAGATAGGTTATGAAGCCCAGGGCGATAAGGGCCGCAGATATTAAGAGCGGAGTAGAGAACAATGGAATGGATAGATTCATAATTCTCCGTCCTTTGCTGCATACTTATAGTTTCTCATGAGTTCGCCACCTATTTACCCTAGCATTTCATCTCACCATTGCGATGAAGCGAATTTATATGGATCACTCAGCCACTACCCCAGTGGCGTCGCAGGTCTTGCAGGCCATGCTGCCCTACCTTTCCGACAAATTCGGCAATGCCTCCAGCCTGCACAGCTTTGGTCAGGAGGCAGCGGAGGCTCTGGAAGAATCCCGAGAGAAGGTGGCCAGGCTCCTGGGAGCAAGCCCAGAGGAGATCGTCTTCACCTCAGGGGGCACAGAGTCCGACAATTTAGCCTTGAAGGGCATAGCCAGGCGCAATTCTGAGCACGGCAGACATATTATCACTACCTGCGTCGAGCATCCTGCCATACTGGAGACGTGCAAGACCCTGGAGAAAGAGGGCTTTGCCGTCACTTACCTGCCTGTAACCGGCGAAGGAATGGTGGACATGGCAGCTCTTGAGGCTGCCATTCGACCTGACACCATTCTCATCTCCGTTATGCATGCCAACAACGAGGTGGGAACCATCCAGCCGCTGGAGGAGATCGGCCGGCTTGCCGCTGAGAAAGACATCTACCTGCATACCGATGCCGTGCAGAGCGTGGGCAAGATTCCAACGGACGTTAACGCCATTGGTGTCGATTCGCTCTCTCTTTCCGCACACAAGATCTATGGGCCCAAAGGCGTGGGAGCGCTCTACATCCGCCGTGGCACGAAACTGGAGAGCATAGTGCAGGGCGGCGGGCACGAAAGAGGCCTGCGCTCAGGAACGGAGAATGTGGCAGGTATCGTGGGCCTCGCCAGGGCCGCAGAATTGTGCAGGGAGAGCATGGCCACGGAGGGGCAAAGGCTGAGCAAGCTTTGCGACCGGCTGGCGGCAGGGGTTCTGGGAAGGGTCAAGGATGCCTGGATCAATGGAACCATGAAGAGAAGACTTCCCGGCAGCCTGAATTTCGGCTTTTCCTACGTGGAGGGCGAATCGCTGCTCCTCTACCTCGACTCCAAAGGAATCGCAGTATCCACTGGATCGGCCTGCTCCTCTCACAAGCTTGAGCCATCCCATGTCTTGCTGGCGCTGGGCCTCAAGCCGGAAGAGTGCCACGGCTCTCTGAGGATCACCATGGGCCGGTCGAATACTGAGGAAGAGGTGGACTACGTGGCCCAGTGCATAATCGAGGCGGTGGAGAGGTTCAGGGGAATATCGGCTCTGGGCAGGATATAGAACGATGGCCTGATCTCCTGGAAGGCTAAGTTCTTAATTCTTGCTATTTTATAACTTCGTTGCAATGACTGACCGTCTTTGTGCGATCAGCCTCAAAAGATGAAATGAGAAATTTCGTCACCTCATACCCAAAATACTGGGGGAGCGCTTCCTATAGGTGTTCCAACAACCGGCCTTGCAGCCGACACCAGGCCGGTAATTGCTTGAACAGTGGTTTGCGTGAACACATATCCTGGAAATTCCGCATTGACGAGATAGACTCCCGTAGCCACATCGAGGGCATAATACCCGGCGCTGTCAGTCATTGTCGAGAACTTTCCGCCCTCGTTATTGGATACTATTGCCTTAACGTTAGGCATCCCCAGACCGCTCTGATCCTGCACTCTTCCAGTCAGACTAAAAGAAGTGGGATAGCTTCCCGAGCCTACCATGATGGATAGATTATTGCTGGCTGATCCAGCCGATACGAAGCGATAGATGTGCGTCCCAAGGTAATCTGCATAAGCTCCCTTTATCCTATGAGACTGTACCCTGCGTTAAGAGGTACGTTCCGCGTTGCAGGTAAAGCTGATTAGCCAGCTTCTTGTCGTCAGCGAGAACCAGCCCCTCATTTGTAGGAATTGCAGGCTCAAGCTGCAGGCTCAAGCTGCAAGCTAAAAGCGCTCAATCCCTGCCCAAAGGAATCCCACTCCACACTTCCGGCACCAGATGGGCTTAAATAGTCAGGTATTATCGCACTTGCCTGATTGGCACTTGAAACTGGAGTGCCCATCCAATCGTAGCCGCTCCGATCATATGCTTTCGAGCCGCCCATACCCTGTGGGGCAGACAATCCCACCAATAGCAGAACAAATATCAATCCTGCAATAATAGCTATGATCTTACCCATACCGAATTTCCCCGCGAATCCATAAGACGCAGAGCACTTAAATGTTATGCACTTTCATGATTCGAATAATGCGATCGTGATCACATTTATAAATGAAAACTGCATCCTTGCACAAGTAGATAGCTTATAGCAATCATATATTGGAGGAGATCTATGGATCATGTCAGGGTCGGTGGAGTCTGTCTGCTTCTCATAATAATAGCTGCGGCTCTGCCAATTAATGTATTGGCGCAAACCCCTTCTGAGAACGATAATGCAGCGGACGGGACTGCCCCAATCATAAGCCAGAGCTTGCTTTCTAAGAGCACACAGGGAGAGACTATATCGGCAGAAAAGCTGGCCAAGCGTAATACTGGGCTTAAGCCGCTGGCATCTTCCGGGCAGGCTGCAAAATCTGAAACTACAGCAACCCCAGAAGAAGCTGCAAACACCGCCCCTTCTGCCCCGGAGAGCAATGCAAAACAAGAAACCGCGAGCCAGGAGCCTGCCCAGGATGCGACGGTAACGCCGGATATGATCCAGACAGAAGCATCTGCAGAACCATCCGCGACATCAAATGACATAGCCACATCAGATCAAACCGCAGAGGTTGCAGCAGAGACGACTATTGCTCCTCCTGAGGATGTAGCTTTAGGAACGACAGTCTCGGCGGACGCGACAGCGACCGGCATTGCCGACTCACAAAATACATCTCAGACTGAGGCGGAAAATGCATCTCAGACCGAAACGGAAATTATGTCCAATAACGTTTCTGAGAATAAATCGGAAAATGTCACCGAAGATGAGGCTATGCCGGCAGTTGAAGAAACTGATGAAACTGATGAGCCGGCAGATCGCATCTGGCGGGAAGGGATCAGCTCAGATAAGTACACCTGGGATTATAGAAGCTTCTCCGGCTTCTTCTACGACATGAAGAATAACGTCGGCACAGAGAGGCTTACCGTCGATCTGCAGGGTAACGATAGGTCCATTGATTCCGGCAATCTGGTATACAGCACAACTGCAGAGAAAATGGATTTCGAGTTTGGCGATTGGGGAGAATATCAGGTCATCGGCTTTATGGCTGAGAAGTACTTTGCCGGATATCTGCAGGGAGACGGCGAGATCTTCGACAATGATGTCAGCCTGATCAATGACGGCCAGCTCCGGCGGGTGCTGGTAGATAGCGATGATGAGAGCACCATCACCACCGGATCGGTCCTCACATTGGAAGAGGGATATGAGCTGAGAATCAAGCAGATCGACATCGACGGGAATAAAGTATATCTCGGTCTGGCCAAAGATGGAGAGGAGATCGACAGCAAAGTCGTCTCTCCGGAAACCAGCTTGAAGAGTGCCACTTATGAGTATAAAGTAGAGATCTCCGGAGAGGATCAGCCGATTATCATGGCTCATATCTCCAATGTCTTTGCCAGCACCGAATCCGACCTGGTCACCGTAGACGGCATCTTTCAGATATCCGATACATACAATTCAGTTGAGAGCGGTGATGAATACGGCAAGATGCAGGTGACAGGTCTCTCAGAGACAGGCCTTGAGATGGATAACGACAATACCATCTCACTGAGAAAGGGAGGCACTGCTGAGATCTTTGGTGATGTTGGATTTATAGTTGCAGATTCCGATGAGCTGCGCTTCGCACCAATAGTTGAGAGATCAGGACCTCAGGAAGTGAGGGGCACAGTGATAAATCCGTCCGAAGTCAAAGAATTTACCTGGACGGTCTACAACTTCGAGGGCTTCTACTACGATATAGATGATGATGTGGGAACTGAGGAGCTTACCGCCAAGATAACCAGCAATAACAAGATCGAGGAGGGTGATCTGCTCTATTCCACAAGCCCGGCACCGGTTGAATTCGAATTTTCGTCCTGGGGCAAGTACGATGTCGTCGGTTTTATGGCCGACAAATACTTCGCAGGATTTAATAACGAAACCAAGTTCACTGACGAGGTCAGCGCCATCAATGAAGGGCAGCTTAGAAAGGTCCTGATTGATGACGATGACAGCCGGACCATAGCCAGCGGATCGGTTCTTTCTCTGGAAGAGGGATATGAACTGCGCATCAAACAGGTGGACCTCAATGGAAATAAGGTCTATCTCGCCCTGGCCAGAGACGGAGAAGAGGTGGACAGCAAGGTGGTAACGCCTTCATCCAGTCCGGGAGACAAGGCATCCAACTACATGTACAAGGTAGACATAGGCTCTGAGAAGGATGTGCCGATAATCATAATACATGTCGAGAGCGTCTTTAGGAGCACGGAGTCTGATTTGGCTACCGTAGACGGCATCTTCCAGGTATCCGATAGCCCGGAGTCGGTGGAAGAGGGTGAGATACACGGCAGGATGAAGGTGGAGACGCTGGGCGATGACGGCATCACCATGAAAAATGACGGCTCAATCAGCCTGGGCAGGGACAAGACCATTGAGATCATGGAAAACCTGAAGTTCAGGGTTGCCGACAGCAGTGATAGACTGATGGCGCCTATTGCCATCAAGCCGGGGGAAGGGAGCGATATGATACTGAGCATTCCTGCGGCGATCGTGAACACGCCGGTAATCATCAGCGTTAAATCCGGCACCTCCGCCATCTCCGGAGTGCAGTTCTTGATAAACGGCAGCAGCGTCGGAACTGCTGATGCTACTGGCTCTTTCACCTACACACCGACATCAGTTGGAACCTACCCAATTGTTGCCAAGAAGACAGGATATAATGAGGCCAAAGCAGATTTGGTGGTAAGGACGGCAGCTGAGGCAGCCAGAGCGTCTGCATTCGAGAAGGCAAATGCAACACTCACCAACCAGCTCACCATCAATGCGCCGGCAGAAGTTATCAAAGGAGAGAACTTCCTGATAACTGTTGTAGAGGGCATCAACCAGACGCCTGTGGACGTCGCATCCCTGTTCCTGGATGAAGAGAGCATCGGCAGCACCGGCGCCCAGGGATCGATGACCTATTCCGCCATTGTCATGGGCGAACACACCTTGAAGGCAGATAAAGAGGGCTTTAATTCCGCTACCAAAAAGATCAAGATCTCCTCATCTCTAAAGATTGTCAATCTGACGGTACCGGAAAAGGCCAACGCAGCTAGCGAGATCAAGATCTCAGCCATTGTAGAGAACGTTGGCAGCAACGAAGACACACGCCTTCTGGAGCTGAAGGCCAACGAGACAGTTGTAGACTCTACGAATGCGACCGTCAAAGGCGGCGAGAACGCTACAGTTAGCTTCAGCTACAAGCCTGTGGATCCGGGATTGACCAGAATCAGCCTGGATGAGCAGAGCAAGACGGTAAATGTGGAGAAGGCAGAGAGCAAGAACTGGATCATTGCCCTGATCCTGGTGCTGCTCATTGCCATCGGGGCAGGGTACTATCTCTACTCAACAGGAGAGCTGGACGGTCTGCAAAGGCAGGTTAAGAAGATGATGCAAGGGCGATAGGCAGAGTCGCCCTTGGCTTTCTTTTTTATGAATTCCCTCATTTCTTTTTTCTCGTCTACACTTGCCGATAATCCTCACCTATTTTTTTAACAGCATGGGAATTATTGATATACCCTGACGTTTCCTATCATGGCAACGCATAGCATAGATAGAACAAATCAAATTTCACCAGGGTATGGAAATGAATTACTGGCAACCGAAATTGGAGCTCATGGAGAGAAAAGAGCTGGAAGAGCTGCAACTGCAGCGTCTCAAGACCGTTGTAGAGAAGGTTTACAAGAACGTTCCCTTTTACCAGAATAAATTCAAGCAAGCGGGCATCACCCCCCAGGACATTAAAAGCCTCAAGGACCTGGCAAAGCTGCCCACCACCAGAAAGCAGGACTTGCGGGACAATTATCCTTTCGGCCTATTTGCCGTCCCGCGAGAGGATGTGGTGCGGGTGCATGCCTCTTCCGGCACTACCGGCAAACCAACCGTGGTCGGCTACACCGCCAAGGATATCGAGAACTGGTCGGACCTCATGGCTCGAGACTTTGTGATGGTCGGAGTCAAGAAGGGCGATATATTCCAGAACGCGGTGAACTACGGCTTTTTCACAGGCGGTCTGGGTGTGCATTACGGAATCGAGCGCATGGGTGCCATGGCTGTTCCCTCAGGCGTGGGCAATACGGAACGCCAGCTCGAGATCATGATGGATTTTGGGGTTACAGTGCTGCACTGCACACCATCTTATGCGCTTTATCTGGCTGAGACTGCCAAGGCGAAGGGCGTGGTGGACAAGCTGAAGCTTCGCATAGGCTGCTTCGGAGCCGAGCCCTGGTCGGACGAATCAAGAAAGGAGCTGGAAGACGCACTGCACATCAAAGCCTACGACTCATACGGCCTTTCTGAAATGATGGGGCCTGGCGTGGCCTTCGAGTGCCAGGAGCAGAACGGATTGCACATCTGGGAGGACCACTTCCTCATAGAGATCCTGGATAAAAATGAGCAGCCCTGCGCGCTTGGCGAGCCGGGCGAGCTGGTCATAACCTCGCTCACCAAAGAGGCCATGCCACTCATCAGATATCATACAGGTGACGTGACCTACATCATGGAAGAGAAATGCAGCTGCGGGCGCACCAGCCGAAAGCTGCACAGGTTCCTGGGGCGCGCGGATGACATGCTCATTGTGCGCGGCATAAATGTCTTCCCCAGCCAAATTGAGGATGTGCTGGTCAGCATACCTGAGATTGGCAACTATTTCCAGGTGGTGGTAGACAGAAAGAAGCATGGACTGGACGAGATCAGCATTCAGGTAGAACTCAAGGAAGAGGCCTTCACCGGAGAACTCTCCGACCTGGCAAAGATTAGAAAGAAGGCAGAAGATAAGCTGAAGTCCGTGTTGAATGTGAGAAGCAAGATAGAACTGGTGGAGATGGGATCCATCCCCAGAACGGCAGGAAAGTCAAAGAAGGTCGTGGATCTGCGAGATGTCTACGCCAAGGACGAAAAAGCGAAAAAATAAAGCTGAAAAGTTCTGATGGCTGCAGTATGCCCTAAGCAGCCTTTTAATATTTTTATGTATATTTTCGGTCTATCTGGTCACCTGGCTTATGAGGTTCTGCCCTATGACTTCGCTCTCATCAACTGCAGATAGCAGCTCGTCATGAATAGAGCTTTGCGAGTAGTAAAGCGTCACCAGCACACCTGCCTCCTTTGCCGCCTCAATGGCCGGCAAGAAATCGCTGTCACCAGTGACGATAACTGCCTTCCTGATCATTCTGCCGCAACTCAGTCGCACCAGATCAACAGCCAATGCGATGTCTACCCTCTTTTGGATAAACTCGCCGCCCACACATCCCAGGCGCCCCAGTTTCACCTCAAATCTGGGAAGCTTTCTCAATGTATAGACGAACTTATCCATAGAAGCAAACCTGCGACGCTCGTCCTCAGTTGGAGGGCAACTCTGGTAAGGCATGCAATTATAGTAGTAGGTCCTAAGCCGCTCATAATCGCCACAAAGAATATCCGAAAATCCGGCCAAGTCGATCTTGGGTTTGCCAAAATCAACATCTAGAATCTTAGTTAAATAAGCTCCATCAATAAATACTGCTGCTCGGTCAGCCAAGATTGTTTCCCACCTTAATTTATAATTACTGCCGTCCCCTCCGAACGGCAGTGGACATTATCTGTCAATATCCACTCATTCAATGGTATATCTAATTTACGTCTGGCACTAATACCACTCACCCAGATGTCGATATCTCACGAACGACTATAAAAATATGTGGTACACTGCCAGCGAACGCATTAGGCTTTAATCGTTTTCTTATTTTTCCGTTGCTTGCTTACTCTTCGATATCTCAACAAGCGTTATTTCGAAGGTTAAGGTCTGTTCGGAGAGCGGATGGTTCGCATCGAGAGTAACAGTGCTCCCTTCGATCTCGGTAATCTGAACGGGAACCATTACGTCATTGGGGGCGCATACTTCAAGAGTCATGCCCTCCGCAGGAACAATATCATCGGGAAGGTCCTTTTTATCAATTTTGAAAACACGATCATCCCTGTACCTGCCATAGGCTTTCTCCGGAGGGATTTGCACCGTTTTAAATTCGCCGGGTCTCATTCCCACCACAGCCTCTTCAAATCCAGAGATGAGATTTCCACAGCCTAATTCGAACTGCAGGGGATCGGAGCCTTCCGAGGTATCAAAGAGAACGCCCGTATCGAGCTTGCCGTTGTAATGCACCTTTACGGTGTCGCCTATTTTCGCTTGCGTCATTGGTATCCTCCTCTAAATCTGCTGTATACCTTCAACTATTTAGACCATATCAAAGAGAAGGTCTAATATCCTAGTAGCAACAACATTCAATGAAAAAGCAAGATAGAACAACAAGGTGAAATTGAGATATGAGAAGATGGAAGTCAGATCGAGGACTTGAAGCGAGAATGCTCCTTACTATGGGCCTGCTAGCTGTGCTCTACCTTGGTTTTTTAGCCGTTCTGCTGACCATGCACGTCAGCCAGATGGGGATAATACTATTCATGGGCGCTTTCATGTTCCTGCAGTATTTCTTTTCCGACAAGATGATCCTCAGTTCCATGGGCGCGAAGATAGTAACCGAGAGCGAGATGCCCGAGCTTTATCAGATCGTGTCCAGGCTCTGTGCCAATGCCGACCTGCCCATGCCCAAGATCGCTGTAGTGAAGACCAGCATGCCCAATGCCTTTGCAACCGGCAGAAATCAGAAGAATGCCGTGGTGGCTGTGACGACGGGCATCATGGAGCGCCTTAACAAGAGCGAGCTGGAGGCGGTGCTGGCCCATGAGCTGACTCACGTCAAGAACAGGGATATGATGGTCATGACCATCGCCACATTCCTCTCATCCATGGCCCAGATATTGGTGCAATGGTTGCCATTCATGGGCGGAGGCAGTCGCGATCGCGATTCAGGCAGCAATTTCATAGTGCTGTTCCTGGTCTCTTTAGTGGTCTGGATAGTGAGCTTCATTCTTATTCGCACTCTCTCTCGCTATCGGGAGTTCGCAGCCGATCGCGGGGCAGCTATCATGACCGGCCAGCCGTCGAATCTGGTCTCAGCCTTAAAGAAGATCAGCGGCTTTCGGGTGCCCACAGAGGACCTGAGACGGGTGGAAGGGCCGGTAAGCGCGCTCTTCATCACGCCTGCTATCTCCGGATCCTCCTTCATGAGATTGTTCTCTACTCACCCTACTCTAGAAGATCGGATTGCTGCTCTGCAGAAGATCGAGATGGAACTGGAGGCTTGAGATGGGGTTTTTAGACTCCATTCTGGGAAAGACAAAGCTGCCTGAGGCCAAGACTGAGAAGCTCTTTGCCATATCCACGGCTGCGGTCACGTTAGACGCGAGCCTGGGCTACAGTGCAGACGGCAAAGCCGGCGTTTGCATCAAGCCCATGGAGTCGTCCCGCTATGAAGCGGCCCGAGCCGAGATAGAGGATCTGCTCAAGTTAAGCATCAAGGAGACGGGCACAGAGTACAAGATCGAGAAGGATGAGTATAATTATGTCTGGGTCGTCTTGTCAGACCCGGACTTCGAAGATCTTGTGACCAACATTCAGATGGTCAGCCAGGTGCTGATGGAGCAGGGCTTCGGAACACAGCTTTTGGCTGCCGTCTACCGTTTCCGGGGAGAGGAGGTAATCTATTGGATCTACAACTTCAAGCTGGGCTCCTACTATCCCTTTGTCCCGGCTAATGGCCGGCAGCGTGACACATCACGGGAATTTCGGCTGAAGGCCATAATGGAGAAGGAGATGCCCATCGAAAAGGACGAGAGCCGCTGGTATCCCATGTGGGGGATGCCGCTATAGTGCGGTACAAGCTTAGATAATAAAAGATGTTATTGATAATTCGTAAGATTTAAATAAACAACAAATGATTAGTTGCATATGATATTTGCAGAATGTCACAAAATTGTAAGGATCTTATCCATACTTATTTTGACACTTTTAATCCTTACTCTAATATCAATAGGCAAAGAGAATGCAACATTTGGCGATGGAATATCTCCCGAAAAAAGAGTTGCATATATGTGTAGACCCGGTGTGGTGATGATAACAAACCATTATAATGGCAATCTAGTCGATAAAGTCGATGGAACATCGAGGTTTTCTTTTAATGATGTCCCATTTGATCTTCCATCTTTCTCTAGAGATGGGTGGGGGAGTGGATTTATAATAAGTTCGAATGGATATATCGTAACGAATGCCCATGTTGTACACGATTCAGATGAAGTAATCCAAAACGATTTTGCAGTGCAAGCGACGCGATATGTCTTATCTAATTGGAAGGAGCTTGAAAAAGCTACAGGGGAGGATCCTTCCGATCCGACTGAGGAAAATAGAACACAATTATTGGAGCTATTTAGTTCCGACGTTTTTGGCGTTGATTTCAACCAGGAGATAAAAGTTTATTATGGTATGCCTAGCAGCAGCAAATACTCTCTTGAAGGACATCCGGCAGAGATAAGAAAGATAAGTCCTGAGAATATATGGCTTACTTTTAACGATAATTATTATCGGTCCGGAAAGGATTTAGCTATCCTAAAGATCGAAGGGGTAAGCGATCTGCCGTCAGTGATTCTAGGTGATTCGAATAATATTGAGGTTGGTGATAAGGTAATAGTGATCGGATATCCTGGAACCGCGGACTCAATGATGAACCCACGCCTCTCTCCAGAGACAAATAATGTACCGACAGTTACATCAGGCATCATGAGCGCGGTACGAAAGCTTCCGGATGGTTCGGACATTATTCAGACTGATGCGTCCATCTTTCATGGAAACAGCGGCGGTCCCGCTTTCGATGAAAAAGGCAAGGTTATAGGCATAGCGACTTTTTGTTCGGGCAAAGTGTTGGTCTCAGGCGAATGGCTGGATATACAGGGTTTCAACTTTCTGATCCCTATCAATATGGCAAAAAGCTTTATCTCAGAGCTAAACATTAATACAACGCCAAGCAGGTCTACTATTTACTTTGAAAAAGGACTTGATTATTATTGGGATAAAAAATATCGAGATGCTGAAAAAGAATTCAATAAAATCCTCACACTTGACCCAGAGAATCTATATGCATCAGATTATGCAAAGATGAGCATGCAATTTAAATGATGGATTCAGAGTCCTTAATAACGATGATTTCAATCTTTCAAAGCAGGAGGGAATTGAATAGTCAAATATACTTTTGTAATGGTCGTGCTGGTAGTGGCATTGATCAGCATGGCAGGTGCTGCCAATTACATGTACGAAAAGGCATCTGCCAAGGGTGTAGGTTATAAGAATGTGGAAATGATTGTTTCTACTCAGTGGGGTTTTTCCGGAGACAAATTGGTAGAGAAGGAATCGGGCTCAGGAAATGTCGTCACGGAAAAGACTGAGCTGGAGGCAGAAAGGCAGCTTTCAAAAGATGGCTATCCTTTGTATTACGATCCCAAAAAGGGAATCTTTGCGGAATGTTATTTTCTGTACCCCACAAATATCCCTGAGATGGATTATATAAACTTCACCAAGGAAGCTGAGTTCGAGTACATGCCCGTATCCTACCAGACCGGCACCTACGACCAAAAGTGGGTTGAGAAATTGTGCATTCAGAATTACATGATTGGAGCTGTTATGACAGAGATGTATACCCACGCTGAGCACTTGCAGAAGACCACTGAAGTCAAGACCAGGATATATGAAACATATGATTTCTTGAATGTCGGTGGAACGCCCTGCTGCACCGGTGTTCTCGAAGCCAATCTCAACAGCAACGTCATAGGCGTAGCTCACATCGGTTGGATCTCTCGAGATCCTCTGGCGGATGATCAGCTCAAGGGCAGGCATGCCGAATACGGCAGATCCGTCGAGGACCTGACCGGCGTCTTCTCCATCGAGAAGTTCATCCAGCTCTGGGGCAACTCCACCTGCGGCGCAATCAGCGTTGACTGGCTGCCGTGCGTGTGAATTGCTGCTAATCCAATCTATTTTTTAGTATATTGCAATGGTGTCAGACCAGTAATCCTGCTCAATAGATACCGATCCGCCCATGCTATGGCCAACCAGGACAAATCGATTCAGGCCCAGAGTCTTTGAAACGGAATCGATATCATTGGCCATCGCATCAATAGAGTAGTCTCCATCCCTGGCCGGATCGGACTTGCCGTGGCCCCGCAGATCGACGGCAATGGCCCGACGATCTCTTCGCAAATGTTCAAGCTGGCTAGACCAGTGCCCGGAATTGCCGGCAAGAGAATGAACGAATAAGACGGGAATGCCGCCATATCCGCCATCGTCAATGCTGAGGGCGGGTGAACTCGCGAAACTCTCAACGCGAATTATTGTCATTTCTATCCATCAATGGGAACTTGGCCCGGATCTCCCGACTTCTCAGCACCGGCAAATCCAGCTCAGCCAATATGCCCTCAATTCTCTTTCTCTCAGCCGAACGCAGAGACTTTCTGTCAAGATAGGCATAGTTAGCATTCGATTTGCTTAACGCTTCCTCCACTACCTCTCTATTTACTCCTGCTATCTGATAATTGGAGAAGAGATGCCCAAAAGCCACGGCTGCCTCAAACAGCAGTTCCGTCTGCCTGGCTACGTAGTGCCCGCCGCCAAAGCCCAGGAATACAGGAAGCTCCTTGCACTCCAGGGCCAGGATTGCTCGGGCAACCGTCACCCCGGCTTGCCGATCCTGCCATTCATTCTGAGTGCTGCCTATCTCGGCAAAAAAGCAGGGCGTCTTCAAGTCCACCGGCCCGTGATGAGTGGCTTCAGCAGATACTGCATAGCCGGGAAGAGCAATGTTGTGCAAAAACGATCTCAGTAGGCAGGGTGAGGCCGTTGAAAGCTTGCTCTTACCGTCTTCCAGTATTCCCGTGAAGTGCCCACCCAGCCAGGGCAAACCGGCTTTCGCTTCGTGACGGCTGGCAAAGACCACCATCTCCGCATGCAATCCCAAATCAGCCAGTCGATCATCCAGGCCGCTTAACCGCGTCTGCTTTTCATCGTGAATTATGAGACGCCATCGACCATAAGACCTGTAGCCTCCCTCACACTGCCAGGGGCATAGCTCCAGTAGACGCTCATAAATATTGAAGCTTGCCGGATCTGCCCGAGAGCAGATTACGGCAATCTCGCGGTCCGATGCAATCTTCAGATCTCCTTGCTCACATCCAGCATTTTAGCTACCATTGGCGCATAATCGATCTTGCTGGCCTTTATCTCGGCAAGCGGCATGATCACGAGCATGGGCCTTTCCGTGATCAGACCTTGGGCAGAGAGAGTGCGAAGCTCCTTATCCATGCGGTTCTTTAAGTCCGGATAGCCTGTGGACAAAAAGGCGCCAAAGATCTCACCCGGCTGTAGATAGCTGAACAGAGGCGCTCCAATCCTGCGGAAGGCCTGGTAGACCTGGGCAAGATCCTGGCGATCGTGACCGTGCCTGATGCGCACATGATAAAATGACATCAGTTCGCAGCAGATCTTCTGCCAATCCACATAGGCCTCGCGAGTCAGTAGCCCGCTCTGGAAGAACTTGGTTCGCTTTCCTGAGATGGTAGGCCGGGAGATGCCCGTTCTCCGGGAAAGCTCGAGGTCTGAGAGCATGGGATACTTCACAAAGGAGTAAAGTGTGAGCTTATCTTTCTCTGTGAGGCGGGAGTCTTCAGTTAAAGCGGCTTTGGGCGGCATTACCTCATCAGAGAGATCGGATCTTGTGAGATCAAAAAGACCATCTACTGCGAGAGCTGCATCAGCCGAGTAGCTGGAGACCTGGAAGGGATAGTGGAAATAATGAATATCTTCCACAAACTCGCTGCGGTAGTAATCATCGATTATGGGATCAAAGTTCACCCGAAAGTCAGTGAGGCTTTTTGAGTAGAACGTTGATACTGAATCGGTATCTGTGGCAATGTGCGAGACGCAATTGGGATAATTCACCCAATTCTGGTAGGAGGTGGATCCCTTCCTTACCTCAAAGGGAGCAGTCGGATTGTATTTCACGAAGACGGAGGTCAGGATTTCGGCACCTACAGCTTCACCGGAAGGCACATTCAAAAGTTTTATGAGTTTCCAATCTCTAAACTTTCTTTTGCTCTTGAATATCGTTGAGCGATCAACGCCTATGTTAGAAGCGAGATCTATGTCACTGAGCCCCGGATATCTGGCAAGACCATAAAGAACTAACCTCTCCTTTGATGTCAATTTTAGCTGCATTCGCGTAGCATATACATTTTATAAGTATTTATAGATTGCCTAATCTTAGATTTCCGGGTATATCTCTGCGTCATATACAAGGGATCGCGAGATCAATTTTGCCAGAATTTAATAAAAGAGCAAAGAGCCTGCACTTCTCTCGCAATTGTCACATCCTAAATGGAAGTGGGATGTATTCTCGTCTCCTAATCGAGAACGGAAAATCGTGTCCTGGAACTACAATATCAGAAATCGCAATTATTCTCTGCATACTGGCAATGGCCAGGTCACGATCGACATGTAACACTGGTGGAACATTTTTAATAAAGTTGCCAAAGGTAGGAAGAGCATCGCCAGAGATTACTATTGTTTTTAATTGCGAAGTTGCAGCATCATTCTCAACTACTACGGAAATACTGTCAATGCTGTGGCCTGGAGTTGCCATGATCCAAACGCCGGGTGCTATAACCTCTCCTTCCTTTGCTATAAGGATCTTTGCATGGGAAAAAAGATGATTGTTGCCGCAGTGATCCGCATCGGAATGGGTATTGACGATGCTCTTGATTTCCTCCGGCTCTATGCCTAGCTTTGCCAATTCCCTGCGGATCAGCTCTTCTTCGCCATATAGGCCGCTGTCCACAATAATCATATGCTGCCCGCGAATTATCAATGTCACCGAAGATCGAGCGTCCAAGATCCGACCATACTCGTCTCTTTCAATTGAGCCGGGTTTGACAAGGAAGACCGCGGGCATTTTTCCATCCTCAAACAAACCTTGCCATGCTCAAGCAAGGTAGAGCCGTTGCAGCTTCTCGCAGACCCTTTCAACCTGTGCCACTGCGGTTCCGATATACTGGTGCGGGTCCAGCATTGCTTTTATCTCCTTGGCATTTAGGTTGCTCATGACGATCTCATTCTCTAAAAGGACATCTGCCAGCTCCCTCTTCTGCTCGAAAGCAGCCATAGAACTCTGGCGCATGATCTCATGTGCCTGCTGGCGGCCCACACCCTTCTTGGCCAGCTCCACCATCACGTTCTCGGCCATATTCAGTCCGTGCAGCATTGTTAAATTGCGTTCGATATTCTCAGGCCGCAGCCGCAGCCGGCTGAGCGTACGCGTAGCCAGGGTGATAAGGTGATCGGTGAAAATGAAGGCTTCCGGAAAGACTATGCGCTCGCAGCTACTGTTGGTAAGATCGCGCTCATCCCAGAGGGGGATGTTCTCAAAAGCGGGCAGGATCTGTGCTCGCACGATTCTGGATAGGCCGCAGATCTGTTCTGACTTAATTGGATTCCTCTTGTGGGGCATGGTCGAGGAGCCCACCTGTTTTTTGCCGAAACCCTCCTCAACTTCCGCAATCTCTGTACGCTGCAAGGTTCGCATCTCGACGAAGATCTTGTCCAGGGTGGAGGCTACAAGCGCCATCCAGCAGACCATCTCTGCATGTCTGTCACGCTGCACCACCTGATTGGAGACATCTACCTCGTTAAGCCCCAGGTGATTCATAACGCGAGTCTGAATTTCCATTCCATTAAGCCCGTAGGCGGCCTGAGTGCCCACTGCCCCGCTCATCTTGCCGACTGCGGCTCTGGGTCGCATCTGTTGCAGCCTTTCGATGTGGCGCGCAATCTCTGAAGCCCAGATGGCGAATCGCAGGCCGTAGGTGGTGGGCACTGCGATCTGGCCGTGCGTTCTGCCGGCACAGACCAGGCCTTTATTCTTCAATGCCAGATCCAGCAGCAGCGCCAGGAGGTTTTTCAGTTTTGGCTGTAGAACATCCAGAGAAGCCTTGATCTGCAGGCCTGTGGCCGTGTCCAGAATGTCGTTGGATGTGGCGCCCAGGTGAATCCATTCTCCGAATTTCGGAGCGCACTCCGCCATGGCCAGGACGGTAGCCATCATGTCATGGCCGATCTCATCCTCAATCTGCTTGGCCCTCTCCGGAAGCGTCGATTCGGCGGCAGCGGCGATCTCTGCAGCTGCGCCCTGGGGAATCATGCCCAGCTCTTCTTCAGCCTTGGAGAGAGCCGCTTCTACGCGGAATAGACAGCGAAGACGATAGTCCTCTTCCCAGATATCCTTCATCTCTTTGGTGCCGTATCTAAATTCAATAGGGTGAATAGACATGAGGAGGAGGATAGCGTATGGGGTTGAAGGAGCTTTTGGTCGAGTCAAAGGAAGATATGCAGCGGCCACAAACTGATTCATGTAATTATTGTAATATGTTCGGTAAAATACTATTTATTCCGAGCAAAAATGCGTTTAGGCTAGGTGACTTTGGATCTTCAAGGTCCAAGTAAGGGGAAATTCGCTTGGCCCACTCAAATTTATCCGCACCGATACAATCTTCCGGCTTTCTTCCTAAAGCTTTAGCTAGATTTTCCCAGGCACCAATTATGCTGTCTGGAGGAGATCGCGGAATTTTATTTAAATCTGCTTTTGGATAAGCGCTCTTAATGGCGAAGGAATCTGCGATGAACCACGATTCTGTCTCTTCAACTGCGATTCTAAATAGAACACAAGATGGTTTCGATTCAATATTTCGATAAACATCGATCAAGTTTGATTTTAGATCGATACAGTTATCATCATCTGCATCCACTAAAACGACTACACAGCAAGAACCAGGTAGTTTCCCAAAACCTCTGAGCTTCGCCGGAAGTTGGTCAAGCAAACCTCTATTCCTGGGATTTGGCTTGGACAAAACGTTTTCTGGAAGTTTGCCCTTTCCTCTGTGTGGGTGAATTCTAAAATCTTTATCCTCCTTTAAATTAAATTTGCGTTCCAAGATCTCCCTAACAGCCGGTACGTCTGCGCCCCCTTCAACCAGAACTTCCATAAACATTAAGGGCTTCCCCTTCCAAAATGATTGCTATACCATAAACTTCCCATTGTGATACCCTCCGCGTACAATTCCTTAATGCTTGGAATATCCGCTGCTAGGGCCGCCGTACTGAAACCATCTTTGCCTTTTTCTAATATCCATACCTCGTTGGGTGTTAGAGCATCTACAAAATACGGAGAATGAGTCGTAATTACAATTTGTGGACCGCCTTTCTCATTATATGCATATTGCTTCATAACTACCGCAAGAGGTTCCAGCAATTGGTGATGCAAGCCATTTTCCGGCTCTTCTATGCCAATCAATGGCGCAGGATCAGGATCTTCAAGTAGCAATAAATAGGCAAACATTTTAAGAGTGCCATCAGACATATCGAGTTGATAAAATGGATCTTCGTAACCACGTTCATTAAATTGCAGGAGCAGTCTTCCATCTTTCTGCCGCTCATGAGTAATTTTATATATTCCTGGAATTTTTCTTGATATGCTCGCTAAGACTTGAGCAAATCGCTTGGGGTGTTGCCGCTCTATAAATTGCACATAATTGGCTAAATTGTCACCCTTGCGATTCAAGTGCTTTTGAGCACCTGTCATAGGCAGGCCTCTTGCTAGATCCGGGACAAAATAGGAGAGGTACCAGCTCTCTAAAAATTGACGAAAAGCCACAATCCGTGGATGATCTGCTAGATTCCCTAGTGTAGTAATGCCTAAACGATGTTTGTCCTCTAATTTTACCTCAATTTTCTTTTTTCCCTCTTCTTTTTCAGTGGCCTCGCCCGCCCATGCGAAACCTTCTCCATTAGTCATTTCCAGAAAGGAGTAAGGCCACCCCCTAGATTGGCCTTTTCGTCGTTGTCTCAAACGCTCATACGTCACAAATGGACGCCCATCATTTCCCAAATCAATATGCAGAGAATAGCTTATTGGGCGACTGTTCTTCTCTTGTCTGTAATATATTTCAAATTTCATCGGTTCTTTTATGCCTTTTGTACGAAGACGCTCAAATCCACCGCGATGAGGCAAATCGCAGGCTTCTTCCACCCCAAATTGTAAACAATCACCGATAAAGCCAAGAGCATCCATAAGAGAGGACTTGCCGGAACCATTGGGTCCAATGAAAGTCATCAAACGTGGCAAAGGCTTGCTTCCTTGATTCTCAAAAGTCCTGCCGATGGACAAATCCTTCAACGCCCTATAGTTCTGAACATGCATCCCTTCGATGAGCGCCATTGAACCTCTCCTGGAACAACCAATTCAGGTTTTATTTTATCCTTTGTGGCTTTTCTAATAGGATGTATATTTCTTTTTGCCCACTTAGCCTCTTTTCGAGCGGTTGACTTCGAACGAAGAAAAAGATATAAAATAGTAAATCAATCGACCAAATGGTGATGATATGCCAAGGACGAAATCTATGGCAAAAGGCATAATCGCAATTCTTGCGGTCATGCTCTTTCTGGGGTCAATGGCTACGGGTGTGAGCCCGGACCAGAATGTGAGAGCCAAATTTTCGGGTACTGTTTCCACAATTAACGCGAGCTATGGCAGCAGTCTCTTTAGCGGTCACATTGTATCGATAGCCTTGAATCCACAGCCGGAACCGCCCATATACAGGATAGGTTCGAACGTAGGCAAAGGCATTTTCAGCGGATTGATTGTGCATCCTGCCATAAATCCTCAACCTGAACCTCCGGGTGCATCAAATATTAAGAATTAACTATACTGCAAATGTTCCTCCTAAAGACATAAACGACTGGATATATTTTTTTCTCGAATCTTTTCATTCCATAACAGCGAATAGATCTGCAAAATCCTAATTCTAATCAATATATAGTTGGACAAAAATATAATAAAATATTAATAGTTAAAGCTCAATAAGTAGTACCTGAAATGATGCGAGAGGATGAGCTGATGTTTGTGCCGGAAAGAAGGAGCTTGATTTGGACACTTTTATTGGCAATTATAATCGTGATGGTCAGTCAGGCAAGCAGTTCGGTCTATCCTTTCGGCAGCAAGGTCTTGCCAGGCGACCTGGATATTGGCAGACCCCTATTCCGTCTTCCCACCGAGACCACTGTGGCCTTTTGGGATATAGGAACTCCCGGATATGATGAAGAAGATCCGGTCTATCTGCACATCGGGCCTTCAGCCAGCGGTACAACCAACGCCAACGATGTGAGACTTACCTTCATTGCAAATGTATCTCCCGGATCAAAGGTGAGATTTCAAGATTCGGATATGAATAAGCCCATAAAGCTGCTGCCTTCGATAATCAGCTTCCTTGATATTCATGGCAGCCACGCTTACGATCTTCTTGATCCTGTTTACCTGCATCATATCGATCGATTTGGTCATTGCGACCATCCCGATGATAATTACTTTGACGGTTCTGAAGATCCTGCTGAGATGATGGCAGGATTTAGCGAGCGCCTTCCCTACCGCGGCAGAGAGATCTCTTCGCCTGGATTGGACTTTGCCCTATTTACAGATAATTATAAATTGTCTATTTCAGATAAAATCCTCGATAAAAAACCAAGGAAAGTCGGCGAAATGCGGGGACTGGCCATTGAAATGGTTCGGGGCTTAGAGGCAAACTATTATCATGTTCTTGGGACCTGGCTCATCAAGATTCAAATCCCTAAGAATGATGAATCTGCCGACAGCAGGTGGAAAGATCTTTCCGACCAGTTTATCCAAACCAATGATATCAGATTAAGCTCAACTGGAAATTTTATCGCCGGGACTAAGGTTACCAATTTTGACGAGGATCAGAATAAATTGGCAGCTTGGCCGCCATTGGCAAGCTTCCTTGGACCGGCTACAGAGGCAACCGAGATGGGGTTCTTCGATACAAATGGCAATGGTGTCTATGATTACGAAGACGACGTATACTTGAATGTGCCTTCTGGTGAGTCCAAGGGTGTTGTCACGGTAAATAATGTGCGACTATCCGGGCCGATCCTGTAAGAAAGATGAGATCTATTTCTCTTTTTAACAGATGTTATTATGTGCTCTCCTCGAAAATCGGCTTTTCCGGCACCAGGTATATCGTCCAGAAGACCAGCGCGGTGACCAGCGCTTTGACGATGATGTTGGTCCAGACCATCTGCTGCAAGCCCTCCGCTCCCAGGACCCCGGCAAAGGCGATGATGGGAAACATCAGACTGTCTACAGGAATGGAAACGGAATTGGAGACGAATACTCGCGTCCATTGCGGCCATTTTTCTCTGCCGCCCCGCGTCCAGAGTTGATAGACCTTTGTGTCAATCAGCTCTGCTATGAGCGCCGTGAGGATGGATGCCAGTACAATCCTCATCTGCAGGGAGAAGAGAAATTCCCAGGCAATCTGGCCTCCGGCATTCGCCCAGTCCGTCTGCGCCGGCATCATTACCACCAGTTGAAAATAAAGAGCTGCCAGAAGGTTGACTGCTGCCGAGAGCCAGATAGTGGTGATCGCCGCCTTCTGGCCAAGCTGCTTGTGGATCAGGTCGCGCCAGGTGAAGGTTAAAGAGTAGATGAAGCCAGCATCCATTACCAGGCCTCCGAAGTAGGTGACCTTAGTGGCGGCGATGTTTCCCGCCAGGGAGAAGAAGAGGTAAAGTCCGGATAGGATTACGGCTGCCTGAGTCCTATCAATCCTTAATTTGCCGCCACTAATCCTTTCATCATTAGCTTTCTTCATCCTCGGGCCAGCGCATTCGCTCTGGCACTCTGCCTTCATCGGCATTCTAAATCGTTCTCAGCCATTTTCTTTTCATATCCATTAATGTCCCTGCTCGTATGCTTTCCCTGATCTCTTCCATGAAGCGGAGCATGAAATGCAGATTATGAAGCGTGGCCAGCCGGAAGTAGGACAGCTCTCGGGAGACATAAAGATGGCGAAGGTAGGCTCGCGAGTAGGTGGCGCAGGTCGAACAGGTGCAGTTGGAGTCGACGGGCGAGCTGTCTTCTTTGAATTTCGCCGACTTGATATTAATATGGAACTTATTATCCTGTGATCCACCTGCTTGAGGCGTGATCAAGAGGCTTCCACGCCGGGCGATTCTGGTGGGAGAGACGCAGTCAAAGGTATCTATTCCTCGGGCCACGCATTCAAATATGTCATCAATCTCGCCTATGCCTAAGAGATGTCGTGGCCGGTCGTCATCCAGTCTGGGAACAGTCCAGTCCAGGACCTGATGCATATCTTGCTTGCTGTTCCCCAGCGATCCCCCAATGGCGATGCCGTCAAAAGGCTGGGCAGAAATTGCCTGTGTGCTTTCCTGCCTTAAATCCTCAAACCATCCGCCCTGTATTATGCCATAGAGAGCTTGATTTTTATCATGATATCGAATCGACTCTTCCGCCCAATCATGGGTTCTTTGCATTGCCTTTCTGGTGTAATCGTAGTCTGAGAGAGGGGAAGTGCATTCGTCAAATGCCATGATAATGTCAGACCCTAGATTGGACTGAATCTTCATCGACTTTTCTGCATTCAAAAAATGCCAGGCTCCGTCGGCAAGGGACTTGAAGGAGATGCCATCATCAGTGATCTTAGTCAAATTCTCCTTCTTCTTCGCATTCTGCCTCGCGTTCTTATGATCACCGGATCCTATACCACTCTTGTTTCCATTTTCCCCTTTTGCCCAATTATCATCATATTTTTTCCGGTAGTCATTAAACTGGGAATGATCGCAATCCGTATTATGGCATTTTTCAGGATCAGGGCATTGATCTGGGAATTGTTCACTTGATGCCGTTTCTTCCGGGAAGATATTTCCGATCTTGCTGATGTTATGCTCTCTGGCAAAACCCAAGGAAAATGCCTGAAATCCGCCGGAATCGGTGAACGTGGGCCTCTCAAATCCCATAAACCGGTGCAGTCCGCCAAGCCTTGCAATCAGCTCATCGCCAGGCAACAAGTGAAGATGGTAGGTATTGGCAAGGGTGCACTGCGCGCCAAGACTTTGCAGGTCATCGGAGCCCAAAGCTCTCACGCTGCCCATTGTTGCCACCGGGACAAGATAGGGTGTCTGTATATCTCCCCGCCTGGTTTTTATCAGCCCCAGCCTTGCAGCAGATTGCTTATCCTGCTTTAAAATCTCAAAAGATAGTGCGCCCATATCTTATTACCTGAATGAAACCAATCACCTAATTCTTGCTGACACGCCGAGTCCCCCTTTGCAGCCAGCCGGCGGAAAAAGCTTTTGCATGAATAACATGTGTGTCAGAAATGAAAAGCCTTTAAATAACTATGCGAGGATAATTAAGTCGAGTAATGTTGTCGAGGATAGAAGATGAGCGTGCATAGCGGCGGAATTCTCCTATTCAGGTTTAGAGGAAACAAGCTGGAAGTGTTGCTTGTCCATCCAGGTGGCCCTTTTTGGTCTGGGAAAGATGATGGTTCCTGGTCGATACCCAAAGGCGTTTTTGAAGATCATGAGAGTCCGCTGGACGCTGCAAAAAGGGAGTTTAAAGAGGAGACCGGCTATGAAGTTGCAGGGCGATTCACAAGCCTTGGCACGATCCGCCAGCCCAGCAAAAAGATTGTGCACGTGTGGGCACACCAATCCGATCTGGATGCCGCTTTAGCCAGAAGCAATAAATTCACTATGCAGTGGCCGAAAAAATCCGGAATCATGAGAGAATTTCCAGAGGTCGATAAAGCTGAATGGTTTGATGCCAAGAAAGCCAGGAAAAAGATCCTGAAAGGGCAGGCCGGTTTTATTGATAGACTCCAAAAGGCAGTCAATTACGATCCAAAAAAAGAAGATATTACAGAGCCTTCTTGACCTTTTCTACCAGCACTGCCTGTATTGCGCTCCTGCGGTCTCCTCCACAGACGATGCCGCGCACGCCGATGATGTCCGGCTGCAATCTTCTGAGGAGCTCCAGATGGGCGAAGCCGATGCTTCCGGCGATTGCCACCTCAAGACCGGCGGCATGGCCCAGATCAATAAAGTCACGCAAATCCTGTTCGCTCATGAAATCAAAGGTAGGTTTTCCGTCTTTAACAGCTGTGTCTACCATGACCAGGTCTGCGCCGGCTTTGGCGGCAGCTGCGGGCAGGAGTTGAGGCGAGATGGATCCGACTCGGGCATAATCTGAGTAGGCTGATGCAACTACTTTCTTGCCGGCATCGTAATCCTTGACGGCTCGCACGATACCTACCAGCATCTCTTCCGCTTGCTCAGGATTCTTCACGCCTAAGAGGCCCGCCTTTATGTACTCGGCACCGGAGACCGCCGCACCCAAAGCTGCCAGGCTGGCTGTGCCCGGCTTGAATTCCAGGTCGCCGATTGTGGCGGAAACCGGCACCCGGCCTTGGGATAAGTCCGCCACAGCCCGAATGGCCCAGGGAAAGTTCGCGCCAAGCGATCCTTCTTTGGGATTTTTTACGTCTATTATGTCTGCACCGCCGGCAAGAGCCGCTCGTGCTTCATCAATATTCATGGGGCTAACCAACAATCTCATATTCAACCAATCCCGAAAGGAGCAACCGTGCGATGCATCTTCGTCCTCGATATACTTAATGGTGCTGTTGTCCATGCCGTGCGCGGAGAGAGGTGCCGTTATGAGCCTATTGCCGGCTTTTCTAGAATCGTATCCTCGTCCGAGCCGCTGAACATTTTGCATGAGCTTCGCCCCAGAGAGGTTTATGTTGCCGACCTCGACCTGCTGATGGGCCGGGGCGATAATTTGGCGGCCATAAAACAGATCTCTTCTCGGGCAAAGACCATGGCCGATACGGGAATTTCCAGGGCAGGCGATCTGGATCGTCTGCCAGCATCCGTATCTTTGGTGCTGGGTACGGAAACGGCCTCGCTGCAGCTCATCGAAGCGGCTACAAGAGAATACGGGATTATAGTAAGCATCGATATGATGAAGAGGAAGGTGCTGGCCCGCGATCCCCAGCTCGCCGGGCAGACGCCCTTGCAGCTCTTGAAGAGATTAAATGGTCTCACGTTGGAAGGAGTCATCCTTCTGGAGCTGGATAGAGTGGGCACATCGGCGGGACTTGATAAGCAGTTTCTGGAGGAAGCCGGGGCAGTCGCCGAGCATCCTCTCATACTGGGAGGCGGCGTGAAGGGTGAGGAAGATCTATTGGATTTGGATGAGATGGGCTTTTCAGGGGCATTGCTGGCCACGGCACTGCACAATGGCCGAATACCAATGTCGCGAGTGCAGTAATTGGACCAGCCTTCATTCCTGCAATAGCATATTATTTAGTTTGCTTATGGTCTCCTGCATATTTGCGCCTTCCTCGGTGGTTTTATATAATATGTGATTCTCTTGGCTGGCCTTTAATAGATTGTTTTTAATAAGAATATCCAAGTAGGGATTTACGGTTCTGAAATTAAGGTTGGCTTGGTATACGATTCTTGTCTTGCTGGCTCCGTTTAAGCATATTTCCAGAATTTTAGAAAATATCTCATGTTTGCTTCTCTTCATGACCTGACTTCCTATATTTTTCCAGTCTTATTTAGTGAATATATCATCTATGACCATATAGACGATTATGTAAAGTCAGAAACTACAGATCTGACCAACACTATTCTCCTTAACATTGATACGTATCTATGATCACTGGTAATAGGTAAGAGCTTCAAAAAAATCCGGTGAGCCATAATTGGCTAATAACAGAATAAACAATATGATATAGGTGGTTCCAGCTTGGATTACTTTTCCTTGTATGAAGCTCTTTATCTTGTAGGATTTGCAGCCCTGCATAGTCTGCTTGCCAGCCTGCCGGCAAAGAGGACGGCGAGAAGGTACTTCGGCACCAAGGTAGATTCCTGGTACCCTGTACTCTTCAGCATTGTGGCGGTTATTACTATAATTCCTCTTGTGATTATGCTAATACGGTCTCCCGGACCGGTACTGTACACCATTCCCTATCCATGGATGTGGCTTTTCTTTCTGGTCCAGCTTCTCATGGGAATTGCCACACTGAGGGCTTTCCTGGACGCACCACACCGATTCCTGATTCGTGCCCAGCTTGCAGAGCATCATAGTCCTGATGCATTTGCTCTGGGCATAAAAGGGATCTATTGCTGGGTCCGCGATCCTTTCCTGCTCTCCGGCCTTATCCTCATCTGGCTTACACCCATTATGACCCAGAACTTGCTGATAATTTATATTATTGCCTCGGTCTACCTATTATTGGGCTCGCTTCATTGGGAAAGCAGACTTCTCGTCCAGTTCGGCGAGGACTACATTGCCTACCAAAATACTGTTCCCCGCATGATCCCCCGCGGGTCTAAGAAGTGGCACAAATGCCGCATCATCAAATGATAGCATTAAATCCAGCTAATAAAATAAAATCCAAACAGATCCATTAACTTTAAATCGTTCAAGCACATAATTAATGATAGTTGATTAGGGGTAGGTGGAAGAAATGACGAGCACAATTGATGAATACAAAAGGCTCTTTAGAGAGGCTCACGTCTCAGACCAGATGAAACTATTCCAGCTTCACATTGCAATCTATCTGGTAGTGAATATAATTTGGCTGGCTCTTAACATGATGGGCACGATCACGATTACTCCCGTCTGGGCAATATACTACTCACCAGTTGGATGGGGCCTGCTGGTAATTGTGCACTACTGGTTCTATGTGCGCGGCGCAGAGAACCTTTGCAAGCTTCGCGAAGAGATGGTGGAGGCAAAGATCAAGTAGATCTTACCCTCGCCTTTGCCGACTTTTTCTATTATTTACATTTTATTTTTAGCCACTTATGCCCGACTTGACAACTTTTCTCCGAACTAGACCCCCAGCGCATTGATGGCCTCAATCAGCTCCCCGAAGGCCTCCATCTCTATGTCCAGAACCTCAGCCTCGGTCATGGAGATACTCATCTCTCCATCCACAGTGAGCCTCTCCGGGCCCCGAGCCACAATCCTTTCCCGGCCGTCACGTCCTAGCGCCTTCTTTATCTCCTTCTCATGAGCCAGAGTGCGGCCGGGAATGATGACCGTGTCCTTGACCGCCGCGAGATCCAGGTTCATAAAATCCTCTATGGTTATCAGGCAACCTACATCTTTGTTTACTGCCACCACATTCACTTTTTCGCCCATTTGAGAGAAGATGGCAGTCAATAAGGGTCGGGCCACGATACTGGTTACGATGGTTGCGCCTCTACGCAGTGGCGGCAGAGCAGAGACCATCTCCGGATGGCGGGCCAGAGCAAAGGGCGCTCCCGTGAGCGGATCCCAGAGAGGAGTTCCCGTTACCCGCAAACGATGCCTCGCTGCTAATTCAGTGACAATGTTTTGAAACTCCTCAACGGAGTGCGGCGTTATGCCGTCGATGATAGGAGCATTTCCCAGGATCAGACCCTGTTCTCGGGCATTAGCAAATCTCATCAGGATCAATCCTTTCGCACCCATTTTCTCCAGGTCGCTGCAGGTCTTCTCCAGCTCCGCTCCGTCGTTGACTCCGGGGATGAGAACGGCTGCTGCGTATACCTCGCAACTTTTGCAGAATGTCTTTAGGTTCTCAAGCGCAATCTCTGCATTCTTATCGTTCATATACTTGCGACGCAGCTCAGGATTTGTGGAAAAGACGGTAAACGAGACCTCGGTCACTCCTGCCTCCACCAGAGCGGCGGCATCATTCACGCTCTTGAAGCCTTTTCCGGATGTGTAGCCTAAAGCGATTGGAACCATACCCTGAGAGAGCATCTTTGTGAGAGCCAAAAGGTCAGGATAGCAGCTCAGATCCCCACCACCGCTTATGACGACTCTATCTGGGATGCTGCCCATGCACTTTCCCGCCACCTCGAAAACGACGCTATCCATGGGCTTGAAGCCGGGATAGCCCTCCGCAATGGCGCGAGAGCAGTAATCGCAGCCCTTCTGGAAGGGCATGCAATACTTGCAGCCGAAGGGTGGGACGCTTTTTACTCCTTTGAAATAACAGTAGCTGCAAAAGCCTTTGCAATCCAGGCCCGGCCTTCCACCGACATCGGCAAGTATCTCCATGACAGGGAGCAGCTTTGTGGAAGGGTAAATAAGTTTTGGCGATAGAAGATTACCGGCAGCATTTTAGTTAATTCGGCCATATCTAAGCTCTCGCCTTCTGCTAAGCGTTTGGCAAGGACGGAGATTTGATTCTTGCTGTTGCGATGAGCAGGTTGCTGCATCAGACCTCTCTTAAGAACCTTCACCACGTTCTAGAAGACTCATTGCCTGATCAGAGACGCGAGCGCCACCTGCAAATTTTTTTGCACAAGAAAATTTCGCTAAAAATTAATGCCTAAGGCGGCGAAATGTCGGCACTAGTGATTGGTCGCTGCCTTTGCATCCGAAGTGCCGGTCTCTTCGCATATCTCGCTCTTTGGATCAGTCCATTTCTCGCTGAAACCCAGGGCAAATGCCTGGTATACGAACTCCAGGAACATAAGTCTGTCAAGGGACTTGTGCAAAGAGGAGAGGGCCTGCATGTAGCCGCAGATGCGGTGGCTTTTTCCTGAAACAGCCGCAGAAACCTGTGCACCGTAGAGGGCCATGACCTCCGGCATGCAGCTCTTCGGGAGAGTGCCCCACAAGAACTTATCTCGCAGATGGACAAGCGCCGCCACTGCCGCTACCGTGAGTGGGTCCTTGATTATATTTGAGAAGCTTTTCTCGAATAAATCGGCATTGTCCCTGGATAGGAACTCTGCAATTCCCTGGCACATCTCCCTCTCGTCAATTCTGAACCTCTCCAGATGGGAGAGCGATGAGCACCGGCCCGCCGGCGTCAGGCTGTTTTGAAGGGCAAGCGTATCGAGGACGGCGTCGTGCATTGTACGTCCGATGAGCTCGCCTACCTTCGAATGCTTGCCTGAAAATGATATTGCCTTGCCGCCAAGTTTTGATGCAACTGCAATCTGGTCGGTTCCGGTGCCGGTTGCCAGGCCCTCTGAATATCGGGATGCGACCTCCAGCTCCTGAAGGGCCGTGGTCTTGGCCTCGGTGGCAGTGATGACCGCGGTGACCATAGCGCCCGGCGTCAGCTCTCGGTTGATGAATATCATGGCATTTATGGTGCCTGGCCGCAGATCGCCTTCCTGATCCTTTTGGCTTTTTGCGTCATCATCCTGCGGTTCGTAGTAGGTGGCTGGATCTCCTGCCCGGCCTGCATTTCCCTCCACGCCGCCTGTGCATACGGTCACGACCTCAAGGTCGGAGAACCTCTCGTGGCAGATGGCAGCGTTGTTCATGTTGGCTGCGGTTCCAAGAGTTGCGCACTTTTGGAAAGGGAGGTTGTGACGGTCGGCTATCACTCTCTTATATTCGTCCGGACTATCTACCGCCAGCCGGTACATCTCGACGTTGGTGAAACCTCCCGCCGGCTCACAGGACTGGTGATTGTATAGATACATGAGGTCGTCATGCAGCCCGCCGGCGCAGCTGCGGCAGGTGGACAGGACCCGGTGAGGAACAATGAGCCGGGCGTAGACGATCTTCTCCTCTCGGCATAGCTCAACGCCGCCATAAAACTCTGCAAGTTTCAATTTTTGGGCCTCCTTTGTGAAATGTTTCAGGAAATTTTAGATTTTGTCAGATCCAGGAGCACGCTGTAGTCTATGTTCTCCATGAACCTTTTCTCTCTGGAGTCTTTCGTCCCGAACTTTGCGATATTGATGATATCCCCTTGTGGAGGAGATGACAGGCGGGATATCCTCTCCGGATATCGGGAGTAACTGCACAGCAGGCTCTCGCCCAAGGCATGCAGCCCTCCGCTGTTCTCCCATTGATTGGCCACGGCCAGATGCATCTGCTCGCCAAGCCTCGCCTCCCAGATGAACTTGCTTCCCGCATCCTTCCAGAGGGCAGGAACGCAGAGAATATCGGCGCCAAGCTTTGCCAGCGAGTCTGCAGCCTCCGGAAACATCAGGTCATGGCCGAGGAGCATCCCGATCCTGGCAAAGGGAAGGTCGAAGGCGGCAAAACCATCGCTTCCGGGCGTTGCCCAATTCCGATCGCGGGAAGAGAGATGGACTGCTCTGTACTTGCCCACAAGGCCGCGCGGGCCGATCAGGACGCAGCTGTTGTAGCGGCGCATTTCATCTCCCGTATCTTGCTCTGCCATGCCGAGGATGATGAAGATATTCTTTTCCAGCGCTTTTTCTGTAAAAGCCTCGGTTATTCTGCCCGGTATCTCCTCCGAGCACCTCTTTGCGTCCTTTGAATTCGAGATCGCTCCGCATACGGCAAGTTCCGGAAGGACGGCAAGGTTGATCGTCTGACTGCTTTCTGCCGCCTTGGCTGAGGCATCATCGATCAGCTGCAACATTTTCCTCACGTTGGCCTGCACGTCCTGAGGCCGGGCGCGATACTGCAATGTTGCGGCGCAAAATTCAGCGGCCGGCGGCAGGCCGAGCAGAAACTCAATATTAATGTACGAATAGGGATCGAGGGTTATGTTGCCGTAGCATTGAGGCCGCCTGCTGCCCAGGGTACTTATGATGTTTTGTGGCATTTTCTCAGCCGTCTCAACTGCAAAGTCTCCTGTCGAACTCCGTCCAACAGCTGCGGAGCTGATCATGCCGCAGCTTATGGGCAGAACGTCGTAGATGATGATGTCCTCAGGAGAGCTGATCTGCTTGATCGTCCGGCCCTGTGGATTGATGATGAAAGACTCTGCGTGGCGGCAATCCATCACTCTGTCCATTCCCGTCCGGTTGCAGGCCAGGACATAAATGCCGTTTTCCAGTGCCCTGGCCCGCCAGAATTTCTCAGGATTGTGATGCTCGGGAGGCCAGTTGGCAGGGATCATCAGGAGCCGCGCTCCCTTCAGGGCGGCAATTCTCGCCTGTCTGTAGGAATAAGAGTCGGCGCAGATGACCAGCCCCATAGCGCCAAACTCGGTCTGCACAACCGGTACGGGGAGATTGCCCTTGGCCGCCCACAGGTTCTCTCTGAAGGCGGGAGATGCTTTGCGATAGCGTGCCACAACCTGTCCGCTCGAGCCTATCAGGACGGCTGAATTGTAAAAGATTCCTGTTCCGGCATCTCTTTCCGGCAGGCCGATGCAGATGTAGCATCCATAATCCCCGGCAATTCTGCCGAATGCCAGAGTAGTGGGCCCGGGAATGCTCTCTGTCAGGGGAGCGATCTCCTTTCTGCACTCAAAGGCGTAGCCGGTGGTAGCAAGTTCAGTATTTACGATGACCTTTGAACCGCTTTTGGCCGCTTCTTCGTTCAAGTCTAGCAATTTGTCGATATTTTTATCTTTCTCTTTCCAGCAGATAGCTGCATGGACCAGGGCAATCTTCAGACCAGGCTCCTGGTCCAACGTTATTTCAGGCACCAATCCCATCAACTCCTATCATCTCTCTTTTCACCTTAAATCTTCGCACTATGTAGCAAGTTTGGGAATCATCACTCGAAAGCTTTATTTAATCAATTCAACTAGTATTAACTTAAAAAATGTTTCATTATACGAATTTCGCTTTAGTTCTTAAATTATATATCCGGAGGGATTATTACGAATAAGGTCAAGATTGCTTATATCACCACACAGGAAGCAAGCGATGTCTTCCCGCTCATCTCGGCGTTTAAGGAACTGATCCTTCGCGAAGGTGAGGTAGCAGAGATAGCGATCAGATCCGGCGAAGACCTCAAGGACGCCGCCCGCCGCGAGGAGTTCGAGCGGATTGCCTTTGACAGCGATCTGGTCATCTTTAATTTACATGGCGGAAAGAAGAGCCTTCCTTGCTTTGACGAACTGATCCGCAAGCTGCAAGGAGGCAAGGCCGTGATCTTTGCCAAGGCCGCCTCAAACGAGCCTGAAATTGAGCTGATGAAGCTCTCCACAGTGGACGAAGAGATCTATCGAAATATATCTTTGTATCTGGACTATGGGGGAAAGGAGAACTTCTATCGCCTGATCCACTATCTGGCAGGAGTGTTTGCCGGTGACGATCATGCATTTTCAAAGCCCCAGAAGCCCATCTGGGAGGGCATCTATCATCCCGAATTTGATCATGTTCCTACCTTGGATGAGTATCTGTTGGGCAAGTATGTAGCAGGAAGACCAACAGTCGGCCTGTGGTTCTACCAGAGCCTCTGGCAGGCGGGCAACACCGTCTTCATCGATAGGCTGATCAGAGAGATCGAGCATCAGGGCGCCAATGTCATTGCCGTATTCCTTCATTCCCTCAAAGATGTCGAGCGGGGAACGATGGGTGCGGAATGGGTAGTTGATAATTTCTTTATGAAAGACGGCAAGCCCATCATAGACGTTCTCATCAGCACTCTCATGTTCTCACTCTCCATCAAGCCCTGGGAAGGAGAAGGATCGGCAGAAGATGTTGGGAAACAGATTGCCAGGTCCGAAGAGTGGTTTCTCAAGAAGCTGAATGTCCCTGTCTTGAAGGCCATTGTGACCTACAACAATCCCGAGGAGTGGAAGGCGTCACTGCAGGGCTGCAGTCCCCTGGACATCTCCATGGGAATTGCCATGCCGGAATTTGACGGCATGCTGATCACAGTTCCCGTGGCTGCCAGAAAGCGAACGGATGTCGATCCGCTGACCGGTGCCAGGGTTATCAGATTTGAGCCTCTGCCCGAGCGCATCGACAAGATGGTGCGCTTGAGCCTGAACTGGGCAAGGCTGCGGCATATTCCAAACTCAGAGAAAAAAGTAGCCATAATCTTTCACAACTACCCGCCCCGAGACGACCGCATCGGAACAGCCTTCGGCCTGGACTCGCCGGTCTCCGTCCTGAACATTATGAGGACCATGCAGGACGCCGGATACACAATAGGGAAAATGCCCGAGAGCGGCCAGGCCCTGATCGACGAGGTAAAGAGCCAGCTGACACTCGACCGGCGCTTGAGGAGTCCAAATGAGCTGGCCGGTAGAGCGATCGACTCAGTCTCTGAGAAGGAGTACCTGCAATGGTTTGGGCAACTTCCCGTTGCTGTTTCGGAAAAGATGACCTCTGCCTGGAAAATGCCGCCGGGAGAGTTGTTCGTCCATAAGAAGAATTTGATAATACCAGGCATCATCAACGGCAACTTCTTCATCGGCCTTCAGCCGCCGCGCGGATTTCTGGAAGACCCGGCTGCCATCTACCACAGCCCGGATCATCCTATTCCCCATCACTACTATGCCTATTATCGCTGGATTCGAGATGTCTTCAAGGCCAATTTGATCATGCACATCGGCAAGCACGGCTCGCTGGAATGGCTTCCCGGAAAGGCGGTGGGCCTCTCCGAGTCCTGCTTTCCCGACATCGCCATATCCGATCTGCCCAATATCTATCCTTACATTATAAACAATCCAGGCGAAGGAACCCAGGCCAAGAGAAGGAGCTACTGTTGCATCATCGACCATCTGGTTCCAGTGATGCACAATGCCGATGCCTATGACGAGATGGCGGAGCTGGAGGTGATGCTCGCCGATTACTACCAGGCCTCTTCTCAGGACCCGGCAAAGCTGCCCACTCAGATGAAGATGATCTGGGAGAAGGTCTGTGAAGCAAAGCTGGACCACGACCTGGAGACGGATGAAGAAGCGGCGTTCTTGGATTTTGACAAGTTCCTGGAGATACTGCATGAATACCTGCATGAGATGGCAGACACTCAGATCAGGGATGGCCTTCACATCCTGGGCGAGCCGCCGGAGGGCTCTCGCCTGGACGAGTTCCTGGTGGCGCTCACCAGGCTTGCCAACGGCAGGGTGCCGTCTTTCCGTCAGTCGCTGGCAGAGTCCATGGGCTACGATTACGATTATCTTCTGGACAATAGGGGACGGATCATCTCCGGATCGAAGACCTGCGGCCAGGTGATTGAGGACTTAAACGCCCTCGCCTTTAGTCTAGTATCAGGGCTTCATGAGCGAGGCTTTGCCGTTGAAACGATTCCAGAACGGATGAAGGAGATCCTGGGAACGAGAAATCCCAAGATTGAAAAGGTGCTGGATTACATAGCCACGACGCTCGCGCCCAACATCGATGCTACGGTGGACGAGCTTTCAGCCGTCCTTTGTGCCTCGAATGGGGGCTTTGTCTCGCCCGGACCATCCGGGGCACCTACTCGGGGGATGGCAGACATACTTCCCACGGGAAGGAACTTCTACTCAGTCGATCCCCAGGCCATCCCCTCTCAGGCTGCATGGAAGGTGGGCGTCGCCCAGGCAGACGCCCTGCTCAAGCGCTACCTTGCGGACGAAGGATGCTATCCGCAGTCGTTGGGGATCGTTATCTGGGGCAGTCCCACCATGCGCACCAAGGGCGATGATATCGCCGAGATCCTCTGTCTCATGGGCGTTCGTCCCATCTGGGAAGAGAAGAGCGGCAGAGTCACCGGGATCGAGCTGATCCCTATGGAAGAGCTGCAGCGCCCCAGGGTGGATGTAATGCTGCGCATCAGCGGTTTTTTCCGGGATGCTTTTCCCAATATTGTGCATCTTGTTGACAAGGCGGTCGAGCTGGTGGCGGGACAAAAAGAATCTGCCGATCAAAATTACCTGGCCAAGCACGTCTCTGAGGATATTGCTGAGAAGATTGCGGCAGGAATTGATCGAGAGCAAGCCGGGATCGAGGCCTGTTACCGCATCTTCGGCTGCCGACCTGGAGCATATGGTGCAGGCGTCTCACATGCTATAGACTCCAAGAACTGGAAGGATGAAAAGGATCTGGCCGAGATATATGTCAAATGGGGTGGCTATGCCTATGGCCGCAAGAACTTCGGGGTGACGGTTCCCGATGAGTTTCGCAGGCTTCTTTGCCGGCTTGATCTGACGGTCAAGAACGAGGATACCCGCGAGTACGACATGTTGGACGGCGACGACTTCTACTCTTATCACGGCGGTATGATCGCTGCAGTCAAAGCCCTCAAGGGAGAGCTGCCGAGGTCTTATTGCGGGGACAGCTCAGACCCGGACCGAGTGAAGACCAGGAGCACTGTCGAGGAGACCAAGCACATCTTTCGCGCCCGCATTCTCAACCCCAAGTGGATAGAGAGCATGCAGCGACATGGATACAAGGGGGCAGGCGATCTCTCACGCATGGTGGACATTGCCTTCGGCTGGGATGCCACAGCCGAGGTTCTGGAGGACTGGATGTATGAGGAGCTGGCAAACAAGTACGCTCTGGACAAGGAGATGCAGGAGTGGATGAAGGAAGTAAACCCGCACGCTCTGCAAAATATCGCCGAGCGGCTGCTGGAGGCCGTAGAGCGAGGCATGTGGCAGGCCTCTGACGAGATGAAGGAAGAGCTTAGGGATGTCTATCTGGAGATCGAGGGGTGGATCGAGGATGAGGGTGCAAATGAGGCAAAGGCTGCGGGACGCGTCTAAAGTCATTGATGCGTCTTTAGCGGAATTAATTTTAGACGGTCTGAATAGGGATAGGCTTCTCAAGCCGTCCTTCATCTTTTAAATTGTTTTAGTTTTTCTAGGGCCACCGACGGATTTATATCAAATTAATTTTTGTTAAAACAAATTAACTTGATATTGGGGCGAATTTGGGAACAATATGAAGTTGCAATAAGGAGGAAGTGTATGAGGATAAATACGCAAATACATCTTTCAATAGCTCTAGCATTTTGTATTTCTATTTCGATTCTGCCCGCGGTGGCATATGAGTTCACTCTGAGTATATTTGGAAACGCCAATATGGATGATACCATAGATGAGTCGGACATCGCGTTTGTTCGGGAAATCATCGGCGGCACGCAGAAGGCCACAACATTTGCAGATGCCGACTGCAACGGCAAAGTTGATGAATTTGATATATCTCGGATTGAATCGATTATCAAGGGCGACGAAACTACTCTAACCATCGTGGACGGTGTGGGACGAAATGTCACCGTTAGCGTGCCCGTAGAAAAGATCGTCACCATCGCCGGAAGCTATGGTCCCGAGATGCTGCTGGCCTTAGGCGTCAAGCCGCAGGCTATCAGCACTTCGAAGAGCCATGCAGCCCAACTGCAGGATTTGCTGGTAGATATTCCCACGGTAGGCAGCACCAGCGAGCCAGATTTTGAGTCCATCGTTAAATTAAATCCTCAGATCGTTCACTGCTACGAAAGCTATTATAAAAAGGGCTCTTATGAAAAGTTAGAGAAGGCGCTGAACTCCAGCGGCATCGGCCTCGTGTCCATGGATTTCCATAAGCCGAGCAACTTCGACAATGCTATTCGGATCATGGGCTATCTGATCGGCAATCGAGAGAGAGCGGATTCCCTTATTGATTTTGAGGAATCCAACATGCAGCTCATCCGTGAAAAGACCGAGAGCCTGACGGACAAAGAACTAACGTCTCTATATTTCGAGAGCGGGGAAGATTTTGCGACGAGAGGCCCCGGCGACAATACCTTTGATGCTATAATTTTATGCGGCGGTCGATCGGTCTTCGATGACATTGCACAAGCTAATCCCACGGTCGAGCCGGAAGCGATAATCAACCGAAATCCTCAGGTGATAATCAAAGCACCGGACGGATTTGCAGCAACAAACAGCACAGTGCCATTGAAAGAGGTTCTAAGCGGCCTTGTGAATCGCACCGGCTGGCAGGATCTCGATGCTGTAAAGAATGGCCGCCTGTACTTTGTCAACGGCGGAACGAGGTCAGTTCATAACAGCATCTTCTGCCTGTTTATGGCCAAAGCTCTCCATCCGGATTTGTTTTCCAATGTAGATCCGGAATCGATTTACAGGCAATGGTACGATGAATTCCTGGGAACGAATAACCAGCTAGTAGTTGCCTATCCCCCTTCGGGAAGCTGGAAAAAAGCGGCAGGTGAATAGTGAACGGAATTATGGCTAAAAACAGTTTTGAAATATATTTTTTAAAAAATTGTGGATAAAATTTGCATTAGGTGCATGCTTCGAACATATCCTGATCCAGAGGCCTTAAATACAAGTAATATTGAGTTAACTTCAAAAAAGTATCTATTGGAGGACACCGAAGTGATTCGACACGGATTTCTTGTATTTATGATCTTTTTATGTTTTACGATTCCGCTATGTAGTGGAGACACAATCAGCGTTGTTGACTATACCGGAAAGCAGGTTGAACTTACCTTGCCGGTCAACCGCACAATATCGTTATCTAACATGGCTACTGAGATAATCTGTGCTCTGGACGGCGGTGAGAGTCTGGTGGGTCGACCAAATTCGGTTTTTCCATCCTACATTGATAATGTCGAAGTCGTCGGGGAGAATTCCAAGTCACCTGATTTAGAGCAAATTGTAGCCATTCACCCTGATCTGCTCATCGCCGACGGGATGCTTTCTGATGATAACCGCAAGGAGATTGAGGACGCAGGAATAACCGTGATTGTGGAAAAGTTCACCGATCCGTCTCGTGTTATCAACGTGACCAAATACATGGGTCAGGTATTGGGAAAGGAAGAACGGGCCCATGAGATTGTGGACTATGTCCAGAAGTATGAAGATTTAATTGATAAAAGAATTGCAGCAATCAAACCGATAGAGAAGACCCGAGTATTTGTCGAGTGGAATCAGGCATATCGTGCAGCATCTACAAGCAGCGGCTATAATAATTTCATTGAAAAGGCTGGCGGCGTCAATATCATAAGCAATGAATCCGTCCAATACCCGACAATCGATCCGGAATGGCTATTGCAGCAAGATCCGTCCGTGATCATCAGACTGCTTTCCAGCACCAAGGATTACACGAAGGATGAACTGCAAAAGGAGCACGACGAAATTTCCGGCAGATCCGAGCTGAATTCGCTTGAGGCCATCAAAGACGGAAGAGTATATGTGCTAAGCGGAATTGTCGCCGGAGGATTGCGCTCCGTCATTGGGGAGCTTTATTTTGCCAAGTGGCTTCATCCAGAGCAATTCAATGACATAGATCCAAAGTCCGTTCATAAGGAGATGCTGGAAAAATTCTATGGTCAAGAGATCAAAAGCTCTTATGCCTATCCATCTGGCTCATAGAGACCTGCGGCTCTTTTCCGCCTGATTTTTTTTGACTGTTAACTCGAGAACAAACATAAAATTAAATAAAGCTAGAGCGAAAGATGATATCACATACCTTGCAGATCACATATATCAGTATCAATGGCTCCGATATCGCCCCGTTGACCTCTGCATTCCAAGAAGTGAATGAGGAATTGGATGATTGTGCAAAATTGTATCCGTTCACTGGCGTTTCCCTGTCAGATACTGTGCTTCTAGAAGACGCTGTAAAAAGTTCCGATTTGGTCATAATAAGGCTGCATGGAGGAAAGAAAGGGCTTCCTGGCTATGATCGCCTGATCTGTGAAATCAGAAGGTCCGGCATACTTCTTCATGTCCAGGATTCCAGTACCCTTGATCCGGAGCTCATGAGTGTTTCTAATGTTGGTGATTCTTATCTGAAAATCTTCCAGTACATCAGTTTCGGCGGAAAGAAGAACTTCAAGAATCTTCTTTTGTTTCTGGCAAACCGATATCTTAGCTCAGACATTCCCGCAGCCGAGCCAAAAATGCCGCCATGGGAAGGGATCTATCACCCGGATTTCGATCACGTCCCATCGCTGCAAGAGTATATGGACAAGAAGTTCCAGCCAGGAAAGCTCACCGTGGGCTTGTGGTTCAACATCAGCATGTGGCAGGCTGAGGATCTGCATGCCATAGATTCAATCATATCCGAAGTTGAAGCGGGAGGCGCAAACATTATCCCGGTTTTTTTGCATACCCGCAAGGATGAGCAGCTGAGAAGCGGCGGATGGGAGAATGCTGCAAAAAAATATTTTATGAAAGACGGCCAGAGCATAATCGACGTATTGATCAGCACACTCATGTTCTCGCTCACGGTGGCCCCCGTCTCCCGAACCCCGCCAGAGAAATACAGCCGCAGCTGCTCGGAAAAAACGGAATCAAATGAGAGCGTTTTAGCCTGTGATGGATCAATTCTTCTAGAGCTGGGAGTTCCAGTTATAAAGGCCATGTTGAATTACTATAACACAAGAATGGAGTGGGCGGAATCATTCCAGGGCCTCAGGCCGATGGACGTTACCATAAACGTAGTCCAACCGGAGTTCGACGGAATGCTGATAAGCGTGCCTGTTGGATTCAGAGATACTTTCGGCGGAGATCCTCTGACCGGAGCCAGAGTTCCTCGATTCGAACCGATCGATGAGAGAATACATAAATTAGTTAGCTTGGCCCTCAACTGGGCTCGCCTGAGACGCACGCCGCCGCAGGACAAGAAGGTAGCCATAATTTTTCATAACTATCCCCCTCGAGACGATCAGATTGGAACCGCCATTGGTCTTGATTCTCCTGAGTCGGTTTACAGGATCCTGTGCAGGATGGCAAATGAAGGATACAAGCTCGACTGGATGCCCGAGGACGGCCAAGATCTGATGAAGAGGATCTTGAATGGCGTTACCAATCAAAAAAAGTTCTACAGCATGTCGTGCCTCCTTGAGCGGTCCGATGCTTCCGTTTCAAGCGAGCAGTACGAAATATGGTTCAAAGAACTGCCTGCCGGCGTTCAGGAGAGGATGAGCAAAGACTGGGGGATGCCGCCGGGAGAGCTGTTGGTCCATAAAGATTTCCTGATCATTCCCGGAATTCAAAACGGAAATGTCTTCATAAGCATGCAGCCTCCCAGGGGCTTGCTGGAGAATCCTGAAGCGATCTATCACAGTCCAGATCTTCCTATCCCTCACCACTACTATGCTTACTATCGCTGGATCAGGGACATATTCGGCGCTCATGTGGTCATGCATATCGGAAAACACGGCTCGTTGGAATGGCTGCCGGGAAAATCCGTGGGCCTGTCGGAGAGCTGCTATCCGGATATTGCCATATCGGATCTTCCCAACATCTATCCCTACATCATAAACAATCCTGCCGAGGGCACTCAGGCCAAGAGGCGCAGCTATTGCTGTCTGGTGGATCACCTGGTTCCCGTGATGCGCAATGCCGATACATACGAGGAGACAGCAGAGCTGGAAGTCCTCATAAAAGAATACCGGCAGGCATCGATTGAGGACCAAAAAAAGCTGCCGGAGATGAGGACGCGAATCTGGCAGAAGGCGATTGATGCCAACCTTAACAGCGATCTGGATCTGAAGGAAGAGCCCGACAGCCTAAAATTCGATGACTTTGTTGAGACACTGAGCGACTATATTTACGAGCTGTCCGACTCTCAAGTGCGAAATGGCTTGCATATCTTGGGCCTTCCGCCTTCGGGTGTCAAGCAAGAGGAATTTTTAGTATCCCTCACCAGGCTCAAGAACGGGAGCGTCCCATCCTTAAGAGAGGTTGTCTCAAATCTGATGGGATTCGATTTGGATCTACTGCTAAGTAGCAGAGCAAGAATGATCGACGGTAAAAAGACGGGTGGAGAGATCCTTCAAGATATCCATGACAACTCAATACGGCTGATCGAGGAGCTTCATAGGAATAATTTCTCCCAGAGCGAGATCGAGAAGGTGCAGCTTGAAGTATTAGGGAAAAATGGCAGCAAGGTCGAAGTAGTCCTTCGCTATATCTGTGAATCTCTGGTCCCAAGATTGGAAGAGACCACACAGGAGCTAGACAGCATCCTTGCAGCTGCAAGAGGTGGCTATGTAATGCCAGGTCCCTCCGGGGCTCCCACAAGAGGCATGGCAGATATCTTGCCAACTGGCCGAAACTTCTACAGCCTGGATCCGAGATCCATCCCCACGAGGGCGGCCTGGAAGGTAGGTGTATTGCAGGCAGAGTCACTTTTGGAGAAGTATATTCAGGATGAAGGAAAATATCCTGAGAACATCGGCATAATTCTCTGGAGCACCAACACCATGCGAACCTATGGCGATGAGGTTGCTGAGATACTCTATCTGATGGGAGTACGCCCTGTTTGGGAGGATCGGAGCGGCAGGATCGATGGGCTGGAACTGATCTCTCTGCAGGAGTTGGGAAGGCCTCGCATCGATGTCACTGTGCGCATTAGCGGTATCTTCAGGGATGCTTTTCCAAATATCGTGGAGTTGATGGACGAGGCGGTGCAGATGGTTGCGGGTCTCAAAGAATCCCCGGAGGAAAACTACCTGGCTCATCATGTAAAGCTCAGTGAGAATGGAAAGGTGGATGCCGGCATGTCCAGATATAGGGCAAGTGAAGAGGCTGGCTATCGTATCTTTGGAAGTCGGCCAGGAACCTACGGAGCAGGTATTAGCGCTGCCATTGAGTCCAAGAACTGGAAGGACTGCCATGATCTGGCAGAGGTCTATGTGGTCTGGGGAGGATATGCATATGGTCGCAGTTCATTTGGGGTTGCAGCTGCGGAAGAGTTCAAGAAGCGCTTGGGCTGCTTGGACCTGACCGTAAAGAACGAGGACACAAGAGAGATCGACATGCTGGATGGCGACGACTTTTATTCGTTTCACGGAGGTATGATCTCTGCCGTTAAATCCATCAAAGGTGAGCTGCCGAGGTCTTATTGCGGCGACAGCTCCGACCCGGACAGGGTAAAGACCAGAAGCGCTGCTGAAGAGACGAAGCACATTTTTCGGACGCGCATCCTCAACCCCAAATGGATCAAGAGCATGCAGGAACACGGCTACAAAGGCGCAGCCGATTTTGCCAGGGCTGTGGACTTATCCTTCGGCTGGGATGCCACAGCCGAGGTTCTGGAGGATTGGATGTATGAGGAGCTGGCAAACAAGTACGCTCTGGACAAGGAGATGCAGGAGTGGATGAAGGAAGTAAACCCGCACGCTCTGCAAAATATCGCCGAGCGACTGCTGGAGGCCGTAGAGCGAGGCATGTGGCAGGCCTCTGACGAGATGAAGGAGGAGCTTAGGGATGTCTATCTGGAGATCGAGGGGTGGATCGAGGATGGTCAGCCGCAGACCGATGTTGTCTCAGGCAACTGAGGATCAATGCTCCGCAGAAAAACCCGGCCTTCTGGTCCTATCCGTAACCGAGGACTGTAACCTACGCTGCCGCTACTGCTACGCCTGTGGCGGCGAGCGAAGAACTTCGATGAGCCGGCCTAAAGCGCTGCGAGCCATCGATGTAATGGCAAAATGCTTCAAGAGCTTCAAAATTCAGTTCACCGGCGGCGAGCCTCTTCTTAATCCCGATCTCATAGAAGAGGCGGTGGACTATCTCGACGAGCTGGGTTTGAAAGCTCCCTGCCAGGTTCAGACCAATGCCACCCTCATCACTCCCGATCTTGCGGGAAGGCTCCAGAGCCTTAAGATCGGAATAGGCGTGAGCCTGGACGGTCCACTTCCTGTGAACGATGCTCTTCGGCCCTTCTCGGATGGGAAAGGCTCCACAGGATCTGCCCTGCGAGGAATAGCGGCCTTGCGAGATGAAGGAATTCGGGTGGGTGCGACCGCTGTTCTTTCCAGGGCCAATGCCGGGACGCTTGCAGGGCTGGTGGACCTGCTCAGTTACTTGGGAAATGTGGAGGGAATCGCCATCGATTTCCTCCGGCCTGTGGGCAGAGCCGGCCGGTCCATGCAGCCAGACCCTGCCCAGGCCGCAGCAGGCATCGAGGCGGCCATCTCGCGTGCCGATCACCTTGCCGGAATGGGTGGACGAAGAATAAAATTCCGGGAGCTGGAGCGAATGCAAAGCACTCTTAAGAGCGGCAGAGAGAGACATCATCACTGCAATTTCGATTCATGTCGATCTCTGGTCGTGCTGGCTGACGGCAGCACTTGCGTCTGTCCATCCCTGCTCGATCCGCAGATGATGCTGGGCAGAATTGACCATCCTAATTTCGAGGACGGGCTGTTGGATCGAATGGTCCGGGCTCGCAGCATGGTGCAAAGCCCCCAGGAGTGCAGCACTTGCGCGGATCGATGGCTTTGCGGAGGGCCGTGCCTGGCACACTACGTCGCGGGTTTAAATCTGCCGATCGAGTGTTCAGCAAAGAAGGTCTTCATGAGGCATGCCAGAGAAGAGGTGCAAAGATAGGGAGATGAAGGTGAAAGCGGCTGTAGCTTGCAGGCAGCTCTCACCTTCGATTTGAATGGACGCATGGAAAGGTTATTCCAATGCACTTGACTTAAGTCAATATAAATTTACTTAAAGCTGGCGGTTGAGCTTATTCTATTGCCGGATACACTAAGATCCTGTCTTTCTGGAAGTCAAGGCCAAGACGAGACATATACTCCCGGCAGATCTCATCCGGCTCCAGATCGATCTCGGGATGGAACATCTTGGTGAGATAAGCTACTCCCACGACATTATCGAATCCAGACAGCATAGAACCCCAGACGACATATACCCGATCGTTCTTCACGGCATTCAGAGTATCTGCGCCCGGTCGGCTAAAAATCTCATTTATGGTTTTCTCCAGGCCGACGGTGTCCTGACTTGGGCCTTCGGCCCATCCATATGCGTCAACTGCGCCGGTTTTGAAAATTATCTCGGGATTCTGTGAGATTACCCATTCCCATGAGACCTTTGTAAATGTCTTTGGATCTCGATTTACATTGTAGCCGCCTGCCATCTCAATCAGTTTACTAATGGTAGAAATGGTTCCATAGGTAGAGAGGTCTCCCGTTCCTTTCGATGCGGCGAGTTCATTATAGACCTTTGTCTTTGACTTGCCTTCCACTGCGCTCTTCACTTGAGCTATCTTCTCCTCGTACCAGTCGATATTCTCTTGAACTTTGCTCTCTTTATCCAGAACAACACCAAGCGTCTTCAGATCTTGAGTGACATTTTCCATCTTATTTGTATCCAATCCTATCACGGCTATATTCGAAAAACCCTCTAAGGCCGGGGCGATCTCGCTTACAGGGTCCATGCTATTGGCCGAGCATAATACGATTATATTTGGTGGTGTGTTTTCTCCATCCTTGGAGAGTTCTCCGATCATCTCATAATCGTATTCGTGCCATTTGCCTATATTTTGTTTATCCTTCACTCCAGGAAGGTAGCCGCTTCTTGATATTACATCGTCTCCCACTGCAATTATCTTATCTTGCGCTCCAAGCAAGTATAGCATCTTGGCCACGCTGCTATCGAGCGGGATTATCTTCTCAACGGGCATCTCAATTGTGATCTCTCTATCTGCGTCATCCACGATGGTTCTGGGATAGCCGGTGGAATCGGCTGCTGTTGTCATGCTGCTGATGGCAGCGAGGATGAAAACGGCCATCAAAAGCCCTCGAACGTTGTGCTCAGGGAATGATTTCTTATCCATTGAATATCTCCTTTACCATTTAACAAGTTATCTGGATTTAAGAAAATCTAATTGGATTTAAAGTTTTCTAAAAAAAAAAGCAAAAATAGCAGGAAGCTGAAATGACAGTCAATTTTTCTGACAAAATTACTCGGAAATAAAGAGTATAAATAAAAAGATTATGTTAAAAGGATGATATTGGATTTAAGTCTCCCAGACGGCGACGATCTTCTCCACGTTGATGTAATCTCTCCTTTGTTAGCATTACCGAAGATTATTTATGCCCCATATAAACAAGTTATATTGCAGAAAAACAAATTAAATTGATCAATGAGTCGAATAAGTCTTATGGTGGCGAATTTATGAAATTGGTAAATTGGTTGATCATCCTGGCCCTCCTCGCAATCCCGGTCTTTGCAGAGGAAAGCCGGACCATTGTTCTCACGGATGAAGATGGGCGCAGTGTTTCCGTTCCATTGAATCCCGAAAGCATCGTCTGCCTTTCGCCTGGAGCTGCAGAGGTACTGTGTGCTCTGGATGCACAGGATAAAATTGTCGCAGTGACAAAAGACTGCAATATACCCACCAGTCTCCAGGAAAAGGAATGCATTGGTGTGTCTGGGCGCGAAGCCGATATTGAGAGAATTCTTGAGATCAAGCCGGATCTGGTCATAGCCAAGACCGGTTCACTCTTTGCAAAAGATGATGAAAAAAAGCTCACAGATTATGGAATTCCCGTCCTGAGATACAGGGTGCTTCACATAGATACACTGCTTCCCATGATCGAGGATCTGGGCAAGCTGCTACAAAAGAAAGAACAAGCGGATGAGATGAATGGCTGGATTGATGAATACTATCACATCGTCCTGGACCGAACTGGGATGCTGCCCGACTCTAAGAAGCCGTCCGTCTATTTCATGTCTATGGGCCATATGGACTGGACGGGCAATAGAGCATCAACCGGAAATACCAGAATCGCGGAAGCGGGCGGCAGAAACATCGCAGCCGACCTACCTGTGACTGTTCCTCATGTCGAGACGGAATGGATCATTGAGCAGAATCCAGAGGTTATGATCTACTCCATGTCCACCGAGCAGCACAAGGGGACCTATCCCACTATTGAGGAGATGAAGGCCAAGCAGGAGGAAATCATGTCCCAGCCGGGATTTGAGGGAATCGATGCCGTAAAGACGGGCAGGGTCTACATCGCGGATATAAACATGGCCAGCGGCCTCTCTGAGATGGTGACTATGCTCTACTATGCCAAGTGGCTGCATCCTGATCTCTTCCAAGACATCGATCCGAGATCGGTCCATGCCGAGCTGCTACAAAAATATGCACATATGGACATCAAGGATATTCGCCAGGTCTATCCTGAAGATCCAGTTGAGGTGCCTGCTGCTTCGAAAAGCCTGAGCACCACCACAGATGGCAACGGATCCTTCGTGTTTCACAATCTGCCTGCCGGAACCTATATCGTCACTGCCTACAAATCGGTCATGGGGACCTATCCTTACTCAGGCAATGCCACAATTAGCCTGACACGAGACACTGATGGGATCAACATTACACTGAAGAGCTCCCATGACGATGCTCTGGCAAGATTTGAAAATACTACGGCGGATTTGGGCGAGAGCGGCGGCGAGTACAATCTCTCGGGAAAGGTCCTTGGGCCCAATCGTCCCGGAGCGGAGCCGTCGGTCATACCTTACGAGGATGCAGAGGTGAAGCTGACAGGATATTACTCTTAATATTTTTTATTTCGCAGCCTCTTCTATTTCACCCTCCAGATCAAGATACGCCTCTTTGAGCCTCTCCAACTCATCTCCGGCAGCATTCCAGTAGCCTCTCCGTTCCGCCTCCAGCAGTCTTTCCATAACCCGGCCACAGGCAAACTTGTTGTTCTTCTCAAGCCTCTCTCGAACCGGCTCATCGAAGATGTATCTCTCGGCGATGGCCGACCAAACCCAGTCGGCGATGCTGTGCGTCGTCGCCGCCAGTCCCAGAGCATTCTCCACCCTTTTCGCAATTTGCTGGCCGCCGTGGTAGTCGTGCTCCAACATTGCGTCGATCCACTTGGGATTGAGAAGCCTCGTCCTGATCCCGCGGTTAACCGAATCCTGCAGATCTTCGGTGCAGATGGCCTCACCCGTGGTATCAGTAATGAGCATCTGGGGCCGCCCGCCTCCAGAACTCTTCACTGCATTGGATAGCCCGCCGAAGTATTCGAAGTAGTGATCAAGATCGATGATCTCATGGTCATGGGTGTCTCTCACCTGGGATACGAGTTTGACCCTGGCCAGATTCTCTCGATAGACCGACTCAGCCTTGAAGGCATGCAGATCTTTGGCGTAAATATGGCTCACAGACTGGATGAAGATCTCGGCCAGCTCGTCCTCCGTCTTCCAGATGGAGTCTTCCACGATTGGAAGCAGCCGTGTGCCGTACTCCCCGGCCCGAGGACCGAAAACCCGACCGTTGGCAATCCTTCCGGCCGTCTTCTCGTCCAGGCCGGCCTGTGCAAGATGAGAAAAATTTTCCAGGGAGTGCTTGCGAACATAGTTCATGTGCAGCGGCTCATCCAGGTTTGCCGCCAGATCAAAGGCCTGATCGAGAAAATCCATGATATTGGGGAACATGTCCCGGAAAAAGCCGCAGATATTCACCAGACAGTCTATCCTGGGGCGGCCCAGCTCTTCCAGGGATATCGGTTCAAGCTGCAAAGCCCAGGTTCCTTTGCCTCGATTGACCCTGAGGCCCAGATAACAGAGGATCTGGCCGATGGTCTCGCCTCCGGTCTTGGTGGTCTCAAAACCCCAGAGAACCACGCCAGTGCTCTCAGGCCAGTCTCCATTCTTTTTCCTGTATGCGTCTAAGGTGTTGCGAGCAATCTCCTCGCCGCGCTCGCAGGCGGCAGGCGTGGGCACACGGGTGGGATCGAACTGAATGAGATTTCTTCCCGAAGGCAGAACCTCAGGGCTGCGAATCACGTCGCCGCCTTCCCCCTGCTCGATGAACTCGCCTCGCAGGCCCCCGAGGAGGTTCTCGATCTCAAGACTGTTATCCGCATAGATATGCATCAGCTTCAATCCATAATTGAGGGACTGGGAAAGCTCCTCTTTCTGATGCAGAGAAAAATCACACTCCTTCGCGACATCCCGGGCAGCCTCATCCACAGATCTCTGCAAGCAATCTACCACCAGACGAGCGCACCGCTCATCGATATTCTCCAGCCGAGAGAGAAATGTCGCTCTGTCTTTGAGAGCCAGATCATAATCGATCCCTTCACACTCGGCAAAGATGCGGTTGAGGGACTTGATCCCGGATCGATCGTATCTCAGGATCGATGATAGGAATACAGCCAGATCCTCATGGGAATAGCTCTCTCCCAAGATATGCAATCCTTTTGGAATTATGCTCCTTCGCATACGGTACAACTCGTCATGGATCTTCTCAACATCCAATTCCTGGAAGCTCAGCGTCTCTGCCAGGGAGAGGATCTGCTCCCGAATTCTAGGAGCACGTTGTGGGTCCTGAATGCTTGCCTCTGCAAGCTCATCGATCAGCTTTTGCAGCTCTACATAATCCTCATACAGATCTGAGAATGTGCAGGGTGGATTGTTGTGGCCTATTAGAGTGGCATAAAGTCGTCTTTTAGCTACAACCGCTTCCGATGTGTTGGTGATGTGGTAAAAGTAGAGGTGCGGCATATCTTCTATCAAAAGGTCCGGGAAGCACATATTGCTCATGCCCACCTCTTTTCCTTTAGTGAACTCGGCGAGGCCGTGCGTTCCTACGTGCACAACGGCGTCAGCCTTCCAGATCATCTTCAGCCAGTGATAGAAGGCTATGTACTGATGATGCGGCGCAGCGGTCTTATCGTGGGAGGCTGCAGCCAAGTCCCGGTCCTTCAGGGGAGGCCGACAGGGCTGGATTCCTATGAATACATTGCCAAGAACTATGCCGGGTATCAGGATTTCGCTCTCCTGGATCATAACCTTCCCTGGCGGCTCTCCCCAGGAGGCAGTTACATCCCGCTGCAACTCTTGGGGAAGCGATGCGAAATAGTCATGATATTGCTTTGCGCCAAGTCTAAAGCAGTTCTTGGCGGCCTTCTGTGGACTCAACCAAATTCCTGAGTTTGCCAATGACAGTTGCTCGAAGATTTGATGCAGCTTTTCTTTGGGAGCACCGGTTTGATATCCCTCTATCTCAAGGCGCTTGAGGAGCACAACCAGGCTCTTAAAGACGTCCAAAAACGAGGCCCCACCGAGATTTCCGTCGCCCGGTGGGTAGCTGTAGATTATCAGAGCCACTCGCTTCTCGGCATTGGGAAGGCTGCATAGCTTTAGCCGGTTCTTGATGCGAGATGTGATGCGCTTCATGCGGTCAGGGATGGAGACGACCTCTTGAGTTGTGATGCCGCCGGCTTGAACCTCGTCCACTCCGCAGCAAGGAATGGGCTCGATGCTTCCGTCCAGCTCCGGCCAGATGACGGACATGATGGTCTCCATGGGAGATAGGCCAGTTGGCGAGTCGATCCATTCCGAAATCCTGCGCCGGTGCATGGAGGCGGGAGTGAAGACCGGGACGTTCAGCTCCAGGAATAGATCACGGGTGAGCCGGTGGTCGCCACCCAGGGGACCGCCGTTGATCCTGAACATGGTCAGGTTGACCAGAGCATCGATAATCGGCTTATTGTCTCGAAAGAAGAACCTCCTCATGGCCTGCAGATTGTTGATGCCGTCGGAATAGATAGGGATCAGGTTAGCCTGGCCAAGACCGCCGGCGAGAGCCTGCAAGGTTACAAGCCCCTGATCGAAATAGCGACCGCCGTAGAGGAGCACGCCCACCGTCGGCAGACCCTCATCAAAACCAGTCTTTTGCAGGAAATCCTCCAGCTCGGAGAAGTGACCATAGTCGGGATGATAGATGCCATACTCCTGCATCTCCACAGGGTCCCCGGCCCTGGGAAGCGAGCTTGAGCAGCCCAGGTAGTCGTGTAGCAGCAGGACGAGCAGATTTCGATAGTTCTCCTTGCCTCCAAATTTCCAGTATTTAGTGAACTTGACATAGTTGGAGGCATCCTTCATGGGGCCAACGGGAAGCATCTTACCACCCGCCTGCGTCACATCCAGGGCTGCATCCATCATCGTTTTTGCCTTCAGCATTCTCTTTCGCAGACCCTCCGGATCCTTGTTTATCATCTGATCCGGGACGGATCTGGACAATGAACCGATCATCTCTGCGATCCTATTTCCCCGGAAGGAGCCCATACGGGTCAGGGACATCATCTCCTTGAAGGCCCGTCCCATGGGAATCACGAGACTGATTACGATATTATTCTCGTCCTTCAACTGGCGAGAGAGAAGATCAATGACGCCGCTTCCTGCTCCCATAAGGTCGATGAGGACGGCATCGACTGACTTCAAGCTCTCCGAAAATGCATGCACATCGATCTCATCATTGTCTATCTGGCTGGGGTGATATATTTCGAGGTCAATTACCAAATTGAACTCATCCCTGAGGTTCTGTGCAGCTTTGACTAGGCTTGGCACCAGAACCGGTGAAACAAAGATAATTTTCATGCGATATCTTCCAAAATTCTTCGATTTTTAAAAAATGGCAGCCAATTATATCAAGGCCAATTCAGAGATCGATTCCAGAAGGCATCCTGTGATAAATCCCCATGATAATTCCAAGACAAGCCCTGTAATTATTCCGATGAGCAAGCCCAAGAATAATCCCTGGAGCATTCCAGAGAACAGTCCCAGGAATACTCCAATTATCAGTCCATATGCCACTCCCGAAAAGAATCCAAAGGCCATTCTTTGCACCTAAACGTAGTAAACGTACCTGTAAAAGTCCTTGCGATCCGGGAAGGAGATGGCATCCTCCGGGCAGCGCCCCTGGCAGCCGGTGCAGAGCATCACGCATTCATAAGGATTTGTGACCGCAATGGACCCGTCGCTCTCTTCGAAATAAACGCCTTTGGGGCAGAAATTCAGACAGATCTTGCACTGCTTGCAGGCTTTTTGATCAATGCTTGGATACCACTCGATCTCGTCTCTGGGCAGAGTCAGCCTGCGTCTCTCACCGACGCTGTGCATTATCTCTCTGCGTTTCTTCTCGTCACTGCCCGCCAGCAGCATCTTGATTATGGTCTCGGCTTTGAGCCTCAAGGGCATGTTGGCCATCATAGCCCAGGTCGCCATCTTCAGGGACTTCTTCTTAGTTTCATCGGACATATGCTACTCCATATAGTTTTGAGTTCTCAGGATCTCGGCATCAACTCCCGGATGAAAACATGCAATCCACTGACATTGCTCAAAGAGCTTGCAGGCTTCAGTCTCCGGAAACTCCCGGTATCCTTCGCACTCCTCAAAGCCGCCGGAACAGGCGATAAGGTTCGATGTATCTTTGAAATCCTGTCTCCTCTTTGCCTTGGCCTTTCTCTTTGAATGGCTGGAGAAGAGGCCCTCAATGATGCACTTCAGCATGATTTCTTCCTCCGTTTCATAAAGAGATAAACGAAAAGCGGCACCCCCAGAAGAGATGTCATCAGGCCCACCGGCAGAACCGCCGGAGCAAAGACAGTTCTGCCTACTGCATCGGCTCCCAGGAGAAGCAAGGCGCCCATCAGGGACGATGTCAGCAGGAGAAATCGGTTGTCTCCGCCGATGACGATGCGGGCCATGTGAGGGGCTACCAGGCCGATGAAGCCGATGGTTCCCGTAAACGATATTATGCTGGCTGTGATGAGAGATGCTACGGTCATGGTGGCCATTCGGGTTCTATTGATATCGACGCCAAGGCTGGTCGCCGTCTCATCTCCCGATTCCATAGCATTGATGTCCCACGACTTCCACAATAGCCAGGGAAGGCAGAGCGCCACGACTACAAATACCAGGCAGACGCTTTGCCAGGTCGATCTGCCCAGGCTTCCCATGGTCCAGAAGACCAGAGCATGCACATCTTCGGAGCGGCCCACGTACTGCAGAACCGAGGTCAAAGCAGAGAAGAAGTACATGATGGCAATTCCCGCCAGGACCATTGATTCGGAGGTGATGCCCTTGATCTCGGTCAAGATAAATACAGCTGCTGCTGCGATCAGGGAGAATACGAATGCGTTCAGGATGATGAGATATTCGCCTCCTGCCAGGCCCTCACCAAGGATTATGGCCAGAGCTGCACCAAAGCTTGCTGCGGATGAGATGCCGAGGGTGAAGGGACTGGCCAGGGGATTTCGCAGGATGCCCTGCATTGCAGCACCAGAGACTGCCAGGCCCATTCCAGCCAGGAGACCCATGAAGATGGGCGGCAGCCGTAGCTCCCAGACGACCATCTCACCGAGCCATGTGGTTTGGAAGTACCCTGGAAAGGCCCTGGCCAGCACAGCGGTGTAAACATCGGCAATGGTCAATCCCGAGGAGCCTAAAGTCGCTGAGACTCCTGCCAGGAGGATGAGTGTCAAGAGTAGGACTGCGGCTAAGAGCAGCTTCTTCTTCACGAATCCTTTGTAAACCAGCCCAATGCTATCGGCATTTCTCATTTTTGCTTATTTCCTCAGATTTTTGGATAGACAAAGCTCCTGCCTTCCGGCCAGGAGACGTCCAGGAATTCCAGGTATTCCTTGTAGACCAGGTCGGGATCAATATCAATCTCGGGATGAAGAATCTTGGCGAGACTGGCAATTCCTACCGGCAGGTCAGGTCCTACCGTGGCATCAACGCTGAGCACATAGACCAGATCATCGCTGATGGCCGGGATCTTTGTTCCACCAGGACGGCTAAGGATATTGTTTCTGATCTCCTTCAGCTTCTTTGCGCAGGCTGAATCATCCATCGACCAGCCGGGCATACCGTCCTCAGAGGTCAATGGCTGGTGCTTTATGATCACATTGCGATGAAAATCAAAATAACAACTGAAACGGATGCATTTCTTGCTATGTTTTTTCTCATCTCTGTCTTCATCCTATCCCTATTGATCAACTTCGTTTATAACAAGCTACTGATTCGGCGTTCCTGGCGTTGGAGTGGTGCTGTTCCCCCATTCGCGGCCATCGGGAATTCTGGCAAAGGAGACATCTGCCGTTGTAGCTTTGTACTCCTTTTGATCCACAAGGTTTCCAGTCGGATCAAACAGTTTTATGCAATCTCCATCGTTTCCCTGGAATACGCCGCTGCTGGACACGAAAATGGTCAGGAACTCTCCCGGATTTATGGTTGTACCGCTTGGTATCTTATACTCTCCAGGAGTCGACCTGAACACGGTATCCTTCATCACATATCCGCTTACGTCAACCAGCTCTTTGCCGGCGTTGAACAGCTCGACGAACTCGTCATCCATTCCGCTTATGTCGCCGTTTTTATTCCAATCCGATGCGGGGTTGGCAAGCATCTCATTGATTACTATATTCGCGCCTGCAGCGTTGACAGCCATGAACATGCAAATCAGGGTGATCAGATATTTCCAAGTGCATCTATAATCAGTCAGATAAACTCCCTCCTATCGAAATGTCTTGAGCGCGTCCTTCGTATGCCGGACGAAGATCTCTGCAATATCATCGTTCTCGCCCATACCCATCAGATTGAAATCGATCCTGAATCCATCTTTTTCAAGCATGCTCTTCCAGGAATCGCTCTCGTTGCCGGTAAGATCATTCAGGGCATGGTCTCCGGCTACGACCATGAAGGGCATCAACCTGACATTCTTAACCTTGGCCGTTTTCAGCTCGGCCACCACGTCATCATAAGTCGGGTATCCTTCTACCGTACCCATGAATACATTCTTATGATCCGCAGCCAGTATGTTCGCCATTTGGGAATAAGCACTGTTGGCAGGATGTTCTGTCCCGTGTCCCATGAAGACAATAGCGGTCTCATCGGCATTTCTCTGGCTCTTGTGCCGTGTCCTTTCCGTTCCGGTTGTGTACTCGTCAAACTGTTCGGCTAAAGCCGTGGAGACATTGCGATAGTCCTCCCCACTCATGAGAAGCGGCGCACCTATAGTGAGGTTCTTGAAGCCAAATTTTCCGTCGATGGTGCCTATGCTCTCCACGATGTTGGCCATATCATGGAACTCTTCGCCGGGGATAATGTGTAGAGACTGGACAACAACATTGACATAGCCCTCATCGTTGAGCCGGGCAAGAGCTGTCAATGGATTGTCAATGGAAATGTTGTCTCGTTCCTGGATCTTGCGCCTGATGTAATCGGATGTAAAGGCGATCTGAATCTTTGCTTTCGGAAATTCATCTTTGTAAATTCTCTCGATGTTCTCATAGGCTATCTGAGCCTCCGGGTAGCTTGTGCCGAACATCACCAGCAGAATGGCCGGGCTGTCCTTTGCCGGCCTGTCCATTGCTCCATTGATCGGAGCAATGAATGCTAAAGCAAGCACAGCTGCCATTCCTATCAGCAATCTTTTCATCTAATCCTCCATGTAAATCTAAATTGAATTAAAACAATCAAAGTAGATTTGATATAAAAACCTAACGCTGTGATTGCTGCTTGAATCATTCAATAAAAATACAGGCGAGATTAAAGAATTGATAGTGCAACATCGCAAAAAATAGGGATTGATCAAGATCGTTCAGCTGGTCATGTTTTTCCAAATCTCACCCCCACAAATTTTAAAAATTTGAGCATGAGGAGATCTCACGGCTTATGCTGGTACTTCTCAGTGGGGAATTGAGCCATGCTGGCATTCCAGGCCGGCTTCATTTTGGATATGGATGTGTTGCGGCAGGTGCAGTCGAATATGCCTTTCTGGCTGCTGAAATCCTTATCGAAGTTCTTGGAAGGAATGTCGAAGAAACCGCCGCTGCAGCAGGGCAGCCAGTCTTCTCCCCAGGTGGATTTGGATTTCTTTATATCGAGGGTCATGGTCTTCTGGACATGGAAGTCTCCCACATAGTTGCTGTCCATCTCAATAATTGGATCCTTCCATCCTTGTTTTAAGTCGCTGGCTTTGGTCTTTTTTGTGTTAAGTCCGAATTTTGGAATAGTGGCATTGTTCATGGGCATTGCTAAGAGTTCGCCAATATGCAGCGTGCCCTGAGTCACATCGTCGTCAATCTTCATCTTCAGAAAACCTTTGCCATCGGCCACATCATTGGGTCCGGTGCAGTTTATCTCGATGGCAATATCTCCCTTAAGGGCTCGCGCATATTCTACTTGCCTATGCATGGAGGCCGACTCCTGATAGCTCTTGGCCTCATTCTTATCTTTTAGTAGAGAATTGTAACCCACGGGGTGAGAAGCATACCATCCCGTTCCATAGGCAAATGCGACAGGGGATTGAATGTTATCGTACTGCTTGGTATATGTGATAGCGCTGTTAGCGCTTCCATACTTTTTTTTCCATTGTCCCGTTGTCAAATCAATCATCCAGTAGTAATTCTCTGAGCTGACGATCGATTTCTGCTCGGAATAGAGTATATCGGCATAGTCCATAGTGCCGCTCCCATGAGCATACTCCAGCATGGATAGGTTATTGGTGTTGACCTTCATATATTCCATAGAATAACCTGTTCCGCTGACATCGCTCGTCACATCATGTTTATGCTTCACGGATTCCTGGCCCGGGTTGAAGTCCCAGGTTGTGCACAGAGAATGACCGATCAGCATTTGCATCAGAAATAATAAACAGAAAATTCTCAGAGAATATTTCATAATTGCACCGCCACGTGCGTAATCGTTCCGACGTTAGTCTTTCGGCCTTCAGTAGCCGGTTTCATTTCATAGTATGTGCCTTTGGTCACTGTTGCGCCGTAATTACCAAAGAAAATATAGCAAAATGCGGTCAGCAACAGGTTTCTCAAGCTAGCATTCATTAATCCTCCCTTTGCTTGATCAATTTATTATGTGTTATATCAAGCAAGCTTTATTACGAAGAGGATGATGAGAATAAAAAGATTATGGTTGAGTTTAATTTATTCAGCAGATATGTAGTAGATAATAATATTATATTTTAAAATCATGTTACCAAATTGACTCCAGGCATAGGGCAACTGAAATATATTTCGTTTGCAGAAGATAATTTATGACGGAAAAATAAAGATGAATTTGGCCGCTAAATGCTGATCTTCTTCAAAGTCATCATCCCACCCATCAGGAACGCCGCCAAGAAGGCCAGGAGAATCAAGAATGATCCCCAGGGCAGAGGCTGATCCAATGCCGCTGCTCGCAGGAAGAGGCTGGAATGGGTGAGGGGGAGGGCATAGAGCGCATACTTGAGCCCTACCGGCACCTGGGATAATGAGAAGAATGTTCCCCCCAGGAAGGTCATGGGCATCAGAATCAGGCTTCCAAAGACGGCCATATCCTCATGTGACCTGGCCAGCAGTGCCGCCAGCACTCCTAGAAAGGCGAAGGTCAGGCAGGTGAGGAGGAGGCCGAGCAGAAATTGCGGCCCGATATGGATATGGGGCGAGATCAAAAGGGCCACGATGAGAAACGCCACGGAGCTCATGAGACCTCGCACCACTCCAATCAGAGCTTTGCCCATGAGAAGAGATGGCAGGCCGATGGGAGCCATAAGACACTCATCGAAGCTCTTGAAGTACAACCGGTCGACGTTGAGCCTCGTGCCGGCTCCGTTAAAGCTGGTGGTCATGGCGGTGAGTGCAATAATGCCCGGTATGACAAATTCCAGATAGCTCGTTCCATTGAGATTGATGCCACGGCCCAGGCCCCATCCGAAGGCCACCAGATAAAGAATAGGACTGACCAGGGTGGTGATGAGATATCTGGGTCCACGGCGCTTCAGGGCCACGAGATCCGCCCACAGTATGCTGTAAGCATCTATCATGTTACTCCTCCCAACACCTTCTGGCCGGTAAGCTCTATGAATACATCTTCCAGGTTCGATTCCCGCATGACAACACGCTTCGTGCCCGGCAGGCCTTCAATGAACTGGGCAGCCTGTGCTCTATCCGGAAAATACTTGTATTCTGTTCCGTTTCCGTTCAAATTCATCTCCACGGCAATCATGCCCAGCTTCTCTCGCAAGCTGAGTGGCGAGCCGATAGCAATGATCCGGCCGTGATGAAGAACGCCTACCCTCTGGCATAAGGCTTCTGCCTCCTCAATGTAGTGAGTAGTCAAAAAGACCGTTGTACCTTCAACATTCATCCTGCGGATGAGATCCCAGACCTTACGGCGGGTCTGAGCGTCCAAACCCACGGTAGGCTCATCGAGAAAGAGAAGCTTGGGCCTGTGGATGAGAGCCCGGGCGATCATGGCCCTCCTCTTCATGCCTCCGGAGACGTCATCGATGAGGTAGTCGGCATGATCGGACAGCTCCACATAATCCAGCAGATCAGCTATCCTCTCATTTCGCTCCTTCTTGGAGAGATGATGCAGCCTGGCATGAAGCTGCAGATTCTCGCTGATGGTCAGGTCCCGGTTGAGGCTGAGATGCTGTTGGACTATGCCAAACTCGGACTTCACACTTGCCGGTTCTCTGGCCACATCAATGCCGTTGATCAAAACCCGTCCTGAGGAAGGTTTGGTAAGGGTGGTTAGAATGCGAATGGCAGTGGTCTTGCCTGCCCCGTTTGGCCCTAAAAATCCGAAGAGCTCTCCGTGGTCGATCTCCAGATCCAGGCCGTCAATCACTTTTTTCCCGGAATAGTTCTTGTTTAGGCCTGATATCTCAATCATCTTGCTCATAAATGCCTCTTGCGACCCATATAATACTATTAAAAAGATTCAAATCTTGCCAATTTACGTTGTGGCGTATTCATTTATTGTCGAACTCATTCTGCCGAATAGGTCTTTCTGCTCTCCATCCACAATGCGATAGAGCGCTTGCGGGCTTAAGCTGGATATGGGATAGTACTTTCCTGCGCACTTATCTGCGATCTCATGGCAGTAGCCCAGCCGCATTTCCATAAAGGAGCTATCCACAACCTCGGTATCAATAACGATAGTATGAATCCCGAGAAGCTTGGCCCTCTCTGAGATCTCCATCAGTTCCTCCTTGATCTTGCCCCCCATTCCTACATTTGCCCTGCCGTCGGATATGAGGATCATCATGAGTTTGGTCTCTTCATCCTTTCTTAATTCGCCTTGCAGGAGCTGCAATGCTCGGGAGAGGCCGGCGGATAGGGGCGTCTTGCCTCCCGTGGGAAGCTCTCGCAAGCGGCTCAAGGCCAGATCAACACTGGAGCAGGGTGGAAGGATAAGCTCGGCATCCTTTCCTTTGAAGGCCACCATGCCAATCTTGTCTCTCTTTTGGTAAGAATCCATGAGCAGGGAGAGAACAGCACCTTTTGCGCTCTCCATCCTCTGATTGGCTCCCATCGAGCCGCTGGCGTCTACAACAAAGAGGACTACTGCAGAGGTCTTCCCCACCCTCTCTTTCTCCCGGATATCCTCGCTCAACACTCTAATGGCATTGGGGCCTGATCGGACCTTCTGATAGGGAGCCGCAGCTCGAATGGTAGCATCGATGGCGATGTCTTTTCCTTCCTGTGGCATCCTCTGGCGCAGGTATCTTCCCCGGTTTCGTAGAGCGAGGGTGTTCAATCTCCTGCCGCTGGTCTTGCGCCGGGCAATTCGGTCTCTCTTACGGGGCATATTTATGGCACGGGTATCGATGGGCGTGCCGATTTCGAAGACCTGTTCCTGAGGCTTGGCAGCCTGGGTTTGATTGGAGTCCTTTTGGTCGTCGGGCTCCTGGGGAGATTGCTCATTTTTTTTTTGTTGCTTGGGCTCTTGATGTTGATGCTGGTGTTCTTGCTGATGCTGCTGCATAGACTTCTCCAGCTTCTCTTTGTTCAGAGTGGGCGGCTCAAAAGGCCTGCTTCTCATCCTGTGAGCCAGGGCCAGCTCCATAGCCTTCTTGACATCCTCCTGGTTTACTTCCGTCCGGCCGTCAAAGGCGGCAATGGTCTTGGCGGTCCTGGTGATTACAATCTCTGCCCGGTGTGTCTTCACGCCCAGATCGATACAAGTTGAAGCGATGGACCTGAGAAGATCATCGCTCATGCTCACTTTCCGAAGGATTTTGCGGGCCTGGGATATCTTTTCCTTCAACTCTGCCTGTTTTTTTTGGCACAGTTGCGTAAATCCATCCGGATCGGCATCGAATGCTTCCGCCATCTTGGCTATCTGCATCCTCTGATCCACATCCTCGATGCCGACAACGCTCACTTGCAGTCCGAATCGGTCCAGCAGTTGCGGTCGGATCTCTCCTTCTTCTGGATTCATGGTTCCAACCAGGATGAATTTGGAGGGATGGGCTACGGATACGCCTTCACGTTCAACTATGTTCACTCCCATGGCTGCGGAGTCGAGAAGTACATCGGCCACGTGATCATCAAGTAGATTTACCTCATCAATGTAAAGAATGCCGCGATTGCAAGCCGCCAGGATGCCCGGTTCCAGGGCTTTGATTCCTTCTTTAATGGCACGTTCAACATTCAAAGAGCCGACTACTCTATCCTCAGTAGCTCCCAATGGCAGATCGATTACCGGCGTTTTTCTGTCTATTCCTCTTATCCGGTTTGCCTGGCTCCTCTCAAAACACAGGTCGCACATGTCTTCTGCATTTTCCGGATCGCAATTAAATGGACAGTCTTCCACCACTTTGATATTTTCCAGCAGGTCGGCAAGAGCCCGCACGGCTGTTGATTTGGCAGTTCCCTTGTCACCTCTGATCAGAACGCCGCCTATGCGGGGGTTGATGGCATTTAGAATCAGAGAGAACTTCATGTCGTCCTGCCCAACAATGGCTGTAAATGGTATGGTCTTTCTCTTAAGGTGGTGCATTGATATCTCCTTCTTTCAGCTCGTCGTTTACGTATTTAAAGCTTTACATTGTATTAAAAAGTACTAATTTTTTCATTATTTTTGCGCATTTTGTACGAATTTATTATCATTTGATAATATAAATTTGTAAATATTCTATTCATTCAAACTGCTCTTTCTTTGATAAAACAGCGTCATAGGAGAAAAGAACATCAATAGAACGGCTATGATCGCCTTTTTGCATATTTGATAAATCCATTGCGGCATACAGGTGCACTAATATAGTGTTCTTCAGAATCAATTATGATCTAGTAATACTATTACCAAAAGACTTATTAATATGTGTATAAGATACGTAAACAGGTTTCAAAGACTCTAATTTAGGAAATGGGCATGAAGACGATATACGGTTTGGTTTTGCTTTTCTGCGTTTTCTATTCTCTGGGGCTAGCAGCCGCCTATCAGGATGTATCTGTTCCTGGGGATTCGAATGGCGATAGAATGATCTCTGCAGAAGAATTGAAGGCAGCAGAAAAAGTCTCTATGGACGGAAGGATCAGCCATGAGGAGCTTGAGAATATCAGGCTCATTCATGAGAGCTATCCCAGGAAGATTAATATCTTTGTCTATCCAGAGGCATGAGCAAATGTCATCTGCGTATTCCAAGGAAAAGCCCAACGCAGATTTGAGGGCAGAGTATCAGAAGTTCATCGGCAAAAAGATGCTCTTCCTCATTTCTCTCATTATTGGGATAATTCTATTAGCAGGCTACGCGGCCACGCGAGGTTCGGCTGACATCAGCGTTCTTGATGTTTACACAACCATCATAGCCAGGTTTTTGCCAGGCCACTTTGAGACCACCTGGTTCTCGGATACAATCGTCTGGGGTCTGCGTCTGCATCGCATTCTTCTGGCAATTGTGGGAGGCATCGGTCTTGCCATTGCGGGAGCCGTAATGCAGGGCATCCTCAAGAATCCTCTGGCCAGCCCATTCACTCTGGGCATTGCTTCTGCTGCTGGCTTTGGCGCCGCTTTAGCAATCGTCATGGGAGCAGGATTTGTAGGAGGAGAGTATCTTATCATAGGCAACGCCTTCATCTTCACCCTCCTTGCCTCGATGAGCGTTTATGGCCTGGCAAAGTATAAGGGCATCACACCAGAGACTATGGTTCTGGCAGGCATTGCCATCATGTACCTGTTCTCTGCCATGACATCCTTCTTGCAGTACGTAGGCCATGCCGAACAAGTGCAAGAGGTAGTCTTCTGGATGATGGGCTCTTTGGGGAGATCTTCCTGGGATAAGGTCTGGATCGTAACGGCTGTTATAGTTGCCAGTTTCCCCTATCTTCTCCTCAAATCATGGGATATCAATGCCTTGGGAACAGGCGATGAAACCGCTAAGAGCCTGGGAGTTAACGTGGAGAAGACGCGCGTAATCTGCATGGTACTGGTCTCAGTCATCACAGCGAGTGTTATCTGCTTCACTGGAACCATCGGTTTCATCGGCCTTGTCGCTCCGCATATTACCCGCATGGTGATTGGGGGAGACCACAGGTTCCTGCTCCCTGCCTCTGCACTGGTAGGAGGACTGCTGCTATTGGCTGCTGATACCGTGGCGAGAACCATAATGGCGCCCGTGATTCTGCCGGTGGGAATAATGACCTCATTCCTGGGTGTCCCGTTCTTCGTTTATCTATTCCTGCGCCGAAAGAAGGAGTTCTGGTAAAAGCCGCCTCATATGCGGCTTTCCAAAGAACCAAATGCTCGTCCATTCCTGGCGCAAAGCGCTAATCTGAATCTGGCTTTATTCTTTTTTAACATTTCAATCGAAAAAGATAATACTAAGGACGTATTAATTTCGTAATTTAGGGAAGAAATATGGCACGATTAAAAATACATACAACTAACTTAAGGCAACTGCGCAGAAATCGGGGATACTTGATCAGAATGGAGCAATCATGAAACTCACCTGTCTTGTGGGAAATTCATATCTGCAGATTATTGCCAGGGCCTGCAAGCGTCTTGGATTCGAGCTGCGGCTTTTTTCCACCCAGCGTCTGGATGATCAGCCCGGCTTGATAGATGAAGCAATAAGGTCTATGGAACAATCAGACCTGATTTTCACTCATCGCGGCAGCGAGGCTCTTTGGGACGAGATAGAGCCCAGAATGAGTGAGATCGGAAAGCTTAGGCCCACCGTATGCCTCGGCTATGATCAATCATACTGGCAGAGCTCCACAGCTCCGGCAAAGGTCGTGGTCACCGCCAATGCCTATCTCACCTATGGCGGAGAGGATAACATCAGCAACATGCTCCTTTATCTTTGTCGAGAACTGCTTCACATTGATGTGACCGCCAAGCCGCCCACTCCCATGCCCTGGGAAGGTGCATACCATCCGGATGCGTCGAGCCATTTTGAGAATATCGAAGACTATCTGAAGTGGTACGAGCCGGACGACTGCCCGACGGTGGGATTGCTCTTTTCCCGATTTTATTGGGTGAACAGAAATCTGGCCGTAGAGGATGAGCTGATCAGGGCGCTGGAAAGAGTTGGGTTGAATGTCATACCCGTATTTTCATATTCTGTTAAGGATGTGGATCTCGGCACCAGGAGCATGGCTGAAGTTGTTTCGGACTACTTTTTCCAAAGAGGAAAGCCTCGAATCGATGCTATGGTAAAGACCTCTCCCTTCTTCCTGGGACAGGACAGAAACAACATGGGCGAGTCAAAAGGAAATAAAACAGGCATCGCTCTTCTTAAAACGCTAAACGCACCGGTATTTGAGCCGGTTCTCTCCAATCACATGACCATGGACGAGTGGGAAAACGGCATTGGACTGTCCAATGATATTGGTTGGGGGGTGGCCATGCCGGAGTTTGAAGGAATGATCGAGCCTATTATCGTGAGTGCCGGTTCCAAGCGGGGTGATTATGAGGAGCGCATGCCTATTTTGGAGCGCTGCGAAAAACTTGCCAATAGAGTTAAGAAATGGATCGAATTGGCCGGGAAGCCGATAAGCGAACGCCGGGTGGCTTTCATCCTGCACAACAATCCCTGTGCCTCGGTAGAGGCGGCGGTAGGCGGCGGCGCACATCTGGATACCATCGAGAGCGTGGCCCGCATTATGAATAAAATGGTCGCCGCGGGTTACACTCAAGAGAACACGCCGGCCACTGGCAAAGATCTCATCACCACCATCATGGACAAAAAAGCCATCTCCGAGTTCCGCTGGACGCCCATAGAAGAGATTGTGGCCAAGGGCGGCGTTCTGGCCTATCAGACCAAAGAGGAGTACGAGCGATGGTTCAACACTCTCTCTCCCCAGGTGAAGGACCGCGTCTGTGAGGCCTGGGGAAATCCGCCTGGTGAACTGAAGAACGACATTCCTGCAGCCATGCTCTATCAGGGTAAGATTGTAATCACAGGCGTGCAGTACGGCAACACGGTGGTCTGCGTGCAGCCCAAGCGCGGCTGTGCCGGAGCGCGCTGCGACGGCCAGGTATGCAAGATCCTGCATGATCCGGATGTGCCGCCCACTCACCAGTACATGGCCACCTACCGCTATCTGGAAGACATCTTCGGAGCTGATGTGCTCATTCATGTGGGCACGCATGGAAACGTGGAGTTTTTGCCGGGCAAAGGCGTGGGCCTTTCCAAGAACTGCTATCCGGATATTTGCATCGGCACCATTCCTCATCTTTACATCTACAATGCAGACAATCCTCCGGAAGGAACCATCGCCAAGCGGCGCAGCTATGCTACGCTGGTGGACCACATGCAAACCGTGATGACACATTCCGGGCTTTACGATGAGCTGCTGGAGGTGGACCGGCTGCTGGGCGAGTATGAAACCGCTAAATTCGACCACGCCCGCTCGCACGAGCTGAGGCACCTCTTAATCGATGCCATCAAAGCGGCCAACCTTGACAAGGGCATGAAGCTGACCGACGAGATGCCTGTTGAAGAGATTGTGACCAGAGCCCATAATGAATTGAGTCGGGTCAGGAATACGCAGATAGATTCCGGCATGCACATCTTCGGCGAACTGCCGCAGGCCGAGAAGCGTGTGGAGTTCATCAACTCAGTGATGCGGTTCGAGGGAAGCGGCGTGCCGCTGCGCAGCACGGTTGCGGCCATTATGAGCCTCTCCTTAGAAGAGCTGTTGGCCGACCAGGGAGCCGTAAACGAGCGTTACGGAAAATCGCACGGCCAACTGCTGGAGGATATCGATGGACTATGCAAGAAATTAATCGAGATGTACCTGCAGGGCGACGGGTCGCAGCCTGACGAGGTACTGGGCTTTTCCACGACAGGTTATGAGAGCCGGCTCGAAGCGATTCGAGAGAAGGTCTTCGATCTTCAGACCAGGATGGAAGCCTCTTTGGAGATCGAGTCATTGTTCAACGGCATGGACGGAGGCTACATCGAGGCGGGACCGAGCGGACTCATCACCCGTGGCCGTGATGACGTCCTGCCCACAGGCCGTAACTTCTACTCTCTGGACCCCTACCGCGTCCCCACCAAGACTGCCTGGAAGGTAGGACAGAAGCTGGGCATGTCGGTGATCGCCAAGCACCAGAAGGAGGAAGGCCGCTATCCTGAGAACATTGCGTTCTTCTGGATGTGCAATGACATCATGTGGGCCGACGGTGAGGATATGTCACAGATGCTCTTCCTGCTGGGCACGCAGCCGATCTGGCTCTCCAACGGACGACTGAAGGGCTTCAAGGTTATCCCGCTGGAAGAGCTGGGCAGACCCAGGATCGATCTGACTGTTCGCGTCTCAGGCATAACCAGGGACAACTTCCCCAACTGCATCGATACCATAGACGAAGCGGTGCAGGCGGTGGCGGCGCTCGATGAGCCTTCGGAGATGAACTTCGTTCGAAAGCACACGCTGGCCAATTTGGAGAACGGCACAGCCAAGGACTGGCGAGAAGCAACGCTGCGCATCTTTGCCAGCAAGCCGGGCACCTATCAGTCTGGCACAAATCTGGCAGTCTACGCCAGCGCCTGGAAGGATGAGAAGGACCTATCGGACATCTTCGTCTACTGGAACGGCTATGCTTACGGCAAGGGCGTGGCAGGCAAGGAGTCACATCAGAATTTCATGAATTCGCTCAAGTCGGTGGATGTTACCTACAACAAGGTGGTCAGCGATGAGTACGACCTCTTCGGATGCTGCTGCTACTTCGGCACGCACGGAGGCATGACTGCGGCAGCAAGGCATCTCTCCGGCAAGGATGTGAAAGCCTACTACGGTGACACCCGCGAGCCGGAGCACGTCGAGGTGCGTGATCTGGCGGACGAGGTCCGGCGGGTCGTTCGCACCAAGCTGCTCAATCCCAAGTGGATCGAGGGCATGAAGCAGCACGGCTACAAGGGAGCAGGCGACATCTCCAAACGCGTAGGCCGGGTCTACGGCTGGGAGGCGACTACCCAAGAGGTAGACGACTGGATCTTCGATGATATCGCCAAGACCTTCATCATGGATGAGGAGAACCGCAAGTTCTTCGAGGAGAATAACCCCTGGGCCATGGAGGAGATGGGAAGAAGGCTCCTGGAGGCCGAGCAGAGAGGCCTGTGGAAGGCCGATCCCGAGGTGCTGGATGCGCTGAAATCGCTCTACCTGGAGATAGAGGGATGGATGGAAGAGAGGATGGGCGATGTGCAGGGCGAATTCCAGGGCGGAGCGATCGACGTCATCAACGCCGACGAGGTGGCAGCCTGGAAGGAGAAGATGGCCAAGGTGATCGGGACATAGGACGAAGATGCTGCAATGACCGAGATGCTTAGTAGATAATCTGGTGAGATCAAGGGTCTCAGATATACCGGGAGGAGAAGAGGGTCAAAGGCATATCGATGAACTCTGTTGAACCCCTAAAGGTGCGAGCCTTGGGTGAGAAATGGCAGATCGCAGGGATCACTGATCTCGCCGAAGGCAAGATCACTAAATCCGGATCTGAGGTTGATATTGAGACAATCGTCGATTGGGATCCGGATATCATCAATATATGGTACTGGAGCGGATCGCCAGACCAGATCTACGCAAGCGACAAATGGCAGGGTCTCAGAGCGGTCAAAGAGAAGAAGGTCTACAAGAATTATTACATGGCATCATGGTTTCCTGAGATTGAGCTTCTTGTGCTGGATTATGCCATGAAAGCTTATCCAGAATCGTTTGCCGATGTAAATTTCAACCAGACAAACCAGGGAGGGTGTAGAGCTGCATTTAGGCAACTTGCCTATCGCAGCTGAGCTTTTTTTATTTGGGACGCAATGCCCCGCAACTTGTGCACGGGCACGCTGTCGCCGTCTCACTCTGCATGGCTATCAGCATCCAGGTATTTATATTATTTATTAATACTTCGTACCGAAATTGTTATATTTATGAACATAAATAGGCATAATAATTAATACTAAATTTGATATATATGAATTAAACTGATATTGAGAGGATGCCATGAATCA
>Ga0074199_1000328_pt1 | contig 84980 bp, 65 predicted proteins | sample EPASupsiteSAE347_FD_64528 | JGI IMG/M metagenome (GOLD analysis project Ga0074199, IMG submission 64528) | Bioremediated contaminated groundwater from EPA Superfund site, New Mexico - Sample SAE3-47 | ecosystem: Environmental > Aquatic > Deep subsurface > Groundwater > Contaminated ... | reverse complement strand
CACGTTCAGCCGGGCGTTTGGAGAGTTTGCGAAGGGGAAATTGCCGGAGAAAGTGCATGAGGCAATCATAAAAGAACATGGGCAACGGAAGCTGGGCGGGCATATCAGCCGTGATTCCACGGCCATAGAGGCGCGTGAAAAGGCGGTAAAAAAGCCGGTTGAGGGAAAAACGGAAAAGATTAGAACGAAATAGAAAAATTGACAAAAATTTGAAGGAAGAATACATTTTATGACAATTCAACAAAAGACTTTTGCAATCAATTCCACTAAAAATAGGGTTAAGTTGAAGATTTATTTGAAAAACATAATTATCGGAGCGATTTTTGCTTGTGCCGCAGGATATCTCGTTCAGATGCTTCAGAGTGAATGTTGTGCCGCCACGTATTATGTGACGACGAACGGTTCCTCAATAAGCCCATATACAAATTGGTACATGGCAGGGACAAGCATCATCGACGTAGTGAATGCCGCCATGACCAATGCTGTGACACGGGTGGTCTGTGTGTCAAACGGCACATATCGCCTGACAAATCAGGTGAGCGTAACCAATGCCCTGACGATCCGGAGCGTCAACGGACGTGATGCAACGATTGTGGATGGGAATTATCCGGCTTATACCAACCGATGTTTTTATCTTTCATCCATAGGCGCGGTGTTGGACGGCTTTACCATTACCAACGGATACGTAATTGGTGTTGATGGGACAGGAGCTGGAGCAGGTGTTGATGCCCGTGCTGGAACTATCATCAGGAACTGCCGGATAATTGGCTGTGTATCCTCTAATATTAGTAAGGTTTATAATGCCGGAGGTGCTGGAGTGTACCTCAATGGCGGGATTGTAACCAACTGCGAAGTCATGGGAAATATTAGTTACTCATCTTATGGCGGGGGAATATATATGCGCACAGGGATAGGATTGGTTATTAACTGCATTATTGCCGGTAACACCTTGTTTAATGGCTTTGGTCTTGGAGAAGCGTATGGCGGGGGAATATATGCGGAAGGTGCTTCCCAGATTATTGTCAATTGCGATATTTATGGAAACACTAATATTGCGTCTAATACGGGTATAGGTGGCGGCGTTGGACTGCGGGACGGCGCAATTGTGCGTAATTCCCTTGTTCACCATAATATCGCCAGATATGGCGGTGGAGTTGCCGCGAACTATTCTTATGGAACAATTCAAAATTGCACAATCGTGAGTAACAGTTGTAGTGTTATGGGAGGAGGGATTTTCGTGACGACTTCTGGCGCTAAAACAACTTGTGTCGAAAATGTCGTCAGTTATTTTAACACTGGGTCGGATAGTAATATCTCAATTTATTTTGGTGTTGGCGGCGCCTATACAGGTGCTTGTCATATAATAAATAGTTGTATTGCGCCTACGAACACCTTCCCAACCAACGGAATCGTGAATCCTTACTATGCCAATAACATCGAAATAAATCCGCGGTTTGCGGGCAAGGACGTCAACGACTGGCGTTTGACCAGCGGTTCGCCGTGCGTGAACACTGGCACGAACCAGTCCTGGATGACCGGCGCGGTTGACTTGGGCGGGCATTCCCGCATCGACCGGTTTTCCGGGCGGGTTGACATGGGGTGCTACGAATATCTTCCCTCCGGAACCATGTGTTCCGTGCCGTAGTTTATATGCAGTAGAAACTATTTCAGCACGCCGAGTGCGTCTGCAAGCAAAACGTGCCGACCGGCTTGAATTCTTGATTATTGTTGTATCTGCCGCAGCGCCTCGTAGAGCGCTATGCCGACGGCGGTCGCCAGGTTGAGGGAGCGGACCAGGTCGGTTTGCATGGGAATTCCAAGCGTCTGGTCGGGATATTTTTCCAGCAAATAATCCGGCAGCCCCTTGCTTTCGCTGCCGAATATCAGGTAATCTCCAGGCCGATATGAAACCGACAGATACGATTTTTTGCCTGCGGTGCTGAACAGGAAAAAACGGTTTGCGCCGTTGCCAAGTATTTCCGTCAAATCCGCATGCCGATGCAGGTTGACCGCCGGCCAGTAATCGAGTCCGGCCCGTTTCAACTTGGCGTCGTTCAGTCTGAACCCAAGCTGGCCCGCCAGGTGCAGGTGCGCGCCGGTGGCGGCGCATAAGCGGGCGATATTGCCGGTGTTGGGGGGTATTTCTGGCTCGACCAGGACGACGTTCAGTGGCGGCGCCGGCCAGACGAATTCTTGCCTGAAGGAACGGCGGTGAATGTGTTTCATGAGCGCATTGTAGCCGAAGGAAACGATCCGGAAAAGGACGATTTTTTTATTGCTTATCGAAAGCGCTTTGCTTAATTTCAGCCTTTTCAAGGACATTCTTGTATCTGGCACGCCCTTGTAAACACGTGAATTCAAACATGGACGTCAAGGAAATCAATCTGACGCCGGCGGAATTGCAGGCCATACTTGAACATCGGAGGGTAATGTCGCTTGCCCAGGGCAGGGAGATTTCCCTTGAGCAGGCCACGGAGGATTTCATCAAGCATTGCCGGCTCGACTGGCTGCGCGAAAAGCAGCGCCGCGATAATCTCGATCAGATACAGGAAATAGAAAGGCATAAATATTTCCGTTCGATCGAGGAGCACCGCGATATCGGCAGGAGAACTGCTGCCGAGGAGTGGTGTTCGAAATACGCCTATGTGTGGCGCGAGGCGCGGGAATCCCTTGTCAGGAACGGGTTCCTGCAGGCCGTTGTGGCGCTGGAGGGCGACAAGGCGGTGCATCTTCAGCCGGCCGCGACCCTGGCCGGCATTGCGCAGAAATACAACTGCGAGGTTTATATTCATCATGGAAGGATGGATTGTTACAACTTTATCCTGCAGGGTAAAAAATATATGAGCGTCAAATCGGTCATGGGAGTGATTTTGTTGAGCGCCATCAGGGGGGAAAGCATTGAAATCATAAGCGCCGGCCCGGACGCCAAGGACGCGCTGATTGAAATAGCCAAATATATAGACAAAGGTTTTGAAGCGCAGGATGTCGAGGGTGTGGCCGGCATAGATCAGTAAGGCGGCAGGGCCGCCGACCGAAACAAACATCAGGCGGTTCGTTGTCAAGGTTTGAAACTTCTCCGTAAATTTGTCACATGTCGCAACGGAACGATAATATAGAGAAAGGCGTGGAAAAATGGAAAATATCGATCGTAAAAACCAGGAGTCGGAAGAAAAGGTGCGGGACAGGCCCCTCCAGCAGGTTGTGTTCGATTATTTGAAGGGCCAGAGTCCGGCGCTTTACGTGGCGATTGCGACGGTTTTTATCGTCGTGCTTTTCAGTGTTTTTTACATAGCCAGGATAAGCGGCAATAACCAGCGGGCGGCCCGTTTGCTGGCGGCGGCTCAGACCACCAGGCAGTTCGAGGATATACTCGGGCTTTATCCGAAATCTCCTTCGGCGCCGGTGGCGCTTCTGGCCCTGGCTTCCGCCCGGTTTTCCGCCGGAGATTACGCAGGAGCTTCAAGCCGTTATTCTGAGTTTGCCGCAAAGTATTCCAAATATCCCATGTTGCCGGTCGCCGAACTGGGACAGGTGATGTGCTGTGAGGGACGTGGTGAAATAGACAAGGCGCTCATGGGGTTTAATGCATTTATCACGACGCATCCGGGGCATTTCCTCACACCCCAGGCCATTTTCGGCAAGGCGCGCTGTCTGCAGATTTCCGGCAAATACGCCGAGGCCAGGACGGTTTATGAGGACTTTATTGCGGCCAATCCTGAAAGCAAGTGGCGTCCATCCGCCGAGGCTGCGCTGCAGACGCTCAGTCGCCAGACGCGGCTGCAGGCCGCGCCTGACAAGGAAAATGGCGGAAATTCCAAAAGCCAAACACCAAATTCCAAATAATATCCAAATTCCAATCAAAGTCGGTTTCATCAGCCTCGGCTGCGCGAAAAACCTGGTGGACTCGGAAATAATCGCCACCGGACTGTGGCGGGCGGGCTTCACGCTGGCCTCCGCCCCGGAGCAGGCCGACGCGCTCGTCATCAATACCTGCGCCTTCATCAATGACGCCAAGCGGGAGGCTGTCTCAACGATCCTGGAGGCTTCCGAGCGCAAGAAAAGCGGGCAAGTCAAGTTTCTGCTCGTGGCCGGATGTCTGCCTCAGCGTTACAAGGGCGAATTGCGCGACCTGTTTCCGGAGGTGGACGCCTTTATCGGCACGGATCGGCTGAAGGCCGTGCCGGCGCTGGTAAAAAAGTTGTTGCATGGACGGCGTGGAATTTTTGAGGTTACGCGGGAGCCGAGGATGGTGATCAATCCGCCCCGGCACAGGCTCATTTTCACTGACGCTCCCCATGCCTATCTTAAAATCGCCGAAGGATGTGACAACCATTGTTCTTATTGCGCTATACCGCAAATCAGGGGCCGTTTGCGTTCGCGTGCCGTGGCAAACATACTGCGCGAAGCCGAAGATCTGCTTGGCCGTGGAATCAGGGAGCTCGATCTGATTGCGCAGGATATAACCGCCTATGGAAGAGATCTTGGCGGCAAAAACAACCTGGCTTTTCTTATAAGGCAGCTCGGCAGGATAGGGGGAGAATTCTGGGTGCGCCTCTTATACGCTCATCCGGCGCGCGTCGGTGACGACCTGCTTGCCGCAATCGCGGAAACGGAACAAATCTGCCGGTATCTGGATATTCCCATCCAGCATTGCGACGATGAAATTTTGCGCAGGATGAATCGCGGCGGCAGCGAGCGCCGATTGCGGCAGCTTTTCCGAAAAATCAGGAAAAAAATACCAGGTATTTCCCTGCGCACGACATGTCTGGTGGGGTTTCCAGGGGAAACTTCGCGCGCTTTCAACCGCCTGGCGGACTTTGTGGGCGAAATGGAATTCGATCATCTTGGGGTTTTCGCCTACTCCAGGGAGGAAGGGACGGCGGCGGAGGGATTCGAACCGCAGGTCCATGCCGAAACCGTCAGAAGGAGGAGGAATATTTTGCTGGCGCGTCAGCAGAATATTGTCCGGAAAAAGCTGGAGAAAAAAATCGGTGAAACTGAAGAAATACTTGTTGAAAAAAACAAGCCCGGCGCGCAATATATACGGCTTGCGCGCTCTTCATGGCAGGCTCCGGAAATTGACGGCCTGATCAGGTTGCGGGATCGTTCCGGCAGTTGCCGGCCCGGCATGTTCGTGACGGCGCGTTATGTTAAGGCGTTGGGCTATGATCTGATTGCGGAAATATTCTAGTGAAAAAATACGATCAATGAAACCGGCCAATCAAATAACCTTAATCCGGCTTGGCATGGCTTTTGTCCTGCCTTTTCTCCTGCTGGTCGATCATCCCTATTTCCGGTCGGCCGGTCTTTTTGTTTTCATTCTTGCGGCTTTGACGGATTGCTGCGACGGCTACCTTGCCCGCAGGAGCGGCACGATCACCACATTCGGCAGGCTGATGGACCCGCTGGCCGACAAGGTCCTGATATGCTCGGTTTTTGTGTGTTTTGCCGCACAAAACCAGATCGTTCCCGCCTGGATTGTGATCGTCATAATGGCCCGCGAGTTCATGGTCACCGGCATCCGCATCCTGGCCGCCAACCAGGGGCTTGTCATCGAGGCCGGCCGCTGGGGGAAACACAAGACACTCTGGCAGATCGCCGTGATCGTGGTGATCCTGGCCGGCGAGGCGATACGCGACGATTTTCTGCCCTTGTTTTTTCATGGAGAAAAATATGGTGCATTTTTGAGGGAATATAATATATTTTTCTCCTGCCTGACTTTCTGGATCTCGGCGATGGTCGCCGTGTTGACGGTTGTTTCCGGAACGATTTATTTCTGGCAAAATAGAAAACTGGTGATGAAAGATGCTTAATCAGGAATGGGAGATAAAACAGAGGTCCGCAGCCTGTCGGCAGTGCGGACAGGCGTTCGCTAACGGACAAACCTATGTTTCGAGCCTGCGCGTAAACGGGGCGGACTATGAGCGCGTTGACTGCTGTGAAAACTGCTGGAACGATGGGAAATTTGCGGCGGATTCTTTCAGTTCCTGGCGCGGAGTGTTTCAGGCCGAACCGCCGCCGCCCGAGGTGCTGAAAAAGGAGACGGCCGAGTCGCTCCTGCGCAGGCTGATTGAAAAGAACGATCCGCAGTACCGCAATTCCATATTTATCCTGGCCGTTATGCTGGAGCGTCGGAGAATTTTGGCGGAAAAGGAAGTTCGGCCGCAGGAGGGCGACCTTGTGCTGCGCGTTTACGAGCACCGCCAGACCGGTGAAACGTTTATTATCGGGGATCCCGTGCTAAGCCTTGACCAGCTCGAACACGTGCAGTCCGAGGTCGCCAATCTGCTTTCAGGTTCGGAAGCCCTGGCTGCCGAGGTGAAATGATGTTTGACTGGAAAATACAGGGCGGCAAAATCATTGACGGCACCGGACGGGAGCCGTTTGCGGCCGATGTGGGAGGCAGCGGCGACCGCATTACGGCAATAGATTCCCTGAAAAATGCCGAAGCGCGCAACATCATTGACGCCTCAGGCTGTTATGTCTGCCCCGGATTCATTGACGCTCATTCCCATTCCGACACATTCCTGCTGGTCCAGCCCTCGGCAGACAGCAAGATTTTCCAGGGCGTCACCACGGAAATAGTTGGCAACTGCGGCGCGTCTGCCGCTCCCATAAAGGATGTTTCGCAGCTTCCCTTCGACTGGCAGCTTTTGGCATATCCCGGCAAATGGCAAAGCATGGCCGAATATTTTACCCTGCTGCAAAAATGCAAGCCGGCCGTAAACGTGATTGCCCTGACCGGGCATAACCGGTTGCGGATTGCGGTCATGGGCTACGAAAACCGCTGCGCCACCGCCGATGAATTGCGCAGTATGAAACGCCTTCTTGAGCAGAGTCTCGCGGAAGGCGCGTGGGGTATGAGCACCGGGCTCATTTACCGTCCCGGCAAATACGCCGCCATATCGGAAATTTCCGATATGGCATCGATCGTGGCGCAACGCAACGGAATTTACACGACCCACATGCGCAACGAGGCGGCCATGGTGCGCGAGGCCGTGGCCGAAACCATCGCCCTGGCCAGAAAAACCGGAGTAAAAATCCAGATTTCGCATCTAAAAACAGCCGGGGCCGCGAACTGGCGTCTGGTGGATGAAGTGCTTTCCATGCTTGCTGCCGCCCGCGCCGGCGGATTGAAAATAGCCGCGGACCGTTATCCCTATACCTATTCCTGCACCGACCTGGATATTCTTTTGCCGGATTGGCTGGCTGCCAGCGACCGCATGACCATTCTTGCCAAACTTCACGACCCTGACACCTGCGAGAAACTGCGCGACGAACTGGCGGCCGACCATGATCCGGAATACTGGAACGGCATTATTGTCGCCACATCAACAGAGGAAAAATGGCGCGGCAGGTCGCTGCTGACCATTGCCAATACGCTGGGCCTTGAGCCGGTCGAGGCTGCGATCATGATCCTTGTAAAGGACGAATTGCTTACCCAGGCCTTTTACGCCGGCATGAGCGAGGAAAATCTCCGGAAAATTTATTCCAGGCCGTTCGTCATGATCGGATCGGACGCCTCTTTGCGCGTTCCCGGCGGTTTGTTCCACAATGATCACCCCCATCCGCGCGCCTACGGAACTTTTACCAGATTTTTGCGCGCGGCCCTGGACGGAAAAACCGTCCCGCTGGCCGAAGCCATCCGTAAAATGACTTCGCTTCCGGCGGAACATTTTGCGATTAAACAACGCGGATGCCTGGCTGCCGGCAACATGGCCGACATCCTGGTTTTCGATCCGGCCGAGGTTAGTGACCTTTCCTCTTATGAAAATCCCCATCAGTTGTCAAAAGGGATAAAAATGGTCATGGTCAATGGAGAGGTTGCCCTTGACCACGGGGGTTTGACCGGCAAACGCTCCGGACGCGTTCTGGCGCCGCAATAGTTCAGCCATCAGACTATGCGCTTTTCTTCCGGCCCGGATATTCGGAAAAGAGCAGATAACGCGCGGGCTCATTCTCGTCAATTTTCGGGAAACGTCCTAAGGGTTCGTAAAACCGGTTGTCACTTCGGTCGTCGTTCACCTTGGAAACTTCGCCGAGCAGAAGTTTTCCCTTTTCACCCCAGAATTTGTGATATAGACGGCTGGGGATGAATATGCTTTCGCCGGGTTCGAGCCGCACGATGCCGCCTGCCTTGAGGGTTTTCCGTACGCCGTCAAGCGAGACTGTCACGTTCGTTTTCGCAAATCGTTCGGAGGGGGAGGAATTATATAGCTGCACCGCCAGGACGCCTCCGCCGCGGTTGATGATGTCCTCCGATTTGCTCCAGTGAAAATGCATGGGGCAGATCTGTCCCTTTTCGAGGATCAGCATTTTTTCGGCATACGGCTTGGTGTAACGTTTGTCCCGGTAAAGGCCGTTGCGGATTGTGAACAAAACCAGGCCCGTATCACGGAATTTACTCAGCCCGAAGTCGGTGACGTCCCAACCCAGCATGCAGTTGCGGATTTCATCCGCCTCCGGTCCTTTTTTCCGCCATTCCTGCGGTGTCCAGAAGGCGAAGGGCGGCAGAAGGAAGCGGTGTTTTCCTGCAAAAACAACGGCCTGCCTGATGAGCGAATTGATTTCCGAACGTTTCATGGATTACTTCCTTAAATTTTTCTTGATCTTGTTCGCCTGAGAATATAACTTAAACGAAATAAACAGAAAGGATTTAAACCATGGATCATAAAAAGGCAACAACAATATTTGTTGGCGGTTTGCTGGTCGGTTTGTCTTGTTTCGCGGCGCAGGATGAAAAAACTGAAGCGAAAGCCTCGGATCATCCCGCTCCATCGGCGGTGTCATTCACTACCAATACCCCGGCCCGCCACAGGGGCGCCCCGTTTTCTTCGGAGATCAGCGCGGATTTCATCAAAAAAGTGATGGAAACCAGCGCGCGCATCGAGGAGTGCAAGAAACAGATTGCCGAACGCCAGGACTATCTCTATGAAAATAATTCTCAAATCAAGGCCTATCGCCGTGAAATGGTCGAGATGCAGACAAAAATCAACAAGCTTCTGGAATCCGACAAGGAACTGGCCGAATTGCGCCTTGATCGCGACATGCTCTGGACCACCATGCCCGTATTGCCGAAACCGCGCGGACGGCAGATAATGGGCGGGCGTGGTATGCCGGGCTGCAAAACGGAAAAATGAACAACAAGAAAAATGAGACCGTTCCGTCGCGCGCCGAGGAACAGAAAAATGCGGATGAAAAACGCATTGTCCTCGCGCGCGCGATGCTGCCTGAAAATCTTTCCATAGTCCCCATAGCCGGCCGGCCGCTTTTCCCGAAGATGATCGTGCCTTTGATCATTGACGATCCGCGCGGGAAAAAGGCGGTCAATAATGTGTTGCAGGCCAATTCCAAATTCATCGGCGTCGTGCTGATGAAGGATAACAAGTCCGACGCTGCCGACGCCGTGGCGGCGGAATTCTACCAGGTCGGAGTGGTCGCCGAAGTCATCCGGGTGAACCAGCCTTCCGCCGATGCCCCCATGCAGGTCATGCTCGGCGCGCTGGAGCGGTTCATGATAGAAAAAATCGTTTCCGAAGTACCGGTCATCCAGGCCAGGGTGAAATACCTTCCGGAAACCGAAATGTCGGTCAACGAGGAGTTGAAGGGATACTCCATTGCCATCCTCAACGCCATAAAGGACCTCATCAAGTTGAACCCCCTGTTCAAGGAGGAGTTCAACATATTTTTGAACCGCGCCAACTTGAACGAGCCGGGGCGTCTGGCCGATTTCGCAGCGGCCATGACCACGGCCGGCGCGGCGGAACTCCAGGAAGTGCTGGCGACCACAAGCATTCGGCAGCGCATCGAGAAATCCCTGGTGCTGCTGAGGAAGGAAATAGACGTTTCCAAGATTCAGCAGAAAATCAACCAGCAGATCGAGGATAAACTTTCCAAGCAGCAGCGCGATTTCTTTTTGCGCGAACAGTTCAAAGCCATTAAAAAAGAGCTTGGCCTCTCAAAAGAGGGCAAGGAGGCCGATCTTGAGCAGTTCCGCGAGCGGATTAAGGCGCTTGTTCTCACCGATGAGGCCAAGGAGCGCATTGATGAGGAAATGAACAAGCTCAGCATGCTGGAGCCCGTTTCGCCGGAATTCAACGTCACGCGCACTTACCTGGACTGGCTGACCTCGCTGCCCTGGGGCGTTTACACGCCTGAAAACATAGATTTGAAACGTGCGGAGACCGTTTTGAACCGCGATCATTACGGACTTGAAGACGTCAAGGAGCGCATCCTGGAGTTTCTATCCGTCGGTATTCTCAAGGGCAGTGTTTCCGGCTCCATAATCTGCTTTGTAGGGCCGCCCGGCGTGGGCAAGACGTCGGTTGGGCAGTCCATTGCCCACAGCATCGGTCGCAAATTCTACCGTTTTTCGCTGGGCGGCATGCGCGACGAGGCTGAAATCAAGGGCCATCGCCGCACCTACATCGGCGCCCTGCCCGGAAAATTCATCCAGGCCATGAAGGTTTGCAAGAGCTCGAATCCGCTCATCATGCTTGACGAGGTTGACAAGATCGGCGCCAGTTTCCAGGGGGACCCGGCTTCCGCGCTGCTGGAGGTGCTTGATCCGGAGCAGAACAAGGATTTTCTGGACCACTATCTCGACGTGCGTTTCGATCTCTCCCGTGTTCTTTTTGTCTGCACGGCAAACATTCTTGACACCATACCGCGTCCGCTCCTGGATCGCATGGAAGTCATCAAGCTTTCCGGCTACATTCTCGAGGAAAAATTGCAGATCGCCAGGAAATACCTTATTCCGAAGCAGTTCAAGGCCAGCGGTCTGAAGCGCGGCCGCTTGACCATCACCAATGCGGCCCTGCGTGAAATCATTGACGGTTATGCGCGCGAGCCCGGCGTGCGCAGCGTGGAAAACAGCATCAAGCGCATCTGCCGCAAGTCGGCGCGCAAATTTGTCGGCGGGAAGAATAAAAAGATGCTCGTTGACGCCGGGGATTTGCCGAAGTTGCTCGGGAGGCGCATATTTCCTGACGAGGATCCGTTCAAAAAGCCGCGCGTCGGCGTGGTCATGGGGTTGGCTTGGACCAACATGGGAGGGGAGACTCTCTATATCGAGGCCGCCAAGGTCGCGGCCGAAAAACCTGGTTTCAAGCAGACCGGGCAGTTGGGCAACGTCATGGTCGAATCCTCGGAAATAGCCTACAGCATGGTACGGGCGTATTTGAGCGATAATCCGGCGGCGAAGGAGTTTTTCGACAAGAATTTCATTCACCTGCATGTGCCGTCCGGCGCCACGCCCAAGGACGGACCTTCGGCCGGCATTACCATGGCTTCCGCGCTTTATTCCCTGGCGATGAATAAACCGGTCAGGGAAAAACTGGCCATGACCGGGGAGTTGAGCCTGACCGGCCTCGTCATGCCGGTGGGCGGCATAAAGGAGAAAACCATCGCCGCAAAGCGTTCCGGCGTGATTGACCTGATATTTCCGGCGGCGAATCAAAAAGATTTCGAGGAACTGCCGGCCCACATCCGTCGCGGCCTGCATCCGCATTTCGTGGGAACATTCGATAACGTGGTCAATCTGTGCTTTTAAACTGGAGGAAAAAATTGAATGTCACTCCATAGTCACAACTCCACTTCAGGAAGCGGCGGGAAATGGCACAAAGACTGGAGGCTGTGGGCGGTGGTCATACTGATGTTGGCGGGCATGGCTATCTATGTCCTGTCACTGGATGAATCATCCTCCTCGCTGTTCTTCGGTCCCTGAGGAAATTCATCCTGCCTGCCCAAATCTTGATCAGGGAACGCCAATCAGGGCCTGCCAAAAAGTCGGCCCGGACTACGCAGATCTGAACCAAAAGACCACAGAAAAAAGCGCGCCAATAGGCGCCATTGCGCATCTTTACGTGCCGTGGTCTGAACGTGTCGGCATGAGGATTTTTGCCAGACGCTGGCAGGCACCGGACTGTTTCAGGGCGCGGCGCAGCATGGCGACTCCCGGCGGAATATACTGTGAGAACCATTTCGTTTCGGCGTTCGCCCCAAGCCGACCGTAGGCGCCCAGCGCCTGGCAAAGCCTCTGAACCGCCGTCAGCCAGAATATGCGGCGGGAAATCGTCCGGCATTTGCCGGCCGTTTTCAGGCCTGGAAATTGCAATGTCGTTTCAGCCCGTCGCCCGGAGGTCGACGGCCACCTTTTGAAGCGCATGTTAAGGTGGGCCGGGCGCTCCGCGCACGGCGGTTGTCCGTCAGCTGACGGACCTGATTTGACGTTCGATGTCGCACATAAGATAAAATTATAGAAATCGAGCAAAAATTCCTGTTCCGGCAGGCTCAGGTTGATGTAGGGATCGCATAAGAGCGATGCCAGATCATAGGCAGCCGGACCAAGCCGCATGCCCTGAAAATCAATGAAAAACGGCTTTTTGCCCGAAAAAATGATGTTGCTGGATTGCAGGTCGCGGTGAATAAGCGCCATTGGTTCGCGGTTCAATGCATGCCCGACTTTTTTCAACTCGGTCATGATCCGCCTGATTTCCGGTTGTCTCAGGTCAAGATGTCTTTCCAGAAAATTGCGCCCGAAAAATTCCCGCTCCCAGTGGTAGAGATCAGGTGAGAATGGGGCGGTCAGGGAAAGATGCTCTTTTTTCGCGCGTCGTGCGCCGGACTGGTGCAGAAGGACTATTGATTCAAGCGCATTGCGGTAGTATTCCATTAATTCCGCATGCGAACATTCTGTGGCGATTTTCTGTAGGGAGTTGTCGCCAAGATCCTCGATCACCAAGAGTTGCTTTTCGGGGCGGTCGAGAATTATTTTGGGCACATTCAATCCAAGCCTTGCCAGGAATCGGCCATGCTCCGCATAGAGACAGTTTTCGTGTCTTTCGCGGCTGTAACGGATCATGATGAAACTTTTTCCGCCGGCGGTAATGCGCGTAAATGAGCGGGCGGAACCGCGCGGTTCAAAAGGTATTATGGCGGTTTTTTCCGTCTTCACTTTCAGGTTATTAAGCGCGGTGTTAAGTTGGAGATCGTGATGGGACTCATGCAGCAGGGGCTTGACCGCAAGGCGTCTGACCCGGCTGTTGACCACACATTCCGATCCCACGATGGCATTTTGTATCACGGCCCTGGGGCCGATCATGGCCTTGCGCCAGATCACGGAATTTTCGATTTTAGCTCCCGGCGTTATTGTGGCCGTGCGGTCGATCGAGGCAAAACCGCGTATGATAACCCCTTTTTTTTGCAGTTTCAGGATGCATTGGTCACGGTGTCGGCCATGCAGTTCGGCGTGCGCCTTCAGATACGACTCCGGCGTTCCCAAATCTGACCAGTAGGATTTTTCCACGCACACGCCCCGTATGCGCCAGCCTGATTTGAGCGCAGACTGATAAGCTCCGATAATGCTGGAAAAAGATTCATCCGGTATGAAGCGCAGCAGGGCCGGGGAAATCAGATGCAGGCCGCAAAAGGTATAGGTTCCTTCAGTGCCGGGCCGGCTGCTTTGAAAATTGACGATATTGCCGTTTTTTACCTCAACCGTCCTTGGCCCGCGTCGCGGTTCCATCCAGACGGCCGCCAGTGTCTTTCGCGTGGAAAATTCCCTGATCAGGGGCAGGGGATTCAATGTCGCGGCAATATCCGCGTTGATCATCCAGAAGGGAGATTGGTCAAGAAACCAGGCTGCCCGGCGCAGAACTCCGCCGGTACCCAGAATTTCCGGCTCAAAGGAAAATGCTATTTTTATATCCGGGGGATGATGCCTTTTTATGTAGTCGCAGATGGGGGAGGGATGGAAGTGCAGGTTGATCAGTATTTCCCTGACGCCCCAGAGCCCCAACATGTCCAGCAGGCGTCCTATGATAGGTTTTCCCCAAAGCGGCATCATGGGTTTTGGGGTGTCCAGGCTCAAGGGAAACATTCTTGTGGCCAGACCGGCCGCCAGAATGATTGCTTTTTCAGGCTTTTTCATTTATAAATCACGGATAGTAACAGATAAGGAAGCGTTGCACAATATGTTGATTCTGGCCATAGATCAATCGTCGCAGAATTGCAGCCTGGCTGTTCTCGATGAAGAAAAGGTCATTGCGGAAAGAAAATGGGACGCCATGACTCTGCGCAGTTCAGGACTTTTTCTGGTCATGCGGGAATTGTTGGCTCAAAATAAGATTTCGTTCGAAGACATTTCTAGTTATGTCGTTGATGTCGGCCCGGGGTCGTATGGCGGACTGCGTTCGGCCCTGGCCGCCGTCCGGGCCTTTGCCCTGCCACAGAAGCAGGAAATTTATGCGCTTACCAGCGCGGAAATAATGGCTTTTGAAATTATTGAAAATATATCGCCTGGCCTGGTCCAGGTGGTCGGCGACGCCCGCCGCGGGCAGTGGTGGACGGCCATTTATGAGAATTGCGGCGGTTTGCCGGTTGCCAGGCAAAAAATAGAGTTAATGCCGGTTGATAAATTTGCGTGTCATCCCCGGGCGCTGGTGGTTTCGCCCGATTGGCTCAGGATCAAAGACAATCTCGCGGCAGCGGCAAAGGGGGGGCAGGTGCTCGAAGATTCATGCGTTCCGACCGCCTCGGCTCTTGGCAGGCTGGCCCGCCGAAAAATGCAAGAAAATATTCCGGGAGAGCCGCTTGCGCCGATCTATTTGCATGCGGCAGTCGCGGAACACAAGGAAAGAAGTCGGAGTCCGGAATGAAAATTACAGCATTCGATTCGTTCAAAATCGGAAATCTGCTCATTCCCAACCGCATTGTGCGCAGCGCCACGGCGGAAAGAATCGCCATGCAGGGCGAAGCCGATGGCCACCTGCTCGGCGAAAAGTATGCGGAGCTTGCCAAAGGCGGGGTGGGGTTGATTATTTCCGGGCACATTGCCGTGCATGCCTCAGGGAGGCTCTATTCCTCCATGCCATCGTTTTCTTCCGAGTCTGATTTGCATGCCTGGCGCATGGCGGTGCGGATGACTCATGCGGCCGGGGGCAAACTGTTTCTTCAGATTAATCATGGCGGCGGCAGGTGTTTTAAAGGCGCCGGCGAAGCCGCCATATGCGTTTCGCCGCTTCCGGATTTTCCAAAGGACCCCATGCAGGGCATGGAATTGGACGACACAAAAATCCACGAACTGATTATGGCTTTTGCCGAGGCGGCCGGACATGCGCGCGAGGCAGGGGCCGACGGCGTTCAAATTCACGCCGCGCATGGCTATCTGGTCAGCCAGTTTCTTTCTCCGTTGACGAATTTGCGGCATGATGACTGGGGCGTTTCGCTGGAACACCGGGCAAAATTTTTGGTTATGGCGCTTCGCGGTGTGCGTAAAACTGTAGGCGAAGATTTTCCAATCGGCATTAAACTCGGCGTCTGCGATGATGATCCCGCCGGTTTGAAGCTTGAGGAAACGTTGCAGGTCGCAAAGTGGGCCGAGGCCGACGGACTTGATTTTGTGGAAATTTCCGGCGCCTTCCGGAAGGATCTGGCATTGCGGCACGTAAAACCGGGCGTAAACGAGGGGTATTATCTGCCCTTCGCGGCCAGGTTCAAACAAGAGTTGAAAATACCGGTTTTTGTCGTGGGCGGATGGCGCAGCCTGGAAAAGATGAACGAAGCGCTTTCAAGCGGCCAATGCGATGCGGTTTCCATGTCCCGTCCGTTGATTTGTCAGCCTGATTATCCTGATGTTCTTCGCGCGGGCGGCAAAACTTTATGCCGCAGTTGCAACCTTTGCCTGCTCAAACAGGATGGACCAACGAAATGTTACTCAAAAAAATGATGTCCTTGCTTGACAAATGACCTGAAAGAATGAGATTTTAAGGCTTTTTGAGGGAGAGGCATGATGCATTTCCATATTGTGAACGAAGTCTGGCCATGTTTTTCCGGCGTACTGATTTTCTTTATCGTTTTGGGTGTGATTGCGCGCCTTTTAAAATGGAAGAAGGTCGGCACAACCTGTTATCTGTTGGGAATCATCGGCGCCTGTTTCATGCTTTTTTTCTTTCGCGATCCCGATCGCACGCCTCCTTCCGATCCGTCCGCAATAGTCGCCGGGGCGGACGGCGCCATCATGGCGGTGAAGGACGTTCCTGAAAACGAACTGCTGAAGACCGATACGGTGCGCATCAGTATTTTTCTGAGTCTGTTGGACGTTCACATAAATCGCGCGCCGATTGGGGGAGAAGTAAAATTCCTGAAGTATTATCCCGGCAAAAGATTTTTTACTTTCCAGGAGAAATCGTCGCTTTACAACCAGCACAGTTCCATTCTCATCGAAAACGGCCGGACGCGTTGCCTGGTGAACCAGATCGTGGGCCCCGTGGCGCGGCGGGTGGTCTACTGGCTCAAACTGGGGCAGGAGGTCGGGGCCGGCGAGAAAATCGGCATGATGAAATTCGGTTCGCGGCTTGACATGTATTTTCCGAAGGCCGACGTCGAGGTGCTCGTTAAACCCGGCGACAAGGTGAAGGCCGGCGTTACGGTGGTGGCGCGGATCAAGGCGCGTTAAGTATTAAAGTTAGGTTTGACCCTGTGAGGAAAAAATGAATTGGCGGCAATTGATACCTACGGTGATTACGCTTCTGGCAATGCTGTGCGGATTTTTCAGCATTTTGCTTGCCATCGAGGGGGAGGAGTATTTTCTGCTCTCGGCCCAGTTCATCATGCTGGCCATGATGCTCGACGGCATGGACGGTAATGTGGCCAGGCTCCTCAAGGGAACATCCCCGTTCGGCGCCGAACTGGATACCTACGTTGATTTGACCGCCTTCGGTCTGGCGCCTGCCATCCTCATTTATCAGGTGGCCCTGCAAAGGCACGTTGATTGGCGCATCTTGATGACTTCGCTGGTGGTTCTTTCCGGGGTGATCCGCCTGGCGCGCTTCAAGGTCCGCGATCCGGCCCGCGGTCAGGCCGGTTATTGCGGGTTGCCGATCACGGCCAGCGCGGGGTGGGTGGCGATTTTTGTCATGCTCAGCGAAACGCGGGTTTTCGCCAACTTTTTTCAACTCGGCCAGGGGCCGGTCAGCGTGGTGTTCCTGGTGGGAGTGCTGGTAATGATTACTCTACAGGTCTCGAATGTGCGTTACCCGAAGCCGACCAAAAATCTGGCCATTTTTGTGGTATGTATTGTCCTGGTTTTGTTGCTTTTCTTCAAAAAAAGCATTGTCGCGCCGCTGGCGGCGGTGGCTATTCTCATGCTCGGCATCCTGTACGTGCTTTTCGGGCCTGTTTTCGTCGAGGTGAGCAAACGCAAGTCTGCCGCAAAAACAGCCGATCTTAACGCCAATGGCGACCTGTATGCCGACAACGGCGGGATTTGATTCTTTTCCAATGAACCGCAAACAGCAGATTGCCGGGGCAGTAAAGGGTCTCGAGTCCTATGTGGATTATCTCAGGGAGGACGGCGTCACGGAGGTGGTTTCCTTTTTGCGGCGGCAAAAGGATAAGATTGTAGGGCCGCCGCTTGCGCATGGCGATCAGACGGACTCTTTAAACAGAGGCGTTGCGTCTGGTCACATGAATTTGGAAACATCGAGCGTTCAACGTTCAACATTCAGTATGGAACGATTGAAGGAAGTCGCCGCTGAGATCGCGAAATGCGTAAAATGTCCATTGCACAAGGGCCGTAATAAAACTGTTCCCGGCCAGGGAAACCCGCAGCCTGAAATACTTTTTATCGGTGAGGGGCCGGGCGAGGAGGAAGATCGTCAGGGGTTGCCCTTTGTCGGAGCGGCGGGACAGTTATTGACGAGACTGATCAAGCGCATGGGCTTTACCCGCGAAGAGGTTTTCATCGCGAATATCGTGAAATGCCGGCCGCCGAACAACAGGAAACCGCTGCCCGATGAGTCTCGGGCGTGTCTGCCGTATCTCATTGAACAAATCGAGGTTCTGCAACCGAAAGTGATTGTCCTCTTGGGGGCCACGGCGCTGGATGGTCTCATCCCCTCCGAATTGCCGGGAAGAACGATATCGAGAATGCGCGGCAAATGGATCGAGTACAAGAATGTTCCGGTCATGCCGACCTTCCATCCTTCATATCTTTTGCGCAATCAGTCCGCCATGTGGGATGTCTGGGCCGACATGCAGCTCGTGCTGGAACGCCTTGGACGTCCCATTCCGGACAAGGCATGATTGCGGGAAAAATTTCCAACCTTCAATTTTTTCTGAGCTTGAAATGATTGTTCCTGAATTCGACCAGCGCGCCATTGTCCCTGCTTAACGCCGCAGATGTCTTGCCGAGGAATTTCAACGGATTTTCAAGGCCTGCCTTCCAGAGTTCCTTTTCGGTCAACAGGTTCAGCGAGGCCAGATGGTTCATGCATTGCAGCATGTTGGCCGAGGAACCCGCCAGATACGGGGTGTTGGCAAAGCTGATCCGGCCGTCGGGCGCCAACACCGCTTTTTTCCCGAGGAATTCGTATTCGCCGGGCGGCAAGCCGGCGATGTGGGCAGCGTCGCTGACCACGATGAATTTCTCCGGCCCCTTGGCGCGCCAGGCCACCTTGATGAAATCCGCCGGCAGATGGTTGCCGTCGGTGATGAACATTCCGTAAACGTCGTCGCAGGCCAGTTGCCACCAGATGGGATTCTGATGACGGTTGATCATGTTGGGCATACCGTTGCCCAGGTGCGTGCTGGCCGAGGCGCCTGCCCTGACCGCGCGTTCCATGCAATCGTCTTCGGCAAGATGGTGGCCCATGGAAACACGGATGCCGATTCGCGCGGCGCATTTTATCAAAGGAAGGGCGTTTTCCGTTTCCGGCGCGATTGTCAAGAGGACGATATGGCCTTCCGCCAACTCCTGAAAGCGCTTCAATAAATCCGCGTCCGGTTTGATGATGTATTCGGGCGGATGCGCTCCGCGCGCGCCTTCAACGGGAGAAATGAACGGCCCTTCCAGGTGGAGTCCGAGAATATGTCTTGCAATATCCTTGTCCTTCATGGCCCTGGCGAAAAGCGGCAGGACGTGTTCGTACAGTTTGACGCTGTTGGTGCAAAATGTCGGACAATAGGCGATTGTGCCGACCCCGGCAATAGCCTCGGTTATTTTCCGAATTTCCTCGATGGTCAGGCTTTCCGATGTGAAGGTAAGGCCCTTGTATCCGTTCACCTGCAGATCCACAAACCCATTTTTTATCATAATCTGGTTCCTTTCGCTATTTTATTGCCTTCTGATCTCCAATCTCTGACCGCTATCCGCATTCCCACGGCGGCGCGGACGGGAGCAGTTCCTGAAAACCGGCGATCAGTTCGTTTTCGTAATCCCCGCCGTAGGTTCCGTTCAGAAATTTTTGATAGGCCGCCTTATAAAATCTTTCCCAGGAATCCTCCTCATGCCCCGGATTAATGGGGTAAAAGTGCGCCCGGTTGGCAAGGGCCGCTTCACGGTCGCCCGGCGCATCGCCGATCATAAGGATTTTGCCGTTTTTATACCGTCCATTGGTTGCCAGTCGAATGTGTTCCTTTTTTGTGCCCAACTCCTGTCCGGCGATCACCCTGACAAATTCGGTCAGGCCGTGTTCCCGCCATTCGCGTTCCAGGGCCTCTACCGGGGTCTGGGAAACGCAGATGGCGTCGGAGTTTCTTTTAATTTTCCGCAGGCTTTCGCGCACCCATTTGAACGGCTCGATATTTTTGACCGTCCGGGATATTTTCTCATTGACGGCGTGGCTCCATTTCAGCAGCAGTGCCAGTTCTTCATCGCCGGTATTTTTTGCCGCCTTTTCGAGTTCGAAGTTGCTGAGCGGCGCGCCGGAGGCGATCAATTTTTTCAAGGAGTCGAAGCCCGGAAGATTGACTCCGGCGGCTGACACTTCGGGCCGCTTGCGAAGCAGATCCATGACAAGCATCAGGCAAAGAAAACGGTTTTGTCCGCGATGGATGGAGTAAAGATTCACGAATTCCGCGGTTTCGCGCACGTATTTTGCGATTTTTTCCAGGCGCCAGTGGTCAATTATGTTCTGATGGAAACATTTCTTCTGCTTGATTTCCATGGTCGGAAACACGCAGCCGTCGGAATCAATGCCGACAAAGGAATCGTTCTCCGGTTTGAAACTTGACAGGTCATGCTTGGTGAAAATACAATGGATCATTTTGGAGGTGAGTTCACGGGGGAATGAAATTCATGTAGGGCCGCCGCTTGTCCTTCGACTCTGCTCAGGACCTTGAGCTTGCCGAAAGGCGGCGCGCCGTCTTTTTCCGCGTGGTGATCGGACGGCTTCTGCAAGCAGAGGCCCTGCATCGGAGTTTTTATTCAGCCAGCCATTCCGTATGGAAAAACTCGCCGCGTTTGCGGTCAACGCGTTCATAGGTGTGCGCGCCGAAATAGTCGCGCTGGGCCTGCAGGAGGTTGGCCGGCAGGCGTTCGCTGCGGTAACTGTCATAATACGCCAGCGCCGAACTGAAGGCCGGCATGGGGATGCCCAGGCGGCATGATTCCGCCACCACCTTGCGCAGGCTCTCGTGGCTGTTCTTCAGGATTTTGCAAAAGTAAGGATCAAGCATAAGGTTGGGCAGGGCCGGATTACGGTCAAAGGCCGCCTTGATTTTGCCGAGGAATCTGGCCCGGATAATGCAGCCGCCGCGCCACATGAGCGCAATGTCGCCGAATTTCAATTCCCACTTGTATTCCTTTGCCGCGGCGCGCATGAGCGCATATCCCTGGGCATAGGAACAGATTTTTGCCGCGTAAAGCGCCTTGCGTATGGTTTCAACGAAGGCGGCCTTGTTGCCGCGGAATTTTGCCTTGGAGCCGTCAAGCTTTTTGGCGGCGGCCACGCGTTCCTCCTTGACGGCCGAAATACAGCGCGCAAAAACGGCCTCGGCGATCGTTGCGGCCGGGATGCCGAGATCAAGCGCGGCCTGGCTGGTCCACTTGCCCGTGCCTTTCTGTCCGGCCGTGTCGAGGATGACGTCCACCATGGCCTTGCCGGTTTCCTTGTCCTTCTTGCCGAGAATATCGGTGGTGATTTCAATCAGGTAGGAGTCCAGTTCGCCCTTGTTCCATTTTTTGAAGACCTTGTGCAGGCTAAAAGCATCCATTTTCAGGGCGTTCTGCATGATGCTGTAGGCCTCGCAGATAAGCTGCATGTCGCCGTATTCGATGCCGTTGTGCACCATTTTGACAAAATGGCCGGCGCCGTCATTGCCGACCCATTCGCAGCAGGGCGTATCGCCTTCGACTTTGGCGCTGATGGCCTGGAAAATGTCCTTCACGTAAGGCCAGGCCCTGGAGGAGCCGCCCGGCATGATGCTGGGGCCCTTGAGCGCGCCTTCCTCGCCGCCGGAAACGCCGGTGCCTATGAAAAGCAGGTTTTTCTGATCGAGAAATTTGGTGCGGCGGATAGTGTCCGGAAAATGCGAGTTGCCGCCGTCAATAATTATGTCGCCCGGTTCGAGGACCTGGAGCAACTGGTTGATGAAATCGTCAACGGCCTGTCCGGCCTTGACCATCAGCATTACGCGGCGCGGCTTTTTCAGGGAATCAACCAGTTCCCTTATGGAATGCGCGCCGATGATGTTTTTGCCCTTGGCGCGGTTGTTCATGAAATCGTCAACCTTGGCAATGGTGCGGTTGAAGACCGCCACCGTAAATCCATGGCTTTCCATGTTCAAAACCAGGTTTTCGCCCATCACCGCCAGACCGATCAATCCAATGTCAGCTTGTTGCATTCTTTTTTCCTCCTTGTTTGAAAAGGCATATTATGAAACATTGCCATGCGGTCAATAGAAATATTTTACCGCTTTTATCGGCAGCGTCGTCTTCGCAGGGCATTTATAACGGATTGTATGGTGGTTTCCGGCGTGGAGGCGCCGGCCGTGATGCCGATGCTTTTCGCCTTCTTGAACCACCTTGCCTTGAGTTCTACCGTGGATTCGATCCAATGGCTGCGCGGATTCAGTTTTCGGGAAATTTCATAAAGCCGCCTCGTGTTGGCGCTGGCGCGCGAGCCGATGACGATCATGACGTCGTTTTCAAGCGGCATGGTTTTCATTTCCGCCTGTTTCATGGTGGTGGGTTTGCAGATGGTGTTGAAAAATTTCAACTCCTTTATTCCTGAACGCAACGTTGCGACGATCGGCAGAATATCGTCTGCGTTCTGAGTGGATTGTACCACCACGGCCGCTTTTATTATTTTTTCGAATATTGCCTTTGGAATATGTCCGCTGTTGTCAATCACATATGTTTTTTTGCCGGCCTGGCCGACTATGCCCTGGACTTCCTCGTGGCGTTTGTCTCCCAAAACAATAATGGTATAGCCCTTGCGGCTCATTTTTCCGGCTATCTTGTGAATGGCCTTGACCATCGGACATGTGGCGTCAATAATTTTGTAACCGCGTCGGCGGGCCAGCGCGATAGTCCTTATTCCGGCGCCATGGGCGCGGACAAGCAAAATCCTTCCGCGGCCGTTGCCGAGTCTTTTTATTTTTTTTATCCCGGCCTGTTCCAGTTCCTTGATGACGTCCTGGTTGTGCACCAGGTCGCCCAGCATGCGGATCTGTCGCCCGCTGCCGGCCAGTTCACGGGCCAGACGGATTGCCCGCTTGACGCCGAAGCAAAAGCCGGCGGTCCGTGCAATATGGATTTTGTATTTCCTTTTCATCTGATATTCATGCGTTCATTCTCAATTCCGTGTTTCTTGCGCTTGCTCCGATACGCCGATACTCCCATGCTCCGATACATTCCGCGTCAGGGGTTGACCTGGTTGGCGCGTTTGACGCTGTTAAGATACATCAGGATCCCCTCGGCGATTCCGCGGGCCAGCTTGTCGAGATACGCGGCGTTGCCAAGTTTTTTCGCTTCGGACTGATTTGAAAGGAACCCGCATTCGATCAAAGCGGCGGGGCAGGCGCTGTTTTTCAGCACCACGAAGCGCGAGCGGCGCACGCCGCGGTCTTCCGCGCCGGCGTGTTTCATCAGGCTTTTTTGCAGCAGGTAACCTAGCACCATATTGGCGCGGTCGTGCCGGTTGCCGGGATGGTTTATTTGATCGTCAACGCTGAAAACGTGGTTGGCCGTGCTGGCATATCCGGCCGGCGGCAGTATGTGGGTTTCAATGCCGGAAGGCGATGAGTTCGGGGCGGAATTGAGGTGAATGCTTACGAAGACGGCGCTTTTCCAGGAGTTTGCCCTGGACGGGCGTTCCTCAAGTTCCACTTGTCCCTCGTTGTTGCGGGTCAGGCGCGTGTCTATGCGATATTGCAGGAGGATGGCGCGCACTTTGCGCGCCAGAGCAAGCGTGACAACGCTTTCGACCACTCCGGAGCGCGATGCCGCCCCGCGGTCGTTGCCGCCATGCCCGGCGTCGAGCGTCACTGTCTGATACGGTTCGGATGCCAGGGCGTTGTTCGGATTCATGAGCGGCAGGATGCAGCGGTCAACATCGTCCTGCAGAATATGCCATGATCCCCAGCACCTGGCAACGGGGGCATTCAGCCAGATGGCGATATTGTTGAATGTGGCCCGGCGGCTGTCGCCTTCCAGCACCAGGGTGTTGAACCTGGTCTGCATGGTGATCAGCTTTCCGTTGACCATGATCGAACTGAACCCGTAGTTTGCGGCCATTTTATTCACCGAAAGCGTGGTTTTCCGGCTCGCGTCGGAATAGGCTTTGGCGGCATGGCAGGCAATCGGTTGTGCCAGGTTTGTTACCGCGGCAATGGCAAAACAGAAGAACTTGAAACGAAAGATGTTTTTTTTCACTGGATCGAAAATCAATATGTCTTGACAGTGTATCTGCAGCATTATAAATTACCAAACCAAAAAGCAAGGTTTTTTTACAGCCATGAGCGAAGTATCTGAAGCGAATATTTCACGCCGAGTCCGCGAACTATTTGACAAGGGATTGGTGGCCATGGAGCGCAATAATTTGCCCTATGCCATGGACATGTTCATGGCCGCCCTTGAGCTGGAGCCGCGTTTTTTCAAGTGCCGCAAGTTCCTGCGCGCTTCGAGCATCAAATACATGAATGAGACCAGGGGCGGCAAGGTTTCCCATCTTGCAACCACCCTGGCAGGACTGTCTCTTCTGGTTCGCGGGAAAATTTCCGTGCGTTATGGCGATGCGACGCAGGCGCTTGGCATTGCTGAGCGCCTTTTGCGAACGGATCCTGTCAACAAACAGTTCGTTCGTTTACTGTGCGAGGCTGCGCTTAAACTGGATATGCCGGAGGTCGCCATACACGCCCTGAATACCGCGCGCGAATTTCATCAGCAGGACGCGGCCCTTTTGCAGGAGCTCGGCGAACTTTACATGCAAGCCAACCAGCCCGACGAGGCGCGCAAATGCTTTGAAGGGGTCTTGTCCATCCGTCCTCATGACGGCAAGGCCATGCATGCGTTGAAGAATGCCATGGCGCGTGACACCATGCTTCGAGGAGGATGGGATGCGGCCTCGTCCACCAAGGAGGCGGCGGGATACCGCAAGGTGATAAAGGACGTCAAGGAAGCCGCCGTGCTTGAGGCGGACAACAAGGCCGTGCGGGATGAACATAATACCGAATTGCTTATCCGGGACACGGCGGCAAAAGTCAAGGCCGAGCCGGAAAACATCAACTATCGCCGGGCCCTGGCCAGGCTTTATGTCCAGGCCGGCCGCTTTGAGGACGCTATCCACACCCTGGAAGAAGGCCGCCGCCTTGGCGGTGCGTCCGATCCGCAACTGGATCAGGCCCTGGCCGACGTCCGCATCAAGCAGTTTGACTTCGAAATCGCCCAGTGCCGGGAAAACGGCGACGCGTCCGGAGTGACCGCCAAGGAAAAGACCAAGCGCGAATTTTATTTCAAGGACATCAAGGGCCGCGTGGAGCGTTATCCCAACGATTTGATCCTTCGTTTCGAGTTCGGAAAGTTGCTTTTCGAGAACGGGCAATACAACGAATCCATCCAGCAATTCCAGTTGGCGCAGCGTAATCCTAAGTATCATTCCCAGGCGCTCTATTATCTTGGCCTGTGTTTCATGCAGAAAACGCAGTATGATTTGGCCAGGGAGCAGTTTGAAAAGGTTGCCGGAGAATTGCCTCAGATGAACGATCTGAAAAAGGAAATTTACTACCAGCTCGGCGTCCTTCTTGAAAAAACCGGCAACTTTGACGAGGCGGTGGAGAAGTATTACAAGGAAGTCTACCAGACCGATATCGGCTTCAAGGATGTCGCCGCCAAGATCGAAAAATCCTATAAGAAGGGCTAGAAAGTCACGTAAGCGGAAGCATTCCCGAGTGTTTTATTTGACCTTCCAAGATCGTCCAGGGAGCGTATTTTTGTACCGTTTCGCCTTAATCCAAAAATCCGGTCAACCATGACCTGTCCCAGGCCGGGCACGCGCAGCAGTCGATATTTATCGTCGCGGTTTACGTTCACGGGAAAGAATTCAGGATGCAGCCTGGCCCACATCTCTTTCGGATCAATTTCTAGCGAAAGATTGCCGTCCGGTCCGACCGGAATTTCGTCACCCCTGAAACCGTACTTTCTGATGAGCCAGTCGGTCTGATACAGACGGTGTTCTCGTGTCAGCAGGTCTTTGTTGCCGATATTGGAATTTTCCCCTGGAAGGTCCGAATCTCCCGCACCGCGCTGGTAGGCGCTGAAATATACGCGGTTCAGGCGCAGTTTTTTATACAGTCCCCATGAATAATTGATTATTTCCCGGTCGGTTTCCCGGGCGGCGCCGACCACGAACTGGGTGGTCTGTTTCACGCCGGCATAATCGGAGCCTTTGGCGGTCAGACTGCTTATCAAACGCATCGGTTGAATTATGTCGTCAATGTAGTTTTTTGTGGTGCTCAATAACTTGAAATTGTTTTCGCCGGCGGTCTCGATGTTCAGGGACACGGTCGTGGCCAGGGAAAGACTCTGGCGAATGGCGGCCTCGCTCGCGCCGGGAATTATTTTCAAATGGATATAACCCTTGAATTGAGTTTTGCGCAGAATTAATGCCGCGAGATTGATGCGTTCCATCGTGGCGTCCGGATTGCCGTCCACGGCGCTGCTGAGAAAAAGTCCGTTAACCCTGCGGGCCCGATAATAGGCAAGGAAGGTTCTCACCAGTTCTTCCGGAGCAAGCGAGCAGCGGTTTATTCCGGAATTCGCCCGCAGCGGACAATACTTGCAGTTGTTGACACAGTCGTTTGAAAGGAGCGTTTTGAAAAGATAGGTTGTGCCGCCGTTTGGCAAAATGACCGGATAGACCCATTTGTCGTCGGGCGAGCGGCGGCGGTGCTCGTCGTCCCTGGTGCCGCAGGAACAGGCCAGGTCGTATCGCGAATCGCGTGAAAGGATCGCCAGTTTTTCAGGGGTGTCCGGCGTTTTTTTGATCAGCAGTGTCATGGTTTAAGGGAAGTATAGAGGATTTTTCGCGCCGTGCGATTTGATTTTGAAAATTTTTTTTCGACAAGCCGGAATATTTTCGTTGATTTCGTCCGTTCCAACCGTTAGTATCGCGCTTGTTTTCCCACAAAAGAAATGGCGAGATAGCTCAGTTGGTAGAGCAGCGGACTGAAAATCCGCGTGTCGACGGTTCGATTCCGCCTCTCGCCACCTTTTTTACAATCCGCGTTCCGCGATGGCAGCGAGGGCAAGGGCGAGAAAGGCCCTGGTCCCCTTGGCGCGCATGGCGGCGGTATTCAGCCCAAACCAGGGGAATTCGAAGATGACGCCGACTGCGTTGAATTGTTCCTTGGCGTAATCCTTCCAGCTTTTGCTTTTTTCCGGAACTGTGGTGAACTTGTTGGCCTTGAGCCAGTCTTCCTGAGTTTCAACCATCCAGCGTTTATAATGAGCTGAATCCGGCTGCATGAATGCCATGATGCGTTCCGCGATTTTTCCCTCATTGGCCAGGAGTCCATCAGTGAATTTGTCCGTCCAGTTGTGGATATTCATGTGCACGGCCGGTTTGACCGTGTCAATGGCCCGCTTGAGTGCGTCATGCGCCGGGTCCGGGATTGTCTGGACGCGGTTCAGATCCGCGCCCTGTTCCCAGGTCAGCCTGCTCATGCCGTTGAATACGCCATCCGGATTTGTCATGGGGACGATATAAACGTTAAATTTGCTCCGCAGGTAAATTGCGATTTCATTTTCCGAGCGCAAAAAATCCACGATGCCTTCAACGCAATAACTTCCGGCGGTCTCGTAGGCATGGTCGCGGGCCTGGATAAAAAAGGTCCGGGCTTTGGGGTTGGGGGAGGGCAGGGTAATCTGCCACAGATCGCGTCTCTCCCGGCTTTGTCCGATGACCCGCACGTTGCATCCGTGGCCGGCCGGCAAATTTAATATCTTGGCATAATTTTTTTCTTTTGTAGGGCCGCCGCTTGCGGCGCGCCGTCCGAAAATATGCCCGAGTTGCTTGCAAAAGTCTTTTCCAGCCGACTGCGGACCCACCCCCCGCTTCGCGTACCCCTCCAAGGAGGGGATCATAACAGCTTGTCCCGTAATCTCTTGGGTTCCCCTCCCATGGAGGGGGGGCCGAAGGCCGGGGTGGGTTCCGAAAAGACTTTTGCAACTGACTCGCCCATAAGACGGCATCGCGCAAGCGCGAGCCCTACAAAATCCATCCTGATCTATTGCAAGCGAAGTGACAAACTTTTTGCATTCCTCATAATTATATTCCGGGTAAAGTCCGAAATGCGTGATGCCGGGAGCAATTTCAAGGTCATGGACAACGATTTGTCCGTCGTGCATTCCGGGGATCATTTTCCATTCGTCAGCGCCGGCATGGCGCATATATCCGAGATCATGATGAAGCGTACGCTTGTCCGATTCCCAATCCACGATCAACTCGATCGGCAATGCCGAAGACGCGCCGTTATTGATTTGCAATGAAAGTCGCGACCCACAGCCGGGCGCTTCCTCGGAATTGCCCGGCTTGGCCCTGTATCCGGGCCGGACCCAAAACGAGTTTTCTCCCCGTTTTTCCACGCCCTGCGGAAAGTGCGGGCAACTGCCGTCAAATCCGGTGATTATGTCTATTTTCATGGTAAATCAGATCAAAACAAGTCCGGCGGCGGCCGTTGAAATTGATAATGCAAAAGTTCTGATTGCGTTCGTCCACGAGGAAATCGGTGGCGTTGGTTTTTGTTTCCTTGAGGCAAAATCCTTTTGGACGCGAAACGAACACTTTCCGGTCTTTTTGATAAAAATGATTCGCTTCAATATGCAGGCGGTTGCCTTTGTAACAGGCGGTTTTGATGTCAATGGCTCCCTGAAAAATGTGCATGTTGGTTCCTAGCAATTTGGGGTGATTTTGCGCGGCGCGCAAGGCAATGATTCGGCAGCCGTGGGCCGGCACGTCGTTGATTTGCATTGTTTTGGAAAAACATCCCAGATAGCGTTCGTTCCAGAAGTCGAATCCATGCCATACGCCGCCGGGCGCAATGCCGGATAACGGAATTTTAAAATTCCGGTAAGAATCTTCCCAGTTGAATACGCCCACAATATGCCAGGTTTCATAATCCCGGTCAATTTTCAGGGCGTAGATCGAAGGCTGTTTTCCGTTCATGAACACGTCAAGCGGCAGGCAAGCTGACTTGAATTCATAATGCGGCAAAAATTTGCTGATCAGTTCGATTTTGTCCGGATTGCGGCACAGTTCTTCCATGGGGTCGGTCAGAAGCATTGCGCCGCCTGACATGGCTGCGGCTGAAATTTGCAGGCAAAGTTCGTTTTCCGGCAGAATAATATCCTTGGACTGTGGATTTGTGAGCGAACGCGCGTGAAACGGCGAGGGAAAATCCCTCAAAATCACGTTTTCGCGATGGTTATGCCAGAACCGATTGTGCAGGAAAGCGCTTAAGAGATCGTTTTTCATGTTTTCCTTCATGGAAGGAATTCCAGTTTCTGGGTAATACCACCAGGGATATGTGTCCGCCGTGGTGCGTTGCGTGTCAACCAGGCCGATGGCCGGCCCATAAAGCCCTTCGCCTTCGACTATGACGTTTTCACCGCATTCGGCGCGGATTGTTTCCAGTGACCGGCGCGCCTGTTCGAGGGCCGTAAGACCGGGATTATGAAAGCGTCCGCCCCTGTAATGTGAAAGATTAGGGCCGTCGAGCTTGATGTAGGCGATGCCCCAATCTTTTACCATTGTCCGCACTATTTTTCCCAGCCAATTCAACGCTTCCGGCACCGTGAAATCCAGCACGTAACAGGGGCCCACGTTCGACCTGTTTTTATAAAGCGGCTTGTCGGTTTTTTCGTCGAGCACCATCCATTCCGGATGTTTCAGTGCGACCTTTGTTTTGACGTTGGTGATATAGGGCGCCAGCCATAAGCCGAGTTTAAAGCCTTTTTTTTGCAGGATCCGGGAAAGTTTTTTCATTCCGGAAGGAAATTTTTTACATGGGGAAAGCCATTCGGAAGCGTGGCCGCACCAGCCGCCGTCAATGATTATATATTCCAGCGGAAAACCGCGCCTTTTCAGTTTTTGCATGGCGTTTGCCGAGCGCATGATTTCCTTCTCGTTTTTGGATTCGCGGTAATACTGCCAGTCAACCCAGCCGGTGACTGTTTTGCGCGGAATTCGCGCCCCGTGTTTCTTGCCGACGTATTCCGCATAACTCTCCAGCGCGACGTTTAAATCCTGAAAATTGCCGAGCATAATCCGCTCCAGACAAAAGTGTTGGTTTCTGGCCAGTGAAACTGAATCAAGCAGGTAAACGAATTTCAGCGCAACCGACTTTTTTTGCGCCTCAAAAATCACATAACTCTGAAACCGCTCAAAAAAAACGCATCCGATCAGCGCCACGTTGCGCCAGCCGGGAATGCGGAATGCCGCCATGGTATGGCTGGTGAATTCGTTTGGGCCGAAGCAGTCCGGTTTCCAACCTCCGGCGCGCGGCGCTGGTTCTCCGGCCTTGATCACGTAAAAGCCGGTCGGATCCGAAGGCATAAAAAAACCTTGCCTGAACACTTCCGCGGAATGGGAGCACAAGTCGAGACTGAAAAGCTCAAGACGTGCAATGTTCAAGTCCTTGCCCGGCAAGCCGTGGATTGTAATGTCATAGAGCGAATATTTTCCGGCATTGTCGCGTTGCGCCTCGTATTCCAAATTTACGCTCGCTCCGTCTTGCAAAAGGGCTTTGGGACTGAATTTGATAAAATCCGATGTAAATTCCTGCTTCATTTTTTTCTTCCTTTTGGATGCGAAGATACCATATATCTCAATACTGTCAACAATAAAAACGATTATATTTAAAATAAAACACATTTTATTATTGACATTTTCGGGTCGATTGCGTATTTTTAAGAAAAAAGGAAAGGGGTGTTCTCTGTAACAAGTGAATGGAAGGCTGTTTGACACCATTTGAAAATATTTTTGGAGGGCGAACCTGCGGTGAGCTGTGGGCAATTTGGCATGTATGATGAGTGAAAGAATGAGACTCCTGATTCTTTTTTCATACTCGTTTTTCGATCATGGCTCGGCACAGCTTCTCCCTCCATAGAATCGAGGAAAATGTGCCGTATGTTGAATTGTGTGCGTTTTTGTGGTTAATATTTTTGAGGTTTAACCAGCCATGTACAAATATCTTGAACTGAAAAACCGGATCATTGCAAGCATTGGGGATGGAACCTGGCCGGTGGGTTCGGTATTGCCAAAGGAAACTGATCTGGTCGGGCAATTCGATGTGTCGCAGTCAACGGTTTGCAACGCCATGCGCGCCTTGGTGGCCGAAGGGTATGTTCAGCGTAAAAAAAATGCGGGCACGATCGTGGTCAGTGACCGGCCAAATTCATTAAAAACACCCACAAACACGGAAATATTTTTGGTGGGGCTGACGCCTTCCCAGTATGCGCACACCATCAACTGGTTTGTCAGCGAAGAACTTTACCGTGGTATTCTGAACAATGCCCGCTATCCCGTCAAAATGATGCGCGCGTCGGAAATAACCAGTCAGTTACATGGCGGTGCTGGCCCGGCCGTTCCGCGGACGGGTATTTTCGTGGGCAGATCCGTCGCGACGGAGCGCGACGGCCACCTCATGGCTGAGGCGTCACCTTCGGAAATAAATTCTCTGCAGGAGCAATCATCTGTCCGGCGTGGATTTATCTTGTCCGACCTCGACCAGGAAATATTGGGCCGCAACAAGGACTTGCTTTACGTTTGCATAAACCAGTTGGCCTCGAAATTCCTGCCTTTTAACAGCGTCAACAACGATTCCGCGCAAACGGCGTATCAATCCATATCCTATCTGGCGCGCGAACTTGGCCATCAAAAAATTGCGGTTGTCTGGGGCGGACTGTTGTACCACCAGGATTTTATGGCCGGCTGCCGCCGGGCGTTTGATGCATTTAAGCTGCCCTTAAACGAAAAACTGATCATAGACACGCAGGGTGGGGGCGAGGAGGCGGGATATGCCGCCGGGAAAAAACTTTTAAAGCAGCGCAAACAATTTACTGCGGTATGCGTTGACACGGACTATAAAGCGTTGGGCTTGATAAAGGCTTTACGGGAAGCAGGCTTGCGCGTGCCGGAGGATGTTTCCGTGATCGGAGCGGATGACATTCCTGAAATCAGCGAGAATAAAGGACTGACCACCGTCAACCGCGCTTTTTACGAAACCGGTCATGAGGCTGTAAAAATGCTTGAGAAACGCCTTGATAATCCGGCGCTTAAACCGGCGTCAGTCACGCTTTGCGGCCATATTGTCGAACGCCGGACGTGCGGGAAAATATGAAAAACCGGAAAACCTGCAAAAACATGAATTACCGCTCATCCACACTGCAACGGGGAAGACCGTACACATATGAGCCCGTGAACGGTGCGTTTGAAATTGTCAACGGCCCGGGCCGCTACAACCGGCCGCTCTACGGGCCGCATTGCCGCGACGACGCCCGATTTGATGAGAAGTTCATCGCCGTTGCCGGCGACAGCCCTAACGCCCTCCTGGTTCTGACCCGGTCATGTCCGCAGGTGAAAATGGGGAACCTTATTCTTGGGCTGGAAAACGGCAAATGGTTCGAAGCGTTCACCACGATCAAGGCGCGGTACTGCATTGACTGTCAGGATTACGAATTAAGCGACGAACAGTTTGATGGCAGGATCAATTTGGCCCTGGCGCGGCCAGTGGAGTTTGAAGGATTGCTGGTCAGGGTGCGTCTGCCGCCCGGCAGGCCGGACCGGCTGGTTGTGGCGTGTGGCGGCGCCACCACGTTTGCGAACGGCAAAAACATCGCTTATCTGGACGTCAAGGAGTTCGATCCGGCGGATTGCGAGGCGTGCCGGGTGAAGACCGATGCCGCCGGGTTTGAAATCTCGAAGGAAAACGCTGGGCACGACCGGATATTGCGCGGCGTATTCAGCGGCGCGGTTGAAGTCGCGGTCAGGGATGCCTCCGCTTTGCAAGCCGGACCGGCCGCCCTACTTGCCGCAAAGCCTGTTACGTGGCCGCTGGCGATCGGTCTTTGCCGACCGGATGAGCAAGGCGAGATTTATATTGTCCTGACCATTGACCCGCTTATTCTGCCGGCTGTGCAAAAGTATCTGCGCGCGCCAGCCTCCGGCTTTGAGAAATGTCGCGCTTATTATCGAAAATTGTCGCAAACCATGCGCGTGAAAACGCCGGACAAGTATTTAAACCTGGGGATGGCGTCCCAGATCCTGGCCATGGACGCGGCCTGGCATCCGCCCGTATTTGTGCATGGACCGTGGAGTTGGCACACCCCTTATGCCGGCTGGAGGGGTTGTTATGGGCCGACGACATTGGGTTGGCACGACCGCGTGCAAAGTTCGACCTCGGCTTTCTTTCCGTTGCAGATCAAGACGCCGGAATACTCCTCTGTTGTCTGGCATGAGGACGGCTTTGCTCGCGGAGCGGAATTTCGCGGTGGACTGCAACCCGAGTTATTGGGTAACAAGGAGATTTTTTATAACATGGGCGAAGTGCTGGTGGACCATATTCTTTATGATTGGGAATGGACCGGGGATTTAGAATTTATGACCAGAGCTTTTGATTTCATCACCGACAGACTACTTTGGGAAGAACGCTGTCTGGATGCCGACAACGACGGTCTTTACGAAAACTGGTTGAACACCTGGATCAGCGATAATCACTGGTATAACGGCGGCGGCTGCATTCAAGCAAGCGTTTACAACTGGCGCGCCAACCGCGTCATGGCTGACGTGGCTAAACGCCTTGGCAGGGATCCGGACGTCTTCGAGCAACGGGCCGCCAAAATAAAAAAGGCCTGTGTTGAATTGCTTTGGATCGCCGATCGGGGCGTGTTTGGGGAATACAAGGACGCCATTGGATTAAAACGTGTGCACCCGGCTCCGGAACAAGCCAGCCTTTATCATCCCATCGATTTCCGGTTTTGCGACGAATTTCAGGCGTATCAGATGCTGCGCTATTCGGAATATGCCATTCGCAACGAACTCGACACCGTGCCGCGCGGCGGTCGGCTGGTGTGGTCTTCAGACTGGCTGCCGGTGCATTATTCCAGCCTGGGTTTATATCCACAGGAAACCATCAACCTGATGCTGTGCTATTATCGCCTAGGTCTGGCCGAGAAAGCCGACGCTCTTCTCAAGGGCATTGAAGCCGCATTTTTCATGGGGCCGTATCCGGGTGGAATCGCGCATAACCAGAAACCGGACGGCTCTTGCTTTGGTTCGCCAGACTTTACGGATACGACATCCATGTTCATCCGGGCAGTGGCGGAAGGATTGTTCGGCATATGGATGAATGTGCCGGACAGGGAAGTGACCGTTCAGCCGTGTTTCCCGCGCGATTGGCGCAGGGCGGAGCTGCGCGCCGCGGACATCGAGTATCGCTATCAAAGGCAAAAGGACCGCGAACTGATAAAGATAAAGACCTCCCGGCAACTGCGCCACAAAATCAAGATCATGGCCAGACAGTCCCGGATCAAAACCGTCCTGCTGAACGGCGCCGAGGTTGTCTGGCAAGTTAAACCGGGCATCGGACGATGCTGGATCATGGCTGAAAGCGGCGAAACTAGTGAAAGCGCGTTTGAAATTGTCTATGAAGGCGGAGCTTTACCTGAACTGGAATATGATTCTATTGGCGCAATAGGCGAGAATTATCGAGTCAATGTCCGCAACGGGCGCATGCTGCGCCTGTTTGATCCGCAGGAAATTCTGGAAGAAACCGAACTAGAGGAAAGTCATTGCGTTGCACGTCTGAAAGCGCGGTCCGGCTGGCATACGTTTTTTATCCTGGTAGAAAGCGAACGGCTGCAGATGTGGCTGCCGGTGGACCTCGAATTGCGTCCGCCGCTGGAGATTGTTGCCGGCCGCCTGTTTTTGGACGGGTCCGCGCGCGAGTATCAGCGCCATCGTTTGTGCTGCCGGGCCGCCCTGCAAAATAATCTTGGCCGGAACCTTTTCCTGACCGGAGAACTCCGGATCGGAAACAGCCGCGTGTTCATTGATCGAACGCTGAAAAAGCACGCCCAAACCGAACCGATCGAATTTACCATCAGCGATCCATCGGAACTGACTCCCGGTTCCAATGTGCTTTCCATCCTGATCAACGGCTCGGACCCTGACGTGGTCAAAGGCGTTTTGACCGATTGGGCCTTTGCGGCCAGGATGCCGCAAATGGCGAAAAAATTGTCCGTGGCCGCTCCCATTTCCCTGGACGGCTTGCGCAATCTGAATCTGGGCGATTTGCACAAGCAAAAGTATCTTTCCCCCAGGCCTGCCACGTATTCAATCACCACGGACGTGTACGGCCGCATAATATGGGACTGGAACGCCAGGGGTTATAAAGTCGTTGAGCCGCACTTCGAAAAACTTCCGGAGGACGGCTCCTTGTTCATGTCGGACATCGGTATTCCGTTTGTGGTTCCCGGTAAAGGTCTCAACGCCTGTGTGACGTCGTTGTGGGATAATTTTCCAGACAGCCTTGTCATCCCGGTGAAAAGGCGGGCTCGGAAAATATATTTTCTGCTGGCGGCTTCCACCAATCCCATGCAGAGCCACATTGAAAACGGCCGCATCACGGTTGAGACCGCAATCCGGCGACTGGATTTGCCGCTGGTCAATCCGGACAATCTGGACGACTGGCTCAATACGCCATATGCCAGGAGCGGCTATATTCAATATCTGGGCGAACTTACGCACGGACTTATTCTGGATCTTGATTTGGATGGCGTGGAAGAAGTCCGCAACATAACGCTGGCATGCCAAAGTAACGAGATACTGATAGCCTTGCTAGGCGTGACCATGATTTGACGTCTCAAGTTTATAAAACCATGAATTCACGGGAAAGAGTTTTAACGGCATTTGCGCATGAAGAGCCGGACCGCGTGCCAGTATGGTGCGGAGCATCACCGGAATTTTTGCAAAAGGCCGGACGCGAACTGAATATTGCCGATGATGAATTGCTTAGGCTGCGTTTTCATGATGATTTCAGGCGTGTTTTCGCCAGGTATGGCGCTCCGGATTTGAAACTGCGCGCGGGGGTTGAATCCCGTACCATATTCGGTGTAGAGCGTCACGGGTACGGATATGGACATCCGATAGCGGCGCCGCTTTGTGGCGTGAATACGCTCGACGATATTCATGCCTACCGTTGGCCCGACCCAGCCTTGGTGGATGTTCGCGGCATCAGAGGCGAGGCGGAACGCTTTGGCGGAGAATACGCGGTATTGGGAGGCGATTGGTCGCCGTTCTGGCACGATGTGATTGATTTGCTCGGTATGGAAGATTTATTCTATAAAATGAATGATACCCCGGGTCTGGTGGATGCCGTGTTCCGGCATGTCGTAGATTTTTACTTCGAAGTAAACCGCAGGATTTTTGACGAGGCAGCCGGCGCAATCGATATTTTTTTTATCGGCAACGATTTTGGCAGCCAGACCGGCCCCATGATTGGCGAGGCCTGTTTTCGCCGTTTTATCCTCCCTCACCTCAGGCGACTGATCAGGCTCGGACATGACTATCGTTTGAGAACCATGCTTCACTGCTGCGGGGGTTTTGAGCCGTTGATTTTCGCCATGATAGAGGCAGGACTCGACGGTGTGCATGCAATCCAGACGTCATGTCATGGCATGGATCTGCGTTGTCTGAAGGAGAGATACGGAAAACAACTCCTATTCAACGGGGCGATCGATGCTCAGCATGTGCTGCTTGAAGGCTCTCCGGATTTTGTCAGGCAGAAAACCAGGGAAGTGTTGAAAATCATGATGCCCGGCGGAGGATTCGTGGCGGGTGCCAGCCACGATTATATACTCGAACAAACACCGGTCGAAAATATCGTCGCAATGTTTGATGCGGTCATGGAATATGGCAAATATCGTCAATGAACGGAGGAGGTAAACAGCCATGTTTAAAGAGTTAAGAGTCACGGTTATCAAATTCGTTTTATCGGTTATAATGTCAACAGCCTTTACGGTCATAAGCCAGGCCGGCACCGCCGGACTGTTGTTTTATGCGCCGTTTGACGGGAGGGCGGATGCGGAAATCGCGGGGGGAAACAGACGGGCTGTGCTGGAAGGTCACATTACCTACTCGGATGGAGTACGGGGCCGGGGAATATTAATGACCGGCTCCAACCGGTGCGTTTTTGTCGCTGATGACGGAAATATAAACAGGAAACGCGGAACGGTGGAGTTGTGGGTGAAGCCGAAGTTTGACCCAACCGAGGCGCAGGATCGCGCTTTTTTATACATCGGAACGATGAAACAGCGGGATTTTATAAAATTGGAATTTCGTTCGCTCACGAAAGGATTTCGAATAATCTTTGGTTATATGAACGGTGATTCCTGTCAGATCAATGCCTGCAATTACTCGTTTACTAAAGATCAATGGCTACATTTAGCTTTCACATGGGACGATTCCGCGGGCCTCAAGTTGTATTTGAACGGACAGATTATCGGCGGATTTGAGGGGACATATCAAACGCTTTCACGAGCGCCCAAAGAAATAATGGTGGACGACGCAAATGCGGTCATCGATGAGTTCTATGTTTTTGACCGAGCTTTGAGTTCAGAAGAGTTATATTCTCGTTACCAGTCGGTTCTCAATCAAAAAACTTCGCTCGATCAAATGACAGGGGCGATCGAAATAGAGAAAACAACCTGCGATTTGGATGCGAATTCTTTGGCGCGGGTTGATGTGGTGCCCACGCCGAAGAACATGGATTTGGGACATAAAGCCATTCTTATTGCCACTGCCGCCGGGCCGCAAGCGGTCATGGTGCTGCAAAAGGACAATGAGCAGGCGCAATTTGCGGCCAAGGCGATCAACGACCGGATAAAGGTTTTGGGTGGGCAACCTTTGCCGTTGGTGAACGGCGCTGAATTCGACGAAGAAAAGAACAAGGACAAGAACCTGATTCTGCTCGGAGGTCCTGAAGTCAACCAGGTGACGAAAAAATACTGGGTTTACCAGGGTCGCAATCTGGTTGCCAGCATGCCTCCAGAACAGGGATATATCATTGAGACGCTTTTGTATCGCACATCCGGGGTCAGGCATGTCTTTGTGCTTGCGGGAACCGATTCCCAGGGGACTTATTATGCTGCTTCCACCTTCCGCGAGCTTCTTCTCGTCAACGATGGTAAAATTCTGGCGGCGCAGGCTTCCATCAGAGACTGGCCGGACCGTAAGGATCGCTGGATCTGGGGGCAATATGGCCGCAACAACGAGGATAAGGAATACTGGGCGCTCTTTAAATCAACGGGCGTAGAGGACGGTTATCATCCGCTCACTTTGGTTAACAAAGAAAATCCGTCGGAAATATCCGAATCAGGCAAAGCGTTAATTTCGAAAATTGAATATGGCCGCAGGCTCGGTTTTGGACAGAACGCTTTAATTGGCAGTTCGTTGATTTGGAATGATTTTCGTTTTCTTCCGTCCGGGGAATGGAAAGAACTCTGCAAGAACTGGGACTGTGTTGATGTTGGCGGTCTTTTATACTGTTGGAGCCGCGATAAAGAACTTCATGCGTATTTTTCCTGCGTCGCGAATGCCGTTCGTGCGGGAAAATTTCAAGCACTGACCATTCATTTTCCAGATGCTGATCCTAGCGGTTACTGGTCAAAACGTTGTCCCAAATGCAAAGCCAAATGGGGAGATGACTTGGTAAGTTGGGCCAAGGCGCAATGCTGGCTGGCCGGCATTTTTATCGAGGAGATACGCAAATTGAACCCGGACTTAAAGCTTATTTTTATCCTTCGTCCTTATGACGCGGCCAGTATTGATGATGTCAATTGGCGGTGGGAAGAGACGGTGAAACTGATGAGGGAGAATATTCCTTTCGACAACAACTGTTATATTTGTGTGCGTGAAGATTCTCCGGATAGAATTCAACTCTGGCGGCAGAAGTGGAATAATATGAAAATGATGTACTATCTGGAGATAGGGCCATCGTCTCCTATTCCTTTTTATGAGTATTGGGGGCGTTATTTGGACTCCTACATGGCCGGCTCGCCGGACGACATTATTTGGCCGATGGACTATAGGGGTTACTATGATCCGGTGAATATTCTGATGGCGCTGGAGCGGCTTTGGAACCGCCGTTCGAACGGACCCGGACTTTGGCCGCGTCAGACACTGGGTCGGGCGTTGAGCGATCCCAAACCGGGTACGCCCGGCGAAGAGCATTTGCTTTTGCGGACCTGCCGGGTGATCTTCGGCTATGAGGCCGGTCCCTATGTGGCCGAGGTTTACAGGCATGGCTTGTTCCCGTCATTCGCGGCCAACCCTGTGGGCGTGCAAAAGCGTTATAGCGAGCTTTTGGGCGATATAGACACGGGAAAATATTTTCAGTCGAATCTGGAGGCGGCGCGAAAGGCCTATGCCGCCATGCAGAAAGTGGTTGACGATAACATTCCCGTGCGTCCGGAGGCTAAATGTTCTCTTGCGGTGCTTTATCGTATTTCACTCATAACGCTGGCGCTGGCCGAAGGGCGCATTGCCATCCGTGAAGGGGAAAAGTGCATTGCCGAAGGCAATGACGAACAGGCCAGGAAGATTGTTACGGCCGCCTTGGATAATCTGAAGCAGCGGATCGCGCAACTGGATAAATCCGACGTAGTCTTCAAACATTGCAGGAACCAGCCCAATGAGAATGGGAACAAGAGCTGGAAAGATTTGAAAATCGAAGATATCAGCGGCGGATCGGGGGTCAGTTCCAAGGACCGCACGGCTGGCGGACGTTGCGCGGCAGTTGAAGCCGCGCTCAAGGACTTGCTCAAGAATAAAGAGGTAGTGCTTGCGGAGATTCAGGCCAAAAAGGACTCGGAAAACCTGGCCAGGACACCCATACCCGGCATTCTGGCGAAGCGAACCTCCCCACCCATCACGATTGATGGGCAGGACAAAGAAGAGGCTTGGAAGGACGCTGCCTGGGTAGGCCCCTTGGTGCGCACCGAAGGAATGCAATACAGCCGCGCCGACACACGGGTGGCAGCATTATACGACGATCAGAACCTCTATGTCTTTTTCAAATGCCGGATACTTGGCAATAACCAGCCTGTTGCGAAAAATACTCAGCCTGACGAATGGTCCGGCGAGGACGAATACGTGGAACTCATGCTTGCGCCTGACAGGACAGCGGAATTTTATCAGATTTTTGTCAATGCCAAAGGTGTTATTGGCGATATTTTCTATAGGATGCCGGAATCTGGGGGAGGGCTGAATCAATGCCAGTCTGAGCGTGAAGCGGCTGCGGAGGGACTGGAAGTCTCGCACCCCCGGCCAATCGAAGAATCGAAATGGAGCTCTGATGCCAAAGTCAAGGTCACGCAGGAGAGAGACATGTGGAAGGTCGAATTGGCGATTCCGTTTGAGTCGTTGCGCCATGGGCCATTCGCTGATCTCAGGTTTGGCAAGGGCGGCGAATGGACGGCGAATTTCTGCCGTTCCATTCCAAAGACGGAGACCATGCCGGGGGATTACTCCAGCCTCACGCGTGCGGAATATAAAGCTTATTGGAAATTTCCTAAACTTATTTTTGAATAGAATAGGTTTCAAACTGTTTTTTGCCACAATCATACCATAGGCACATTCGCCGCTGGCGGAAAATGCACAAGAAATATAGTCCATAATGAATCTGCAACTGATAAAAGATAAATATAACTTCATTATTCAAAGCGACTGCTGGTCAGTTACCCATGATTTGCGGCGGGGAGGATGCATCAGTGCAATTGCGTTTCCCTGCGGAACCGGGGAAAATATTCTGCTCGCTCCCATAACCTCATCCTTCGGGCCTTTTTCTGAGGCGCGGGAACCGTCTCCCGCGGTAAAAATCGGGCAGGAAACCGCCGGGACTATCACATTGCGTTTACAAGGACGCTTATTGCGAAAAGATAGAAGTAGCAGCGGTATCGAATTCATCCATATTTATGAGTATACCGAAGATTATATTCGTCAGAAGCAGATTTATTCCTGCTCCATGCCGATTAAGTGGGACTGCTCGCCCATTTCCTTGTTTTCAGCCGATCTGCGGCCGGATTTTAACACATACGGAATTCGCTATTCCTATCGGCATAAGCTTTTTGAAACAGCTCGGAGCTGGGAAAAACAACTTGTCATCAATGGAGTGAAATGGGGCAAAATTTTGCCGGGAATTTCCCCGCTACTGGACCATCATGTCCCGGATTATCTTTGTTTTCTGCATGAGGGGGTCGAGGGAATCGAGTGGTTTCCAGACTCGCAAGGGCCGCAATGGGAGACGCGTTTTGCGGGCGAGGAAGGCCTGGCGCGTGTCCAAGTCTGGTTTGAATATGAGCCGAAACGAATCCGTCTGACGATCGAACCGTTTTTTGATTGGCTGAAGGTCAGGAAGCCGGTTCTTAAAGGCGCGTATGAATTCGGCTCGTATATCGGTCTGCCCCGCATCAGAAAGAGAATGCGGCGGAAATATTTTTTAGCCGACTTTAACAGTAATCCCTGGCCCGCTGACCGGCAAATCGAGTCATTGGCCAGAATGGGCGTAAATTTGTTCAAGCTCCATAATGATTATCATGCCAGCGGCAGGTTCTGGCACGATGGTGTCTATCCGCCCTATGATTGTCGGGGAATGAGGGAATTGTACCGGGTGATTCGCACCGCCCGCCGCTGCGGCATGAAAGTGATTCCCTACTTTTCACTGGTCGAACTGCATCCGGTGTCCAATGCCTATAAACAACATGCGCATCAATGGAAACGGACCGTGGATGAAAAAGGCGCCATACACCACAATTACATCGGCACGGGGGAGTTCGGCGCCCACATGTGCCTGGCGTCAGGCTGGCGGGATTATCTGAAGGAGTATATTCAGAAGGTGCTCCGTAATCTAGGATTCGACGGCGTTTATTATGATTGGTGTTATTCATTATACTGCAACAACCGCCGGCATGGCGGCCAAGAGCATTTGGTCAATGACGAGCTTGTTGACATGATCGCATGGACGCGCCGGCTGGTGGGCAATGACGGCGTGCTTATTACACATCAGTCATCTTTTCCCATGATGGCGATTGAAAACATGGCGGACGCCGTGGTGACCCTGGAAGAAATATGCGGGGACAATTACTTTTACCGGCATGTTCCGGCAACTGAAGACCTGGGACCCCATTGCGCGTTCGTTAACAGCGTCCAGCGCTTAATATGCCCTGCGATAGCATTCAATGCCGACAGCCACGGCATGGCTGAATTGATATCGGCCTGCCTGCCGGCGGGCCATTTGCCGTATGGCGACGCAAAACTCTATCAAGCGTTCAAAAAATACAACTTGTCCGAATATGTGTTTTTTGATTATCGCCATAACCTGGTTCAGACTTCGGATCCAAGAGTTAAGGCCGCCATTTTTGTCGGCCCGGAAAACTCGCTTGTTATACTGGCAAACAACTCAAGCTCGCGTATAAAATCATTCAAGTGGTCGCTCGCCTTACCTGATCCGGGCCGCAATGCCTTCCGGGCATTACGTGATGCGGATTTTATTCAACAGATTAAAAGATTTGGCCAGAATCATGCGGATACACTCGATCCTCATGGATATCTGGTCAGGAATATCGGTTTGTCATGTAATTTCAGGCGATAGATAGAGAAAAAAAACACTGGAGATGGTTTATGAACATAATGAAATGTATACTGGCAGTGTCGGCCGTTTTGTTCATCGCCTGCGCGAAAAATCTTGCGGCATCGCTTGCAGGAATGGATTTGCAGTCGAAGTACCTCAAAGTGCCTTTCGGGTCATATGCGGGCGATGTCATTTATGACCATTTCAACCTTGGGGAAGGCACGCTGGAATTCTGGATCAAGCTGGATTCCGATGGCGGGAAAAGCGCAAATAACGCCGGTCGTTACTTTTTTTTCTGGGGCAAGGCCCACAACGTGAATTGTTTTGCGGTCGAGGAATCGCGCGCCACGCTGTATTTCCGCGTGGTAAACGCTGATTACCATGGACAATTCCTGTACTGCAGTTCGGCGAAGGGATGGCCCCGAGGGCAGTGGCATCACGTGGCCGCGACCTGGCGGGCGACAAGCAACGGCATGGCTCTGGGTTTTTTTGTTGACGGCGTTTCCATGGGAAAGACGAATTTTACCGGTGCTCTGCCGGGAAAGGTGCCTTATGACCTTCTTTTCGGAAGAGGGAAAAAAGGAACGCAGGTTGACGTTTCCCTGGCCGCGCCCGCGGAAATGGCGTTGGCGCGTGTTTCGCGCAACGTGCGTTACATGGAAGCATTCACGCCTGAAACTGAATATGGGGTTGATGAAAACACGCTCTGTTTTTTACCGCTTCAAAACGATACGGATGCGCGAGGTTTTTTCCGGCTGCCGGACGGGAAAGAGGGGCGAATAGAGGCGGAAATAATTGACGTTAATGATGTTCGGACAATTAAAGCGCCGCAAAATATTCGGGAGGCAAAGCCGATGGAGCGAAAGAAACTTCAACAGAATACATGGTTAAGCAAATATGGTTGTCTGGCGCTTGCTGCCATTAGTAATTTTGTTTACGGTGCGAGTGATTTTTCCTTTGACTGTGTGCCGCGGCCGAAGGAAGCGAAAATCATGAGGGGCGAGTTTGTTTTGCAGCATGAAAGCGCGAACCATGCGTTCCTGGTTGTCGCTCCTGACTCGCCCAAAACACTGATTGGCGCTGGAGAGATCAATAAAAAAATAATGGCGCTGGGCGGCAAGGCGCTGCCGGTGAAGAATTTCAATGAACTGACGCCGGAGGACAAGACATCGAACCTGATCATTATCGGCGGTCCCCTGGAAAATCCGCTGGCCGCTGATTTTTGCCGTGAAGGTGGAGTGGTGGTGGACGACAGGAATCCCGGAAAGCAGGGATATGTGATCAGGTTTCAGGGAGCGGGGAAAGATTGGAGGATATTGTTGTGCGGCAGTGATGCTCAGGGGAGTTTGTACGCGTGTGTGACGTTTTGTTATCTGCTTGACCGGAAAAACGGAAAAATAACGGCGCATAAAGCAGATATCCGCGACTGGCCGGATTTCAAGCTGCGCTGGGACGATTCGCCGGTGGTACATCGCCGGGAAGGGGAGACCGCGTCGCTTCTCAAGGCATTATATGGCGGAAATCACGCCGGCAAACAGGCGCTGGATTATTATAAGGAAAATATAGACTGGATGCTCAGGCACAAGCTGAACGTCATCGATCATGAATGGAAGGGAATCAACGCCGATACAACGGCGGCGGTCCGGTATGCGAAGGAGCGTGGCATTGAAACGGTCTGGGTGATTGGTCCAACCGAGGCGGTGGGTACCGCGGTGGAAGACAAGGGCAAGCCGGAGTTTGCGAATGTACGGGTTTCGCGCCGTTCTCCCGCGTATTACGTGTGCTGGAGCCGGGACGATCTGCGGCGCAAATACATGGAAAAACAGGCGGCCCTGGCGGCCCAACACGGGTTTTCCATTGTCATCTTCCATTGTACGGATACCGGAATGAGTACGTTCAATTATGCGGAATGGAACGACCGCTGCGAGGAATGCCGCAAAAGATTCGGAAACGATCGCGCGGCGGCGGATGCCAACGTGATTAACATGATCCGCGATATTTTTCACAAGACATGTCCGGACGCGAAATTGTATTTTGTGGTCTATCCCTATGACGCGGAAGCCGTGAGTGACGCGTTTCCCGGAAACTGCGTGCCCGGGGTTTCCGGGGCCTATGCGCAAAAGGTTCGTGAGGAATTGCGCGCGTATTACCGCCGGCTTGTTAAACTTGTGCCTGAAGATGTAGGATTCTGCGTGCGGGAAAGCGCCAGAAAAGACGCGGAACAGTGGCGGAGTTATTTCGGCGGCCATCCTTCCTGGATATATTTTGCAACCGGCGACGCGCTCAGTCCCATGTTCCACACGAACGCGAGGTGCGCCAAAACGTTTTTCTTCAACGATGACACGACCCTTCTTTACTTCAGCGATCCGCCGCTCGCCGGCCAGGTGCTTGACAATCCCGTCCGGCAACTATTGGGAACGGAGTTCGCCTGGAATACTGCCGCACCTGGAGCGGACTATTTTAAGAAGGGCGGCTATCGGCAAAGTTATTTCACGGATGGCATTGGGCCGGAAATTATTATGAAGGAGTTTGTGCCCCTGGCCTGCCGCAATATCTGGGGCAAGGATGCGGCGCCGTTCCTGACCGGACTTTTCACGAACAACATCAATCCGATGCTGGTGGAGAAACCGGATAAATTCAAAGAGAGGCTTGCTCAATTGCAGACACAGCGATCAGAGGACATTGAAGCCGCTGGAGTTGCGGCGGCTGGCGGAAGCATGAACATGACGCCGGAGAATTATGTGAATGCCGCCGTCTTGGACGCGCAATACCGGGCGGTAACGGCCGCCGCAGATTCGCTCAAGAAACTGCTGGATTCCGGAACACCGTTGGAACTCTACGGCCTGCGTTACGCGGTCACGTATTATGAATATTGCCGCCTCTGGTCATGGTACGCCGATCTTTGGCGGGCGTATTTCAGGATGGAGGAGACGAAGGATATGGAAGATATCCTGGCGCTCGAGAAAAAAGGGAAAGCGCTTTGCGAAGAGTTGCCTGGCCGGATCAAGGCCGTGCTCAAAGAGAATGAAGGGCGGCCGCAGTTTTACGGGTTTTTCCCGGCGGTGCGTGGAGTCTATGGAATGAAAAACTGGCTGATAAAACCTGAGGAGTTTTCCGATTGGTTTACCGCGCTCAGGGTACGCAGGGAATTCGAGGCCATATCCGGCAGCGTGCGTCCGGCGCCGCCGGAATGCCTTGCTCCGCGGATTTTCCAGGCAATCAGAACCGGGCAGGCGCCGATAATAGACGGCAAGTTGGACGATGCCTGCTGGCAGGCCGTGCCGAAATACGGAAATTTTGTCCGTTTCCCCGGCATTCCCGGGCCGGTGCTGGCATTGGCGCAGAGCGAGGTGCGGTTTGCCTATGACGAAACGAATCTTTATGTGGCGGTAGTCATGCAGACAATCGGCGGACGAGTGATTGCCCACGCGACGCGACCCGACATGATTTGGAACGGAAAAGATGATGTGGTCCAGGTTTTTCTGGCCGATACAAGTGACCGGAAGAAATGCGGCAATGTTTATGTTAATCCCGCCGGGATAAAAAACTGCGAATGCGGCGGCATTTTTACGAAGGCCTGGAAAGTGGCCGTAAACGTCATGCCGGAAGCCTGGCTGGCGGAATTTGCTTTTCCCTTGCCGGATGGCAAGCTCCCCGACAAATTGGCAGTTAGCGTTTGCCGGCAAAGGTCGGACCTGCCGGCTGAACTGAGTTCCACTCAGTTGTGTAAGGAAAGATTTTGCGAGCCGGAGAATTTTTCTGTCCTGGTGTTTCAAAAGATTGGAGTGAAATGTGGCAAAATTGATTAACGTGGCGTTGTTGCTTTTTGAAAACGCGTATGGCTGAAGTTGAACCACTCGCCGCGCACCTTGCCCGTATGCGGGGAGGAAACCGTTATGTGCCGACAAAATAGTCATGAATTCTTTTCAAATTGACGATCGGGTTGTTATTGAATACACCGCATGTGGCAATTCACCTTGTTACAGATATGCATTGAATGAGTTGGCGCGGCTTCTGGGGCGAAGCAATATTTCGGCAAGCCTGACGGCGGGACAAAGCGACAAAACCTTGTTCCGGATTGGTTTGAGCAATGGCGGTGTGCCCATAAAAAAGCATCGCCAACCTTTCTCGAAGAAATTAAGGGATGATGGATATGCTCTGTTAATCGAGCGTAATCATGTCGAAATATCGGCATTGAGTGCCAAGGGTGTTTTAAACGGTGTGTACGATTTGGCGGAAAGGCTCGGATTCGTGTTCATTATGCCTGGCATTGCAGGTGAATGGCCGCCTATATCAGGCAAGCATGCGGCTTTACCACATGCTGAGATATATGTTAATCCAAGATTTCCGCATCGGGGAATGTTCAGCCCTGGTGATACCGGCGACTATACGGCCGAAGAATGGATGCGCTATTATGCCAAATTGCGTTTCAATGCGGTAAGTTGCGACCATGGCGACGTCCGCTTGTCCCGTGAATTGGGGTTGCGGCTCGAGATTGGGGGGCACGGCATGTCGGATTTAATGCCGCGCGATTTGTTCGCTAAAAAAAGGGAATTGTTCCGGATGTCTCAGCCCGAAGATTTTTTCGGAAAAAGGCAGAATGATTTCAACTTTTGCGTGACGAATCCCGAGACCAAGCGCATTATTCAGCGGAATTATATCAGGAAAATAACGAAAATGCGCGGGGTCCATGCCGTGCATGTCTGGCCTGACGACCTGCCTGGCGGCGGCTGGTGTTTATGTCCCGGCTGCCGTGCTTTTTCTCCTTCAGACCAGGCATTGCTGGCCATGAAACATCTGTCGGCGGCAGTGGCCGCCGAAAAGCTTTCCATGCGCGTGCCTGTGATCGCATATCATGACACCATCTTTCCGGGAGCAACATTTTCGGCGCCGCGTCGGGGTTTTTTGTTGTTTGCGCCACGCGAGCGTTGCTACGGACATGCCCTGGATGATGCGCGATGCCTGAAAAATAAATTCTATTTAAGCGCGTTGAAGTCTTGGGCCGCCAGGTTCAAGGGCATTGATGATGCGCATACCTTCGAATACTATTGCGACCAATTTTTATTCCGTGGATTATATCCGTTTTTGCCGGATGTCATCCTCGGCGACATGCGTGTTTATAAAAGGCATGGCATTGCGTCGCACATGTCGCTTCAGGTGGGCGGCCCTGTGCTGGCGCCTGAATATAACATGCTGTTTTTTGCCAAAGCCTTGTGGGACTCCGGTTACACATTTGAAAAGTTCGTTGATGAACTTGCCGCCAAAATCGCGCCGGAACGGCCTGAAATCTGGGATAAATATCTCCGGGCGCGCCGTAAAATTTTTCAAACCGCCATGTGCCTCTGCGATTATCCGAATGACGTTTATTTCGATTACCGCTGGCTTCCGGAAAACACGCTTCATTTCGGGCAAAAAATGGCGCTAATTTACGGATGGGCCGCCGCCAGTCTGGCAAAAGCGGCGGATGATCTGACAAAATCAATCCCTGCCAATTGTTCCGATCGGACAAGAATGATGGCCACGCGTGAAACCGGCCGGGCTGTTTTTGAAGCTGAAGAGTTCCGTGTTATGAAAGTCCAGCAGACTGCTATGAATTTGATCGGTCAAGCCCATGATACCGGCGCCACCGCTCAAATGCGCAAAGGGGCGCGCCACTTGGAGCGCGCTTTGTCGTTGCTGGATATGGCTGTTCGCAAAGGCAAGGCGGCGGGAATGCGGAATGATCGAAGTTATTATCTGGAGTTAAATCGGAAGTGGCTCAAACGCGAATTTATTGCAAAAATCAAAGCGATTGGAAAAGGTAGTCCCCATGTCTATTATTGACATGGGTGATAATTTGGACTATAAAGGATCCGCATGCTTATACGAGGTGGCGATATGACAAAAATTAATTTTCTTCCGATTCTGACAGTCCTATGTTTGACTGCCTTTGAAATCGCGGCGCTTGACCGTTATGTGTCGCCATACGGGGCGAACAATCCGCCTTATGCGAATTGGGCCGATGCTGCCACCAATATTCAGTGGGCGGTTGATGCGGCGGCAAGCGGCGAGACGGTTTGGGTGACGAACGGCACGTATTATCTGACCAATGAAATATCCGTAACGAAATCGAATCTGACTATCCGGAGCGTGAACGGTCGCGATTTGACGATCGTGGACGGAAACAATTACGCCGGGAAGCCGGTTACCAACCGATGTATTCGTTTCTGGGATGCCGGCGCCGGCGGCGTTTTGGACGGGTTTACAGTCAGTAATGGATATTCGATCACGGTCCAGGGCGGCGGCGGTGTTTATTGTTCGTTGAGCAATCAAATCAGGAATTGCCGGATAGTGCTTAATGGCGCCAGTGGTACTGGAGGCGAGGGGATATACATGGGCGGCGGAATGATCGCCAATTGTGAAATTGCCAATAATTCCGGAAGCGCGGCGGGGGGGATTTATCTTATCGGCGGTTTGGCGCAGAATTGCCAGATCGCGAGTAATTCTTCTTGCGGACTCTATTCCGGCGCGGGAAGCACGACAATATATTGCACGATTATTGGAAACACTAACGGCGGGGCGGATTGTTCCGGCGTGATTCAAAATTGCACGGTCAAGAATAATAAAGGGACTTATGCGGGTATATTTCTCAGGTCCGGCGGTATCGTGCTTAATTGCCTGATTACCGAAAATGTAGGCGACGGGAGCGGGGGCGTATATTTCAATTCTGGCGGAACTCTGGAGAACTGTACTGTGGTCAGCAATTATAGTATTCCATTTAATACGGTCGGGGGCGTGAATATAAACACCAGAGGCACGCTACGAAACTGCATTAGTTACGGAAATATGGTCGGCGGGGGCTCCAGATCGAATTATTACCGATCGGCCGCCGGGTCGGCCACTGATACGTTTTGGATAAATTCCTGCGCGCTGCCCGAGATGGCATACACCAATGTTACAGTAATAAATTCGATCTACACCAATCCCGCTTTTGTGTCGTTTTCCGGGAAAAATTTCCGCTTGGCGCGCGGTTCCCCCTGCATAAACGCCGGCACGAATCAGGACTGGATGACAAATGCTGTTGACTTGGACGGCGCCACGCGTATCTGGAACAGCGTGGTGGACATCGGTTGTTTTGAGTACTGGGTTCCCAATGGAACTATTATCACCGTGCCTTGATTTTCAATAATTCTGCCGTGAATTTCTTCCCTCGGGCGTAATCATTTCCGTGCCTTGAGATCCCAAATTATTTCAAACAATCCCGCAGACCGTCAAGGGCTTTCTGAGCTTTTCCGCTGTCTATTGCTTGGCCGGCCAATTGGAAGCCTTCCTGGATAGAATCCGCTTTGCCTCCGGCCGCAATTCCGGCTGCGGCATTCAATAAAACAATGTCTCGGGCCGGACCTTTTTCCCCGTCCAGTATGCGCCGCAGAATTGCGGCGTTATCGGACGGTGTGCCGCCTGCCAGGTCGCCGGCGGAATGGTATTCGCCGATATAGGGCAGGGGATCAAATTCGTAGGTGCTGATTTTTCCCTCATTCAACTCCGTAATGCGGGTGGCGGCGGTTACGGTTATCTCGTCAAGACCGTCGTGACCGTGTACTATGAAAGCGCGTCTGCTGCCGAGGGCATTCAGCACCTGCGCAAAGGGTTCCGTCAATTCCGCCGAAAAAACGCCGAGTATCTGACCGCGCGCTCCGGCGGGGTTCGTCAGCGGCCCAAGCATGTTGAAGATGGTGCGCACGCCGAGTTCCTTCCGCACTGGGGCGGCATGTTTCATGGCCGGATGCATTTTCTGGGCGAAAAGGAATCCGATCCCTATTGTTCTGATGCATTCCTCGATTGCCTCCGGGGGAGCTTCCAGATTGATTCCCAGTTCGGCCAGTACGTCGGCCGAACCGCATTTGCTCGATACGGCTCGGTTGCCGTGCTTGGCGACCGGCACGCCCGCCCCGGCCACCACAAAGGCAGCCGTGGTTGAAATGTTGAAAGTATTGCCGTCGTCTCCGCCGGTGCCGCAGGTATCCACAACCGGCAAACCGCCGGCGTCTATTTTAACCGCATGCCGCCGCATGGACATGGCCGCCCCCGTTATTTCGGCGACTGATTCCCCTTTCATGCGCAGGGCAATCAGCAGGGCGGCAATCTGTGCAGAGGTCAATTTGCCGTCCATTAGATGGTCGAATACCGCGGAAGCATCGTCAGTGGTCAAATCGTGGCGTTCTATGACTTTTTGCAGGTATTTTTTATGTGCCATGTTTTCCAGTGTGTCGCATGGAAGGGCCGCCATTTGCGGCCCGCCGTCCGTTTTTGGTAACCATTTAGCCATTTGCAGGCAAAATATTTCCGTTTCCGATGTAGGGCCTCTGCTTGCCAGAGGCCTTCAGATCGCCATGCGAACAAGACGGCGCGCCGCCTTTCGACAGGCTCAAGACCCTGAGCATAGCCGAAGGGCAAGCGGCGGCCCTACATCTCTGCAAATGGCTAAATGCATACCGTTTTTGCAACTACTCCCCTCATAACCGAAGGGGCCCGCAAAAATAAATTTGTCATTAACTTGCTTTAATGTAAAGATTTAAGTTGAAGAATGGCATGTTTTATGCTATTAATAATATAGAAAGAAGGGAGAAGTCATGGAAAAGAGACTGTGCGGTTGTTTTGTTTATTTACTGTCTGCGGCTGTTTTGCTGGCCGAGACAGAGGCTCAGAGCATTTCGCTGACCTCGCCGCTTACAAACGCCTCTTTTGCCTCCGGGGACGAATATGCCACCACTTATGCGGGGAATCCCTGGAACATGAAGCAAATCCGCGATATTCCATATGACCTTCACTTTGCCGAGCCGACGGTTGACAACAATGAGTGGTCCAGTACTTTCCTTGGGGCCGGCGCGGCTTTTTATCCCTTGTGGAGAGGGTTTTCAACCGCAACCACGACAAGTTATCCGTATCGCGCCGATGGTTGCATGCCGTTGGGCGCGCTCAAGCCGATAGACACGGCCAAATATTCCAGAATGTCAATGCGCCTTTCATTGAACAAGGCCGACCGTTCGTCTTTCTGGATCATTTGGACCACGAATATTCATGAGGTCGAACAGGCATCCAAGGGCTCCATGGGATTTGTTGACGGAGACTATTGCATGCTTGATGAGCAAGACAACCCCCGCAGTCAGATGTATCCCGACGGATATCGCATTTATGATCTCGGGTTTACCGTCGAGGATTTTTTCATTCACAAAGTCAGGGAGCCTTCGGCCGGATTCGAGTTGTATGGCACGTGGACCAATAAAATTTACGGTTTTCTGGTTCATCCAACTCTTGATGGCGCGGTAGACACGCCGGTCAAGGTTAATTGGCTCCGGATTTATGATCCAGCCGCATCGCCAAAACTACGGTTTACATGGAACACCACCGGTGTATCCACGAACGATTATCTGTACGGCGTTCAACTCTGGGTGGATTCGGACAACAGCGGCTATGACGGCGAGCTTTTCGCCACCTGCCTGAAAAACAGCGGCGCCTATGAAATCAACACGGCCGCATTGCCGGCCGGGAACTATTATTTTTATCTGAAGCTGGTTACCAGGGGCTATACCGAATGGACTGAACTGGCGCGCAGCGCCTACAGCGGATGCGTAAACGTCACGCATCCGCCTTCCCTGGAGTTTTCGGCCCCCACTTTTACCAGCGGCGACGATTATGCCACCGTGGAATTGGGCAACCCATGGGACATGGCTGATGCGTCTGATATATATGAGCCGCTTTACATATCCAACATATCGTTTCAGAACGGTGTATTGATAGCCAGCGCGGATGCGCCCATTCCTCCGGCAACCGAGTCCGATTCCCAGTTTTATCTGAACACCAAGTTGAACGGGGAATGGAAACCCATAGACGCCACGAAGTATCATTATCTGACGTTCCGCATCATGGTTGATCGCACCGGTTATACCAACATCAACGACTGGGTGGCGCGGGGATGGCTCTCGCGGGCGGTCTGGTTTAATGAAGGCATACCCATTGACGGATCCGAAGCCCAGGGCATTCCCCTGTACGAAAACTGGCATTCCTATACCGTGGATCTGGCGGATCGGTCCCTGCTGACCACGGAAAATCCTTATCCCGCCCAGGTCGGCTGGACTGAACTCGGGGCGGTCAGGCGGTTCCGTTTTGATCCGCTGGAAGTGATGCAGGCCACGGCGTTCGGGGTGGAGGACGTCAAATTGTGCGCGGACAACAGGACGGTCAATAACCGCTATACAATTTCCTGGGTTTCTTCCGATCCTGACAGCGAGGAGTTGACCGTGGCGTTGTCTTATGGCGTCCTCTCCGGCGGAGAATTTGTCGGCGCGCCTATAGCCGTCGTGACGCAATCGCCCGGTTCCGGCAGTTACGTCTGGGACACTTCCGGGGTGCGCGCGGGTTCCTACTACATACAGGCGGTGGTTTCCGACGGCGTCAATTCGTACGCGGCGGTATCGCAGGCGCCGGTAATCGTGGGCGGCAGCGGCGGCGGTTATTTTACCCTGACCAACGCATGCGCGCTTGCATCGGATTTTGACGGCGACGCCAAAGCCGATCCGGCGCTCTGCCAGGAAGCCACAGGCAATTGGCAGTTCAAGCTCTCAAGCGGCGGCTATGCGCTTGTCGATTTGACCGGATTTTTCGGGGGAACAGGTTATACGGCACTGGCCGGGGATTTTGACGGCGACGGCAAGGCAGATCCCGCGATTTACGGAACAGAAACCGGTATATGGTTTGTCAAGCTCTCCGGCAGCGGCTACGTTACGATTGCTCTGAATAGTTTTGCGGGTATGATCGGTTATAGCGGGGTTGCCGCTGATTTTGACGGCGACGGTTTGGCGGATCCGTCTGTGTGCCTGCCGGCTTCCGGCGACTGGTTGATAAAACTTTCCGGCAGCGGCTATGCCATGCTCACCCTGAGCGGTTTTCTTGGCGGAACCGGCTGCACTGCACTGGCCGGAGATTTTGACGGCGACGGTCTGGCCGATCCCGCGGTTTATAACGCGACCGGAGGCACATGGCAGATAAAGTTTTCCGGCAGCGGCTATGCAACCGTTACTTTGAATAATTTTCTTGGCGGCGCCGGTTACGCTGCCCTGGCTGGTGATTTCGACGGCGACGGCAAGGCCGATCCGGCAGTTTATCAATCCGCGACCGGCGCGTGGCAGGTGAGGCTTTCAGGTTCCAATTATGACCTCGTCACATTGTCCCTTTGAGAGATGAAAACCCTATACGCCAGGTACAACCGGCACCGCCTGCCGCCGTTCCAGATTGAAACCTCGATTGTCGTCGGGAACGGTTCCTGCCTGGTGGTTAAAAAAGCGTTGACCGGCGAGGCCAAAAGCCATATCGCCGCCATCCATGACGGGCACGAACTTGTCAGGAGTCATTTGCGTGGGGTGGCAGCAAATCCTTCTGAAAAAAAGTTACCATGCCTGATGACCGGCGCCAATCTGGCGCTCCCGCGTCTTGAAAATTTTGACGGCTCTTCCATAAGCTTTCAATACATCGAAGGCAAAAGCCTTGATCAACTGCTTTTTGAGGCGTTTCGCGCCGACGATAAGACGTCTTTTTTCGGGATAATTGACGATTATCGCGCGCTCCTGAAGGAATCGTTCGGGGTTTCCCCTTCGGCGGACATAACGGCGGAAATTTCAAGGATTTTCGGGATTTCCTCCGGCGACAGTTTCGGCGAAAACGCCGGCTGGCTGCCGCTGGCCCTGGTTGACGCCATGTTCGAAAACATCATCATGAGCGGCAATTCATGCTATCTGATCGACAACGAATGGGTTTTTAAGGGAAATTTGCATTTTGACTTCATTCTTTTCCGGAGTCTCTTTTATTTCCATAAAGTGAAATATTTCGAGCTTGGGATTGAGCGATGGCTGCCGTTTGCCGACTTGACGGCCCGCTATTGCATGCGCCCCTCTCTGGTGGAAAAATACACGGCAATGGATGAAAAATTCCAGAGCCATGTCTACGGTCCGGAGCGTTGTTTCAAGTACAAGGACCGGTATAAAAAGCGTGAAATTCAGGTGCATGCCCTGGAACAAACCATTGAACATCAGCGCGAAGTGGTGCGCAAATATCACGACGCCGTTCTTCAGGACGAGGCCACCATCAATGAAATGCTCAATTCCTTCAGCTGGCGCATCGGGCGCAAAATCACCGGAATACTCGGCGCGCTGTGTCCGAAAAGTTGGAAAGAGCGGCGATACGCATCGAACAATGCCGGCAGGCAAATGTGATTTTTACTTGACTAACAATAAGCCATATTGTACCTTTTGTACAAAAGGAGATGCCATGCCTGTATTAAGCATTGGGGAGGCCAGGAATAAATTTGCGGACGTCGTTAACCGCGTGTCCTACGGCGGGGAACGCATTGTATTTGCCCGCCGGGGCAGGCCGGTCGCCGCCCTCGTTTCGGCCGACGATCTTGACACGCTTCGGCGGATCGAGGACGCGGAAGACTTGCGGGACGCTGTGAAAGCTCTGAAGGAATACGAGCGCGACAAAACCGGCGACGTGACCTTGGCCGAGTACAAGCTCCGGCGCGGGGGCAAGGCGTGAAATACGCGGTCTCTTGGTTGTCAAAGTGGCGCATCGCCGGGAAGTCTATCGGTGAAATGACGATTCTTTTCCTTGAAATTTTGTATGCCATTCCGGCTCAGCCGTATCTGTAATGCCTGTCCACGAGCGGGGTGTCGCCGAGGTAGCGCCGGAAGAGAGTGTATTTTTCGTAGCCTTCCTCGTTGGTCTTGCGGGATAATGACTCATGGTGGTAAAGTTCGGTAAAGGGCGTGTAGATTATCTTGTGGCCGTGTTTGACGATTTTAAGGCACAGGTCAGCGTCCGAGAAGCCGATGGGGAAATGGACCTCGTCGAAACCTCCGATTTCCATGAACACCGATTTGCGGATCAGCATGCAGGCGCAGGTTACGCCCGAAACCTCCCTCTGGACTTTCGTGTAATATCCTTCTTCCATGTGGAAATTCATGGCGCAGAAATAGATGTCCGGCTTGAAGGTCATGCCGGCATGTTGTATTTCTCCGTTTCGGTAAATAAGCCGGCAGCCGACCGCGCCCACGCCCGCGCGGTAAATATGCTCAAGCATCGCCTCCAGCCAGTCCGGCTTGATGACTTCCAGGTCATTGTTCATGAACAGGAGAAGCTCGTTCGGAACCTGGGCCACGGCCAGATTATGGATGCGTGAGTAATTGAACGGTTCGTTGATGCGGATTATTTCGGCCTTGAATTTTCCGTTGCCGACGATTTCATGCAGCAGATCAATGGTTTCCGGCAGTTTCGAGCCGTTGTCTATGAGATAGAGGGCGAAATTTTTATAGGATGTTTTTTCGAGGCTGGCGAGCAGGCGGCGCAAATGGTACGGTTGATCGCGGAACGGCACCAGTATGGCGACCTCGTCCTGATGTGCCGGCAATTCGTATTTCACCCGGTACCAGAAAAAGACGTCGTCGGTGACTTTTGCCTGGATTTTATTCCGGTCAAGGTAGGCCTGGATCGCCTTTTTTCCGCCGCGATAGGCCTTGGGCAATTCCTTTCCGGATGCGATATCGTGGGCGCGGACCGATCCGGAGGTGGCCAGATGGTGCGCCCTCCAGGCATAGAGAAAATAGGGGAGGTGACAAAATGAAAGCGAATTTTCAAGGGCGCGGATCATGAGGTCGTGGTCCTGCGAGCCGTCATATTCGGAATTGAGCAATCCGATTCTCATGAGGGCGGTTTTTTTCATTATGCAGAAGTGGAGGACTGCGTTGCATGAGAGCAGAAGGTCCATCGAGGGCAAGCACTTTTGCATTTTGCCGACCACGGCGCCCTCGGAATTGATTATGGCTTCGTTGGTGTAAAAAACGTCTTCGTCATGCCCGTCATTCAAGGTCCGGACAAAATAAGCCAGGGCGTCGGGATGGAGCAGGTCGTCGTGGTCCATGAAGGCGATATATTCCCCGGCGCTTGCCTCGATGCCGGCGTTTGTCGCGCCGCTGATGCCGAGGTTTTTTGCGTTCCGGATGATTTTCACGTTCTTCGAAGTGTTTTGCAGTCCGGCCAGGGTTTGCCGCGCGGCGGGCAGGGTGGAACAGTCGTCCACGAGGATCAATTCGTAATTACGATAGGACTGGTTCAGGACGGAGTCCACGGCCTCCTTCAACCAGTGCGAATTGAAAACCGGCATGACGACGGATACCAGCGGGGTGCGCTTGAGCAGCGGCAGATATGCAAACGAATTGGAGACGCCGGCCGGCGGAAATTTCTCGGCCGCCTTGAAAAGGAAGCGCGGCGCGAGTCTGTGTTGCGACAATTTCCCCATGGCCATCATGAACGCCTGATGGATCCCCTGGTCCCAGCACACGCGGAAAAAAAGCGTGATCGGCCTCATTATTTTTGTCGGCATATTTTGCTTTTACTGGATTTTCCAGCCCAACCCCTTGCGCCATTAAACAGACGGCATTGTTGTGTGTTTTTTTAATGCTTCGAGGGCTGCGTGTTCACCTTTGGGGCCGATCAGAAACCCCCAACTGGTAGGTTTAAATCCGGCTAGGACATATGCGACCGGCCAGTACCACTCGTACATGCCTGTGCATGGAAACGTAATGATTTCGTGTTTGCCCAAGTCCGAGCGAGCGATGAATCGGTACGCAACGTCCTTGAAAAATGCCGTTGAGTGATCGTCAATTCCGATTATATGGTTTACTATCCAATTGCTGTTGTTTGGAAGTGTTATTAAGCAGAGGGTTGCGTATTCTTCAATAATTGACGCAAAGGCATTCATTACTTCGTAATGATAATTAATGTGTTCGAGTGTTTCCATACAAAACAGGACATTGGGTTTGTACTCTTCCATTGCCGCTCTTAGCTGATCCACTCCCGTTTTCACGTTAAGATCAATGGGATAATCCACCGATGGGTCATTCTGAACGTCGACGATGCGGTAACTCTTTGAAGCTTCGTGAATTTTTTGATAAGCCCGTGCGAATTTAGGATATTTTTCGTCGCAGCCCGGCATTTTTCTGCCGCCTACATCCAGTACAACTTTGCCTAGGGAAAGATCACGCGCCAAACCTAGTCGAGATATTATCATAAATTTCCTATGAGAATTGTGCTTAAACTGACATACCGCTAAAGAATAATACCATTGCAACGAATAAACAAGGAATTTTCTTGTAACTGGGAAAATGGTATGTAAAAATTGAATTTTTACGCTGGAAAATGGAACTGTATGTGTCTGGGTTTCTGTTGCTTAAGCTGCGTGCTTGGTTTTTTGCTTATGGATAAACAAAAGACAAGTGAAGGATTAATCCCCTTTATTACTGTTCAGCCCAGGATTGAACTTGTAGTTTTGTCGTTTATTATTTGTGTCGCTGCTTTTTTCAGGCTGTATCATTTGGGTGAATCGGCTTTCCGGGCGGACACGATGATTTTCGTGGACTTTGTCCGCCAGCCGCTTGGTCCGCTGGATTTTTTTTCCCAATGGACAACAACCCTGGGTATGGACAAGGGCGGACAATTTCCGTTTACCGTGGCGTGGACGAAATTGTTTTTTACCATCACGGGCGCACCGGTGACGCCGTTTATGGTGCGTTTGCCTTCGGCCGTTTGGGGTATTTTGGCTGTGCTGGCCGTCTATGGCGCCGGACGGGTATTGGCCGGTAATGCATTTGCCTTATTTGCGGCGGCTTTGTTCGCTCTGGACCCGTTTCATATCGGCGTCAGCCGCGAGGCTTATTTTTATCCTCCGCTGGTTTGCGGCAGCGCGCTTTTGCTCTGGTCAATATTTTTGCAGGTCAGGGCGGTAAGAGATAGCGCCAGCCTGCCGGTAATTTTTTACGTTTTCCTTGCGTTTGGCTTTTTTTTGACAACATATGCGCAGCCATCGTCTTGGTTGTTTGCGTTTGTTTCCGCTTTGATAATTTTATGGTTTCAAATTAAAAACTCAATGCGGGAGAAATGTGCTCCGCGAAGTCTGGTGTGGATACTTCTCGTTTTGGTAATAATTGGCCTCCCTTTGTTATTTTCCGGATGGGCTTTGCCGCAAATGATTCGCGCATCCTCTGCTGAGCATAAGGAATACGTGCGGCGGGTGTTTGGCTCAAATCCTGAGTCGGCATTTTTTACCATGGCGCGTACTCTTTTTTCGTTCGGGTGGGGCGCGACTCTTTCGCGAACATTGTTCACCATTGCTGTTGTTGTGTTGGGCGTGGCGGCTACAATCCGCTTGTGGCGTTGCTCGGTGATTATGCCCGTTCTTGTTGTTTTGCTGGGGGCGGGGATGCTCTTGTTCGTTGCCGCCAGGTACTTGTTGTTGGAACAAGCCGTCAGTTCGCGTTATTTGCTGGCCTATTTGCCGTTGTATCTGCTTTGGCTTTCGATTGGTTTATGGTTTGTTCCGGCCATGTTGCGAGGGAGAGGAAAGATTCTGGTCATGCTTTCCTATATAGTCATGGCCGCTGCCCTGGTTTTGAACCTTTGGCCGGCTTATCTTGCCACGCAGTTGACCGGAAAGCCGATTCCGTACTGGGATATCGCGCGCTGGTGCGATAAAAATCTTCCGCCGCATACGTTGGTGCTGGTCGAACGCTGGCTTGATCCGTGGAATGAACTGCGTGTTCATAATTCCACCAATGTTTATTTTACCTTCACGGTGCCGTCCGAGCCCCAGGACGTGTTCAAGCAGGTGAATTGGCCGTTGACCGCCAGGCAATTCATGGAAAAATTTCCTGACGCCGCATATCTGGAATTTTCCAGGGCTGACCGGGATGTGAAAGGGGTCGTGACAAACTGGTCTTTTGCCAGGAGCGTTTCCTTCACCAACGAGGCCGGAATTCGGCTGGCGAAAATGGGGCTGGCGCATCGCGAGGAGTTTTTCGCCCCGAACGCCAACAGGTTGATCGCCACCATTTTTTATAATTCGCGCGAGGATGTGCTGGCGCATGCCAGGGAACAGGGGAAACGCTATCTTGTTTTATACGGACCCGAATGGGAATATGTGAAGCTCTGGCAGCAGTTGCGGGATTTTCGCGACTGGCGCATTCTTGAAAGACAGGCCGTTCTGGATGTCTACAATCTGACTGCTGCGACAAACTCTGTGACCCTTCAGATCCGCGGCATGGCGCTCAACGGATTGAAACGAGTATCCGTCATCGGCGGCTGCGCGCGGGAGGAATATCATGATTTCCGGCATATGCAGCTTGATGGCTGGGAAATCAAAGGCGTATCACTCAAGCCGGGCCTCAACAAAATAGTGTTGTCCGACTCTCTTTGGTCGGTTTCGAAAATTCCGTTGCTGGTGGACCATGCGGAAATCATTCCTGAGGCTGTCAAAAATTGACCGCGGATGATCGGTCAGCTTTGGCGTCGGCAGTTTTTAAGAAGCGAATGTCGGCCCCTTGTACCGCTGAACGGAAAATAAAATCATGCAAATACCATTGCCTGAAGAGTTGCCGTATGTTCCGGAAAGTGGAGCGCCTTATTTGCGTTACACGGAATTCAATCACAGCCCCGTGCATCGCGTCAGACTCTCCTGCATAATTCAAATGCTGGATAAGGCAATGAACGGCGGGAGAGGCAGGGTTCTGGAAATCGGCTGCGGCGTGGGGAATGTTGCAATTCCCATTGCCAGTCTCGGGTATGACGTCACGGCGTGCGATATTCACGAGCCTTCCGTCGCCGATGCGCGCCGACGCAACGTTTTTCCCAATCTGATGTTCCGGCATGGTTCCATAGAGTCGGTTAATCCCGCTGAATATGATGCCGTAATTCTCACTGAAGTTCTCGAGCACGTCCCAACGTGCCGGGAAATGATCGGGATGATTGCAGGTTCAATGAAAAAAAACGGTTTGTTGATAGTTACTGTTCCAAATGGATGGGGTGTGACGGAGCTGTTGTGCCGGCCCAGTTATGCGCTTAAAAAATTGCCTATTGGCGCCGCGGCAATCAAGGCCTTGAAACGTCTCCTGAAAACGGGTGATTTGACGACAGCCAATGTTTCCACTCCGCATGTCATTTTTTTTACACTGAGAAGCCTGGCGGAACTTTTCAGAGAACATGATCTGACCGTTTCGTCATTTCAGCGCTTTTTTTTACTGTGGCCGCTCTGGGAAACGTTTTTTTCGCAGAGGACTTGTCCGGCTGGTTGGCCGGAAAAAGATTTTGCCATGTCGCAAAAATTACCTCCGTCTTTCTGTGCTCTTTGGGCTTTTGCGCTGAATCAGGCAGGGAAGGAATAATGAGGATTCTGCTGGTCACCAACTATCAACCGCCGCACATGGGCGGGATCGAGTACGCGGCGGTTTCCCTGAGGGAATGCTGGCGGCGTCTTGGGCACGAGGTCGTCTGGCTGACGACCGATCTTCCGCCGCGCGCGGTTTCGAGTTCTTCGGATAACTTGCGCGTGCCGGCCGCAAATTTTCTGGAACGCAAATGGCAGATCAATACCCCCCTGGTGAATCCTTGTTTTCTGCCGCTGATCGGCCGGGCGATCGATTCCTGCGACGTTGTCAACACGCACAGTCTCGCGCCCGGCCTTGCCAGTTTGACGATGGTTTTGGCGCTTCTGAAAAACAAGCCGGTCGTGGCCACCCAGCACATAGGCGTGATTCCTTTCGCGAATAAAATGTTGGATCTCGTCCAAAAAAAAATCCTTTGTTCCCTGGCCAGATGGGGCGTCAAACGGGGGATGAAGCTTACTTTCGTGGGCGAAGCAGTCAGGCAATGGTTTGTGCGGAACGCCGGGCTTCATCAGGCGGAGACAATAATGACTCCGGCCGGCATTGATCGCAAAATTTTTAATTTTGTCGGCGATGACGAGAGAAAAGCGTTTCGCCTGAAATGGTCGCTGGCGGAAGATCGGCTTAATATTTTGTTTGTCGGGCGGTTCTATGAAAAAAAGGGACTTTCCTTGATCAGGCAGTTGGCGGAAAATTTTTCCGGCATGAAATTCACTCTCGTGGGGCAGGGGCCGATTCTACCCGCAACCTGGAGGTTGGACAATGTGCGCGTGGTGGGCTACGTAAGCAATGCTGAGTTGCGGGAGCTTTACGGCGCGCACGATTTGTTCGTCATGCCTTCGGTGGGCGAAGGCTGGCCGGCGGTGGTTCCGCAGGCCATGGCCTGCGGCCTGCCATGTTTGATTTCCGAGGAAACCTTTGCCGGCTACGACAGAGACCGGGACATGTTTGTCGTTTGTCCGCGCGATCGCGTAATGTTAGGGAAAACACTTGCCGCGATGGCGGCTGATTCATCGGGGCTGATAACGCGCCGCATGAAAGTTTCGGAGTACGCGAGAACACATTGGGACTGGGAAACTACGGCTGGAATTTATGTCGAGCTTTTCAGAAAACTTGTGGCGCGATAATTTGTGCTTTGCCGATCGTGAAATTTTGCAGTTGCCTTTTTCATATTATTATGATAAGAATATTAAATATAGATTGATACCTTTCGGCCAATGTCTCGTGTTGCGGTACAACTGGAGGATGGAATGAAAAAAAATGTTATGATTGTAATTGGAGTCGCAACAATCATGTCATCCGCGTTCGCGGCGGATCGTTATGTTTCTTTAAATGGCGCCCATATTCCGCCTTTCACCAACTGGGCCTCTGCGGCAACCGGGATACAATATGCAATCAGCGTTTGCTCCAGCGGTGACGTCGTGTGGGTCACAAATGGCACTTACGAAGTCGGGGAATATGGCAATCCTTATGATACCGTGAAGAGTCGTATATCAATAACGAATGCAGTCGCGGTCTACAGTATGAATGGAGCGATGAATACTATCATCAGGGGCGGTACGCCTATTCGTGGCGTATGGATGGGGAGTAACAGCGCTTTGCGCGGTTTTACGGTTCGTGGTGCAAATCTGGCAGGTTCTTCCGATCCAGATCCTAATGGCGCAGGACTTGCGGCGCCATATGGGCGTTGGACTACAAAATCGCCACCATGGTCGGAAGGTGATTGGTTGCCAACCAATGTTGATGTCAATGCGAAAATCTATGACTGTATAATCAGAGATAATTTGAATGGGAAGAACGGTGGCGGGACGAAGGGGGTTGCTGTTTTTTATAATTGTTTATTTACAGGCAATACCAGCGTTTATGGCGGCGGAGGAGCTTGTGATGGTGTTTTTTATAATTGTGTGGCATTTGATAATTCGTCCGGCATAAGATATGGTTATGTTTATAACAGCATTATGTGGGACAACGCGGGAGATAATTACCCCGAAGCATATTTGATTGCAAATTCTTGCTCTCCCGGATTGACAGGCAATAATATTACCAACGATCCTCTGTTCGTTGATCCGGCAAATAATGATTTTCGTCTACAGGCTGCATCCCCATGCATAAATGCGGGCACAAATCAGGTGTGGATGATTACCGCAACCGATTTGGACGGAAACAGCAGGATCATATACGATGTCGTTGACATGGGCGCCTATGAATATTCCGGTTCTGTGTCCTCCGTATTGGCTGCGCCGACAGGCGTGTCCGCCACGGACGGCGCTTATTCCAACAAGATCGGCGTTGTCTGGAATTCGGTCGCCGGGGCTCTGTATTACGAGGTTTGGCGCAATGCCAGCAATAACGTTTCCGCGGCGTCCTTTTTGGCTCAGACGACGAATGGCGCGTCATATGATGACATGGCGGTTATACAGGGGGTTACCTATTATTATTGGGTCAAGTCGGTCAACGCGCAGACTTCAAGCGTTTTCAGCAGTCCTGACAGCGGCTATGTCAGTTACGCGGCGTCGGCCGGCAATGCCGATCTTTCGTTGATGACGTTGCTCTTCTTGCCTGCTACGTTGACGACGAATCAACATCCCGGGGCTGTCAGCGCGCAGTTGATCAATTATGGCCCGATGAATTTGACAAGTCCCAACACAAGAGTGGCTGTCGATATGTATTTGTCGGCGAATACCAATTTCGGAGACGGGGATGACATCTGCATCGGCGATTACACAAGCGATCAAACCGTCGGCGCAAGCAGTTATACGACCGTGGTGGTTCCCGCGTCCGGCAGGCAGGGATTGACGGTGCCGACAACGGTAACGGCCGGGACATATTATGTGTTCGCGCGGGTAAGGCATGCATATCCCTCGACGCTGGCAGACCCGGACGAGAGCAACAACTATGTGATGCGGGAAGGGGCGATTACGGTCGTGACCGACGGCAGCGGGGGAGATACGGAGGCTGGATACCACCTGATCAATGATTATGACGGCGATGGAAAGTCCGACCTGGCTGTATATCAGGAGACGACCGGAAAATGGGAAGTTATGCTTTCCGGGAGCGGCTACCAGTCCGTTGGTCTCATATTTGGCGGCAGTGGGTATGACCCGGTGATTGCCGATTATGATGGAGATGGGAAGAGCGATCCGGCAATATACCGGCAGAGCACAGGGGAATGGAAGGTAATGTTGTCTAAACAGGATTACACTGTTGAGACCGCCACCTTCGGCGGATCCGGATATGCGCCGGTGCCTGCGGACTTTGACGGCGATGGGCTGGCAGATCCGATAATATACCAGGAAGCGACGGGTTTATGGACCATATTGTTGTCAGGAACCGGATATGCCGCGATTACCGTTGAATTGGGAGGAAACGGATATAATGCCGTGCCTGCCGATTATGACGGGGATGCGAAGACCGACTTGGCGGTGTACCGTCGTTCATCCGGAGATTGGTATTTCAAATTTTCCACGCTGGATTATTTCACTATGACCGCGCAATTTGGCGGAGCCGGCCGGTTGCCGGTGCCCGCGGACTTTGACGGAGACGGCAAGGCCGACCCGGCGGTATACAAAGAGAACAGCGGAGAATGGTCGGTAATGATGAGCAAGTACAATTACATGGTCGCACAGGCCGTTCATGGCGGAAATGGATATTTGGCGGTGCCGGCGGACTATGACGGCGATGGAAAAGGCGACGTTGTGGTTTACAACGAGAATGCCGGTTTATTGAAGATATTGCTTTCCGGACAAGGTTATGCCCAGACCGAGGTGGAAGGAATAGGCGGGCCCGGTTATGACCCCGTAGGAGTGGTAAAGTAATATTTTGGGACTATTCGCTTCCGGTAAAACCGATCGTTTCGCCGACAAAATAGAGGGGCCTCTTTTTTGATTCGTCAAAGATGCGGCCGATGTATTGCCCGATTATTCCCAAGCTGATCAACTGGATGCCGCCCAGCAGAAGCACGGCCACCATGATGGTGGCCCAGCCGGGCACGCTGGCCGAGGGATTGCGCAGTTTTGTGATTACGACAGTGGCCGCCTCCAGCGCGCCGAGCAGGGCGATGACAATGCCGCTCACCGTCACCCACGTCAGCGGAGAGCTGGAAAATGAGGTCATGGCATCCCAGGCCAGAACCAGCGATTTCCAGACCGGATATTTGGTCGTTCCGGAGAGGCGCGCCTCTCGTTTGTAAGTTACGGCGCATTGCGTGAACCCCACCCAGCTGGTCAGCCCCCGCATGAAACGGTGCCGTTCGCGCACCTGCTTGAGCGCCTCGATCACCTTGCGGTCAACAAGTCGAAAGTCTCCGGCGTTCAGCGGCGCGTTGAAATCGACCATCCATCTGAATATCCTGTAGAAAAACGATGCCAGTAATTTTTTAAGCCACGTTTCTCCTGCGCGCTGCTCGCGTACGGCATAGACCACTTCAAAGCCCTCGCGCCATTTTGCCGCAAGCTGCGGAATCACTTCGGGGGGGTCCTGCAAGTCGGCGTCAATGATGACTGCCGCGTCGCCGTCCGCATAATCAAGCCCGGCCGTGATCGCTATCTGATGCCCAAAATTTCTGGAAAGTTTGATCAGTTTGACGCGTCTGTCTTCCTGCGCCTTGGCGGCAACCCATTCTGTTGAGCCGTCCGAGCTGCCGTCGTCGACGAAGATGATTTCAAAATCTTCCCCTTTGCCGGCCAGCGCGCCGGTAAGCCGCTGATAAAGAACCGGGAGGTTGTCTTTCTCGTTCAGAAAGGGAACCACAACGGAGAGGTTTCTTTTAGTGGTGGATGATGATGGCATAATTTTATTTCTCGTGCTTGGGGAGGCTATGATTGGCGTATAGCGTTTAGCATTTTCTATTCGCTTCACGCTATCCGGTCTGCGCTAAAGCGAGCAGAGCCCGCAACCTAACCACGGAGATCACAGAGGCACAGAGGTTAGCACAAGAAGAGGTTGTTTAAAATCTATTTTGCCTGAACGGCAAAACAGATTTTAAGCAAGACTTTTTCGTTGGAGCAGGAAGGAAGGTTTTTGCCCGTCTCCCTGTATTCCTCCAGCTTAAACCGTTTTTTTCATCCCGATTTCCATCGGGATGAAAAAAATCTCCTCTTGGGTTATCTCCGTGTCTTCGTGACCTCCGTGGTAAATATTTCTGTTTCTTGTTTTTCTTGGCAGTATCTCGCCATTGAGGTACTAATAATCTCCGCCGCCTCCTTCAAGTCATTAGCAATAGCATCCGGCCGGCAATTTTCAAGGCTAAAAAATCTTTCAACCTGTTCGATTTTAAGTTTGGTCACCAGGATGGTGCGGCATCCGGCGGCTTTTCCGGCCTGCACGTCGTTCAAACCGTCCCCGACCATCCAGCTTCCGCCAAGGTCAATGTCAAACTCGCGGGCGGCGTCCAGCAGAAGTCCCGGCCTGGGTTTGCGGCAGTTGCATTCGACCGCATATTCGTTTTTTGCCGACGCCGATGGCGGAGAATGCGGACAAAAACGCAGGGCGTCCCATTCGGCTCCTTCGGCGGCCAGCAGGGCTGCCAGCCTGTCGTTCACGGCTGCCAAGGCCTTGAGGGAAAGAGTTCCCCTGGCTATGCCCGGCTGGTTGGTCGCGACTATTGTGAGGTAACCATGCTGATGGGCGCACTTTATAAACTCCGCAGCATAGGGTTTTAGGGAAACGTCTTTGGGCCGGCGGGGCGAATCCAGGGTGCCGTGGGTTTCGTCATAAACCATATCGTTAAGAGTGCCGTCCCGGTCTATAAAGACTGCCTTGTTCATAAACAGACTCCAATATCAGGTTGGCGGATAGCGTTTGGCGATTAGGAATAAACGCTATCCGCTTTATGCCTCAAAATATTCTTCCAGCTCCGCCAGGCCGGACGGCTTGCCGATTTCGTAAAATCTCTCCCTGACCTCGAAGGCCGCCATTTGGCGGCGGGCGACAAGTTCCCGCTGGATCTGTCCGAGGTCGAGAGGCAGTTCCGCCGTTAAGTAATGTTCGATAACCGATTTTTTGTATATGGACAGTCCATAGTCAATGTATTCAAGTTTTCGCCCCTCCGTGTTCTTGGAATAAAAAATCACCATGTTTCCCTCGATCGCCACGTTGCTTTGGTCCCACTTGTTTTCGTTGCGGTAAACGCACATCAGGGCGTTGCATCCTCTTTCGTGAAAAGCATTGATGACTTTTCGGTAGTCGGTCGGCAGGTACGAATCTCCATAAAGCACGATAAAATGATCCTGGAGCAGGGGATAGGCGTTGATTATGGCCCCGGCGGTGCCCATCAGCTTGCTTTCGTCTTCCCGCGAATATTTTATTTTCATGCGCAGGGACGATCCGTCGCCAAGGAGCGTTTCAATCATTTCGCCTTTATAGCCGATGCAAAGCAGAACTTCGTTCAATCCGTTTTTACGCAGAAGCTCAAGCTGGCGCTCTATAAACGGTTTGCCGGCCGCCGGTACGAGCGCCTTGGGCAAATCGCCGGCAATGCTTTTCAAACGCGTTCCCAATCCGCCCGCTAAAATTACCGTTTGCATGTTTGTTCGCGCCAATAATCCAGAATTTCTTTGACCGAATCGTCGAGGCCAAATTTTGGTTTCCAGCCCAATGCCGCGAGCCGCGTCGGATCGCCGATTTTGACCGGATTGTCAATGTTTCTCATTTTCTCCGGATCGTTTGTTTCGCGAATCGGAGAGCGCGCATGCATCTTGAATATCCCCAGCAATTCGGCGATGGAATACCCTTTGCCGGAACAGATGTTGTAGACGCTTTCTCTTCCGGTCAAGGCGATTTGCCAGAGAGCGGAAACGCCGTCGCGCACGTCCAAAAAGTCGCGCACGGCGTTCAGATTTCCGGCCTGCAATTCGTCGGCGCCGCCTTGCTCGATACGCGCGATTTGCCTGGCAAAGTCGGAACTTACATCCCCCTGCTTGCGCGCGCCGATGAGGAAAAACGGGCGGACGCAGATAATGTCCAGTTTTCCGGCCGCTCGATAAACTCCGGCCAGTTGTTCCATGGCCAGTTTGCTGGCGGCATAGATGCTGTCAGGCTGCAAGGGAGAATTTTCGGCCAGCGGTTTGTCGTTCGGCGCATAAACCGAGCTCGATGATGCCGCAATTACAAGCGGCTTTTCAGACCGTTGCGCGGCCGCCTCGAAAAGTTTCATGGAGCCGATCAGATTTGCGCGAAAGGTTTCTCCCGGCTCCTGCCAGGCCGTTTGCGGAAGGCTCTGGGCCGCCAGGTGAAATATTATTTCCGGTTTATGGCGTTCCAGTATCCCGGCGATTAAGGAGTTATCCAGCAGGTCGCCCCGGACTATCTCGATGCCGGCTTTCAATCCTGACAGGAATTCGTTCTGGTGCCGCGTGACGGCCACGACCGTCTGTTTCTGCGACAACAGATATTCCGTCAAATGACTCCCGATGAAGCCGCCTGCGCCTGTGATTAGACATTTCATTTAAAAGAAGAGGCTCAAGAGTGGCAAAGGAACATTGGCGCAAAGTTAAAGCTTGATGATTTTTCCTGATTTTTCCGACTCATACGCGGCCAGGGCGATTTGCAGCGCCTTGTATCCGTCTTGTCCATTTCCGAGCGGCTCGCGGTCTTCTGTGATCGCCGACAGGAACTCCTTCCATTCCTCGCGCCAGGAAATATCTCCTCCGCGGAATTCGGTGACGCTTTCGTTGAAAGGCGCGTCAAAATCGCGTCTGCCGACCATGAGCCGCTCCGTGCCGTAACTGCCGCCGAGTCCCTCGACGCTTGCGTAGCCGTCGCTGCCGAAAATTTCGAACGAAAAAAGATTTTTCCATTGCGTAATGGAGGTGTGGAGCATGGCGGTGGCGCCGGTCGAGGCGCGGAACAATGCCATGCCGTCTTCGTCGAGTGTCTGCTTGTTGAAATAACGGTTGGCGGTCATGCCGGTCGTTTCCTTGATTTCGCCCAGGAACCAGCGGAAAAGGTCTATGGCATGCGTGCCCTGTTCGATGAATTGTCCTCCGGCCGCCTGGTTCGGGTCTGCGCGCCATTCCTTTTCATATTCGGGCCTGCCGCAGATGCCGTAACGGCAGCGGCCGAAAAGCGGTCTGCCCAGTTCGCCGCCATCGAATATCTTTTTTGCCTGCCAGATGGCCGGATGGTGGCGGTGATTGAAGCCGCATTTCAAAATTTTGCCGGCATTCCTGGCTGCCGCAAGCATGGCTTCGGCCTCGGCCAGAGAGCGCGCCAGGGGCTTTTCGCAGAGAACGTGTTTGCCGGACTGCAGAGCGGCGATGCTTATTTCAGCGTGAACGTGGGGAGGCGTGCAGACCAGTACGATATCCACGTCTTCCCTTGAGACCGCCTCCTGCCAGGTTTTTTCGGCTGCGCAGCCGAAGTCTTTTGCCGCTGTTTCGGCCCTGGCAAAAGTTTTATCGGCAATGACCGCCAGAGCGCATTTTTGCGCCGCGTCCCGGCAGGCATTGATGACCGGCGCCCGGCGGCGGCACTGCAAGCCCGCTCCTATGATTGCAACTTTCATGTTTTTACTCCGCATGGCCCCGTCCGGCGCCGATGTATTGAAACCCGAGTTGTTCCATTTCGTTCCTGTTCAGCAGATTATTGGGGTCCATCACTAATCTGCCGGACATCAGTTGTTTGACCTGAAGGTAATCAAGGCTTTTATATTCTTTCCAGCCCGTAATCAAGAGCAAAGCGTCGGCGCCGCACACTGCCTGGTAAACGTCTTCATGGAAGCTGAACTCGGTGTGTTTTGCGATTTCCGCGCGGTCGGCTCTGGGATCATGGGCGGTCACGACTGCTTTTTCGCTTGCCAGTTCGGATATGATCGCCAGGGAAAGCGAACGTCTCAGGGTGCTGGTCTCCGGCTTGTATGCCAGACCCAAGACGGCAATTTTTTTATTTTCGAGGGATTTCAGCAACCGGCGCAGTTTCCGGGTGACGCTCTGGTTTTGGTTGGCATTGGATTGCCAGACGCCGTCCAGCAGAGGCGTTTTCACATCCTTTTGGCGCCCGAGATTGAGGAGCGTCTGCATGTCGCGCGCCAGAGTGCCGCCGGAGAATCCCAGGCCGGGGAAAAGCATTGCCTTGCTTCCGATTCTCGGCTCTGCGCGAAGTATTTCGGCCAGCCGGAAACCGTCCGCGCCGACCTGGTCACACAAGTTTCCGAGTTCGTTGGCAAAGGTGATGGTGATGGCAAGATAGGCGTTCAAGGCGTGCTTTACCATTTCCGCGGTGGCCAGCGAAACGCGTTCCCAGCGTCCGCCGATGGAACTCAGAAATGATTCAAGCCTGTCCAATGCCCGGGAACTGTCCGAACCGATCACGCGCAACGGTGGATGGAGGAAACGCTCGATGGCCTGGCCGAGCTGCAGGTTCTCCGGGCTGTAGGCGATTGCAAAATGCAGGGACGGGTTGATTCGTTTTATTTCGGCTTCAAGCTGCAAGGATGTTCCCACCGGCACCTGCGCCGTAACCAGAATGACAGTGTCCTGTTCCAGATGGGGAGCTATTTCCCTGACGGCGGAAAAGACTGGGTTTAAATCGCTCCGGTCGTTTTCATCAACCGGGGTGTCGAACATGATCAGCACGAATTTGCATCCCTTGACGGCCTCCGCCGGTTTCGAGGCGAAGGAAAGCCGTCCGCTTTTCACCGCCTTTTGGAGAAGTTCATCCAGGCCGGGCTCGAACAGAGGCGCCTTGCCGGATTTCAAGCCGCGCATTGTTTGTTCATTATCGTCCGACGCAATCACCTCGTGCCCCAGATCGGCCAGGCAGGCGGCGCCTACCACGCCCTGGTGCCAGAGTCCTATGACGCATGCTTTTTCCATACTGACTTCTAGCTTTTTTTCAGCAGCCTCTTCACGGCGGTTGCCACGGCTTCGTCTGATGTTTTTTTTGCGGTCCAGCCAAGTTTGCGCATGCGGTCAACCGTGATATGTACCCTGGGCTGGTCTCCGGGCCAGGCCTGTTTCGTTCCCTCGATGACGATCTTTGCGTTGTGAAGTCCCATTTCCTTTTTTACGATATCGGCGATGGCGGTCACCCTGGTGACCGAACTTGTGCCGAGGTTGAAGATGTCGCACGGGGTTTCGCCGGTCATGGGGATGTTGCGGAACGCCCAGCCCATGCCGTCAATGCATTCCTCCACCAGGAAATAATTTTTTTCCTGCCTGCCGTCGCCCTTGATAAGGAGTTCACCCGGGTTGGCCCGCAGCTTTTTGACAAAATCGAAGATGACGCCATGGGTCATGCGGGCGCCGATCACGTTGCCGAATCGGAACATCCAGGCCCTGAGGCCATAGAGTCGGCAAAAGGCGGAGATGAAGGCTTCGCTGCCGATCTTGCCGGCGGCATACGTGGAGACCGGCAGTAGCGGCCCCGCGGCTTCCGTGACCGCCTCATCGCGGCAAAGTTCTCCGTAAACCGCGCCGGTGGACGAGAAAAGCAGATTCTTTATGCCGTTGGCGCGCATGCTTTCCAGAACGTTGAAGGTGCCGACCACGCAGTCGTTCAGGTCGCGCCTCGGCTTTGCCGCGCCGCCGATGATGTCCGTGTTGGCGGCCAGGTGCCAGACCAGGTCATGGCCCCTGGCGGCGCTGCAGAGGCGATCGCAATCCAGAATGTCCGCCTCGATAAATTTGAAATTATCCCTTCCGGAAAGATGGGAAATATATTCGCGCCGTCCGTTTGAAAGGTTGTCGTATGCGCAAACTTCGTAGCCCTGGCCGACGAGCAGTTCGACGACGTGGCTGCCGATGAAACCGGCGCCGCCGGTGACGAATATTTTTTTAACCGAATCGCCTAGAATTTTTTCCATTATTTGAAATTTGCGATTTGAAATCTGAAATCTTGTCGTCAGGCCGCCGGTTTGATTTTGCCATCGCGTGCGTCTTCAAGCATGGCCGCAACCGACGCCTCGACCGCCTGGCGCGAATTTTTTTTATTGCACCAGCCCAGGCTCCTGATCTTGTCGGTTTTAAGCCGATATATTGGCACATCGGCCTTCCAGCCGCGCTCTCCGCCGGTGTAGTCGAATGAGGCGCCGCCGACGTCCATTTTTGAGGCGACGATTTCCGCTATTTCGGTGACGGTCAGGTAATCCATTGTGCCCACGTTGAAAACGTCGAACGGTGTTTCCTGCTTGTGTTCCACAAGCTGGAACGCGTCGAGGACGTCGGAAATGTAAATATAGGGTTTGCTTTGGCGGCCGTCGCCGTAAATCAAGAGCCGGGTTTTGTCCTTCAGGAGTCTGCGGATGAAGTCGTAAGCAACGCCGTGCGTCTGGTGCGGTCCGACGACGTTGGCAAAACGCAATGCCGTGCCCCTGATGCCGAAAAGATGGCAATAGGCGCTGATCAACGCCTCGCTCGCCAGTTTGCTGGCGCCGTATGTTGAAATGGGAATGCAATGGTCATAGTTCTCGGGCAGTGGGATGGGGGGCACGTCTCCATAGACGCCCGATCCGGATGAAAACAGTATCCTTTTGCATTCGGTCTGGCGCATGGCTTCCAGGACGTTCTGTGTCAGATAGTGGCCGTTCCAGAAATCGACGGCCGGTTCATTGGCGGCCCTGGCAATGTCGGAGTTGGCGGCCAGATGATAGACCACGTTGCAGGCGGTCATGGCCGCGGCGAGTTCTTCCAGGTCGGAAACGTCGGCCTCGATTATGCTGAGGCGTTTGTCGTTTATCCGTTCTCCGAAGGCCCAGCGCCGTCCGTTGCTGAAGTTGTCATAGACCACCACCTCGGCGCTGCTGTCCTCGAGAAGCCGGTTGGCCAGATGCGCGCCGATAAAGCCGGCGCCGCCGCTGATGAAGTAACGTTTTGGTTTCATTGGTCGAAATCGTCAAAAGCCGTGAGGTCGCTGACCACGTGCGCGCCCTGCAAGGCCGGAAAATAACTTATGGGCGGCATATTGTGTTTGCGCATGAATTCATCCAGTTCCCGCCCCTGTTTGGGACAATACAGCATCAGAAATCCGCCGCCGCCCGCGCCGATTATTTTTCCGCCGAGCACGCCGAAGCGTTTTTTCACCTCGTCATAGAGTTGATCTAGCATGTCCAGGCTGACGGAGGCCGACATGCGCTTCTTGAATTTCCAGTGTTCGTCCATCATTGCGCCGAAGGCGTCAAGGTCGCGGTCGAGGAACGCCTTGTGGATGCGTTTGCCCAGTTCCTTGATGTGCAGGAGACAATCAATGACCTTGCGATGGTCCGGGCTGGCGCGGCGTTTGGCCGCATCGTCCTGCTTTCTCAGGACGGCCGTGGCCGAGCGTTGCACGCCGGTATAATAAACGCGGGCCTTGGCCACGAGTTCGTTGGCCGTGAGGAAATCGACGGGAACGTGGCCCACCTTGACCTGTCCCTTTCTTGAAATTTCAAGTGTGCGGAAACCGCCGAAAACGGCCATGTATTGGTCCTGCTTTCCGACCGGCTCCTTTAAAATGTCCATTTCGATGCGGCAGGCCTCTTCGGCGATTTCTGCCAGCGCGGCCGGTTCCTTCTTATAGGCGCGGATGGCGGTGAGCAATCCCGCCAGATATGAACCTGAGGATCCTAGGCCGGTTTTGGCCGGCATGTCGGCAACGCTGGTCAGTTCGATGTTTTCACTCACGTTATGCAGCCGCAGCGCCTCGCGCGCCAGAGGGTGCTTGATTTCCGCGATGCCGTCAACGGTCTCCACCTGGCTGTAGCGGATTACCATTTTGCGGTCGGCCACCGACCTGCGGTTGAGCAGGATATACATATACTTGTTGATGCACATGGCGAATATGAAACCGCCGTGCTTCTGGTAAAATGAGGGCAGGTCGGTGCCCCCGCCGCCGAGAGTAATCCGGAATGGGGTGCGCGTTATGATCATGTTTTCTTGGTCTCCGTTATATTCGCGTCATTATATCGTAAAACCGCTTCTTACGGCATCATGGTAAAACATTTTTACCGTTTCCAGGGAATATTCCTCGAGCCCCTTTCCCAGGTTGGAAGCCTTGGCCAGCAGATCCGGGGTGATGGTGATTATATGGCAGCCGATTTCGTCCGCCTGAACGATGTTCAACACTTCGCGCGGACTGGCCCATAACAATTCCGCGGCCGGCAGCGGTTTCAGGATGGAGAGCGCCTCGCGCATAATGGGAATGGGGTCCCGTCCGCTGTCCGCGATCCGGCCGGCGAAAACGGAAACAATGGATGGCGTTTTTCCTTCGAGCGCCCCGGCGACCTCTCTCACCTGTTGCAGCGTCATGATGGCGGTTATATTCAGCTTCAGGCCCCGGCCGGCAAGTTCGCGTATGAGCGGGGCGGTGGGGGTTCTTTTTGTGTTGGTAATCGGGATTTTGATGTAGACGTTTTCGCCGAGTTCATTGAGGCGCAGCGCCTGTTTCCGCATGCCGGCGGGATCGTCAGAGAACACTTCGAATGACACGGGCAGGTCGCGGACAACGCGCAGCACTTCCGTGGCAAAGGTCAGGTAGTTCGTGATTCCGGCCTTCGCCATGAGCGTGGGATTGGTGGTAAAGCCGCTGACGATTTTTTTGTCGTAAGCCTCAAGGATCGAATCCAGGTCGGCCCCGTCGGCAAATATCTTGATTTTAAGGTCGCTCAACCGGGGCGCTTTTCTTGTTTTTTCCATGTGGTTATCGTGTTGGCTTGGTTATGATTTCCGTTTTTTCAGCTCTGATTCCCATTTTGCCGATGCAGCCTGCAATTTGGGATGGGAAACCAGGAGGTGGGAGATTACCGAATGGAACGATTCCGTATGCGGCGTCATGTTGGCCGGATTCGGGGAAGGAATAAGCACGCAGGCATCGGCGACTTTTGCCGTGTAGCCGTCCGGCCGGCCGACAATGCCGATGATTGACGCCTTGTTTTTCCTGGCGAACTGGAGCGCTTTCACCAGATTGGGACTGATGTTCCGCTCCAGATCGCCGCCGCCGACCGAAAAAACGAAAACGACGTCGTGCTTTTTGAGACGGCTGGTCTTCAACCATTCTTCGAAACAGGTTGCCCAGCCGTCGTCGTTGATGCGGGCCGTAAGTTCTGAAACATTGTCCGTCGGGGCGTAAGCCTCGATTTTGACCAGTTTGCGCAGGTCGTTGACGAAATGGGATGCGGCCGCTGCGCTGCCGCCGACGCCCAGCACATAAACGCGAGCGTTGTTCCTCTTGGCGCAGGCCAGGCAGTCAATAGCCCGGGCGATCTCCCGGCGATCGATCTTTTTGATGATTGAAATTGATTCGGCCAGATATTGTTCGATAAATTTCATTGTTTTTTTTTCAATGATTCCCTTTCCGGAAAATCGAAAGATATATATATACGATCAGTCCGGTCGCAGTCAAACCGCTTTTTTCGATTTTTGCCGTGATTTTCGCTTGGCAATTCAAGTGTCAGGATTTAGATTGTTGTCGTGACACCGAATTTCATGCGTTTTATTGATCAACTCATCGGGCCGCCTTTGTGCTGGCTGCTTTCTGTAGCCTACGGAATATTTTCTGCGAGGAGGGAACGCTTGTCCGGACCGGGAACTGTTTGTTCACTCGCTTGTGTATTATAAATCATCAAAAATTCATAACAATAATCTTGCCATCTGCGCCTTTCTTGTTTAACGTATCAATTCTGTTGAAGGTATTAACAATTGAGGGGTCCTGTGCGGAGAAGACAGCCTTTTTTGCTAATTGCGGCGGCATTGCTTTGTGTTTTGATTTGTGCCGCATCCGGCCTGACACGGTCTTCTTTATTGATAAATGATTCCGGTGGCAACGCGTCTATTCCGGCAAGCTTAAATATTGATCTTGCCCACTTGAACGGCTTTGAAGAGGTATTTTCCGAGGGTGACTCCGGCATTGTTTATATCAACTGGCAGGCATTGAAGGAAACGAACGGTTTTTCATGCGCCTGGTTTCTTGGGGCGTATCGGATTGTAGATGGGCAGGGAGTAACGATTGAGGGAAGTGACGGAGTTGCGGTGTCCCAGAGTATCCGGGAAAACACTACACTTTGCGTTGATCTCGACCGGGCCGTGTTGCGCTCAAATGATTTGTACTGCGCAATCAATTATTCCATTGATAGGGCGGGGCAGTCTGCCCCACAGTCAATTTCTTCGGTTGAACGGGACACCATGCCGGGACTTTTCCTGAATCTGTGCGACACGAATGGAAACATTCTTGCCGAATCGGATAATCTTCTGACTTTCACCAACCTCATCTGGTATGCGGACGGCACGAATGTTGTCCTGCTTTTATCAGTGCCGACCGCAAAATATCCCGACGCGGCTATTCTTCAGCTCCAATCATCCGATTCCCATGTAGGGCGCGCGCTCGCCGCGTCGCCGTCTGCGTCCGAGGAAGTCATTGTCAAAGAAAGCCTGCTTTTCACGGATGCCTATGCCGATTATCTGGCATCATATGCCTATGGCAATGGAACGGCAAACTATGTGGGCGGCAGCCTGAGCAATTTATATGACAAGGTCAATGGCAACGGCAGTTCTACCAATGTTTCCGGAGGGAACAGCGATGGTAATGGCGGCGGCGGCAACGATGATGATAGCGAGGGAAAAATCATATACGTCGATCAGGCGCTTGGCAACGATTCGTATTCCGGCCGCAGTGCAGGCGTAGGGCGCGCGCTTGCCGCGTCGCCGTCCGATTCTGCCGCTGCGACTCAGAAAGGCCCGAAGAAAACGATCCGGTCCGGTCTCTCGATTGCGGGAACCAACGACGAAATCGTGATCAGGACAGGGGATTATAAAGAGAACCTGAATGTTTCAGGGAAGAACGTGAAAGTGAAGATTGAAGGGAAAGTGAAATTATAAGAAATAGCCCGCGAATCACGCTAATTGACGCGAAAGAAGAAAAAAACATGTTTTTATTGGATCAATAATTAGCGTCAATTGGCGTTATTAGCGGGGGAACCATCTTTTCTTGATTTGCGGATAAGTTTAAAAGGAGATAAAAATGATGCAAAGAATAACATTATTGGCGGTTTTTTTGCCGGCCATATCTGTTTTGTGCGGTGACCTGGAGGTTGACAATCTGACGGTCAATACAAATGCAATGATCTATGAAAATTTAACCTTTTATGCAACCTGTACGACCAATAGCAGTAACATTAATTTGGAAATCGGTCTTATAGCTCATTGGAAAATGAACGACAATGCCAGCAATACGAATATTGTTGATAGCAAAGGCGGATACACCGCATATGCTTTGGACAACACGGATACTTTGTCGGTTCCTGGTAAAATAAATGCCGCTATCACAAACACGGCCAATGATTATCTTTTTTCCCCGAGTAGCACAAATCTTTCCTTTGATTATTACGATATTTTCAGTGTGTCATTGTGGGTGAAATGTTCGACCATAAGTGGAACTATGCAATTCATTTCAAAAAATGTAAGTGGTGGCGATTCGGGGTTTCAGATATTTAATGAAGGTGCGACAGCATTGGCAATATCTCCGGGCGGCTGGACGGACGGGACTTATGAATATTTTGACCAGACAGCTATGCAAAATATAGATGATGGGAATTGGCATCATTTGGTTATAGTTTATGGTGGTTCCAAAGACGATGTGACCGCTTTTATAGATAATGTATCGCTTTCGCCAACCAGACATTATAGCAGTGTTCCAAGCGGAACTTGTAATAATGCACAACCAATCAGGCTGGGGGGGGAATACTGACGGATACCGGTGTCTAACGGGCGTTCTTGACGATGTTCGAATTTATGACCGCAAGTTAACAACCAATGAGATTTCAGCACTTTATAACAATGGAACTGGTACGGAAACCAATCTGGTATCCAGTACAACTATAACCAATGTTACTGCCATGTCTATTTCCTCCAACGGCATCAATCAGGCCAACTCGTCTGGAGCAAACGTTTTCATGAGCAATGTTGGCATTGGCACAGATAACCCCTCAGAAAAACTGCACGTGGTGGGGAATGTGCGCGTTGACGGTTCCCTGACGCTTGGCGGCGAAACACACACAAATTGGCCTGAAGGCGGTATAAACTCATCGAATCTGCTTTCCGTTGTCGCCACCAATAGCGAAAGCATTCGCGATGCGCTTGGCCTTGGCAGCGCCGCCACGTATGACGCCGGTATTTTTATAACCACGAACGGCGACGGCTCCTGCCTCACCAATATCACCGCCGCCCAGGTCGGCGCCTTGAGCACAAATGCCGGGGCACTGATCGCCGCGAATAATCTATCAGATGTGGATAATGCCGGTATAGCCCGCGCCAATATCGGAGCGGTAGCTACTAATGGCGACGGATCGCAACTGAGTGGCATAACCGCCGCGCAGGTAGGAGCCTTGAGTACGAATGGCGGTACAATGAACGGAGAATTGACGATCCTGAATCCCGGAGGCGATATACCGATGGGAATTTATACAAATCAGTAAAAGGAAATAAAAAGAGTGTTTCTCACGGAGACCACAGAGTTCACAGAGAGCAATTATCGGTTTTATTTCTTTCGAGGAGCGAAAAAAATAAAAACGACACTCGTCTCTTTCTCCACTGTGCTCTTTGTGCGCTCTAGCGAACTTGGCGAGCGAGTGAGAAATAAGCTCCGATCTCTGACCTTTCTTTTGCTTGTTTCTGTATTCTGCCTTTTCCCTTCTGCCTTTCTTTGGGCCCAGGGACCTGCCTGGTGGTACAGCAGGGGCGCGGTTGACACCAACTTGAACAACAACGACTATACCCCCGTGGCCTGCGGCCAACTGAAATGGATGGCCACGAACGCCTTCCTTGAGATGGAAGAATATTTCGGCGCGGGCACGGACGTCACAGCCGTGGTCAACTCCTTCTCAAGTTCCAACAACTATTATCCTGCCAACATCGGCCAGGTAAAATACGTTGCCCGGCCTTTCTACGACCGGCTCTACGAAATGAATCTGACCAACTGTTTCCCCGCCAACATGCCCGGCCATTATCCCTGGGGTAATTCCGCGCAAACCAACGACTTTTGCCTCGCCAATATCGGCCAGGTAAAATACGTGTTCAGTTTCGATTCGGACAAGGATTCGGATGGTGATGGCTACTCTGACTGGAGTGAAACGAAATGGGAAACCGATCCTTATTCGAACTCCTCGTTTCCACATGCTGACATATCAGGTTTGCTGACATATGCCGGTCAACAAACCGGTACTATCTATGTGGTGCTGGCAACAAACGGCGTTGAGAACGGTATCTTGGAATATCAGACGCTCAGCCAGCCGGATTCCTTCACGTTTACAAATCTGCCTGCCATGCGGACATATTGGCTAAGTGGTTGGCGTGATTCTGACGGCGACGGTTCAAACGATTTCTGGGAGGCACAAGGAAGTTCGACTGTAAATTTGACAGGGAATGGTACATACGCAACTATAGTGCTTTCAGACCCTGATTCAGACGGTGATGGGCTATCAGATTGGCTGGAATTTGTGTATGGGACTAATCCCTACAATTCAGACACGGATGGCGATGGGCTCAGCGATAAGTGGGAAATAGATCATGGTTTGGATCCGTTGAGCCCGGACACGGACGGCGATGGTTTATCGGATGGATGGGAAGTGACGCATGGCTACGATCCATCGAATGGTGACGATTCGAATACAACAATAGTGCGGGAATCGGCGCGGCAGAAGATTATCCGGCATTACAAACTTATTTATGGCATGACGCCTGTATTTACCAATACTTCTGGTTCACAGGCGGATTTGATTGACATGCGAAACGCGTTGAATGCTTTGTCAGGCAAGTTTTATGAGCAAGATTAATTTAGCCACGAAGATGCACAAAATTCACAAACATAAAAAATCGAAATCCGTTTTGTGTTCTGCTTATGCCTTTTTGTGGCGAAAAAATGTACTGGTCTTGATGCTGGCAGGATTTTGGGGCATGGTGGTGTCTGTGGAGGCGCAGACGCCGTATTATCACCTTGACCGGTCTTTTTCCGCGGTTGAATTTGACATTCAAGGTATTCCGGCCGAAGTTTTGTTGAGCCAAGAGAGCGACAAATTGACGGATATTGTACGGGGGCAGCCTGTTATAACAAATATGAGCGAAACATATGCAATCGAAAAACAGGCGGCCATTCCAATCTGTTACGACTCGGCTCAGGCCGCTTGGAATGCGGCGGTGGCTTATAATGGCACATCATCGAATTATCCAGGTAAGACATTCGACAATGTCGGCTGGGTGCGTGGCACAAAGAACACTGGCAGCGATTGGGGCGCATATCTGTGGGTTTTGCAGAACCGGATAGCGTTCCAGTCGTCAACGTCGTATTGGTATATCCTCACCAACAATCTTCCGGTGGCGATTACAAATGTCATGGTCGGGAGTCTTGGTGATTACGGACCGGTGAGCAACGTGGTTGACATAGGCCCTGTCATACCGACCAATTATTTTGGGGCAAACGTGAGCGATGTCGGGACTTACCAGGTTGATATTACCAATGTCTTTTATGAAGTGGTGATTCCCGACATCTGGATCACGCCGCGGGATATGGGAGTGGCGTTGGGAAATACCAATCCGGTTCAATTCACGGTCACGGGAACGAATATTCCGAATGGAGTGGATTGGACGATAACGCCTGACGGTTTGACAAGCGGCGCTGTAATCCAGGTTTCCAATGATTGGCATTATGCCGGCGTGATGCCGGGGAATGTGGCGACGAATTATAAGATTCGCGCCACGTCCGTGGATAACACGAATTTTTATGATGAGGTGAATCTGTATATTTGCGAGGTAAAAAGCGTTGATGTTCATTCTTCCGACACGAACACCTATAAGATTGCCAACATCCTGGGAACGCACTCGAATCATTTTGTCTGTGTAAAAGATACGGGAGATATTATCCTCGATGCAACAATTACGCCCGCCGGCATTGAAGACGTGGTCACATGGGAAGCAGAAGGGGCGACTATCACCTCCCCGGCGGTGGGAACTGACAAGACAACGGCAAAACTATCCAGCTCAACGCCGAAAAAAACACCGATCAGAATCAATATCGGCGGCAATACCTGCTGGTCGGGGAATGTGTGGGTTGTGTGGGCTGCGGCTACCGATGTGATTCCTATTCCTGTAGCAACTAATGTTTACCAGGATAAGACTCGTATTCGAGGCGGATATTACCTCAAATTTACAGCCCAGCCAACATCAATCATTCCGGCAACCGAGGCTGATGACGTTCCTGATTTGTCGGGCATAAATAATTCTATTTATCCACCTCCTGATGTTCCGGACAATGATGATAGCGTTTTTAATAAAGGTGAAGATTTCGGCAATGGAGTAAATGCAAAATGGGATAGCAGCCGGCAGGCCAGGCAAAATGTCATAAATCCAGATAGTCTGCCTTTCCCCTTTGAAGCCGGTGTTCCCGAATCATTTTTTACCACATACACCAATTTCCCAAGCGATCATGTCGTTGGAAATGATGACGTTGGCATTGAAGGTGAAGACAACAACCCTTATACTGATCCAAATAAGGGTAAAATAACCTGTTCCGACTGGCCTTCAGCTACCCCCTTGCAAAGCATAGGTTCTGTGAGCAACACCTTTGAAATTCATTTTCATGCGCGGGAATTCACCCGGCTCCAGCTTGGGAATCAATGGTATAGAATTTCCGATGATCAGTTCTGGAAAATACATTGGAGGTTCAAGAAAGCCAGCGAAGCGGCGGATAATCAGGACTATGATGGCGATGGCGTTAAAACCAATATCGTATGGATAGATAACGGCACTTTTATTGCCACGGATAATAATGATTTCTAGGAGGAACCATTAAAATGAATTATATTATTCTATTATTAGTATGTGTTCTGATCGGCATTCAGACCTTATGGGGTAAGGAACCTGAAGTTCAACCTTTGATTGATGAATGCGTAGCGAAGGGCATGGAAAAGCAAAAAGCCGAAACGCTGATTAACGCCATACGATTAGAAAAACAAATACCTTCTGCTAAGGCGCCGTCATTGTCGAATAGAGTTGAGCGTGCAAAGGTTAGGTCGCATGCCGTCAATGCTATAGATACTTTGAGTTCAAATAAACTTTCCCGTGCCGTAGCGTTGGGGTTGTGGGGTAATAGTGTGGTTAGGAAAGAGGCGATGGATCGGTTATTTGAGCTTAAAGATTCCAAAGTGACGGATATTGTTATTCAGGCGCTAGAAGATAATACTCATCTTCGAAGCGGTGCAGGTGATGAGGTTAGCGCTCATGAAGCGTTTGTAATAGACCTCGTTAAACTGCTTAACGTCCTTGCCGGCAGTAACTACCAATTAGATATTTACAATGATAGCGATGCCCGGCGCAAGGAAATTATCAAAGCCGCGAAGGAGAAACTGGCGAGGCAGAAGGAAATGGAAAGCAAGGGGCTGGTGGCGCCTAATTCCACGAATATCGTGACAAACGGGTTCGTATCTCGGCAATCGACAAACGAAACGGACAGGTAAGCCGGAGAAAGAATGAGCAGAAAATTTTTTAACATTGCGCTGGCGGCCTGGATTTCCGCGTCTGTACCGGCCGGATTGGCCGAGAGTTTTTCGAGCCGGCCGACGGCCTCGGAGATGGATGAAATCGTGGATTTGGGAACGGAGTGCGCCAGGGGAGTCAACGAGCGTTGCTGGGCCACGCAATATGCCACGAATCCGGTTCAGTATCATGTGTCTCCTTTCACCAACAACTCCTGCTGGTATCTCGATCAAAACCTGATGGGTTCAATAGCATCCAAGGCAAGATATCTCGTGCCGTTTTATGTAAATCCGGATACGGTTTATGACGGTACAACAAATATAGTCATGCTTTCTGTGACTGGGGTATGGGCACAGTTGGAGATCGGAGACAGGATGCGTCAGTTTTTACTTACGCTGGCGAGTGGTACGAATCCGCCGACCTACGGTGATTATCCGTGGCGGATATATTCTGAAAGTTTGGAGGAGAGGTATAAGGCGCTGGATACATTAGCATATACGTTTTCCGCAGGGAGTTGGTGGGTTCCAGCGAACATGCTGAATTCACAAGATGCGGGCGTAAACGGAAGCAATTGGGTAGCGGCTAAAGCGGCATGCGATGCGCTTCCGTGGAATCCATCACGGTCACTTAATCCGTCCTACTGTTACAGTGGCGGTCATAGGTTTTGGTGGGCTGATAAGCATATCAATTCATTTTATGGATGTGTGGTTGGATTAAACACAAATATTCTCCATTATGCTACCTTTTATTTCAAGGCAGGAATGACGGTGCCTGGCTATTATACTCCTGAATTTGATGATTTTGGCCTGGGTTATATCGAAAATCACTATGTTGTTATCGAGGAATGGGAGGAGAGTCTGAACTCCGAATTTGTTACCACCGAATTAATTGGCGTAGAGCCTAGTCAAGCGGCATGGATAGCGATGCCCTGGTGTTCAGAGCCGCTAACAAATGGCGGGGCAAGGGGATTTTCTTTTGATGGCAAGGGATGGGTTTTAGGTTGGGATTTCCAATACTGCACGGACGAATAGCTTGGAAAAACCTAGCAGGTCGGGGGCGTATCTCAACAAGCGATCCCGCTAAAAAGTCGTTGCCATGCAAGGTGTTGCGCGCGACGCGGCATCCATCCCACCACATTCAGCACCTAAAATCGGGGTCATCCGAAAAATATTCTTTTCGCTTGGCAATTCATGCGCCAGGATTTAGATTGTTGTCGTGACACCAAATTTCATGCGTTTTATTGATCAGCTCATCGGGCCGCCTTTGTGCTGGCTGCTTTCTGTGGTCTATAGAATGTTTTCCACGAGGAGGGAACGCTTGGCCGGGCCGGTAACGGCAGTCCGGCGGATCCTGTTTGTCAAGCCCGCTGAAATGGGCAGCACCATTTTGATTTATCCAACCTTGCGCCGCGTGAAGGAATTGTGGCCGGAATGCGAAATGTTTTTTCTTGTGTTTTCCGATAACCGCAGCGCAGTGGATTTGTTGCCTGATGTGCCGCCGTGCAACGTTTATGAAATCAGGTCGGACACTTTTTTGAACTTTTTTATTGATTCCATCCGCCAAATTTTTCATTTAAGACGATTAAGATTTGACGTTGCCGTTGATTTGGAATTCTATTCGCGTGGGGCGGCCATTCTTACGGCCTTGGTTGGCGCGCGTTATACGGTCGGTTTTGAACGTTATACCATGGAAGGGTTGTATAAGGGAAATATGTTGACGCATCCTGTGCAGTATAACTGCCATATTCATACTGCAGCCAGTTTTATGACGTTGGTTGACGCGTTGACTGTTGATAAAGGTCAGGTGCCGCTTGTCAAGACACGCTTGCCGACGAGGGAATCATTGCCTTTGCCTCGTTTTTCTCCAACACGTTCGGAAAAAGAAGCGATTTGGAAAATTATTCAAAGCGCCAATGGCAAGGTCGGTCAAAATGCCCGACTGGTCATTTTGAATGCAAATGCCAGCGACCTTATGCCTTTGCGCAAATGGCCGTTGGAAAATTATGTTTTATTGGCTCGAATGTTGCTGGGAATGCCGGATGTGTTCATTGTATTGACCGGTGTTGCTTCTGAGGCTGGCAAGGCGGAAGATATCGGCAGCGCTATAGACTTGGAACGTGTGGTCAATCTTGCAGGGAAGACAACTCTGCGCGGATTGGTGACATTGTATGCGTTGAGCGCATTGATGGTTACCAACGACAGCGGCCCGTCTCATTTCGCGGCATTAACCGACATGCCGGCCATTACTCTTTTCGGCCCGGAGACCCCGGAAATCTATGGGCCGTTCGGCGTTTCCAAGATAGCCGTCGTTTCGAATTTAGCCTGCTCGCCTTGCGTAAGCTCGTACAATCATCGCCGTTCGCCCTGTAACGACAATGTCTGCATGAAATCAATTACGGTTGAACAAGTCTGGCAATCGTGCAGACTTCTCCTTGATAAATCCGGATATCGTACCGTTTTCAATTTATTGCAGGCGCCTCAAGGCGACTGATTTAGAATATGAATTTTTTAGCGCGTAAATTCAAATTTGCCTCTTCCGTTTTGGCGCATAATGTTGTGTCCGCAAAGTTGCCGTACAAGGCGATTTTGCTCGTTACGTGGCGTTGTCAGGCGCGTTGTCTCATGTGCAACATCTGGAAAAAGGAAAAACAGAATGAGTTTTCGCTTGATGAGTGGCGGACGTTTTTCCGGAATAATCCGCAGCTACAATGGCTTACCTTGAGCGGCGGAGAGCCTTTTTTACGGACGGATGTGGAGCAAATCCTGGCCTCGGCGATCGAGTCTTGTCCGTGGCTTTATTGCGTCAACATGCCGACCAACGCATTGAGCTTGGAATTGGTAAAAGGCGTGGTCGGGAAAATATTGCGTATGGGTATCCCGAAGTACGTTCTTTCGATCAGTCTGGATGGTCCAGAGGAGGTGCATGACAAATTGCGCGGGATTGCGGGCGCGTGGCGTCGGGCCATGGCCTTGCTTCAATGGGCAAAGGAAGTCGAGGCGGAAAATTCCGGTAATTTTTCGGTGATGGTCGAGCATACGCTCCTTCCCGATTCATACGGCCGTTTTGAGGAAATGGCGCTTCAGGTCCGGGAAAAAGTTCCCGGAATCAAAATCAGCGACTTCATGGTGACTATCGGAAGCACGTCCGGGCATTATTATGGGAACAAATGTGAGGGTGATCAGCATTGCCGCATAAAAGACAATCAACTTTTAGAGGACGCTTTGCGGCAGATCCTTGCCGCGCGACGGAGCGAGGCTTCCCTCCGTTTTTTATATCTTTTCCTGTAACGTGCCAAGCAAAAGCGTGGTCACGGGGGATCTTCCGTGACACGCTTTGCCGTGCTGCATGAGCAGTGGGGCACGGTTGAATGTGGCAAGAATCTCCGGTTCTGAATTCT